>Ga0136644_10003371_pt1 | contig 11975 bp, 10 predicted proteins | sample C_130820_EF_Meta_FD_94780 | JGI IMG/M metagenome (GOLD analysis project Ga0136644, IMG submission 94780) | Freshwater microbial communities from Lake Croche, Canada to study carbon cycling - C_130820_EF_MetaG (v2) (version 2) | ecosystem: Environmental > Aquatic > Freshwater > Lake | place... | reverse complement strand
TAAAGTTTGAGTCAGGATTAAGACCCATATCTCTTATTAGAGACTTTATGCTGTGAATAGTTCCTTTGGCCCTGAGGATCTCAACCATGTCACTGAGAACTCTTCTCCAGATTTGATTTTGTATGTATTGAAGGCTATTGTTTGTTATCGAACTGTCTGTGTTGACTGCAGTCTTGTTATAAAACTGTTCATATGATGAGTTTGCAAACATTTCAGGGAGCTGAAATCCATAGGTCTCAGCGAGGTAGGGAAGGAAAGTGTTAGCAATTGTCCCCTCCTCAATTGGATCGACATTTCTCTGCTTTCCAAACTGATCCAGATGCATTTTAAGTTCATCAAAGTACTTCGCCCAGATGAAAAGAAGTGATGCAATAATCTGTGATGATCCTAGCTTTCCTCCTCCGGGCATATTAGAAGTTGATGAGTACGGATCTGTTATGTTTCCTAGCTCACTATTCTGTCCGAATCCCTCAAAAATACTTGCTTCCATGAGATAATGTCTTGGAATAAGCTTTGTGATCATATTGGGATTATTAGTATCGTAGTCAGAAGCTGAAGCGAGGAGATTCTGATTGAGTGTTATTACATCAGAATACGCTGGAAATAGAACAGGTGACTCTTCAACGCTCTCATATGAGACAGGAACATCTAAACCCCTGCTTTCACGGAGTGACTGATTAAAGTTTATAACAGATGTGTGTAGTGAGTTTCCACTACTATCAATAACAGCTGTATTTGTTGAATAAGACCCAGTTGGCTCATTAAACTTATAGTAGAGCTTGAGATTTGAGTCAGGAAAAACTGATCGTTTTATGAACTTATTCTGCTCTTTTTCGCTCCTGGCACTGTGGTACACTCTGAGCTCATCAATTGCGCCTGACAGTGTTTGATTGAAAGCTATTCCTGATGTTGGACCACCAAATGTTCCCGCGCTGTGATTTGAGCCACTTCCAATGTAAAAAGGAGATGTCGTGTATCCAAAAGCTCCCAATTCCAAGGGTGTGGATGTGCTCTTAAGAATTGAATTTCTATAAAGCTTTATCCTGTTTACACCCGGTGTTGTATCATATGTCGCACATATGTGCTGAAAGTCTCCCTTTGAGATGCTCATTGATGCACTCAGGAACGAAGAGCCAGAAGACACAAGCATCAGGAGCGTCCCAGAATGATCTGTAGACAGCGTCTGGCTTAGGGCTAAGGTAATACCAAAATTAGAATTTCGAAGTCTCTGAATGACAACCTGGTTGCCCTGCGATGTTCCTGAGGGTATATGTAGCTGAAAATCGTACGATATGGGATTTTCACCCTGATCTAGAACAGACTTTGCACTTGTGTTTCTAGAAATTGATGGGGCAGATGTTCCAGCGCTATCAATGATTTTGATATAGGACCCTGCCTGTGGTCCCGTACTCCCAGAGAAGTGAAGGAATCCCCTGCTCTTTGGAAATAGATCGTAGACATACTTTTCAAATCCTGTCAGACCATCGAAGAAGCTTAGTAGCTCAGACTTGCTTCCGTCAAACGGATACGTGTTAATAATGACATCAAACGCTGTGTTGACTTTTGCCTCAGCAGAATTAAAAAATGTGTGATTTTCAAATTTTGACCAGTCAATTGAGATCTGCTGCGTGGACTTTATTGGACTTCCAGGTGGGTCATATCTAAATGACGATGTTGTATTTTGAGTTGATCCACTTAGACTTGCAGCAGTTACATTTATAAGAGCGGACTGATCACCCGTAAGACCTCTAATAACGCTTGGTGTAAAGAGGCTCGATCCGGGAGCAAATGTATTTCCTGACTTTCTCATTATTGACTGACCTTGAATCTTGAGCTCTTCTGCGTTATCACTGTCTCAACACCTGCACTTGTGACAGAAAATTCAAAGTGATAGACCCTTCCAGGAAAGAGTGCATCCATCCTGAAATTGAAATACATCCCTTCTGAGTCTACTGAACACCTTGTTATATTACCGCTTTTTGTGAAAGGAATCACGACATTTCCTGTGTCTGTGTCAACTACGCGATAGTAGACTTCATCAAATATTTCGCTCTTTACTTTTTGAAGAAGCTTAGCGGGCTTATTCTGGTAATTTTTTGTATCAAGACCAAAAAGTCTAACTTTAACCTTATCAGAATTTTTATACTCTCCTGATAGATTTGTGACCTTTAGCACAGGTGCACTATTCTGTGCATTTATAAATGCTGTTCTTAGAGGAGACTTGACAGTCAAAGAGCCTGTATAAAATCCGATAGATCCGTCATTTGAGTGCCATATCTCATCAAAAGTTAGAGATCCACTCTTTATAGCAAAGTCTTTAATAGATGAGCTTGGAAAAATAATTGTTGGATTAGCGAGTGGTATTGCAAGAGAAGCAAAGTAGAGGCCCTCAGTTCCCTGTCCTGTTGTGCTTCCAGTGAACATTGAGGCAGGTACAGTGATCGAGTAAGATCCCGTACGAAGAGTAAGACTTAAACAATTCTCACCTACAACTGGAACCAAAGCTGTTCCAGACAGTAAGTTTGCAGGTGCTCCCCTACGATAACTTGAAAGGAAGAGAGAGCCTGTTGAATCGAATTCAAAATTTGAGTGATTGTCCTGTATTGAGTCATCATAGAGGACATGAAGAGTGGGCCTATTGAAGACGTTCTTTGCGTGCCTTGATGCAAATCTCTTGACAAACCTAGATTTAAAGTCTGTCTCCTCTGTGGGAGTAAATGATATCCTAAACCCATTGTTTGGAATTAGACCTGAAAGTGACGCGGATACTATTTTTGTTACATCAAGAACAAGATTTTCAGTTCCATCGTAGAAATTTTGACTCACCCCAAAATTCTCTACACCGGATCCTATATTTCCAGAGCTAATAATATCAATATCACTTGATCCCAGCAGACCCTGCTTATTTGCTCCTGGCTCATTCCACGTGTATGCAATTCCATTAGAGTAAGAAGATGTTATGAAGTTGCAAATATCAATATCAGAAAATGAGCCTACATCTCTTCCGTCACCCTCATCAAACGACATAGAGAGAGGAAAAGCAATGAGGTTAAAATTTCTTGGAACAGACTGTGTGCCAAGAACATCCTTCATGTGAAGATAGCACTTGAATGATGGGTCTGTGATATCAATCTCAGATGATGTGAGGGCACTCAGAACGTTATACTCAAATTTTATCAGAATCCTAGAGACTTCTACGGGATCAGTCTCACCTGAAATTATTGATTCACTGTAAAGCTTAAAAAGATCAAGGGTTCCTGCACGACCGACATTTGAATCAACAGCTCTAAATGCGCTGTTGATAATTTTGTTGGTGATGTATGTATCCTTACTCGATGTCAATATGAGATACATTAATCTCTCCTATCAGACTGCAGTACCGACAATATCGTAGTCGGGGTACTTTAGCTCAAAAATTGTTCCACGAGGTGCAGTGATGATCTTGTTTCTAGTTGATGCCTCGAAATCAAAATAGAAATTTGAATATGTTCGATTCTCCTCTGATTCTGTTTTTGGAAGAATGTCTAGACTTATAAGTGACACAACACCCTGGGTATTGATTATCACGTTTATGATGTCATCAATCACAATTGGCTGATCTATTTGAAAATTCTCAACCTTCAAGGTGTTCTTAATCCTAGATATCACGTTCTGAACTACACCGTTTTTATTTGCTGTTGGAAGCGTCATTATGCCAAATCTAACTGTGTAGTTAGAAACTCTTGCATCAAGAATATCAATGGCATCAGATATCAGACGGAACTCATTCAAATATGTGCTTAGATTTTTCTTTAGCGCGTCGGGTGATAGTGTGAGGTTTCCGAATCTGTCTCTGCTTATTAGATAAAGCTGCGCTGAGAGTGGATTTATTGGGTTGTCTGATATTCCTGCTCTAAACACTCTTCCAAACTCATTGGGCATGGTATAGATTCTAGAAAGAAGATCCTGCTTGCTCACAATTCTTGACTGCATCTGACGGGCGCTTGGAATTCTTGTTCTAAGGTCCTCGAGAGTTGGAGCAGAATCGCCTCCTCTTGCGGGATCCAGATTCTTTACCTCGATACTCGCTCTCACAGCTGTTGCTTCTGCTGCAGCCGGAGAATTCCTAAAGTCCATGTTTAATGTATTTAAAATTCTTATAGAACCAGCAGCAACGTTGTGAGATAAACCACCACCATATCTGTATCTTATGGAAATTGTTGTGCCCTTTGGGCTTATTCCTAGGGTTTGTGTCTTAAGAAGTGAACTAGGATCTATTGAAAATCTTGTAAATTGCTTTTTACCATACAGGGGAAGTGAAAGCTCACTGGGGTCTGGAACTATATCGTTGTCAAGTGTATCAGCATCACCTGATCCAAATCGCACTGTTGTCAGTCTTGTTGTTGGATCAAAATTAGAAATAAATCTCCTGGGTGCAGGCACAATTTCAACATTCATCTTCACAAGTTTATTATCAGAATCAAGATTATTTACAGCCCTAAACACTGTATCCTGAGACAACGTTTCTACTTGAAAATACTCGTTTCCTGATCCATCCGAAATAGAGATTATGTCACTTATGTCTGAATTGAGAAGTGTCAATTCTCTAAATGGGAGATGCTGGTTGCTTATATTGAATTGATCAATCGTCTCGTTTCCAGATACTGCAAGGCCTGTCATCGACATCACAAACTGTGATGGATTTCCTGAGCTATCTGACGCAGCAACTGTCACATTTGCATTATAGTCACCGTCTGTATTGAGTGAAGCAAAATCTAAATCCTCAACAAGATTGAAACTTATTCCTGTTGTTGACTTACAGACAGTTCCCATTCTTATGACAGGAAGTGAGCTTGTCTTTGGGCCATACTCTCCTGATGCTTTTTGCTCAGACAGGACTTTTATATAGAACTTTATCTGGACTGCTGAGGGACTTGATCCCACTGGCTTTACACCTGCATTTCTAAGATGTAGGAGTATGTTTTTTCTCTCAACAGCAGTAAGCGGATTAAGTTCGGTAAATTGGTGATCTAAATAGAATGAAAGACTGTCACCGACAGATGCTGCCATGTCAAGAAATAAGCCGCCAAGTGATGCCTCAGAAAAGTCTTTAATCTTATCTGGAAAGTAAGTCTTGGCGTAGGATAGAAGCTCTGATCTAAAAGAGTCAAAGTCCTTTGCAAGAAAGGTTCTATTTCTCTCTTTTCTCAGCTGTTTTTTAATATCTACTGTCATTTCATCCTGCTGTGTATATTAAGACCTCAATCATACGCTCTTTTTGAGAGACAGCACTAACCTTGTAAGTAATTCGAACTCCGACTTTGGCCACTTCTTTATTATTAACTCTATCAACTAGTGGCTCAAATGTTAGAAGTTGTATAAAGGGCATGTACTTTTGAGTTGTGCGCCGAATTCTTCTAATAGCCTCGGCATCAAAATCATCTGTGCCTAGTTCAAAAGCAAGCTCTGTAAGATTTGCACCAAAATCATAGAGACCTAATCGCTCTCCATAATTTGTCATTATCATATTTCTAAAGTTGTCTGCCAACACTTTTTCAATGTCAGTGTGCATCTTAAGAAGGCCATCATTTGACTCGCCTAGCTCAACTGGAACTTTTATTCCAATTGGAATTTGAATAATGTCCTGAGACGCTTTTGTTTTTCTTGCGTCAAAGTCTTCTTTGCTCTCACCCACAGATGAGAAATCATACTTTTTTCTAACAGACATTATCTATTCCATCATTCTCTAAATTCAGAGAATAACTATGCTGCTTATCTAAATCAGACGTCCGAATCCTGCATGAGTTGCAACAGATGGTGCTATTGTCGCACCTGATTGAGCAACTGGACTCCCTACAGTTGAAACAGGTGTGCCAGGAGGAACTGTTGATATTACTTGTGTGATATCAACATTTGCAGAAGTTATATACTGATGTATTGCATCAGTGAGCGCTGCAGCTAATACTCTAATATTTGACTCTGGGTCAGATCCATCTGCAGCGCCTGAGTTATTAATTGTTAGGAAAGCCTGTGTTATTGACTGTTGAAGTGCTATTTTAGAAACGGCTAATGGCATTTATCACTCTCCAAATATTCTAGAAGACTTTAGATTCTCGATCTCTTGCTTCCTCTGCTGAATTTCTGTTTGAAGCTGTGTGGCACCCTGAACTATCTGGACAGATGGTGCACCATATCCTGGCGTCGTGTGTGTTAGAAGCTTTTGGCAGAATTGATCGATATTATCAAATACCTTCGTAAGAAGTGACTCAAGCTCTGAGTATTTTATGTAAGGCTCTGAACTGCCTTCGCCTGGGCCGGCACCTTGGTCTGCTTGACCAATGTAGACCTTAGTTCCTGTTAATTGAACAGTTCCATCAGGAAGAAGGTATATGGAAGCTGCATCTTCTCCCACTGTTCCCTCTTTAATGATTCTTATACTTCCATTTATTGAGCCTCTATCAGCTTCTTTTCGAGCAACTATTCTTACCTCATCTGACTTAATTACAATAAATGGGCTCTCTACAATATTTGTAAGCTCACCTTCAAATAAGGGCGAAATAATATCTGAAGTGATATTAAAATTTGCATCACCATCAGTTCTCATAGACACATATATTCGACTTGCATCTGTTAAAAAGTCAGGATCTCCCTCTTGAGGTCTATCTAAGCGATTATAAGGAACAGAAGATCTAACGGCATCATTTATATAAGATGCAGGATTTTTGTCTGTTTCAAAAACACCACGTGAATTAGTAATAACTCTGGGAGATGTGTCTTTTATCTGACTGTTGTCTGGATCTGGCGGAGTCTGAGGATAGAATCTTCCACGGCCAGAGACAATATCAATTGTTCCACAAAAGTCAGGAATAGGTTCAACAGCAGCCCCTGAAGCATCTACATCTACATAAGCATTGCTGTGCTCTGCTCCATCTGGTCTATTCTCCAAATTCCATCCTCTATCTTGCCCTAGACAAATAAGAGTGTTGTTGGAACCCTGGATTACAAGATCTCCTGGACGCTTTGTGAACCTTGGGACAGGCTCCATCTTAAATGATTGCATCGCAAAAGAGCCCGTATAAATCTGATCGTATGGATTTATGTCAGTCTCTTCAGGAGCACTAGAAGACAATGTTGCGTCCGCTCTGTCGTCTCCCTCAGGCGTATTATTAAACGCTGGCGGTCCCGGTGTCTTTCCCTCATCTTTGAGCCCATCAAATGGATTGACTTCTTCTCCAGCTCTGTCTCCCTCGATAGAAGAAGCACTTTCAGACGTGACCTTGTCGACATATAGGTCAAATCTTCTCTCAGCATGCGTGTAATTTATATCATCAACGAAGTTTGGCTCAGCTACTCTTGTAATCCAGTAACTGTAAGGTGAGACAGAGTCTGAATTCTCTTTCATCACCCAAACCTGCTCACCAGGTTTAATAGGCATTCCAAAGTGAGGAGGGAAAAAGGGATAACATAGTGTGCTATCTGTCGGTATGCTTGATCCTTTTCCTGCAACAGCTTTTACTATTAAGCTGTTCCTGGGCGCTCTTCTCAGTGCATCTATGCCGCCAGACACAGATGCGGCAAGTGCTGTCAGCTCTTCATCAGTTCGTCTAGAGATGTCTCCAAGAACTTCAAACACAATAGCTCTTGAAAACGGTCCTTGAGATGGTGCTTGAGATCTAAGCGAAGATACTTCTGCGGCAATATTTGTACTTTGATTACCTCCCGGTATTCTTATTGGATCGGTTCTGCCTATCCTTGCCATTTCACTCTCCGCTTATTGATGCAAAAACATCATCAGGATCTATCTTTGAGTCATTCTCCTGTATCTTGCTTATTAATTCAGCAAGTCTAAGAATTTGCTCATTTGACTTGCTCATTCGCTCCATGTACTTTGTAAGAGTTGGTCCGAGTGAGATGTGTTCTGCAGTTCCTGCAGACATTCTCGACCATGCATCTGTAAAGAGCATTCCAGCATTCTCACGATCTGTGAGAGCATTTTCATATATCTCTTTCCACAGAAGCTTCTTTTTGTCTTCTGTGGAAGTCAGTTCATCTAAAATATCAGAGAACTCTGATATTTTTCTCTTAAGTTTCTCGGAATTATCAAATGATTTTTCTAATTTTTCAGTTGACATTTTCAGAACAAGAGATCAAATCTCTCGTCTCCACTTGTTAGACGCTTATAGTGCTTTCTTATAGATGACATAGCAACTGATAGTCTTTTTGATGAGAGGCCAGATATATCTCTGACATATATCAATATTGCCCGCTTGTTTAAGAAGTCAAGTTCATCTATGTTTTCAAAGACAGTTATGATTGCTTTTATGCATGAAGTTTCAGTCTCACTAGAGACTGACTTTTCAATTTCTGAAAGAATATCACTTATGTCATTTCTAATATTCTGACTTATGAGAATTTCATCTGGTGCAGGCATGACATCATACGTCTCAATAGTATAAAGTTGTTCCTGCGTGAGAGCCTCAGGAGCATCTAGAGATATATGACGCTTATTCTGCTTTTGATGCTTTCTTGATCTTATGATTAGCCAGTTTTTTGCGACAACATTGTAGTACGAAAATGCTTTTGTCCCTTTTTCTGGTGACCATTTATTGAGTGACTCATATAAAAATGAGACGCAGTCTGACTTTAAATCATCAAATGAGTCGTGAGGAGACTTAAATCCGTAGACAAGTATCAAATTTTCTACTAAGGAATCAAAAGCAGGCTGTATCTGTTCTAAGAAAACTAAATTTTTACTTGATTCACATTTATCATTTTGAAACTTGATAATTGCATCTTGAGTTTTTTCTGTGAAATACAGACAACCCACTTCTCCCGGCTTACGCTTTATTCTCTTCTTAATTTTTCTTGTCATTAGAGACGTCCTCTTGTTGGTCGTCTGTTTCATCTACTGCTACAGTTGCAAAACGTTTTGCAACTTTCAGAAGTGTGTCTCTAGTTATTTTTATATCATTCACTACTTGTCTTATCTGAGGACTATCATAAAAAAGCGGTATCTCTAGTATCTTGCTAATTGACTGATATCTCTCATCAATTACATCAAGAGACTCTTCAATTGCGTCCTGAATCCTTAGAATAATGAGTGAAAATTTTGCCAAATAATAGGTTGAAACAGCGAGTCCTAAACTCAGTAAAATAATTATTGATAGCTTCCAGTCCATATCAAATGAAATCTGCTAATTTTTGATCATACATCTTTGAGACAGATGCAAAGCTGTAGTCTTTTCTAATTCTCTTTGACATTTCTGTCGCCTTATACTTTACAGTATTAGACTTTTGATAGAACTTTCTCATCTTCTTCTTTGCATCAGACTCAGAAGGCATTGCCCATTTAGATCCTGGGATAAAAATCTTTCCATCAATTCTGGACTCATGAACATTTACGAGACTGTAATCAATTGGAAGGTAATTTTCCTCATCGAGGAAATCTGTGTGTCCAGACCAATTTGTTGCAATAATAGGAAGGCCCACAGCAGCGGACTCTAGAAGAGGTAGACCGTATCCCTCGCCTCTTGTGAGTGAAACCATACACTTCACTGATGGATGAGTCATCAAGTCAATCATCTCCTCATTCTTCATATTTCCATGAACGAGATGAATTCTTGGAAATTCTGAAGCTCTGACTTCTTTGACAATTTGAGTTACAAACTTTGTTGTAACTGCCCTATCAATTCTTGTCATCTTTCCAGAGTTGGCCTTAAATACAATGCCTACATCCTTTTCATCCTTAAACTCTTCAAACATCCACTTAAGAGTGTAGAAAAGATTCTTTCGATCATTCTCAGGATTGCTACCAGTTATCTGTCCAAATACAAGAAAGTTGAAACTTGTAGAAAAGTTAAAATCTGTACTTGAACTTCTACTGTGAAGTATCTCATCATAAAAACTCTCAGGAATCACGTGTATCGGCGAAGTTACATTTCCACTATTCATAAGAGTCTTCTTCGTATGACTTGATGGAACAACGACAGCATTCATTTTATTGCAGCAATCAATCCACTGAGGATTGCACTTATCAGTTTCAACTGCAGCAGTTACACCAATATTTGTTCTTGCAAGTCTTGAATCCCACTCATTTGGAAGTTGAACTTGTATTGAAAGATCAAAACCAACAATGTTCTCATGGGAAATTGATCTCTCCATGATTTTACCTGCGAGACCCATCTCTGCATTCTTGTCAAGAATCCAGGGAGTAATACCCCAGCCAAGTGTCTGAAACTTTACGTCCCAGTCGGGATTTTGAAGAGCCCATCTTGCAACTTGTCTTGCGTGAACTCCATATCCAGAAACCGTGAGGAATGGTCCTCTTAGTAGTACTCTCTTCATCAGATCTCCTTCACTTCCCAGGACTTCAAATTATTCTTCCAGTTTTCTGTTAGATCTGTGAGTGTCCTATCCCAATCATCAATAGTGTTCTGAAGATTGAACTGTGATAGAGCATAATTTCTTGCCTTAGCTCCTAGTACATCTCTTTCTTCTGGAGACATCTCGTAAAGCTTCGAGATTGCATTTGCTGTTGTGTTAGCAGAGCAATAGACTTCATAAATAAATGGCACCTGCTGGGAGCCTACCATTGATTGAAACTCTACTGGGAGTGAGACACCATTTTCAGACTCATCCCTGTGATCAACAACTTGACGCGTTAAGCCACCTGTCTTGAGAGCAATTACTGGCTTTCCGCACTGCATTGCCTCTAGAGTTGAGAGTCCGAATCCCTCAGCATAGCTAATATTAATGCATGCATCTGAAATGTTGTGGAGAACATTCATCTTTGAAAAATCTATTCTCTCGGGTGAAAATACAACACTGTCAGAGATTCCAAGCATCTCTGCGACTGCATATAGATTTGGCCCTTCTTGATCATTGGGCTGGGTGTGCATTAGAAGTGTTGCATTACACTCACCGTGCTTTTGCACAGTCATGCTCACAAACTCTTTCCATGCCCAAAGAAGGTCTCCAGGGCGCTTTCTCTTAGCGTTTCTATTGACCCAAAAAAGAACAAAGTGATCCTTTCGCTTCTCGCCAAGCAGTTGAATCTTGTGCTTTTTAATTTCTTCCTTGTTCTGAATTGGGAAGAAAACCTCTTGTGGTAGAGCGTGAGGTATGAAATTTGTCTTGCCTGGAGCAATATCCTTGACAAAATTATAAGTCAAATGAGAATGACAATTTATGAGATCAGTTGACTCATAAAGAACCTTGTTAAAGGTTGGGACAGGTAAATTATCCCACACGTGCCAGTATGCTATTGGACAGATCTGATGAATTTCATCTTCCATTTCCCAGACCCAGATAAAGAATCTAGGATCTGTAAAAAGCAGGAGGACATCAGGGCGCTCAACGGCAAGTGTCTGTCTAAGAAGATCAGGAGACCCAAAACCATCAACAGGCTTTATGATAAAGTCATCCGTAACTTTTATTACATTGTAATTGGCATGCTTAATTGCTGCGCCAAATTGGCGAACAGACCAATTACCCTTCTTAGCTAATCCTTCGATTAGGTATCTACTTTGGCATCCGACTCCAGAAGTAGAGAGGGCGTGATCAGAAAGCATTAAGATCTTCTTCTTCATTCTATGAACTCACTCCTAACAGCAAAACTAACAAAATATGTCGCCTGGTAAATCTCAGGGACAGTGCGCTGTATTATTAAACTGACAAAATCCACATGAGTGTCTATTCTTGAGATAGAAGCCTTTTCTAACTGAACTTATCATACTCTTGACAATTTTTGTTGCCTTTTCAATAGACTTTGGACCTACTGAAACTGGAACAAGTTCACAAATTTTACCTGGCTTTGCAGCGCGCTTAAGAAGAATAAATCCGCACCTGATGTCTGTCAGTGGAATTCCGTGCTTTTTAGCCCAAAAATGCTTGTATAGAATAAGCTGAGACGTCATTAAGATGTCCTGCTTCTTCTCCCGTTTCCATCCGTAAGACTGCGCTGTCTTCCAGTCGATAATCCAGTATTGATATCCTGT
>Ga0136644_10003369_pt1 | contig 11977 bp, 3 predicted proteins | sample C_130820_EF_Meta_FD_94780 | JGI IMG/M metagenome (GOLD analysis project Ga0136644, IMG submission 94780) | Freshwater microbial communities from Lake Croche, Canada to study carbon cycling - C_130820_EF_MetaG (v2) (version 2) | ecosystem: Environmental > Aquatic > Freshwater > Lake | place: Lake... | reverse complement strand
TAATTTTTCTTTTGTTTTTTGATTCGTTAAACTCAAAACTCCGTTATTATAATCAGGTCCATAAATTGATTTTAAAGTTTCATTTACAAAAGAAATTTGCTCGGCGGTCGCTTCGTTTGTTTCCTTGACGGGAGCCACAACTTCTTCAGCCCTAAGACCTTCAAATCCCGCCCCGACGGTTGCGTCAAGCAATCGCAATTTGGCTCGCATACGGCCGATGGTATTCTGATCAATCTCGGCCTGAGACTCCAAGAACACAATGCTGGGACGGCTGGCGCTGTCCACGCGCCAGACGCGGTAGATAAGCTGAACTGCTTGAATCGCACTGATCGGCGGAGACAGAATAATCATCTCGCGTGACTCGTCACCGAACTTGTCATCCAATTCGATTCCGGTCCCACCCATTTCCTTGGTCGCAATTAGAACATCGGCCTCACCTTCGTTAAAGGAAGCCATCGCCTGTTCCTTGGTCTGCTCTGAACCAGTGTACATCCGGGCGATCTTGAGAGTCGGATCAAGCTTGGCGATTGCGGCTTCGAGTGACGCGGAAGTAGGATTAACTGTCTCGCCTTTGGAGTTTTCATCCGAAACAAATCCAACATAAAGGACAGGTTTCTTGCCACGTTTGATTGCATCTACTGCTCGTTTAGCGGCCGCGTCAACTTTGTATTCTTCAAGCGCCCGTTTCTGAGCTGCTGCCATTTTCCGTAAAGCCGAGATGTCCACGTTCTGTGTTCCACCATACATCGCCTTTATGTCCTCGAGCTGTTGCTTGATCTGGTTATCGAGAGGAACATCTTGGAACTCTACATCTACTCCATCTAGTCTAAGTGAACGAGAGCGCATGATTCCGTTCTTCGCCATTCCGTCGAGATAAGTCTCAAGCCGATCCTGCATCTGGGCTTCGGTAACGCCTTCCGCCAATTGCCAATAATATTTCTTCCCGCCACGAAGGGCATATTTTTGAAATCCAAGACGACTGAACAAAGCATCGGGAGATTCATTGTCAAAGATTCCAAGTCGTCCAAGGGACAACAATTGATCCGGAGTTTCGAACGGAGTGCCTGAAGCCATCAATGTGCGACCAGCTTTGTTGGCAATATCATCCATCAATATTGCCCAAGACCGGGTCTTTCCACCTTGAATAGCTTTGGATAAGTTTCGACCAGAGTGCTGTTCGTCCATAAGAACAACAGTCTTGTAATCAATCAACGGCAAAAGATTTTCGAGATATCCTGAATTGTATGTAGTGACCAACATACGACCCGGAACAAACTCAATTGGCAATCCCTTTCCGTTCTCACCTTTCCCACCACGAACCGCCAAGGGAACGCCAAGAATCGCTGCATCCTTCTGAATCGATCCCCCAATCTCACCGTAATCCCAATTAGGGGTAACGGCATCAGGAGCTGTTATGTAAACAACCTTATATCCTTTGTTGAGATAATAAGCTCCGCTGCCAAGTAAAACTCGCGTCTTTCCAGTTCCCGGTCCGTTCGCCAGGTAGAACGCTTTGTGCTTAGAGTTCTCAATTGTGGTGACAGCCGCGGCTACATCTTGAGTCTGTTCTTTGGACAAGTTGGAAAGAACCTGTTGTCCCGCGGGAGCAAGAATCTTTTCGTCGAAAGGTTTGCCTAGCTGGTTACGGGGCTCGACGAAGGACTTGGGGATTGGGGTGCCACGAGGGCGCTCAACTCTAGGTCTCCCGATTCCGGCTGGCGGACGCTCAGCAGGTCGTCCCATTTCTTTCCGCTCCGCGGGAACGGTTTTTTCAGGAACTCGCTTTGCGATGGTAGCGCGCTTCGCTTCGAGCTCGGCGAGCTTTGCGCGAGCTTCCTCACGTCGATCAGCGGGCGTCTTGGCTTCAGGTCTTGGGGCAGTTGGTTGTTCGGGTTGTTCATAGGTTCCTTCCTCGTTCATGGTTAATCCGCTGTCGCGCAGGATTTGATCGCTGACACGAAGCAGGTTTGACCGGAAAGCAGCCGCAATTTTGTTCTTGGCTTCTCCCTCCGGCATGGTTTCCGAAGCCAGATAAGGCTCGGCAAGTTTGTTTAATGTGGCGACATAGGCGTCGGCTTGTTTCTGTGAAATTGTTCCGTCCTCGGTAGATTGCCGAAGATTGGTATCAATGGCTTCGGTGAGTTCTGTGATGGAATCCGGGGTTAGTTTGGAAGCAGCTACGCTTTCAATAAAATTATCAAACGACCTTAACAGATCGCCCGAGCGAGACGATTGAACTTCGCCAAGCAAAGTCTTGGCGGCGACTAGCTCGGCATCATCAAAGAAATTATCCGCTTGCAACTGGCGGAACCGGTCAACATAAGGCTTGATCTGGTTAGCGGTAAGGTTACCCTCGCGCACAACTCCAGCCGCTTCCTCGACAGCACGGGCAGGTAGTGTTCCGGCCCGCTGATTCTTTCTATAATCATTTTCTAATCCTTGAATAAACTTGGTTTTAACCGCCGGTTGAAGGGCATTGATGTTATCAATTGTTGTGCCGATCTTAGCCGACTCTGAGGCCACGTTCTTTGCATCACCAACAACGGCATCGAACGCCAGCTTCTCGGCATCCGTGGCTAAAGAGTTCCGGAAAGGTTGCTTAAAGTTTTCCGCAAGAATAGCTAGTGCTTCCTGCCGTTGAGCCGCAGAAGGAACTTCAGTCTGGCCCTGCGTCTGGAAATCTGTTTCGGTTGCGTCGATCTGATCGAGTGTCTCGTTAATTGCACCGGCAACTGCTGGATTGAGACCCTGTTCTTCGGCCAGTGTTTCAGCATCCACGGCTTGAGTACGAAGGCCAGGGGTTTCCATGCTAACTGCCGCGCCAATCCCAACTCCCGCCCTCATGCGAGGAACAGCCTGACGGATAAAATCCCGAAGTCGGCTATTGAAAATCGTGCTTAGGGAAAGATTCTTTTTACCCTGACGAAGTTCATACAAGAATGAATTGATCGTCCCCATCGAAACTTCATCTGCAATGTTGTACGTTTGATAGCCCGCCAAAGACTTGCTTTGAAGATAAGCATTCTTACGTTTGACGTAAGCCATCAAAGTTTCAGCTGGAGTCAGTACATTTCGGTTGTTTTCATCGATCGCACCAAGACTCTGGAGCAGTTCAACAGTAGCCGCGTTCTTCAAATTGAATACATCGCCCAAGGCATTTACATCATTCTCCCTAGGATCGGGAGCTAGCTTCTGAAACTTCTGATAAGATGCTTGTTCGGGATTATTGATAGCCAAGACAACATCAGGTCGGGCTTCCAGTTCTGGCGAAATCGCTCCGCTTTTGATTCCTGCATTTGTTTCCCGCTCAAATTGTCCCACCAAACTTGCCACACTTTGCTCACCTCGGGTGCCACGCTCCATTTCGCCCTGACCCTGCATGGCTTGTAACTTGGCAAGTTGTTCTTCAAGAGCTGGAGTTTCTTCCAAAGGAGATTGCCTAATCTTAGTTTGCAAAGCTGCGATCTGGTCAGCAATCTTTTTAGCCCTGAACTCAGCGGGTCTTTCCTCGGCAACCAACTCCTGCTGTTGGGCAAGACGAGTTTCCAGCGCAGTCTGAATTTGACTTGGTCCCAGATGCTTTGAAGCAATGGCCTCAATCTCTGGGATTGATGCAGCCGTGTCCAATAGATCGCTGATCTCATCAACTTGGTCTTGCGTGATCCCTGGTTTGTTCTCGATCTCTTGCAAGATTGCGTCCTTCTCATCTTGCATGATCTCGGCTGGATCTTCCTTGCCGAGCCAATTACCTTCGGCATCCTTGACTCCTAGAACCTGATACCGTGACCCGTCTTCACTGAGCTTTCCATAAACGCGACCCTGACTTTCAAGCCAGTCAATCTTGGCCTGATTGTTTGGGGTAGAAGAAAGATCAACCGAGGTGCCTCCCTTTTGAAATACATTGACCAATTCGTTAAGGGCGCCAAGAGCTTCTTCATCAGTCTCGGGAGCCTTTGTTTCAATGGTCGGGGGAACTCCAATTTGTTTTGGTGTAACCGCTTGTTCCGCTTGAGTAATTTTTTGTGACAACAAAGATTCAACTGCACCTTGCTTTGAATTGTTAATGGCTTCATCAGCCACAGCCGTAGTTTCGGGAACAGTAGTCGGGTCAAGAGAGGCGCGGACATTAACAGCGTCAAAAAGAGCTTGAGCTTCCGGGCTATTTAAAGATTCCCGAAGATCAACAATCTGTTGCATTTTCTGATCTTCCGGAATTCTAGGGTCGTTTTTAATTCCAGTAACAGTTTGACGCAAAGTATCTGCAAACTTGTCATTCGCCATTTGATTAAGTCTTGCTCTGCGGCCAACAAATCCTTCGGCCAATACCATGCCAAGACCAATACCACCCGAAGCGGCAAGGCTTTGGGGAATCTGGGAAATAGGATCTTGCCCCCGGGCAATCGCGTCAATCACATCAGATGAAGTTTCTCCGAGGGTTGTTCCTATGACTTTAGCCGTTCCCTGAACAACCGGAGCAAATGCAGGAAGTTTGGTCTCAAGAGCTTTTGCAACCATGTGATTGGCTAAAGCATGATCGGCCACATCTTCCAATCGATTACCAGCTTCTTCAGAAAGGGCTAAGATACCAGCCTCACTCACAATTGAAGCTAACCGTTGTCCCACGCTCAAATTGCGTGAATCTTGATCGAGAGATTGAGAAGCTCCAACAACTGCGTAAGTTGCGCCCTTGGACAAAGTCGTGGGAACTTTGATTGTCTGCCCCGCAATATCCGCGGCTTTGCCAAGCAAGCTTGTGGCCCCTGCGCCAACCGCCATGAACTGGCCCAAAGAACCAGTAGCCATTCCGGCCAAAGTGGACGGCATGTAGTCTTTTTGAATTACATCGTTGATTCCGTTGGTCAGGGCGGCACGACGAGCAACTTGATCGGGATTGTTTTCATCAACAATAATATCTCCGATAGAAACGAAAGGAACAAACGCGTCACCGGATTGAATTGCAAAGTTTCGAAGTCCCGCGGTACCAAGTTTCTTTGTCTTATCACTCTGAAGATCCTGATAATATTCCTGGGCTCTTGCCAGGTTCATCCCAACCTTGGGGGTATTCCAAGCGCCACGCCCAAACTCCATCGCGGGAGCTTGATCCTTTGGAGCAATAGATTTTCCTGATGCTAATTCATCGGAATAGAGAGTGCCAAGTTCAAGGGCTTTTGCCGCTTGGGTGGAGTCTTTGATTGTTCCAATGTAATTGCGGGATGCCAAACTTTCCTGCATAGCTTTGGCGTCTTCATTGGTAATACCCAAACCTGACTGCAAATAAGATCCAATAACTTTACCCACACCTCCAACTGCAATTTTGGTAAGGCCCAACCAGTCGTTGTTTTTCTCTGCGTCAAGTGTGGCCTGAGAAGTGGACGTGATGTAATCCTGAACATTCTTTTGGGCATCCTGCCAAGATTGCGTATTGAACGGAAGTTTGCCTTCTTTAAAGCGGGTAGCTGTACCAAGTAAAAGATCGTTGGCTTTGGGGTTATCCCGAAGCTCCATCAGGTGGCTGGCCTGAGCCAACGCGGGTGAAGGTTGATTTAACAGCGAATCAAGTTCATCGGGCTGTTGGGCTGGAGCTTGCCCAAGAATATCTCCGACAATGCTGTCAAGGCTATTAGGCAAACCAGCATCCAAAGGGGAAAGGGGATCTGCCATAAACCAAACTATTCAAGCAGATTCCTGCCCGACGTCAACGATTTTGTCCCTGAACCAGCTTTTCTTCAGTGTTTTGCCCAAGCCCCGGAAGAGTTCCTAGTTGCTGCTTTAATTTGGCAACAACATCTCTTACTGGTTGGCCCCGATATAGGGCGTCAGGATTGGAATTGTACAGGTTAACAACATCCGCAATCTTCGACATAGTTTCGGGTGAAAGTTGAACTTTGGTTGCGCCTTGAGCAGAAGGAGCGGTAGGAATAGTAGCAGTGCCAGCCTCAGCAACTTGCGGGAAATTAAATTGTGTAACTTTAATTTGGGATTGTCCCGCTTGGGCAGTCTCTTGATTGGGTTGAGCTGCTTTACTTGGCTGAGGGGTTTGGGGCGTCTGTCCTGGTTTAGTAGTTGGGGCGGGAGAAACGGGAGGAAGTCCTCGCGTAGCGATAGATTCCATCATTACCTGCATAAACGGATTCTGAGACGGGAGATTTAGATATCCCTTTTGGCTTACGTCATTGAGCCAAGCCTCATACTCTTTCCGTTTTACTGGGTTTATTTTTCCTGTCAGGGGATTAATTGCTGCATCGTACCCAACAGAATATGAAACGTCGGGTGGAGTAATAGGAAACCTATCTTCTACAGCACCTGTTTCTGGGTTAACTATTTTTGCGGCCAACTCAGGTCGTTGCGCTAAAAAATTTCTTTCAATATCGTTTATTCGTTTTGCCCAACTTTTCAGCTCAGTTTGCGATTCCCCATCAGTGGTTTGATACATGAGTCTAGTCTTTTCATTGATATAGTTTTCGGACAACCTATTTTCTTTTTCTGGATATTTCTTTTGTAAATCATCCCATTGTTTTTGGGCAGATTTTGGAAGTTGCCCCACAATCGCTCGAGTCTCAAATTGGCCCATAGTAGTCCCAAGTTCAGCTTTTTGATATTCGTCCTGTTGTTTTGCTTTACTTTGAGCAATTTCAGAATACATTTTTATTAAGTTTTCATCTTTATTACCTAAGTTATAAAACTCGTCATTTGCTTTGGACAATTCATTTTTTAAACCGTCCGGGCCAATTTTTGTAACATCTAGATTGTTAAGTCGATTTATTACGGAAATAGCCTGAGGACGAGTTCTGACATTTGTAAAATCTTGTTCTAATAATCGTTTGTTCGCAACCAAGGCCAAAGCGTTTTTATAAGCATCAGTTTGTTGTTTTATATTTAACCCAGCTGCCCAAGCTTTGTTTGTGACTTCGGCTTGTTTAAGCCCATCTCCACTTTCAATTGCTTGTACGAGTTCAGCTTCCAATCGAGAAGATGATACTTCTTTCTGTCTATCATCATTTTTTTGTTGTATTTCTAATATGTCTTTTGTTTGAGTCCAATTAAATTTCCGTTCGTCTAGATCTCTATCCAAAGCTTTAGACTGTGCTGCCGCTTGCGCTCGGAGTGTTTCACTAGCATTTTGAGCATCAGCTGACGCAATCCGAGCTGTATTTATTTGAGCTTCCTGCTGTTGATTTCTGGCTTGCTGCCCTAACTGCGAATAAGCTAAACCGAGCCTAGCTTCCTCTAACTGTTTTTGCTGAGCCAATTGTTGCTCTTGAAGGGACAGTTGAGCTTTCTTCAAATAATTTTCGCGTAAATCACCGATGATTCCGCGCACCTGGTTCACATAGTCTGGAGCTACTGGTGTCATAAATTAAGCCATCAATTGTGGCACATAGGCTGATCCTGTCCAGTTCTGTGCTTGCTGTTGTGCTTGCTGTTGTGCTTGCTGTTGTGCCTGATTATACTGGGCCATTTGTTGTGCGTATTGACTCAGCAAAAATTCTTGATTAAAAGGATGACGTTTGCTAAAATCTGCTGGCAGACTTGGCTTTTCAATGCCAATGCCAATGCCAATGCCAATGCCAATGCCGCCGGGCAGGGAAGGTTTCGTATCGGAGTATTCACCCGGTTTAAACGACACATATTGCCCCTTCTTAATATCGAACTGTCCGGGCAATGCCTGACTCTGCCAAGCGTTAAGGGCATTGGAATTTGAAATTTGGCTATTGTATTGAGCTTGGTCGATCAAAGATCCAAACACCAAACTTGGTGGAACCATTTTACTGGCTTCAAAATTTGCCCGAGCCAGGGTAGATTGTTGGGCCATATTTGCCATATTGTTATATACATCGGAAGGTTTTACGTAAACCGCATTAAAGATTGCGCTTGGATCTACGTGGTTATAGTTGGCAATTGTATTGAAAATAGTAGCGGGATTCGTAATCAATTGGTTTACAAATTCGGCTCCACTAACTGGCATCATTTCGCGACCGACTGTAGCGGCAAGTTTGGCTGTCTGGTCGAGCAATCCAGCTCCGGCAGTTTGAAGTTGTAGGCTGGTTAAGCCCAGGTCTTTAGCAACTAAGTTTCGGCCAAGGCCACCTCCGTACAAACCAGTGGCAAAACCTTTGGCGGCGGAGCTTCTGAAAATTTGATCGACAACATCAGAAGGAATTTTACCAGCAAGGTAGTTGGATGTGATCTCATTCGTCTTTGCCATGTTCGCTTTGTAACCAGGCATCGCGGCATCAAACTGATCAATATATTTTTTATTTAAAATCTCGGCCATTTTGTTGGCCTGTGCGCCTATCTTCCCGGGATCATTTAACTGAGCGGCAGCGGCGGCAGCTTGATTGGTAACATCCGAGATCGACGGATTAATTCCAGCAATCATGCTCTTGATTTGAGCTGGACTTAAATTAAGTTTTTGGGCTGCGGATTTTGCGTCTGCAACAAGTTGGTTTTGGTCAACAAAGAAATTAGGATTTACTCCGCTATTAATCTGGTTAAATGTATTTCTAAAATTACCCATCACACCAGACAAATCGACTCCCTGCATTGTGGGTGCGGCACCTAAGAAAAACTCAACTGGTGTTGCTTGAGCTTGGCTAGCTCCAGAAAGCCCAGCGCCAAGGCGCGAGCCAGCGGAACCGCCACCTCCAGGAGGCTGTTGTTTAGCCGGAAGAGTGCGGGGCCCACCAGTCCGGCTGTATTGACTTGCTGACGGCATATTAGCCCACAAACTTCCTGGTCCTGGAGCAGAAACCTGTTCAAAAGTTTGCCGACTAGCCGGGGAATTCATATATGCATTCCACGCATTATCAGAAGCTGACATTTCAAAAGCCATAAATTACGCCATGTTGGGGATTTCACCCATTGCAAATGCTCTCATTTGAACCTGAGGTCGGCCAATGCTGGCTCCGTCCACCTCTTTAAGTTCTTCCTTCAAAAGATCCACGGCTTTATCCTCATAGATTTTGGCTTCAACAAGATTATTATTTTCTTCTTTTTCAATGGCAATTGCCATCATTTTGAGGGCGCCAAGGTTGGTAACGATAAGATCGTCATCGTCCCCTATGACCGGAATAAATTTGCGTTTGGCAAGTACCGTAACGGCAGACCCTTCCTCATTTTCAAAGCCCGGAATTGCATATCGCCTATACTGGGGCAAAGTCTCATCGGGCGCAAGTATGGCGATGCAGTATTCAGAACCCGTGGTCGGATCGACTGCATAGACACGGACCCAACCTTTCGTGGGGCTTTTGTTTATTGCATCGATGCTTCTAAAAGCGTTGACAGTGGTATTTTTTAACTCTGTCATAATTACTCCGTTTGTCCAATTAATACCCCAAGGATTGGGGCCATATCCAACAAGAAAATCATTATCTAAATTAGTCAAACTCCATTCGGAAGATCCATCTAGATTAATTACAGTCCATGTTGTTCCTGGCTTTGTATAACCAATAAAATTGGGGTTTGATGTTGTTCTATTCCCTGTGTAAACATATACTCCATTTGCGCCTTCACCTGATCCCGAATACGTAAAGTTTGAAACTACAATTCCAGACTGATTAACGCTAAGATTTAATTGTTCTCCATCTATATAAGACCCATTTTCCAAAGTTTGAATTCGGTCATTATAAGTATCAGAACCTCGAAATAAAATTGTAGACGTAGAATCTTCTTGTAGATCCGTATAAATACGGATAAAGCTTTGAGCCGCCAATGACCTAAAACAAGGAACATAACCGCGGTCGACTAATTGCCTCCAATCTCCGGCTTGAAGCATTCCGGGGCCGTTAGCCATAAATTCATACCATTGGTTATAAACTTGTGCTGGGGATCCCCCAAAATTATACCCTAGGATTGACTCAAACTCGCGAGGTAGCGTGATACACCCGCCGTACACGCAAACAGAGTAACGACCATAAGTTCCGGCATAAAGCCCTTTATTGAGCAACCTTTCCTGAGCTTCGTTTACGCGGGCCAAAAGCTGAGGATTATCCGCGCACATCCCGTTCTGGGTAACGCGGGCTAACTGCTGTTTTACCGATCCGTATGTTCTGCGGATCATGAGTAGTTCCCTACGTAGACTTTATATTTGTAACCGTTGGGGGCAGCTGGAGTGGGCGGAGTTAAAAGTTCTTGCCCCGCTACGGTATAAGTGCTAGAGCCTTCTCCCCATGGGGCAATAACATTTGATGTTGAATCTACGAGCACCATGTCACCAAAATTGAATTGAGTGAATTCAAGCCACGATCCATTGACAAAAAGATTGACAGTAGAAGGTAAACCGGTTTGAGCGTTAATTTTAAACCACAATTTATTCTGATCTGAACCAGTTGGTGTGGAAGAACTAACAACCGCATAGCGAAGTTCGTCGGGGTATTGAACTGAAAGATAGGAAGATAGAGTTGTTAGGAAGTCTCCGAAATTTCCAGGATAAGGAGTTCCGGCTGGCACACTACCGGAAGCAATCGTTATTTCAGCCATAGATCCTTCAGATTAAAGGGTTGCATCTTTATGTCAAGGGTAAGCTTGAGAGGTTTGGATATTGAGAGTAGCAGTTCCAATTAACGCGCCATTGTTTGCCGACAAAGTTGAATTTGTACTTGTAGCGGGATACCCGCCCTGCGATCCGCTTACTAAAGTTCTAACCCAATTTCCAGAAGTATTGGAGATTGAAGTTAAGCAATTATAATCCGCGGAATTAAAACTTTGAGAATTATTGTTGTAGCAAAATAGACCTTGGCAATAAGCTATATACGCATTGTCAACGGATCCATCACTGCCAGATATATACCATTGTCCCACAAAATCATCGGAAAAATTAAAAGCATTTCCAGTAAAAGAAACGACACGATAAAACTCTGTATATGTAAATGGTCCAGTTGGAGTGGTGATTTTTGCTTTGCATATTCCATTTGTCTCTCCAGAGCCTAGGAAAATTGGACTACCGTAAAAATAAGTGTACCGCGTATCTGAGGCTCGAGCGGGAGAATAACCGGGATAATTAGGATATGGAGCATAGTTAGATGATCTTCCAGTTAAATAATAATTGGTTACTGTTCCCGTTGCAAATGAATACCTGGCAACACCATAATAAGAATTCGAAGACAACCCATCATTATTAGGGAAACCCACGCTTAAATATGAGAAAAGAGCGTATCCAAAATATATGGAAGAAGAAGTAACTCCTAATTGAGAACAAATAATATGATGGGCATCTAACGGTGCAGTAGCTCCATTGTCTAAAACAGCCAAGTTAGTATTGACAAGGAACAATGTAGATACAGCAGCAGTTGATATATTTATCGATCGTAAATAAGAACGCTCCTTATACGAAGGAGGAAATCCGGGTTGAAGAATTCTATTTAAATCAGAAATAACTATGGTTCCGTTTACAAAACGAATAGATCCCGGCAAATAAAATCTAGCTGCTGTTCCAACAGCATTAACAAATCCCGAATCAAGAACGTTGCCAGCAAAGGTTGTAACCACGCCAGAAGGGGTTATTTTTCGAACTGCACAATTATCTAGAACATATATATTACCAGAAGAATCAGCCGTGATTGATTTTAAGTCTGTGAATCGAGCTGCTGCCCCGGTTCCATCTTGTGTCCCAGACACTCCAGGTGATCCGGCAAAAAGAGTTGCCCCTGACGCTTCATTCACATATTTGCGGACAACAAAATTATTGCGGTCAGTTATGTAGGTACCATTCGAGGTTACCACAATATCCGAAGTATCATTAAAACGAACATTTTGTTTAGTACTTGAATTAGCGTAACCGCTAGCCCCAGGAGCTACAAGCGGTATAGCTGGGGAACCCGAAATAACTCCCGTAATCTGGTCGACACTTAATCCGGGAGGAAGCGGAGAGGCACCAAAAACAACAGGGGATTTTGTAGCTGTAATAGTATAAGGACTCATCGGAGAATATGGGGCTAAAAGTATAGGAGTTAGAGAACTCGTAATTACGGGTCTTTGC
>Ga0136644_10003367_pt1 | contig 11979 bp, 18 predicted proteins | sample C_130820_EF_Meta_FD_94780 | JGI IMG/M metagenome (GOLD analysis project Ga0136644, IMG submission 94780) | Freshwater microbial communities from Lake Croche, Canada to study carbon cycling - C_130820_EF_MetaG (v2) (version 2) | ecosystem: Environmental > Aquatic > Freshwater > Lake | place... | reverse complement strand
GTGGTTGGACGGCAGCTCCATTTCACGACATCTTCTGGGATGCCTCTTCCAGAAGCGGTATTGCCGGAATGGAGCCTCCTGTCATCTCAACTGACGGAAATGGGCAGGTTGTGGTCCTACAGGCTACTGGAAATAGTGATGTGTTCGATGATGGCACTGTCCTAAACAGGGTCGTATCTCTCACAGAGAGGCTTTCTTACGCAACTGTGGGAGGTTCTTCCGTGGCGATTCCAACGACAGTTCTCAACTGGGAGGTTCGACTTCGACCCGGTGAGATTGTCACTGGACCTATGGATCTTTACTCGGGAAATGCTTATTTTGGTTCGTTCGAGGCCACCTCGGGCACTGATGCCTGTCATTACGGTCAGAGTCGCATCTGGGGTGTGAACTACACAGCAGGAAGTGGATCTGTTCCAGTCGGATACTCATCTTACATTATGGATCGTTTTCCAAGGCCTGCGATGGAGTCAACTTTAGGTTCTGGTGTCTACGATGCACATTTTATTGGTCCCTACCTGAACCAGATGGTTATGGGTGTGTCGGTGACGCAGCAGGTCACCTGTGTGAGTGGCACCGATGTTTTTGATCCCTATGTTGGCAGGAGATTCAATGTGTCTGAGACAGGAGGTGGCGCATTTCAACTCACCGCACAGATTAGCGGTGCTAGCGGTGCTGGAATTCCTGGGGCTACTACAGTCCAGACAATGACACGAACGCTTCCGTCACCTGTTGCATACACACGCGTATATGCATGGGTTCCTCAAGCTGACCTGTGATTAAAAAGAAGCAGCCCAGAATCGTTCTGGGCTTACTTTCTCTGATTCTTTGTATGTAACGGTGGTTACTTCCTGGAGGTCTTCCAGGAATCACGGACGATGTCTGTGAGGTGGTCCAGTAGGCCCTCCATGTCCTCCCTGTGGACTCTCGCCTTTATCTCAAATTCATCACCCACCTGAAGCACCTCGAGGTCGCTCTGTGTGGGTGAACCTATTTTAATTCCGCAGATCTCGTCCTCTGAAATGGGCGACATGTTCCATAGATCCACACAGACATTGATTCGATTTCCATCAACAATGGGTCCGCTGTGCTTGTGACCGTGAATCTGTAGATCACAGCCTCTTAGCAGCACACTTGGGAGAGGCTTGTGGCACAGAAGTGCGCGCCTGCCGTTCTTTAAGACTATGGTGAGTTTCCTGTGCGCTTCGTCGAATCCGTGATCCAGCATTGTCCTTGGCGACCTGTCGTGGTTTCCGAGGATCAGTATTTTTCTACCGTTCATGCGTGCGATGATGGGTTTTGCATCTGCGGGATTGCCAAGGAAGACATCACCCACGACGTAGACAGCGTCATCAGGTGATATCCTGCTGTTCCAGTTTGAGACGATGAGCTCATTCATCTCATTGATACTGGTGACCTTTCGATCGCAGTATTTTATGATATTTTTGTGATTTAGGTGTAGGTCTGATGTGAACCAGTTCAATTTATACTCCAAGTATTGACTTCACCCTCTTTGCCTGCTGCGTGTTTAGATCCCGGAGCTTTTTCTCCTGCGCAGGAGTGATATCTCGTGATACCTTCCTGCCAACATTTTCCTCCATGCCTTCGACAAATGAGTTGTAGACTGTTGAAAGCATGTCGTTTAGATCAATTTCACCGGCTGCTGCAAGAGTTCTTGCGAGTCCTAAAATACCGTAGCACATATCGACCAAATTTACATTATCGGGATCAAGACCTGGATGACTTTCAAGTAATGAGTCAGGTGTGTACTCACCCTTGATGATGTAATCTGCAATGTCTCGAAAGAAAGTCCTGAAGTTTGTCGAGATGGACTTGTATGTTATCCCGGTTCTAAATTTTGATGGAACTCTCTCGCCGTCCTTAAGACGTGCAAGAACTCCCTCCGTTCCGATTGTAATGACCAAGTAATCTCCCAGAGCTTTGTAAAGATTACCTGTGACGTATCCCTTAATACCCCTCTCTGGGCTGTATCTACCCTTCATCCACTCAGTGTAGGGTGGGTGTGTGATGACCGTGTCGACCTGTACAAGTCCCACATTTGGAACTCTGACAATGATCATCTGTGGGTTTCCTTTCAGGGTGAGATCAGTGTCAATCTCACTTGGGCGCACTGTGCTTATGTACTCGGAAAGATAGTCTAAGTACTGCTTGACAGATGTTGCCTCTTCCTTCCTCATCACACCTGCTTCATCTGATGTGTATTCTACAGGAAATGAAACAAGGTAGTCGATATCGCCATACACTGCATCAGGTCTATCGATGATGTCCTTCTCAGCATGGACTGATGATCCTGTTGGTCGAACTGGATTTATAGGAGACACACCAAGAGCTTCTAGCCACAGGTTAAACCCCTTGAGAAAGCTTCTGTATATCTCAGCTGCATCCCTGACAATGACGGGTGTGAGATCTTTTCTCTCCTCGGGTGGAAGCTTTAAGCCTCCCTCGACAATATATGACTCTATGAGTTTTCTAAGGATTCTAATTGTGTTCATTTAATTGTCTCTACTGAAGCAATTTTAAATATGTGTTGTGTACTGCTGTGTACGAATAGTTACCTAAGAATTGTCCCTGCTAAGAGTAATGTAAATTTAGAATAATTTGACTATAATTTATTGTCATGTCACTCACGGAGGCACCTTGAACACAGAAACTGTAAATAACAACAAGAATTCTGTGTGGATCCTGTGGGAGTGGTCTGTGGGTCGCAGAGATCAAAATGTTATTGGAATTTATTCTTCATGGGAATCTGCACGTGAAGAAGCAAATCAGCGAAGACTGTCTTCTCCTGGCAAAGAACATGATTGGGAGGAGTGGGAGTTACGAGAGTGAGTGTGAAAAAACATTTACTACCTGTCCCAGAAGGACGTCTATTAAGAGTTGTCAGGGGTGATAGTAGCTTTGTTTTTTTACACGAAGACTCGGATCTAGAAACCGTTAGAGGTCTTCTATACACAACATCTAGCACAGTAAAGACAAGACTTGGTTGTGTGGATATTCCCTTAGGATCTCTTGTTTTGTGTATGGGAGCTGTAGAAGGTCCTTACCCGTATTGGATTGAGGTCGAGGGAGAACCGTCTCGGGATGATATTCCAGGTGCTACATCATATCAAAGATCGACAGAAGCACTTATCATGTGGGATGGAAAACTGGTCACACTTCCGTGGAATGCAAAAATTCTTGAGATTATAGATGAACAGTGATCCGCAAGACTTTTCAATAGGCGACCTTGTCGTTCTCAGCACAGAGAAATCATCTGTGAGGCAAAATGTGTCTTCAGACAGTCTGTACTATAAAGGATTCTACAAGACAATAATTCCCATGAGCAGCAGACCAAGCAGCGGTTGGAGAAGGTGGGTGGGCCCAAAAAAGATTAATGTAGCAGGAATCATACTTGGACCCGCAACCACTAGACAGACAGATAATTTTGAACGCGCCTATGTGCTTTGGGATGGTGAGATAGTAGAATCCCGCTGCAATCACTTAAAAAAAGTTCAGGGATTATAATGAATAAGAAGCACTTGAAGATAGGAATGATTCTAAAGTGCCGCCCAGACACAATCATAGGTTATTTTCCATATAATGAAAACAGGACAGATCAGTACATTGTTGTAAGACCAAAGTCACTCATTGTTGGAAGTGGAAATTTCTATGACAGCAGTGGTGAGGTTTTGGTTTATGTTGGAGAGAAAAAAGAAAAAGTGACATCAAAACAGATGTCACTTTTTGAATCAATCTTAGAAAAGAACTTAGCTGTACACGAAGTTTTGTGGCGTGGTTCTGTGTTTAGAATTCGTGAAAGTACACTGAAGTACGTTTTTCCTCTGCGATAGATTACAAATAAGTATCGAAAGAAGTCAATTTCCATTTTTGGTCATTATTTATAGACAAATTAGAGTGCATTGTTTGCACTATTCATGGAGAGGCTCGAATGACCAAGATTTCTCGGGATCAATTGCGCAGAATTATTAGAGAGACGAAGGCATCTGTAGATGCTGAATCTTCAAAGAAGTCAACACTTTCAGAATCAACTCTCAAGGACATTAGTACCTTGAATGAAGCAAAGAAGGCAGTTGCACTTCACGAAGCTCGTCTTGTGAAGCAGCTTAATGAGTACACTGATCTAAATGCAACAATTAGCGCATCCAGCGAAGTTGTTGATGTGCTCAATGAAAAGTTCTTCAGCAAGATAGGCCAGGGTCTATCCGCTATGGGTAAGTCTATCGCTAGATCAGCTGTTCCTGGTTACACAGGATACGGAGGCGCTACGACAGCTGACATCGCAGCTGAGATTCCTGAGATGAAAGCTCTAGAAAAGGGTCTTAAGGCCGTAAATGTTGCTGCAAAGACAGCAAAGAGCAAGAAGATCTCTGACACTGATGCAGTTGGCGTTGCTATGATGGATTATGTGAAGTCACTCACAGATCTTTACAGCGAATTTAAGAACGTAGAGACTGATGAAAAGGTGAAACGAGCTCTTCCTGATGTGCTTCCAAAACTTTCTGCTGCATTCAAGGATGCAAGAGAGTTTATTGGTAGAGTTGCAATAGAGGCTCAAAATGCCTCTGAGGAGCTTTATAAGGCACTTAGAGGTTCAGAGCTTCTCAAGATGAGTGAACCAGAGACAGGTGGCGCAGTTGCTCTTGATGCTGATGTCTCTAGCGCTAGTGCAAAGAGGGGTGATATTTCTGGTCGTGCAAGAGGCAAGCAGACATCAGGCGGCGCTCTCGCAGGTGCTGGTCCAACAGCAGGCGGAATCGCAGGTTCTCGCTGATCTAATTAGCTACTTGTTAGAGAAGCGGCAGATACCCATCCGATCTTCTCTCCCCACATCACTTTGACATAAGCACCACAAGCATCCGCATCCACAACAAGTGCATGCGGATGCTTTTTTTCTTCATAAATTTCACTTGCATAATTCCATCGTGTGAGATCTGGTCCAAACTCATTCTTTTCACGCCAAAAAATTGCATTCTTGGAGTGAAATCTAACCACAACACCTTCAACATGATGATTTTGTGACCAGCTAAAATTGAACATATTGTCTCCTTGTTAACATCATATAACAACTACAGACATTATGCACAAAAATAATTTTTAGGGGTTTTCGAACTATAAAGAGTGTTTATCGTCCTTTTGTCCGATTCGGACGTCAAAAATAAGGAGATAAATTAATGACTCGCATTTTTCCAATTCGCAGGTGGTCTGATTTAACAACTAATTCTCTTGATGAGTTTGACACCATTTTTGATGCGCTCATTGGAACAAGAGTTAACTCAAGAGACAACTCACACACTGTTCCCAGAGCTAACGTTCAGGAACTTGAAGACGGCTATGTTATTAAATTAGCTGCACCTGGATTTTCTAAAAGTGATTTCAAGATACACACAGACGCAGGATGTCTGACAATTTCTGCTAAGTCTGAAACTGATACGTCTAATTCTCAATTCTCTTCTAGAGAATATGATTATGATGAATTTAGCAGATCCTGGAAACTTCCGACTTCTGTGAATGCTGCAGATCTCACTGCTAGGTATGAATCAGGTATTTTAAGTGTAATGCTTCCCACACACAAAAAAAAATCTGATCGATTTGAAATCAAAGTTGAATGATTTTAGCTATTAGTTTCGTATAGTGCGGTGGGTATTATCTCACCGCATTGCTTTTAAAGAAAAACAGGATGCATAATTACAGGAATGGTTCTCAGAAGAAAATTACATCTCACAAAGACACAGTTATATCTTACATTACTTTCTGCTTCAATAATAGCAGTTTCTAGTGCGGTCCTTGCTCAGGAAGACTCAAACAAAGAAGATCCTGTACAGCTAGATGTGTCTGCTGAGGAATACAATCCAGTTCATTTTATTCCATCTGATGAAGACAGAGAAAGATTCTTAAGAATTGAACAGGGTTCATCATGTGAGATAAATGATCTTCTATATGTTCAGGATACGATGTCATCTAATAATCGTGTGAGTAACTCAGCGATTTTAAATCATTCATCAGATGACATTTTGATGACATTATGGTCAAGAGAAATTTCAGACTCATTTACACAATCGTGTGAGGGTTCAAATGAGTGATTTAGAAATTCGTCTTCTACGGAGACTGATTCGTGAAGAGATAGGTCATAATTTCTCAACTCGTAATAATGATCCCATACAGTATCATGAAACCGCTCCTGTCGATGTTTCAATCTATCCTGTTGATACTGGTTTTTATGTGGAAATAAAAGTGCCTCAGGATGAGTCTCTTTCAACTTACACACATAGCTTTAAGACTAAGGATGAGGCAGATCACTTTGCTCGAAAATATGTTGACTTTGTAAAGAAGACGCTTGAGCAAAAAGATCCCGTCTACTGACTTTCAATTGTTCTTGAAATTCTTCTAATATCATCCAAAGAAGATGATATTGCTATGTTTTCAAAGTCTGTGAATGCTGAGTGTATCACGCCCACAATTTCTCCACTGTTGTTAAGAATTGCAGATCCTGAACTTCCTGGCCCAGTGGGGATTGTATAGTAGCTCCTATTTCCAGAATCTCTGCCTACATATCGACCCTCAAAAATAGGGACCATTCTTGGTTCAAATATTCCCAATGGAGAGGCTACATTGTAGACAAGATCTCCCACTTCAGGGCCAATCGAAGAGATTGGAACTGGATTACCCCATATACCTGGAGTCACTACAATGCAGATGTCATTCTCATCATCTGATGAGAACACACTTGTTGAATGTGTGTTTCCATAGTAATCAACTGATGTCAATACTGATCTTTGCTCAACAGAGATCTCTGCAGCGCCTCGCAGCGTTGTAATTCTCATCGAGTAGTTTCTTCTATCTCGACACACATGTGCTGCAGTCAAAATAAATGTCATTTCTCTACTGTGTCTTATGATCATTCCAGATCCGTTTCCTGACATCGTGACAGGATTCATCGAATCTGTAAAATCTGTACATGATGTATCAGGAGGTAGTGAAATACACCCAGTAGGAACCGACGACATATCAATGTCTAGCTTTACAAAAGATGTGTATCTCCACACTCTTCTATCAGAAATATGAGGTACAGATGATGGTGTGCATGATTCCATGAATAGAATAGGAATCATTAAAATCAAAGTCAATATAAGAATACTTGATGTCTTTGCTATCTTGGTAAAGACGTCTTTCATATTTCTAAGTATGTTTACTTTTTACACCTTTGATGTGAAGTCGTATTCTATAGACTGAACATTATGCGTGTTGTACTTTCTGATCTTGGTCCCTGGGAACTGTTGACATCTCATATTCTTGAAGAGAGAGACATAGTTGAGTACACTTATACAATTTTTTTTGACACTCGACACGGCGGTGACAGAGATCCTATTCTTGATTTTAAGAAGACAAATATTGCATCTGTGATATTAAGTTTTATAAACGATGAGTGTCTAAGAGAATGTCCACTTTCAAAAAAAATACTAGATAATTTTCAAAAAATTCCCTCTGAAGATGAGATTCTAGACTATCTTTTAGAATTGATGTATGATAATCAAAGAGACTTAGATATATTTGACTTATCACTCTTTGATGCAGGATCTGGTATTTGCACAATTGAGTTCGAGTCAAAAGGCAAAACGACTGTTGAGAAAATTAGAAAGTCAAGACCTGAAAATGTGAATCTTCTTGACATTTTTGTTACAACAAAAGTGTGTTATATACAAGCAATTCCAGAAAACTTGAGTGAGAAAAAACATGAGTGAATCAAAAAAGTTTAAATTCTTCAGAGAAAAGTCAAATATCAATGTCACAGTTGAGGATGACTCATATTATCCACAGCGTCTTTATGTGGGTCCATACTCTAGAAATTCTGAGACTCTTTCAGTAGGAATGGAATTCGATGTCCACGAAAGTGCTGAGCCTGATGGGGCTGTTCATTATTACAAGAAGGGTGAGACGAAACTTTTTACTCATGTGAGAGGAGATCTTCCGCAATTTTTTGTTGATCCAAGAGTTCAAGTAAGAATGACCCCCAATATGGGTAAGGGATGTTTTGCTCTTGAAGACATTCCAAAGAACACACTCATAGAGTCAGCACCTGTGTTACTTGTACACAAAGACACTTTCTCAAATCTAAATAGTTTTAATGGAGGCACTCATAAGTTCTCGGAGTATCCATTCGGATGGGGAAGAGATGGACTTTGTGCATTTGCACTTGGATACGGAGGCATCTACAATCACAGAGTTAATTGTAATTTATCATGGCGTCCAAATTATGATTTTGAATCCATGCAATACACTACAACGCGTGATATAGTGGCAGGAGAAGAGCTTTTTATCAGATATGTTCCTCTCTATAAACTAGGTGATCTTTGGTTTGAGGATGAGGAATCAGAGCGGTACGCAAAAGCATATGAAAAAGCTAACAAGGAAGACCCAGGAACTCTAAAGTCATGGAAGATGTTTCAGCCCGGTTCAAAATTACCAAAAATTGATTGAAATTCACTATACATTTAACAGATAGACACTATAATAATCTGTCGCGGCCATAGCTCAATGGTAGAGTCTCAGTTTTCCAAACTGATTGTTACGAGTTCGAATCTCGTTGGCCGCTTTATTTTTTAAAAAGTGAGGTCATGTGAGAGCACAACGACGTTCTAAGAAGACACGATTCAATGCAAATGGCGGAGGAAATTCTGACATGTCACCTGATCAAATGATGCACGTGATGGATGATCCTGATGGCCATCCTATGGGCATTCCTGGTATGGATAAGGGTGTCGTTGTTGATGAGAATCGAGTGTACTTCTACGCTCCTGTCACTGAAACTAGCGTTCTTGATCTTAATAAGATCCTCCGCAGCCTGGATACTGAGATGCAGTGTCTGGCAATTCGATTTGGTCTCAAGAATTCTCCATTTCCAATTAGACTTCACATTCACTCAGGCGGCGGTGACCTATTCTCAGGTCTTGCCGCTGTTGACACTATTAGATCACTGAAGACTGATGTTCACACCTACGTCGATGGATCTGCAGCATCAGCGGCGACGCTTATGAGCCTTGCAGGTGACAAGAGATTTATTCACAAGAACTCACTTATGCTTATCCATCAGCTTTCAGCTATGATGGTTGAGGGAACTCATGAGCAGTTTAAGGATGAGTTTGAGAATCAGCAGCGTTTGATGAATCGAATTAAGACCCTGTATCGTGAGAAGGCTCGTATGTCTGATGAGGTTCTTGAGGATCTTCTCAGGCATGATCTCTGGTTGGACGCTGATAAGTGTCTGGAATATGGGCTCGTTGACGAAGTGATTTGAAAGCATGAACATCTTTGTGTTGGACTTGGATCCGCTTAAGGCGGCAGAGTACCATTGCAATAAACATGTCGTAAAGATGATTCTGGAGAGTGCGCAGATGTTGTGCACTGCGCACTGGCTCGCCCTTCTTGATAGCAAATCTAAAAAAATTAATGACTTCAAGCGTGTAAGAGACTGTCAAGACTGGTTAAAGTCTAATACAGGCACTGCTCTACAACCCCCGTGGAAGATGACACACATCAACCACCCATGCAGTATTTGGACACGCGAGAGTCTTGAGAATTATAAGTGGCACTCTAACCTTGGACTGGCTCTTTGTGATGAGTACACAAAGCGTTATGGAAAGGTGCACAAGTCTCTAGGTGTTCATCTGTGGCTTTCCGAGAACAAGCCACTGTTACCATCATTCTCTCTCACGGAACATCCCAAATGTGTCCCAGATGACTGCAAAGCAGCATCAGAGGATGTAGTCACATCCTACAGACACTACTACAATCGCTACAAGAATCGGTTCGCCAAGTGGGAACCAAAGTCTCAGACTCCTAGCTGGTACACAGGAAAGTGACACGAATGGAAGACTACAGTAAGTTCTTTCCCTACTCGAACATTAGAGATCAACAGAAGGAAGCAATTGACTTCTGTATCAAGAATCTTAATGAGGGAAAGCGTTTTATCATCATTGAGGCTGGGACTGGAGTTGGAAAGTCAGCAATTGGTCTAACAATTGCAAAGGCTTTTTGTGCTTTGAATTCTCCGAAGAGGGACGAAAAGACTGATACGACTTCTGAAGCTGGTGCGTGGTTTGTGACCACGCAGAAGATCCTACAGGATCAGTACACTCGTGACTTTCACAAGATTGGTCTGAGATCTATCAAGAGCTCGAGCAACTATCAGTGCAAGTTCAAGAAGCATAACACGTGTGCTGACAGCCAGAAGGAGCTGAAGGTCGAGGACAAGGGGTCCAAGTTTTGGAACTCCTGCATGGGTTACTGCACATACAAGAATGAAAAGCAGGAATTTCTTAAGTCCACGACATCAGTAACAAATTTTCCCTACCTCCTTACGGAGGCTAACTACTCGGGAAAGATCACAAAGCGTCAATTGCTTGTAATTGATGAGTCACACAACACTGAAGGTGAATTGAGTAAGTTTATTGAGGTGACAGTATCTGAGCGTTTTTGCACGACTGTCCTTAAGATGGACTTTGAGCGACCAAAGACGCAGCATCAGGCACACTTGTGGATTCGTGACATCTACCTTCCAAAGGTGAAGTCACACGTCGATCACGTTGAGTCTATGCTTGAGAAGTACAGTGGAATCAAGGCAAAGCTCAATGATTTTATTGCTCTCTCAAGACAGATTGACCTCCTCAAGGGGCACAAGGAGAAGCTCACAAAGTTTATTGATGTGTACGACTCAGACAACTGGGTGTATGAGTTTGTTGAAGCAGACGGTAAGTCAATGTGCAAGCTTTCTTTTAAGCCTATTGATGTCGCTCCTTTTGCGGAGAACATGATTTTTAGACTCGGAGAGCGTGTAATTCTCATGTCGGCAACCATCCTGAATCGGGATGCATTCTGTCAGTCACTTGGTATCAAGCCAGAAGACTCAGCATTTATCAATCTTCCATCGCCGTTTCCAGTTGAGAATCGCCCTATCTTCTTTTTTCCCGTGGGCAGTATGACTCAAAATGGAATTGATAATTCACTTCCTAAGCTTGTCGAGGCAATTAAAAGCATTATGACAGAGCATAAGAATGAAAAGGGCATCATCCATACACACTCATACAAGATTGCTTCTTATATTAAAAAGCACATCAAGTCAAATCGTCTGCTGGTTCATGATGCTAACAATCGGGATGAGACATTAGAAAAGCATATGAAGTCTAAGGAGCCAACAATTCTCCTTTCACCATCTATGTCTGAGGGGGTTGATCTCAAGCAGGACATGTCACGATTTCAGGTCGTGTGCAAGGTTCCATATCCATATCTCGGAGACAAGCTTGTTAGCAAGAGAATGCACAAGTGGAATTGGTGGTATCCACTGCAGACTGCAAAGACGATCGTTCAAGCTGTCGGACGGTCAATTAGAAGTGCAGATGATCATGCTGTCACCTACATTCTAGACTCAAATTGGGAATCTTTCTACAAGAAAAGTCGTGATATGTTTCCTCCTGATTTTCATATGTGTCTCAAGAAGTGATCAATACTTACAGACTGTTCATTTGAAGGATTCACGTACATGAGTTACAAAGACGGTGCAGGTTTAATCGTTGTTAGAGACTTTTTTGACGGTCAAAAGTTTTTAATTCTTCTCAATTATGATGGAACATGGGACTTGCCAAAAGGTGGCATGGAGTCAAATGAATCAACTTTTGAATGTGCAGTTCGTGAGACATTTGAAGAAACTTCTATTGATGATCTTTCATTTGACTGGGGTGTTGATCCAATATCATCAGATAATCTCTCTTTCTATATTGCAAGATCTCACCAAGATCCAGTAATTAAAATGAATCCTGTCTATGGAAATTATGAGCATATTCAGGGTGTTTGGGTGAGTCCAATTATTGCGGTTGAATTACTTCCAGATTTTCTAAAGACTTTTGCAGTATCAGCAATTGATAGATTACAGCAGACTATTGTATGATCTTTGGGTGATAATAGTTTATC
>Ga0136644_10003363_pt1 | contig 11980 bp, 8 predicted proteins | sample C_130820_EF_Meta_FD_94780 | JGI IMG/M metagenome (GOLD analysis project Ga0136644, IMG submission 94780) | Freshwater microbial communities from Lake Croche, Canada to study carbon cycling - C_130820_EF_MetaG (v2) (version 2) | ecosystem: Environmental > Aquatic > Freshwater > Lake | place: Lake... | reverse complement strand
GATCCATTGAGTGTGTAGCTGTAGCTGGTAGCACCCGTTCCTGACTGCCAAGAGATCAAAAATCCACTGCTTGTTAGAGCAGAGGAGGTTATCACAGGCGCCGAGGGCGCATTCAAGCGAGTTTTAATAGAAAGTGGGTTACTGGCCGCTGGTACGCCACTGTTATTAATGGCTGTTACTATGAGGTTATAGGATGTATCTGGCGTGAGGCCGGTAAACGTGGCAGAAGTGGCTGTTGATGATGCCGGCGTTGCGGGCGATCCACCTAGCGTATAAGTGTAACTGGTAGCCCCAGTGCCTGATTGCCAAGAGGCCGTGATACTCGTATTTGTGATTGCACCCGCCACTAGTACAGGCGCGGAAGGCGGTAACATATTTGTTGTTACAGGTGCGGCTACACTTGGCGTAGAGCCGCCATTATTTGTCGATATCACGATTACGTTATAAACAGTATTGGCTGCCAGTGCGGTAAAAGTAGCAGAAGTGGCTGTACTCGATGAGGGAGTCGCAGGCGATCCGTTCAGTGTGTAGCTGTAACTTGTCACTCTCAGCCCAGCCGTCCAAGAAACAGTGAAACCACTTGATGTAATAGGAGCAAACTGGAGATTCGTAGCTGCTCCAGGGGGTATCATGAGCGTATTCACAGTAAGAGTAGGGAAGCTAGATACAAATATACCACTATTGTTCGTAGCGGTGACAATCACATTATATGCACTATTTGCGGTTAGGCCTGTAAAGCTGACCGAACTTGCGGTGATAGGAGTTGGGCTAGCAGATTGACCATTTAATGTGTATGTATAGCTGGTCGCAGTACTCGGTGTCCATGATATGATGAAACTCGAACTGGTTATAGCACTTGAAGTGATAGAGAAAGGAGAAGGAGGTGCCAGTAGTGTGACAACCGGTAGGGCCGCGCTTGAAGCAGATCCTCCATTATTTGTCGCTATGACAATCACATTATAATTTGTATTTGAGGCAAGATTATTAAAGGTTGCGGAGCTTGTATTGGATAATAGGGGGGTCGTTGTAATACCATTGAGTGTATATGAATAGCTGGAGGCACCTGTACCTGGTGTCCATGTAATCGAGAAACTTGTGCTTGTAATAGAGTTCGATGCGAGAGCGGTTGGAGCGGTTGGAGGAGCCATATAAGTTGTTAAATTTATATTACTTGGAGTAGAGCCACCGTTATTTATTGCCGTAACTGTTATGTCATAGCCCTGGTTAGAGTTCAGATTACCAAACGTAGCATTCGATAAATAGTTCGAAGACGTTGGTGTGACATCTATTCCGTCCAGTTTGAAGGTATATCCAGTCACGCCTGTTATGGGTGCCCACGTGATAGAGATACTCGTGCTTGTAATGGTTCCTGGTGTGAGTGTAAATGCAGAAGGAGGTGCCCTCAAGGTTGTAACAGAGAGAGTCGTACTTGATACATACCGCCCGCTGTTATTTGTAGAGGTCACAATCAGTGTATGCAGACTATTGGGCAGAAACCCACTGAGATAGATTGAATTCTCGGCTAGCACTGTGACGACCGAGTTCGGAACGCCATCCACTGTGTACGCATAGCTAGTTGCGCCAGAGTTGGGTTGCCACGACACTATGAAGTTTGTTTGAGTGATTGCACTTGCCACTAGAACTGGGACATCGGGTGTCGCCATATTGGTTGTGACATCTAAGGGCTGGCTATCGGCCGATCCACCATTATTAACAGAAGTTATGATAATATTATATAGCTGATTCGATGCGAGGCCGGTAAACGTCGCTGAGTTGCTAGTGGTAGAGAACGGGGTGTAGCGGCTACCATTCAGAGTATAAATATAGCCGGTTGTGCCTGCTCCAATAGTCCAAGAGATTGTTAGTCGTGTACTTCCTATAACTGTCGCAACGAGGTTCGTCGGAGGAAGAGGAGGACCCATGAGCGTGGTTACCACGAGAGGACTGGAACTCGTGGAACCAGCGTCATTGATCGCCCTGACCAGAACAGTGTAGGTGGTATTTCCAGAAAGTGAACCAAAGGTTGCCGAGGTGGGAGAGTATAAGTCAGGGGTTGTATTAATACCATTGAGAGAATAGGTGTAGTTGTTCACCCCTGTAATACTCTGCCATGATATCGTGAAACCCTGGCTCGTAACATTGCTATAGGACAATACAGGGGCCGCAGGAGGTAAGGGAAGTGTTGTAATGAATAGAGGTGTAGAAGGTGTCGAGCCACCGGTATTTGTGGCGATCACAATCACGGAACTGTAGGTTGTAAAGGGCTGGAGCCCCGTGAAGGTGGCTGTTTGATATCCAGTAGTGGTCGGTATCACAGTAGAGCCATTAATAGAATATGAGAAGCTCAGGGCAGTGGGTGAGCCTGTCCACATCAGAGTAATGCTCGTGCTAGTGACAGAGTAAGATACAACTGGTGCTGTCGGGGGCGGCGGGAGAGTGGTCACCGTGATGGGCGTTGATGATAGTGGAGGGGTCGGAGTGCTTTTGACAACTACGATCGAATATGTGGTATTCGGGCTCGCTCCCGAAAATGCAGCCGTCCTTCCTACAGTGGCCACGTTCATGGAATAAAAACTCGGGGGGTTGCCATTGATTAAATAGCTATACGTGGCACTGTCAAGGGACCCCTTCCAGGCCAGTCCGAAGGTGGTTTGCTTAACATTATTAGACGATAGCTGCTTGGGGGGGCCATCTGTTGCAATCGCATAGGGCTGCGAGTCAGTTGTTGAGCCTCTACTGCCTCTACCGGTCACTACAAAGGTATATGGTGTATCAGGTGTGAGCCCAGAGAAGGTTGCAGAAAAGGGGGCGATGGTCGTCTGTGAAGAAGAGGGTGTTACCGGAGCCCCATTCATTGAATAAGTGAAACTGACAGCTCCTTCTGATCCCGACCATCTCACCACAATCGTGGTTGTTGTAATCGTTGATGAAAAGTTGCTGGCGGGAGCGGGAGCAGTTAATACTTGTACAGTGTTCGCTGCAGGTGTAGAGCCTCCATCATTGACAGCGCTCACACCCAGTGTATAGAGTGTATTGGGATTCAGAGTCGAAATAATGGCATAGGTCAGCGTCTGCGCCGATGGGATAACTTCTATCTCATTGATTTGGAACGAGTGCGATGTCGTGCCTGGATCGACATTCCACCCCACCGTAAAACCGACATTCGTAATGTTTGTTACAGTGATTCCGCTAGGTGTGATCGGGGATGTTGTAAGATTTAGATTGGCCGACGGTGTTTGTTTTCCACCGCTAGCGATTGAGATTACGTTAATAGAATATGTAACACCTGGAAGAAGTCCTGTGAAATGTACACCGGACCCGGTGACAACTGCTGTAATATTTTCGCCAGAGAAGCCAAGCGTATCCATCTATCGTGTGTGCTGAGAATCAAACGGTACCGTGATGCGTTCAAGGTATCTTTACCGAGTTAAATGTCATTCTAAGAGGGACATTTATCTTGGCACAATACAATATAAGGGCTCAGGCTTCAACCGTCGCTGTAATAATCACGCCATTCACATTAAAGAGGTAGGCGACAGCTCCCACGGCGCCCTGCCAGTTCACAGTACCCGATGTTTGTGTAACCTGCCCAGTGGTAAATCCTCCAGCGGCCGGTGACAGCTTGAATTTCTTTTTTATATCCTCGGGTGATAAAGGAAAGGGTATTTCATTATAGATTCCTATAAAAGCACCGTTTTGCACTGGCGTTGCGTTCATATAAGTGGGAAACTCGCTGATAATGCCACCTCTTGAGCCAATCACTGGGTCGCATCCATCTCCTGGCTTAAGATCTGCCATCCCACCAATGATACGATGATAAAGAGTATAGTAACCGGCGGCGCCGTCGGCCAGCCAGTTGCTACCCAGGATTGCTGTATCGATAGGCAGGCTAACTGGCATATTGAAATAGTTGGATGTGAATGGGTTTGTCTGCTGGCTGGTGATTGCGCCGGTCACCTCACTACCGCTCACGATAAAGCTGCTCGTATTTGGGCCACTGTATTGAATATAGGATGAAATATTCTTAATTAAGGGCTGGCTACCAGGTGTAAAGTGCGGCAGTATATAGGTCGGTTCGACTTCTAAGATCATCTGGGTCACGCCGGGTTGTATATAGCCCACGTAGCTGTTCATATTGATTGAAACGGTGCTGAAATATACATCGCCCGTAGAATAGTGCAGATATGACTCGGCGGTCGATAGACTCTGCATACCAGTTGACCATGTGGTTGGAATAGAACTGACAAATGTCGGAAGTGTATGCGCCGTAGAGATAAACTCGTATATATATGGCGGCCACGCGCCCGCCTCGTCCTTCATACTCGAGTATCCAGCGCTCGTAAAGCTACTAACTGAGATGAATATGGCCGGTGCGGCGTCGACCGTAATCGTAGAGAGGAGAATATCATTCACACCAATCATGTTGATGCTCGAATAGTTGGTAACCGTAGTTCCAGAGCTATCGGTACCAGAGAATGTGAGGGCGGGCGGAGTCACTTCTAGCAAAAGAGCTTGATTCGAGATATCAATATAACTATTGAGACCAGGCCCAGTTGTGCTTATATTCATCGTCGACACAAACTCATTGGCATATATAGGGATATTATCATCGCCTACCAAAATATTAAATGAGCTGATTGATACGGAATCCCATCGAGTGGAATCATCGCCATTTGATATGAGAACATAATCAGCAGGTATAGTCTGATTAAATGCGGTTCTCGCATAGATTTCCTTCAAATAAATAAGATCCGTATCGATTGTCTTTCGTTTCATTGCCATGTTATTTCACTATCTACACAGTTGCTACAGAATAAGTATCAGAAGGCGTACTACCACCCGCGCCATTCACGATCACAACAATATTATATTGGGTATGAGGGATCAGCCCACTGAAGTTGGCAGAATATCCACTCGGTAAACTGGGAAAGGCGGGTTTACCGTTCAGCAAAAAAGAATAGCTCGTTACTCCCGCCGCTCCTTGCCAGTTGAGTAAAATCGTAGTGGCGGTTACAGCAGATGTAAAGCCGAATGCGGCGGCCGGTTTCGTTATGGCCAAGACTCCTTGGGTGGCGGTCGCGGTACCGCCAGCATTCACAGAAGTAATGCCAATCGAATAGTTTCCACTTGGCTGAAGCCCCGAGAAGGTCGCAGAGTTTTCTGTCTCATACAGTGGGCCCGCGGGATTATCATTGATTGTATATGTATATGAGGTTGCTCCCGTAAAGTTATACCAAGTCACTGTAAAGCCAGAAATCGTAACACCAGATACAACCATGTTTCGGGGTTCTATAGGCGCCGTAGTAACATTGATACTGCCAGAGGGAGTCTGTATGCCTGTATTTGAAACCGCAATCACAACGAGTGTATAAGTTATGCCAGGAGAAAGTCCTGTAAATTGTGCACTGGATCCAGAAACCGTGGCACTCGTCAAGATATTATTGAGCTTGAATAGATAGCTGACGGCCCCTACCGCCCCAGTCCAACTGATAAGAGCCGTCGTCTGAGTCGTAACTTCGATAACGAGCCCGCTTGGCATAGGACTTCGCTGATTTAGTATGGCGATCTCTTGTGCTGTCGAAAGAATGGGAATCGTGTTATAGATACCCATAAATGCGGCCGAGGTCATGTTCAAATATGTAGGCCTTTCCATATTCATCCCTCCACGATAGCCTATTGTATGACAACCACACGGACCTCCAGAATTCAGATTCGCCATACCTCCAGGAATGCGATGATACAAAGTATAATAGCCACTCGCACCGTCTACAAGCCAGTTACTGGCAATCACACCGGAATCGATCGACAACTTTATCGGTTTATTAAAATAGTTGGATCCGCTTAACTGCTGGCTGTTGATCGTGTCCGTATTCTGACTACCGCTTATGATAAATGTGCTAACCTTCCCACTATATTGTATATACGATGAAATGCCCTTGAGTAGAGTGGGATATTCCTCGTTTCCGAGGTGGAAGCTAGGAAGTAGATAGGTTGGTTGCACCTCCAAAATCACATTGGTTACACCAGGTTGTATGTAGTCAATGTAGTTACTCATATGAATAGAAACGCTGCTGAAATAGGTGTCGCCAGTCGAAAAGTTCGGATAGGCTTCAGCAGTCGATAGATTCTGGATACCTGTTGGCCAACAGGCCGGAATCGAGCTGACGAATGTGGGGAGAGCCTGAGCCGTGGATAACACGCTGTAGATATAGGGACGCCAGGTATAGATCTCACCACTTATGCTCGAATAGTTTGCGCTCGTGAAACTGCTGATCGATATAAAAAGGGCTGGAGTCGCGGCGGCACGCGTCACCGTTGATAAGAGAATATCCCCCACCCCTATAAATTTAATAGATGAATAGTTATTGAGGTTTGACGGGATTATTGTGGCAGATGCATCGACTGAAGGGGCATGTGAGAACCCGAGAGTCGGCGGTACAGATTGTATCATAAGAGCCTGTGCGGACAGGTCGGAATATGTATTGATAAGGGGGCCAGATGTACTGATAAGTAGTGACGATAGATTCTGGTCAGCGTTTAAGGCGACGCCGCCGAGAGTCACAGTATGAAACGTCGACGGCTGCAAATAATCCCATCGGGTCGAGTCGTCTCCATTCGCGATAAGAACCTGTCCCTTAGGGATTCTCTGGTTGAGTGCAGTTCTAGCAAACACTTCTCGAATATAAATAGAATCTGTATCGATTGTTTTACGATTCCCAGCCATTCTCCTGCTTAGTTGATAAGAATCTCATTTGGCGCCACGTCGGAAAGGTTCAGTACCGTCAAGCGCCAAAGTTAAGAATGCCAGAAAGGCGTTCTTAACTTTGGCAGTTTACAGTAAGCACAAACCATTACGAAGTGGTCGTAATAGTAATCGGTGAAGAGGATACTGAGCCAGCCCTATTTGTAGCAGTAACAATAACAATATATTGTGTCGATGCGGAGAGGCCAATAAAGTTTGCTGTATTAGTACCAAGCGTGTTAGGTGTTACACGTGAACCGTTGAGTGTAAATGTAAAACTAGTTGCGCCGGTGCCACCTGTCCAAGAGATTGTGAATGCGTTGCGCGTAACAGATTGCTGGCTAACAGTGAGTGCTAGCGGGAGATTCGGCAGGGTTATTACATTTAATGGGGCAGAGTATAGAGGTGTATTCTTATGAGTAGCAATCACGACAACAGAGTAGCTCGTGTTCAGTCCAGCTCCTGTAAAGGTGGCCGTCCGCCCGTCTGTATTGACACTTATATTATAGTAACTAATATCATTTCCATTGAGTGTATAGTCATACGTAGAATCATCGTAAGATCCTTCCCATGTTATAATAAAACTATCCTGCGTAATGCTATTCGCGGATAAGTTAATTGGTAGACCCAGGAAGCTTATTGTATTATAAATACCAATGAAGGTGCCGTTCTGTAAGGGCGTGGCATTGATATACGTCGGCATATCATTACTCATTCCTCCACGCGACCCGATGTAATAGCCACAAGCATCGCCAGGTATCAGTTGAGCCATACCCCCAGGAATACGGTGGAATAATGTATAATACCCTTGCGCCCCGTCTGCCAGCCAGTTACTGGCAATAATACGAGAATCAATCGGCAACTTCATCGGCTTATTGAAGTAGTTGGACGTATTGACGTTCGACTGCTGGCTCACGATGACATCTGTATTTTGACTACCATTTATAATAAAGCTGCTTGTAGCGCTCGTGTATTGAATATAGGATGAAATATTCTTAAATAGAGTGGGATACTCTTCCGTTCCTAGAAGGAATCGGGGTAAAAGATAGTTTGGCTCCACTTCCAACATAACATTTGTAATACCCGGATTGATATAACCAATATAGTTGCTCATATTGATTGAGACACTGCTGAAATAGGCGTCCCCCGTGGTATAGTTCGGATAGGCCTCTGCAGTAGATATATTCTGAGTTCCAGTCGGCCACGTTGTCGGAATCGAGCTCACGACAGTAGGAAGGCCCTGAGCTGTAGATAGCAAGTTGTACATATAAGGGCGCCACCCGAATGCTTCGCCACTAATCGTCGAATATCCGGCGCTCGTGAAACTGCTGATTGATATGAATACAGAAGGTCCAGAAGGGCTATCCGTAACAGTCGATAAAAGTATATCATTCACACCTATAAAGTTCAGAGTCGAATAGTTGCGAATCGTCACCAGATTGGGTGGCGATGCGGCTATAATAGAGTTGACATCTGTAACAGGCCGCTGTGATACTCCTATTACGGGAGGAGCCGCCGATAGGATAAGGGCTTGCGCTGAAAGATCAACATAGCTAGTGAGAAGTCCAGGAGGGCCGGCGGTAATAATATTTAACGTTGAGAGATTTGCATCCGCATACAGTGGGACTTTGTCATCACCTACGACATTGTTAAAGGTGGAAATACGGATATAGTCCCAGCGCGTCGAGTCATCCCCATTTGCAACCAGCACCCGGTTCTCAGGAATGGTTTGATTGAAGGCTGTTCTGGCATAGACTTCTCGAATATAAATAAGATCTGTATCGATTGTTTTACGATTCCCTGCCATATTCTGCTTAGGGAATGAGAATCTATAGTGGTCTAAGAACGCTCGGCGATTAAGAGCAGTACTACCAATAGAATGCCTGGTGGTGGTGGGCTCCTTCAGCTCGTAGCTCAAGGAAAGCAGGACGTCTTTTTAACAGGCAATCCCCAAATCACTTGGTTCAAGATGGTATATCGTCGCTACACGAACTATGCGATAGAGTCGCAGGTCATGTACTTCGATGGCGACCCGGACTTTGGTCGGCGCCTAACCTGCTTAGTGCCGAGACGTGGTGATCTGCTCGGCCCCATTACCTTGGAGGTCGTGCTTCCACAGCTCACGCTGACTGACGGCACCGTCGTACCCTATACGAATGCGATCGGTCATGCTCTTATTGAAGAGATATCTCTGGAAATCGGCGAACAGGAAATCGACAAACAGACCGGGGAATGGTTTGAGCTCTGGACACAGCTATCGATTCCACCTGGGCTTCAACAGGGCTATGGCAGCATGGTTGGGCGCGTAGATGGATTCATACCGCCGCCGACTCTGTCACCAGGCGACGCCTTTTCAACGGACTTGTATCCGGACGGGACTACCAAACTTTTTATCCCCCTCCAGTTCTGGTTCAACAAGAACCCCGGGCTATATCTTCCTCTCCTGGCCATGCAATATCACCCTGTTCGCATTAATCTGAAACTCCGGTCTCTTCAGAGCCTGTTTTACTCGCCGGATTTGAGCGGTGGCTGTGCTCCCGTCCAGGTGAATCCCGCCAAGATTATTGATATGCGCATGTGGGGCGACTACGTGTTTCTCGACGTCGAAGAGCGTCGCCGGTTCGTGGCCAACTCTCACGAGTATCTGATCGAGCAGGTTCAATACACTCCGAGAATCAGCATACCGGCGGACGCCGCTACGGCCAACATCAATCTCGAGTTCAATCACCCGATCAGAGAACTCATATGGGTGATTCGGCGCGATCTCATGGACGGCACGAATGAGCATTTCAACTACAGCTCGGCCAGTATCAATCCGAATATTGAGTTCAGTGCCACGCAGGACCTCATGACTCAGGCCGTTCTACAGGTCGACGGATATGACAGATTCGATACCCGCGATGCCGGTTATTTCCGCCTCGTCCAGCCTTTCAACTACCATAGCAACGTCCCCAAGAATTTCATCTACTGCTACAGCTTCTCTCTCCGGCCAGAGGAAATGCAGCCGTCTGGCTCTCTGAATGCGAGCCGCATAGATAATATGATCCTACAGATCACGATGCGCGGGGACTATAAGGGACCGGCAACAGTTACGATGCCGAATGGCCGTGATGTGATGAACCCCTACTACACTTCTCCACGTGGCAATTGTCACGCGCGAGTCTACGCCAAGAATCATAATGTACTCCGGGTCGTGAATGGCTTCGCCGGCCTCCTCTTCAAGATCTAAGCGTCGCTTGAAACGTCGAACGACTAGTCGGATGTAACAATAGGAGATGGCGGCGTTCGCAAGATTGGCAGGAAATATGTTAGGTACTGCGTTACCTGGGGCAATAGGACTAGCACAACCACCGCCACCAGCGTATGCGCAACCCCCACCGTATGCGCAACCCCCACCGCAACAACAGTACATGCAGACACCGACAGTATCATCCGGCAGAACATGGACAGACTATTTCAAACATATGGTCGAAGTCGGATACCCGATCAGCTGGTTAGCCCTTCTTATTTTCACAGGTGTCATTCCTATCGCACCCATGTCATTTCTCGGTTACGCGGGTCTAAATCTTATGGTCAGCGGTTCCTATGCGTGGGCGGCGACAAAGGCCGGTGTCCAGCTCGCCTCCTATCTAGCAGGGAAGTTCATTGCCGCATACTTTCCAGAGCTGTGGCCATATTCTTATATTCTCGCATACAGTCCTTGGTACATATTTGATATCGTGCAGATGTTCGATCCCAACTTTCCAAGACTAGGTTTCAGAACGCCTTTTTTTACAACACAGCTCGGCAGCAACTTTAATCTGGCGGCGAACACCTTTGGCAATATAACACTCGTTCATATATTCGTGATTATCGTAATCATGTCGTTCGGCGGATTTACGCTCGTCGATATGATACCGTCCGAAATCACTGGCCAATTTAAACCTCTGCTTAAGACCATATTTAAGGCCATAGCTGGAATCACTGGTCTCGTTGGAGGGGCTATGGCGGCCTTCACCACTATGCCGGGTATGTTCAGCGCGTTAAGAGGTGGTGGAACACAGAGCGGTGGTGGAGGAGGCGCAAAAGAAAAGACTCTGGACGATATCGCAAAGGGGTTTATGAAGCCCGATGGCGATGCGCAAATGGCCTACCTATTTATTGGAGCTCTGCTTACGGCCGCTCTCGGTGGCATCGCACTTTCTTATGCCCGGGACTAACACGGGGATGTGAGAGCCGAGTTTCGAAGCTTAAAATTAAGCGCGCCCAGTGGGCCCACTTAACTTTAACGGTCGAGGAGTAGAATGAAGTTTCTGATGAACCAGGAAGAGTTCGAGGCGCTTCTAAAGCCGGCGGAGCCCAGCTTTGTCGCGCTCTACTTCGGTGCAACCTGGTGCGGGCCCTGCAAGCGCATTGATACGGAGGCCCTAGATGCGATGCCCGGTGTCACGTGGCTCAAGTGCGATGTCGACCAGAATCCCTATACGCCTGGATACTGCTCGGTCAAGTCGATCCCCGCCTTCCTGGTTCTCTCAAATGGAAAGGCCACCGGGCCAGTGAACTCCTCCGACATGGATTCCATCATGAAGTGGGTATCCGAGAAGCGCGACGCGTGGGCAAAAAGTCTAAGCCCCAGTTAAACATGGCGCTCAAGATGAAGCAAGTTGCGTCTATGCTAGGTGCCGCGGTCGTCATTGGTATTATCGCAGTCTACAAGGATGTTTTTCGTTCGTGGTTTACGGAGAAGCCGCGGCCAGAAAAGAAGGATTCTAAATAAGAATGGATGTCTACCCTCTGATAGCTATTGCGCATCTAGCGGCTATAGTCCCCCTACTCCTATATGTGGGCTTCAACCGTGCGGCCACTCCCGAGTGGATTTATGCCGTTCTCTTTGGTCTCGGTATTCTTGTGTTAGCCTATCACGGCTACAAGGGCTTCGCCCGGTTTGCGGCCGGATCCCAGCTTGTCTGGATTCACGCGGTTCACGTCGCTCTGGTCGCCCCTGTTCTGCTTTGGATCGGTTATAACGGAAAAAAGACTGAGCGGCCGGCCTATGAGATTCTTCTCATGCTCGCCTTCGCCGCTTTGGGGCATCATATGTACAAGCTCATCGTTGTCGCACAGACCTATGTGAAACCAGCTGAAATATAAGCTTGGCACTTGAAGGTACTCAAGGCTCAGAGAATACTATCGAGCTCCTTCTGTTTCTCTCCGAGCTGCAGACAACTGGCTACGTGATAATGAAAGGCCGTATTACTC
>Ga0136644_10003361_pt1 | contig 11981 bp, 13 predicted proteins | sample C_130820_EF_Meta_FD_94780 | JGI IMG/M metagenome (GOLD analysis project Ga0136644, IMG submission 94780) | Freshwater microbial communities from Lake Croche, Canada to study carbon cycling - C_130820_EF_MetaG (v2) (version 2) | ecosystem: Environmental > Aquatic > Freshwater > Lake | place... | reverse complement strand
ATTCTAAAGAGGCGATGTCTTCCAAGGCATTGTTTTGCAAATAGAGCTCCTCTAATTTGGACTGTTCCGGCTGTATGAAGAAGGTTTTGGTGGTTTTGAGCTTTTGATTGTTACAGGAGAGAATCACCACATTTTTAGGAATATTATGCAATGCAGTGATTTTTCCCGGAACCTGGAAGACGATTTTCTGTATACAATCATACTGCTTGTTATGAATGAAAGAGAGGTCCAGTTCGCCCTCTAGCGATACCGGAATCACCCATTCGGAACTTTGCGGGTCGACTAATTCCAACAATGATTCGATGACCTCCTGTGAATTGTTTTCTAGGTCGTCTTCTTCCATTTCCTTCGGGGGTTGCGCTAATTCTGTATTTCTTTGTTCAGCCTTATTTTCTAGTTCTTCGAAATCCAATTCTTCCATTCTTACAAAAGGTAAATATTATTTCGATGGAATATGTAAATAAAACAGATTTTTGAATGTTTCCTTTGAATAACAAAACACTATATAAATATCGATTAGCTAGTTCCCTTGCATTATTTCTATTATTAGCTTGGCTAGTCCATCTGGTAAAACCTGCCATTATGTACAATGAGGATGGCAGTTTTCGCGAGTTTGGCGTCGGTTACAAACATAAGACGGTGATGCCTTGTTGGTTTGTATTCGCTGTTTTAGCTATTTTATCATATATGTTCTTCTCGACTCGTATATAACAAAAGTGTTGTTATGCAGCATTCTTACAAACCTCTTGGAGAAATTCGCTACAGGTGGGTTTGCTGGCAATAATTATTGTTTTTATCGACTCTTTTTGTTTGAAATTTCATTTCTTTTTGTTTGAAATTTCATTTCTTTTTCCATTTCTGAAAACCATAGGACCTCTCCATCGAATAGACATGCGGAATGATTTTCTGTGCAACATGCACCCCTATTTTATCCAACTCCTGTAACGAGTCGTAATAGGTCTGTTCGATTTCTGACAACGGCTTGGGCATTTTCGCTACAGGTGGTTCGATAATTCTTTTTTGAGGATTCGTGTTTTTCTCCATACTTAATAATAAGGTTAATACTTTTTATTATTATGTTATTTTTCATTGCAATTTTGATTTTGTTTATTTTGGGTTGGGGAGCATATTGGCTCTATTTGATGAAGGACAGAAAAGGCAATAAGGGGCGAGAAGGTAAAATGCCGGCATCTTCTGTTATTGAAAACATGACAGTAGCCGACCTCTTTGGAATACGTAGTGATGAAGATAAAAAAGTCATTGAGAGTAGCCACAGGATTGGTATCGTATCAATGATTAAGGAGCCGAAAAACATAGAACAATGGTTGAAGCATCATCGCGACATGGGAATTTTGCGATTCTATATACGCCTGGAGGAAACGCCTGACCTAGTTTCTTATTTAGATTCACAGAAGGATGTCGTACTGGATAAGGGGAGCTCTACAGGGAAAAATGAATATACCGAAATCCAGGTTCGACAGAAGAAGATGGTGGATACGGCCCTTAAAAAAGCATACGAGGCAGGCGATATTGACTGGCTCATCCACATCGACTGTGATGAATTGTTAGAGGGCGACCTAGATGAAATAAGGGGGTTGTCGCCGAAGAATCGCCTCTTTTGGATGGAGAATGTAGAGGCAGTCTATGAAGATATACCAGAGAAGGCAGATACTTGTTTCAAAGCAGCTACTTTTCGCAAATGTAGCGACCCGAGTGTTCATTGTGTAAGTTATGTAAATGGAAAGGGTGGAGGTCGTGTTGCTACTGATGTAACCTTAGGAGGGCCTCATCGATTTACGAGTACTTTAGAAGAGGGTGGAGGAATTAAATTGGAAAAAGTAGTAGTCAAACATTATGAAAGTTGCGATTTCTATTCTTATAAAAAGAAATTTATGCATCTAGCATTGAATGACGATAAAATGGAAATACCGTTTTCTTATTACAATGAATCGATAGAGGCTGCTAAAAAGGCGAATGAAACTGGGAAGGACAATATTTTAGAATGTGTATATGAAAAGCATCGAACCACCAAGGGAGAATCGTTACAGGAGGATTGCTTGTCTTCATCTACATCTTCTAATACGTCTTCATCTACATCTTCTAATACGTCTTCATCTACATCTTCTAATACGTCTTTATCATCGTCCGATTAACTTTATTTTGACGTAAACTATTTCATCAGATACGTCAAAATAATAATAAAAAAATAAAACAATACAGTAAAATGGCAGAAAGTGAAATTACGTTTTCATTAAAAAATTATAACAAATTGGTGTCCGATTTCTGTCTTGATTTGTCGCGAACCTTTCCAGAATACCGATTTTTATGGCAACAGTGGGAATCGCCCGAATTACCGGAAGAAGAGCTAAAAAACTTACTGGGTTATATGGCAACGGTTTTCCCTGAACGTTTCTTCGATATTCTGTATCAAAACGAGGAGGTCTTTACCAAGAAAACACCGGCCGAGGCCAATACTTGTTTTTTACCAAGTGTCGAATTCAGAGCCTTGTTCATGGCACCCGATATTAGCGAAAACACCAAACAGACCCTGTGGAAATACTTACAGCTGTTATTGTTTCAAATCATGGAGGAGGTCAAGACCAAGAGTGCTTTTGGTGAGACTGCCAATATTTTCGAGGGAATTAAGGAAGAAGACCTTCAGAAAAAGCTAATGGAGACCTTTGAAAATCTGAAAGACTTTTTTGGGAAATCGCCACAGGAGAGTTCAGAAGGTGAGGAGGGCGAAGGAAGTAGTAGCAGCAGAAGTGACGGTTCTTCACCCTTTTCCAATATCAATATGGAGAACATGCAAGAACACATCAAGAAACTGATGGACGGGAAAATCGGCGGGCTGGTCAAAGAGCTGATGGAGGAGCTGAAAGACGATTTCCAGGAATTTCAAGACGAAGTAAGCGGCCATTTTGGCGGCGACGACGCAGCCAATTCGGAAAACCCTCCAGAAATGGGCGAAATTATGAAACAGCTGATGAAGGACCCTACCAAAGTAATGAAAATCATGAAGAAAGTATCGGATAAGCTGAAGAATCATATGACTGGCGAGAACCAACGAGAATACATGAATGAAACCATGGATATTCTGAAACAGATGGGAGGTCGCGACGAATTCATGCGCATGTTCGAACAAATGAAACACTCAATGCCTGGAGGTGGCAAGAATATGAAGGTCGACCCAAATGCTCTGGCTCGTTTAGAGAAACAGATGAATATTCGTGACAGAATGCGCCGTAATTTGGAGAAGAAGAAGGAAGAGGGAAATGAGGAAAAAGATTCCTCTTCTTTGCTGAAAGTACGTGCAGATGGAACCCAAGTTTTCAAAATAGAGGGGCAAGAACAACCTAAGACATCGAAAGAAGATATCGAAAAACTTATAAAACAATTCGGTCTAGAGGAGGACAATACAAAGAAGACACCTGTTGTTGAAAAATCAAAGAAATCAAAGAAATCGAAGAAATGAAAAATGAATAAAGAATAAAGGAAAAAGAAAAAAAATGAAAAATCAATTGTTTTTTCATTTTTTACGATGATGTATCAATATTATTTGACCGTAGCATTTACCAGTTGAGTAGCATTATCAATAAATAAATCTTTATGTTCCTTATTAACACAAACATAACTTTGTCCAGGGAAATAACCTAAGTTATAAACACTAAGATAATAACCGTCCTTACATGATGTAGATGGGTCAGGAAACATGGAATTCGACAGTACATAACCTTCTTCATATTGTGTAGGTTGAGGTGTAACAATATTTTGCGAAAAAACAGTATTCATAAAATTGTCTAATGGAATCGGATTATATAAAGATTGCATAGGGTAATCAGAATTTTTACCTAACATAATATATCTCAAATCAAGGAAATATTTCATTCTAAATTTCATCATATTATAGTAATTATCTTGATTTGATGCATTCATAAAATAGGGTTGCGTTGCAATATCAGGAAACAATGAACTCGACATTGTATCGTTCAAACCAAACAGTTTTTCCTTTACAACATTTTGACAATCTGTAACAAATTGATTAATATTTGTTTGTGTTGTTTTAATGGGATATTTTGATGATGGAGTTATGAATGTAGCTGATGAAGATGAAGAGGATGGTACTGTTGATATCGTCTTCATATCTATCAACGCGCTTATATAAGTAGTCAAATTAGTACTTCCAAAGGAAGGAGAACTATAAAAGAAATATGGATGCGAAAATGTAGTAAAATCATCCATTGACTCTATGGCTGTATTGGTTGTATTCAAAACTAGCCCTATTAAGTCAGCTTTTGGTAAATACATACCATCTTGTAAAACAGGATCATAATGACTTTCTGGAGGAAGTCTAAGTCCAGCTGCTTTAGAACCTACAAATAAAGATTCAATATACTGATGAATTAAAATATTCATTTGGTTAAAGAATTCAAACTGTAATCTTGTAAATTGATAAATATTTGCACTATTATCGACGAAAATACTGTTAATTGTATTGCGGTTTTTCCAATATTGTTCTTGCTGGGTTTTATCATTTGTCTTATCGGGTTGTGATTCACCAAACACAGGATACATGATATCGATTACAGCATGTATAGGTTTTTTAATTACATTCATGTACTCGGTTGTCAAATAATTATCCATAGGTGCATAAGAAGCTAGATTATCCAATTCACTTTTAATATAATCAAGTAATCCATTATTTCCTGCATTTACGCTTATATTCGGATGTTGAGAAACAGGATTGTCCTTGATAACAGAGACAATATCAGCTACTATGATATTAGTAAGATTTTTCTTCAAATTATCTACATTTTTATCAGACAATTCCAATACTTGGTCATCAAACCCTTCTGTAGTAACATAAGACGAAAATTGAGAATACAATACAAGAAGAACCATGACCGAAATAAAAATAAGAAAATATAAAACAATCTTTTTCATAATAATAATAACACCGATAAAAAAGTATTGAATATTTCATTTTATAAAATGATTTATTGAGTTGAGTAACCTTTATTTTTTACATATATATCCGTTGTATTGAATGAATCATTCAACTTTGTATTAACTACATTTGTAAGATTATTTAAAATTTGACTCATTTTTCCTGTTTTTAAATCATTCATAATTGCACTTTGTATATCTCTTTTAAGATTACCATAATACTGTTGTACAGATGGGTAATCAATCGCGTGTAAATCATTACCATTACTTGCATTGTTAATTAAACTATTCAACCCAGAATTTGCTTGATTATTCATGCTTGGCAATAATTCGCTAAACTGAATAGATGTAATACTATTATTTATATTTTGCATAAGCTGATTATTAATTTTACCTTGATATTCCTTAGCTTGCTTTTCAACTGAGTTCAATGAACCACCAAACCCTTCTTTTACTACACGTAGCGAAAAAAATACGATTATAAAAATGACCAATGCAAAAATAAGAACCAATGTTGAAATATTTTTCATTTTATACATAGACATAAGATTTTGTTACTTATAAAATGTATTTTTCCAATTCTAACTCACTCGAACAATCCAAGAAATTTTCGTCCACTTCTGTAAAGCAAATCACACCATCATCATATTTTCCTATTTTTAAATTCGATTGACTCGTCTTCTTCTTCCTCCCCTTCGCCTGTTTTACTTCCTCTTCTTCCTCTTCTATATCTTCCTCTTCTTCCTCTTCCTCCTCGTCTTCTTCTACATCTTCCTCATCTTCATCCTCTTCCTCATCGTCATCCTCATCATTTTCATCATATTTTTCATATATGAGTTCAAATAGACTGTCCCACAACTTACTATTCAAATCGGAATCGCTACATACTAACACACAATTTCCATAAAAGCTGGCCTCTTCAAAGGGAGGCGGGAAACTATATGTATTTTTATTCTGAGCTCTACCGCTCTTTTTAGCATAAAGTGATACCAAATATTTAGTATCTTCATATTGAAGTTCCCAACCAAATTGCTCATTGAAGCCCTCGCTGGTTTTGAACCCAGCTTTTTTATACAATTCGTTGATTCCCTGTTGCGTATCCTTGATAGTTATTTCACTGACAGCCCCCGATTTATCAATCAATAAAACCATCTTTTCTGCTTTCTTCTTTTTCTCTGTCGTTGCTTCTGCCCTTTTTACTTTTGTTTTAGTATCTTTTGATTCTGTATTTTTTAATTCCTTCTGGTAATCATTTGATTCATTATTCATCGATTCCTTATTGGAACCTTTTGATTCCTTATTGGAACCTTTTGTAGTATTCGTTACAGTAGGTGTTGCCATGGTTGTTGATTGGATGAAGAAATAGGGCCGAATCCTTTTACGTTCAATTTTTAGGAACAATCTATTTATGACCTCCCCCCCAAAATAAGGAAAATATTTTGTATAGTAATAATAAAGGGCAATATGGCATATGGAAAAAACAAATTGAAAAAGGGTGGTAAAAAATACAAAGGAGGAACAACTTTTTACCAATGGTTTACAGGATTATTTTCTTCCGAAAAAAAACCAGAAACTCAACCAGTAGCTCCTACAAACAATAATGTCAATGCTGATACAAGTCAAACACAGCAACAACAAGCTCAATTTGGACAACAACAAGAACAAGCTCAATTTGGACAACAACAAGAACAACAACAAGCTCAATTTGGACAACAACAAGAACAACAACAAGCCCAACTTGGACAACAACAACAAGAACAGCCACAAACAGGTGTACCAGGAGGACCCATGCAAGGAGGTAAATACAAAACAAGAAAACAAAAACAAAAACAAAAGAATAAGAGAAAATCTACCGCAAAATACAACAAAAAGAAATCATTTAGAAATATATATTCTTTTTTACCATAAAATAATGAAAAAAAAATCATATCTTTTTATTATTTTAATCCTCGCCACAATTCTGTTGATATGTACTTTTTGTCCTTCCAAAGAAGAATTCCAAACAAATACAGACAACAATACAGCAACCACTTTACAAACAACCCATGATACAGAATCAACCGCCAATATCAATACCTCTGTAACAAATACACAAACCAGCATAGAAGACCCAACTCTATCTTCCATGAAACAACAAGATAATAAAACAGGAACGAACCAAATGGTTGCTCTTGAGAGCAAGAATATCGTCGAAAAAGGAAACCCACCTCTTTTAGAACCTAAGAAAATAGATAGAACCGCAATGCCTAACTCATTCGCACCTATAAGTAAGAACGAAGTTTGGTCAGAAGCTTACAATATACCGTCTGCCTATTTAGATTTATTAGAAGATACATCCGGATAATTCCTGCATAACCGGTTCTGGCAAACATCTCAGAAATTGCAACAGGTCACGGTCACGAAACGGTATGATTTCGCCATTCCCCCTCGACCTTATCGAAAAAATAGGCCATGCTGCTGTCTCTGACTTTTCTTCGATAAATTGAACCGACTTTTTACAATCATTCACAACTGTTTCAAAAAGAATAGAGACCCATGGCCGAAATTCTTCTAATTCCGACCTATATAAATAAACCGTTTCATAATCCATAGCACATTTTTTAATCGCCTTTCGCAAAAACGATTGAAACATATACGTTATCATATCCTTCGTAAGTGGATAATCCGTTACAGATGACGGAATTGGCAAAATATAATAATTGACCTCGTTATCATCCAACCTCCATTCGGCATTCACCATATACATACGCGTCGCCTTCCTGTAACAAGCCTGTGAAATTTTCTCCCCCTTTTTCAAAGAAGACTCCAATTCATTGTTCTCATAGAAGACGCGATTCCCCGAAATATAAATAGGCTCCGATTGAAACCGATTCATAGTATCAGTCGCTACATAAAAGGAGGATTGTACTTCATATATATTATCATCCAACAGAAATAGAATATCAAAATCAGCGTCGATTTTACGCAACATTTGATAAAACCCATATTCCTTGTAGTAAAACAAAATAACCTCTTCATCCGATAAATCGCCATTCTGCAACACACTTTTGTTGCGTATTACACCTCTCCATACAATAGTTACGTCGTCTTTGGTATAATGCGGCAAATCATTGTCAATCAATACATGAGTACCGATTCGTTTCATATTTGGCTCATTTCTATCAGTAAAAATACACAAAGTAGTTATATCATTTCTGTTTGTAGAAGTTTCTTCAAACATACTGTGACTATTGTTACAGGGATGATTGGCTTTATTATTTATTTTTTCTTTTTTTTTGCTATTTTGCTTTGAAAAAAAAGAAAAAATAGAAAAATCAAAAATAAAAATAGAAAAAAATAAAAAATAAAAATAGAAAAATCAAAAATATGAAAAAATCGAAAATATTAAATTATTTGGATGGACACTTGTTGTAATTAGTAACACCATCCCAATATATTTTTGCAGCAGTGGCCCATTTTTTCTTTCCACAGACTGGGTCTGTTACACCTTGGTAAGAAGCCCATCCTGGGTTGGTGAAATCAATCGCTAACGTTGTCGTAGTATCTTTCGTATTTTTAATAGCTCCAGGAGCATTTGCAACAGTAGATGATTTTGTGTCCGTATAATTTTTCATCGTATTGACTTGGGGCAATACACAACCAGTATTATCCTGATACCAGAAATCTGGGCAAGTATTGGCTAAAGGCGGAAAGGTAGAACCATTATTACCCTTGATTAATAATAGTCCTATCAAAACCAATACCACTACTAAAATAATACTTGCTATCCCAATTGCTATTAAATGAAATCTTTCTAATTGTGCCATAATTCGTTATATATTGTGCATAAGATTATTTTATTATATTGCTACTTTTGTAACTGCTACAGATGCATAATATCGTTCTTATAATCCGCGAATCATTGGAACTGCAAACGGATTGTCCCTTAATTGCGACAATACCTCCCCATTGTTTCGGTCTGCCTGTATTGTCGAATAATATTGCGTCGGGTTCAGCGTATTCTGCCCCATATTGCCAATACTCGGCGTCTGATTCGGCAAAGCTGCTGCACCTGTCTGTTGACTCTTCAAAATAGCGTCCCTTCTACCCGACGTTTTCATATTGATATCTGAATGGAACATACTCGTATTGCCTCCTGTAGTATATCCTACATTTGTGCTCGATTTCTTATTGTTATTGCGCTGGTTGTATTCCGCATCATAGGGGCGGACCTGCTTCGATAATGTCGATTCCGCATTTCCTGCATAGAAGAAATCGCTAGTCTTGTATCGGGAATTCTCTACAGGTTGGTGCGGTGTTGTTTCATATGCACCTCCGCGTTGATTGGCGTCGACTGCCAAATGCATCGGCGAGGCCTCAGTCAATTCGCGCAGAGTCGTCTTCGTCTTGTCGTTCGGATTGAACAGATAGCTCTGTGCAACCGTACTGCCGGCGTTCTGATAGGGTCGCAGAGTACCGACCGAATTCTCCTTGCGGGTCGGCCTGAGCGCATCCATCAAAGGCGCAACTGCCTCTGTAATAATGCCGCCTACTGCGCCGAAATAATTTCCGCTATTTTTCGTCTGCAGGGACCGGTTGTTCAAATAGGCCGTGTTTGATTTATAAGAGTAGTCGCCGTCCGTAGCCACGTATTTACCAGTCGCCACAGCAGGTTGTATGGGAACGGCTCCCAATTCTATATTGCGCGGTGCGCGATATTGACCGTCGACATAATGATTCGACCCCGACTGGTTGGCTAATTTGGCTACACCTTGATACTCCTGTGTCGTTTCAGGTCGTGCTACCTCTTTCAACATCGTCTCGGGAATATTCATGTTACCTTTGACTGCACCAGTTGTAGCCAAATATCGCTCCGGGCCTGTCTCAAACGCGGTCTCTGGCCGGTTCTTCTCCTGTCGGCCCTGGTCACCGCGCTCCTGTACAAAGGAAATCGCTGGACCCTCATGCCCATATAGCCCTAAACCACTGGCCTTCGGATTCGTCTTCACACGGAGCTCATCGACCGAGCGGTCCGCCCATACCTCACGCATTGCCATACCTGAATTGTATCCACCAGCACCTTCTGTAGTATACCCTAGACCGAGACCAGGGCCTACCTTTTGCTCACCAAAGGGCTTGACATTCGACATATATTTCGATGGATTTATACGCGACTGTAAAAAATCGCTCTGGTTCGGTGCGCCATATGCATATTGTAAACTCTCATGTGGTGCAAATAGCGGCGAAACCTCTTTCTTATTTATGATTTGCGTTCCAGTACCATTATAACTGTCCAATATGCTTTCATTGATGTCTGCGTCGGTATGCAACGTTCGCAGCTTACCGCCGAAATAAGGAACCATATTGTTGTGCTGGAAGTAGTCACTGCTTACACTCTTACCTAACAAGGATTCGTATCGCTTGTTGCTCGCAGGAGAATTCGCTACAGGGAATGTTGCGTCGACTGGTTTTACTAAATCATTCCATTTTTCGCCTTCTGGTTGGAAGTATTTATCGGTATATGCACCCGACTTATTGGCGTAACGATTCCCTACAGATAGTTGCGATGTAATGTCGGAACTGTTGCTGTCGAGGGGCAGCGAATCGGGGAAATTTCTATCGGGCAAATCGGTATTGTCCTCGAAATTTTCGACCTTTTTTTCATTATTGACGAATTTATTCACAAAAAAAATGGATGCCAAGGCAACGACGGGTATAGCTAATTCCATTTTCTTATTATTAAAATAAATGTATATACAGTATTTGGGATTTTTCTTTTTTACAAATGTATTTACTTATTCCAATTGTATTTACTTATTATTTGAATCGGTATTTACTTTATTTAAATTGCGTCAAAATCGATTTCGGTATCCTCCTTAATAGTTTCTATTTCATTTGTTCCATTTTTTTCTATCGGCTGATTCATAGTTGCATTGTTTCTAAAAATATCCAAATCCGAATCCGTCGTTTGGTTCGACTCATTCGGCAACCTTACTGTAAAGAATTCCACAGGGGTTGTGTCACTTATTTTTTGTATGTAATCGCAATGTTTTGCTGGATTTTCATAAGGCCTCAGGGACACTAAGAGAACACTGTTTACGATGACCATGTTGTGATTCTTATGCCGGCCTGAAAACCGGCTACTGACATGACATATAAGGGTTGTTCTGTCTTTAGTTGATACACTGAATCGGCAATCGCCTAATGCCTTGGTTACCGATACTTCGAGCAAATAGGGGTCTGATTTATCCCATGATAGTTCATCGCGACCTCCTCCTTGACTCTTTCTTGCGAACTTTTTGTGTGATGAACCGCCAGTTTTGTTTTTTACCATTCTTTATTATTACTATTATTATGCAACAATACAAATATTGTTTTGTATTGTTACTGGATTCAATTTTTCCAGAACCGAAGGTTCCGGAAAAATATTCATCTTATTCCCTTGCTCCTCGAATTTTTTTAGCCTTTAATTGTTTTGGCAATTGTTTTGAAAACTTCGGGAACATATTGTTTTGAAACATCTTTTGAATGATTCTGATTAATTGGTTTTTGTTTGGCTATTCCTACATTTTTTACAATCTCCTTTGAATCTGATACCACAGCTGCTGTTCCTAGTTTTTTCGGTGGTGTATTCGTTTGTTGTTTTGGCTGTTTTGGCTGTTTTGGCTGTTTTGGCTGTTGTGGTTGTTCTTTTGTCTGTTTTGGCTGTTGTGGTTGTTGTTTTGGCTGTTGTTCTTTTGTCTGTTTTGGTTGTTGTTTTGGCTGTTGACGTAGATTATGTAGTTGGCGATTTTGTGTATTTGCATACATATTTTGTTGTTTCTGTTGTTGAAGTGCCTTTTGTTGTTGAATCTTTGTTTGTTGTTGTTCAAGTATTGTTTGTGGTTTTTGTTGTTGGTTGCCTTGTTGATTGCCTTGTTGATTGCCTTGTTGGTTGCTAAGTGATGTATTTTGGTTACCTAGTTGATTGCCTTGTTGGTTGCTAAGTGATGTATTTTGGTTACCTAGTTGATTGCCTTGTTGGTTGCTAAGTGATGTATTTTGGTTACCTAGTT
>Ga0136644_10003360_pt1 | contig 11982 bp, 1 predicted proteins | sample C_130820_EF_Meta_FD_94780 | JGI IMG/M metagenome (GOLD analysis project Ga0136644, IMG submission 94780) | Freshwater microbial communities from Lake Croche, Canada to study carbon cycling - C_130820_EF_MetaG (v2) (version 2) | ecosystem: Environmental > Aquatic > Freshwater > Lake | place: Lake... | reverse complement strand
TTAATAAAATCGTCCAAAATCTTGAAAAAAGACTCACCGCGTTGGACCGTTTCATAGGGTGTATCCGCTTTCGCATATCCTAAATTCCAGCCCATACCCCAGTTCTCTTCTAATTTTGCATAAGCGGGATACAAGGAAGATTGCCATAAAATAGTATATGTCAGCGGGTCCGTAAATCTCTGTCGATTGAGTGAGCTCGCGGGCAAGATATACTGTAAATCCGTCTGGATGAAATTCGTCACATAGGACTTCACATTCGAGTTAATAGTCTGCACAAGTTGTACTTGTGCATTGTATTGATTATAGAGAGAAACGAACCGAGCATAGAAATCGCCGAAGCCTGTGACATTCGATAGGTTTGACCCCGCATAACCCTGTACAATATTCCCACCGAAGATCTTTCCATTTGACCCAATGACGAAATTCGAGTTGAAGGCATTCAATGATGCATAATAATCAGGATTAAACGCGTTCGAAGAGGTCTGCGATACCACAACTTCATTACTCAGGTCAGTCATAGATATATAGCCGAAGTCATAACGATTTGTCAAACTGACACGTAGAAGAACCTGCGACTTTTCTGTAGGTGTGTAATTTCTGACTGCGAGATAATAGGAGTTCGATCCTGTAGATTTTGCCAAAGGAAAGGTAAATACGAAGGAATTAAAGGTCGTTCCGCTAAATCCAAAGTCTGCCACAGAGAAATTACTAGAGGATTCGAGACCCCATTGACCGCAGATATCTGTTAACATGGCCTGCTCAGAATTATATCCGATAATCGATGTGTGAGGATACTCTGGGTATTGTAGATTACTGTAGTTGTTCAAGAAGGTGAAGTTCTTCGAAATCTGCTTGAAGACAATCCGCTGCAAGGGATAAAAGAGTTGCCAGGCCTGATAAATCTTACGGGGACTATCAATCACGTCGTTACGATTCCCGTACAAGATGTTCCCATTGAGTGACCACTTGGCACCGTTCGCACCCTGGGTAAAGTTACTTGTATTAAATGGGAATTGATATCTTGAAGTTGTAATGGTAACATTGGAAGTGAATTGGGACTGATTCGAGAAAGTGAATCCTGTCACCTGATAGAAGTGTGTGGGGTCGTAATCAGACAGCATATAGATATAGTCCTTGAACGGCTGGCGAGAAATAATCGGCTCCTTGAAGACACTCAGATTGCTCGTTGTACTGAGATTGAAGCACTGGACTTCGCAGGGAGAGGTTGCTATGGTCCAAGTGTCCTGGCCACCCGTGAATCCAATATACTTATAAAAGGGGTTCGTCTTGTCCAAGATATTGGACGGTGTCACCAAGACATAGTCTGTACTCCCCTGTGTAATCGGGCCGCCTAGGCCAGTGCGGAAGGGGAAGATATAGAAACTCCCATTCTTTTCCTTGGGAGTCTGACGAGTGACAAAGCGATTGATATTCGAATTATATCCACCGAGCTCAATAGGGGTGATGCTAGTCATCGTTGATGTATTCGAATTATGTTTACATAGAGCGGTAAATGTATTGGACCCCTTCAAGGCGAGTGTGAAACCCCCGTAGTTATTATAGGTAACATTCGTGATTTGCTGAACAGTCGGGTCGAATCCTGGCAGATTAATATACTCATACGTAGCTCGCACAGATCCATCAAAGGGATCCATGGTTCGAATGAGCAGCTTGCTGGTAATGGCGCTATAGGGGGATACATTCGAATAGGCGAAGAAGGCGTATTCTGACTCGTTCGCGGCAACCCCTATAAAGTTAATCGCGGGATCAACAGGAGGGTACACCTGGTCCAAGGTGAATTCATACTTCTCATTCAAGGAATAGTCCAAAGTATCGGCAGAGTACTGAAAGACGCGATAATAAGAATCCTGTGTCATAATAAATCCTGATACATCGCCTATGATGAGAGAAGGAGCATAGGGAAGAGGGGCCCACGGTTTCATCGTATTGGATAAAAGGGCGAAGGGGTAGGGAATAATATACTGAAGGAGGTTGGTACCCACAGGCATAGATTGCTCATATTTCGACTGTGTTTGGTCATACCCTGTAGGGGGTCCGCGCGTCGTATCAGGTGTGGCCTTCAACTTCGGTACGACGATATCCGTATTCGTTGGCGCCGTGCTGCCATCATAATAGTGCGAGCCACCCGAGGCATCTGAATAATAGGGGTAGGGAACGGGAGAGCCGACTAAACCTTGAAAGGTTGTAAACAGTTTCGCACCATTGAAGGGAATAAATGAATATATGGAGTTGATGTCCGTATTAATCTGCCCGCGAATCTGCGAATATCCATAGAGGTAGGAATTTGACCCAGTGTTAAAGGTGGTATCACGTACGAATTCGTAGTAGGTACCGCCCGCAGCGTCGAATCCTAGATCCTGTGAATTCGAGGTATAGGTCACCGCCTTGGAGAATTTCAGTACTGCGATTGCATCTGTCAAAGGAATCTCGTGTACGAAGCGGTTCGTTGTAATGGCCGAGTAGTAGACACCGAGATATTGAATATTGAGATTTTCATCTGTGTCAGGGTCGCCTGTCGTGTAGATACTCTTGAACATCATGCGTTGAATATCCCAGACACCCTGTTGAGGGGCAAAGGATAGGCCAAAGACACCGTCACCGAATTGAATCGCCATGTTCGACCCTCCATAGGTATAGCCAGCGAGTGGCTTGTTCGTCGTGGTCTTTATATAGGGGGCAATATAGTTTGAGCTTGTCACAATATTTGATGTGATGGGTGGTTGATTCTCGGAATTCGGTATGTAAGTTGTACCATACCATTGGGCAATTGATGTTTCGCGCTGTGCCACTGCCTCAGGAACATAGAGGCCCGCACCCTGTGGCTGTAGGAGACTATTGCCACCCAGCATAGTAAGATATTGTTGTGTGGCGGCGTCATAACCCTTATCGACTTGAAAGAAGTAGCCATTAATGGGATCGACACGAAGGGCGGTCGTTGGAATCGCATTACTGAATGGCTGCCCACCTATGAAGCCGCAATAGTCTGTTAAGTCTGTGCTGACCCCATTTGTATCGTATCCTATGGCAGTCGTTGAAAAGGTGAGATTCGAAAAGAGAGCATCGTTGATACTCGATGTCTGAATGGAGGCCTGAATAGGGAGGCGAATATAGGCCGGATCGGCATTGACTGCGTAGTTGAAATTCGACAAGGCCTGAGGAGAGCTTGGATCCGCCAGAGGATCAAAATTCGTGAGTGTACTTGTCAGAGAGGTATAAAGTTTTCCATTTGGAAACCAGGGCACGACACGATACTGTTGCGTGGCAATGGCCGTGTCAATTGAGCGCGCAAGTACATAGTAGGTCTGGTCGGCATAAACTGGAAAGGTGAAAGTAGCGGTCGACTGTTGTGTTGTCGTACTCAGGGCTGTCAGATAATTAATCGGCTTTTCATTCCGATTTCCAGAGACATCTGCCATGAAGGCCCCGCGGTCATGATACAAATACATATTCATTGGCGTCACGAAGGTATTCGTTGATGGTGTTATCGTGATCGACAAGGGGTATCGATAGGCGACTGCCGCAGTCGATATGTACCCAGGAGGAAGGGGTGTATGTAATTGAAAGAATCCTCTTGTATCTCCCACCTGCACCTTTTCGATGGTCTTTCCCCATGCAGCCAGCGAACTCGTGTATGAATTTCCGAATGATGAGACGGTATGAAAGGTGGAAAAGCCTGGAATGGCCACGAGCGAGGTCTTCACGAAGTTGGATGTCACATCCATCTTGTAGTTTTGCGCATTCTCTACAAAGCAGTAGCTATTGTCGAACATATTCTGCGCACTCAGGTCGTAGTTTAGCGTATTGTAGGCTGGGTAGCGGAATTGTGTAGGGCGGGGGAGAGTTTCGACCTGTAGGGTTTGGCGAACTGGACTCTTGAATTTAAACACCGTGTACTTCGAGGCATCGATGGGTACGACAATATCCGAATAGCGCGTCAGCTGGTTTGCGTACATATATCCGTTCGAATCGATGAATTTGTGACCACGGTCCTGTTGCTCAAGAAGAACACTGTAGGGGTAATTCGAGCTCGTACTCGGCAGCCCCGTTTCCAGATTATAAGGAAAGGGGATGGTTGGCTCAGGGAGCGCGGTCATACGATTCCAATAGGGCTCGGCCGATTGTTGTAGCGGGGTCAAGATATTATTCGTTATAACAGGAAGATTTCTCGCAATCACATTGGAGTCGAAGTTTGAACTGATTCCTACCGCCTGGTAACCGTCTCGAAGAGGAAGAAGATTTGTAGGATTCGCCACATAGTTGAGGCTATAGGTGTTGAAGTTGATACCGAAGTAGACTGCCAGCCATTTCTCAATCGTATAGAACATGTCATTCAGAACTGCCAAAAGCGTCGTGTTGCTCGTATTATATGTATTATAGGTTGCCTGTGAAATTCCATTCAGATTGAGCTGTTCGGCGAAACTCTGCGCGTTTTTATAGTTAAGTAGATTGACGAGACTCGTATTCAAGGTAGGGCTCGCGATTGTCACGCGATTTGACTGCGTTTCATAGGTCACATTATATTTATTAATCAAGGTATAGCGAAAGGTGTGCTGTAAACGATAGTTATCTAGAGCAGGCACATTCAGTGCAATGACTTCCAGAATTACAGGGTCCGAAATACCTTGAAAGGTGTAGACACAGCGGCTTGTGACATTCTCACCTGCGAGAAGATATTGCTTGGAATTCACAAGATTCAGATTTAAAACGGCTCCATAGGCGCCGTCTAAGAGAATCTCTTTGAGAACCGGATAATAGTAGGCAATCTTGATTTGGTCCGTCGTATAGCTCGACTGATTCGCATACTGGCTCTGAAAATACTTTGTAACAATCAGGGTCGTTGTAGGATTATTAATATATTGGTCCAAAAGACTGTCATAATAATTGTCACCTGGGAAGTTGAAACCAATACTGAAATCGCCGGTGGCAGCAAAACGCGGGGCAAAGTCCTGGAATCCATTTGGAAAATCGTAGAAGATTGGGGTGACGTTCAAGCGCGTGTTCAGCTCAGAAAGAAGAGAGTTGATGTCATAGGTACCTTCTCGTATAAGCGTCTTAACAATATTCGGCACTGTATTACCATATTTATCCACGACCGTGCGATTCAGCTCAAGTATCGATATATCCGTATTATTCTTATTGGCGCGGAAATAGAAGAAGGCCGATAGAAGTTTTATCTGGACCAGCTGAAAGTTCGTCACATTCGAATAGACGCGTGGAAGTCGGAGAGTGACATTGGTCGGTTGTGTGAAGATATTTCTATCTCTGTCGCGGCTATCCAGCATAATAATGCTGGTAATTGCCTGGGAGGCTGACTTGAGCTCTACACCCGACGCATCCTTTTGAATTTCGTAGTTCTTAAATGTAGGATACCCTTTTGAGCTCGTATATCCCACGGGGAAGGCACCTGCTTCGAGTTGTGCACCCGATGTATCATAATTTGGCCCGCCCATATTGGTTAGCGAAAGGCCCTGAGCCAAGGCGCGGAAATTCGGCACATTCTGTGCATGAATTTTCTCGGCGTATTCACTCGAGCTCGAATCTGAGGTAAAGGATGTGTCAGAATCAGATTCGGATCCAGAGCCAGAATCCGAATCTGATATATAGGGTCTATATCCGTTTGTGGCCATGCCCCGCTTCTATCAAAGAGCAGTGTTTCTTTGGGCCACTGAACGGCGCATTTGAATCGCGGCGGCGACTGTAGAAACTTCTTGCTCGAGCTGTGCCACGAGTTGAATCAGATTCTTTGTCACTCCAAAGTGTGTCATCTTAATCTGTGTCGTGTCGAGTGTATCAAAGGTTGATGCGCTCCATGGGAGAGGTGTAGCACAAGGAGTGACCGAGTTTGGAAGAATCTGTGCCACTTCCGTTGTCAGGAATCCGAGGCGATGTCTATCCTGTACATGAAAGGTGGAAACATACGGCTCTGAATACTGATAGCGCTGCAAGGGAAGAGATGCAAGAGTCATATAGCACGTCGCCAGGTTGGCATTCTGAATGCCCTCCTTTAGAGCCGGATCCGAGGCACTGATAAGACTGCCTGTATAGTTTACAGTTCGGAGAGAGGCATCGTTATATTTGTTATCGAGCGTGATTCCATTATTCTGATAGGGAAAGACGAGTGTGCCCGAGTTCATGATAATCCCATTGTTCGAGTCCACGGAATTCTGCAGAAATCCCTGTCCAGGCACTTCGTCAATCCACAGATTTCCTGAGAGTTTCGAATAACCGAACGTGTTTGTCTGTGTAATCTCGATAAAAGGGACCTGATTTCCATAGACTGGGTTGCTCGTTTGCAAGGGATAATTCAGAAGGTTCGCGTCAGTCAGAGTATAAGAGTCATTTTGCATTGTAGAGCCGTAAAAGGTGGTCAGTAGATTTCCGTTAAAGCTGATATAGGCCGTGCCAGTGGATGTAAAATAATTCTCGTACTTGAATGTCATATTAAGATAGGAAGGCACAAGGGGGTTTCCGAAGTTATATGTGCGTCGAAGGCGATAGTTACCCGAATCTGCAATGACGAGGTTTCCACAAGTGTCTGTGATAAGACCTAGTGGCTGATTAAAATATGCCGTAGATAAGGGGGCAGCATCTCCTAAATAGGCGGCACTACTGACGGCGCTCAGAGCTTGTATGGTATTCGTATTTGTGCTGAAAAGCCAGATAGCATTTGTCGTTAAATCTGCCATATAGAGTTGTTTCGCAACGTCCGTTGTCAGGGCGCTGGTGACACCCAAGGCCGTGTTCGCAAAGCTTGTACCCGCGGTAGGAATACCCTGGGTACCTGTACCTGCGTAGGTTGAAATGAATCCCTTCGGATCAAGGCGACGAATACGGAAATTCGCCGTATCACCCACATACAGTGCCCCGTCGGTTGTGCGAGCCAGAGCCTTGGGGAAATTCAACTGGGCGTTCACCGACGAAATGAGGTCGCCGTTATATCCCGCGGTTCCCGTACCCGCCAGGGTGGATACTATGCTTGTCTGTGCATTCCAGCGGCGCACTCTATGGTTATTCGTATCGGTGAAATACAGGTTTGCGCTCAAATCTGTAAGAACCGTTTGAGGAGATGATATCTTGGCCAGAGTTCCTAGAAGTCCATCGCCGCTGAATCCGCCAACTCCTGTACCGACTACTGTGGTAATCGTACTTGTCACAGCGTCAATCCGCCGTATCGCGTTTCCGAGTCCATCGGAGACATAGATATTTTGACTGGGATCGATTGCCACGGATGTAATCGATCCGAAGACGGCGTTGATGGCCGGCCCACCGTCACCGGTCGTAAAGGGACTTCCGTTTCCTGCGGCAGTAAAGATAATCTTCGTAGCGGCATTTACATAACGAATACGGCTATTTCCATCGTCTGCGAAATAGTAATATCCCACACTTGGATCGAAGGCCATATGGCTGGGCGAATTCAGTAGGGCGAAGGTGGCGAAACTCTTATCGCCACTATAGCCTGGTATACGCGGCCGACCAGCCACCGTGTTAATTGTCCCAGTTATCATATTGACATAACGAATACACTGGTTATTGGTATCTGCTATATAGATATTTCCTGCAGAATCCGCTACAACTCCTGTAGGAGAAGAGAGATTCGCGCTCGTGGCTGGACCGCCGTCCCCTCCAAAGGCACTGACACCGTTTCCAGCGACCGTGGTGATAATCTGGGACACAGCATCTATACGACGGACGCGTTCATTTCCGGTATCACAGAAATAGATATTATTCGCCGAGTCGACGGTTATACCTCTTGGAAGAGAGAGTTTCGCGCTCGTGGCTGGACCGCCGTCGCCGCTGAAACCCTGTGTATAAGTTCCACCGATTCTGGAGATAGTGCTTCCAGGTGTAATGAGACGAATCGCAGAGTTGCTCAAATCCGTGAAAATGAGGTTATTTGCAGAATCGACCGCGAGGCCAAAGGGGGAATTGAGTGTGGCCGCCGTGGCAGGACCACCGTCTCCTGACCTGCCTGCGACACCCGTACCTCCATAGGTGACAATGGTAGATCCTAAAATGACGCGAATGGCCTGACTCAAGGTATCCGCAACGAATGTTCTACCGAGTGAGTCGGTGGCCGTGGCCGTCGGAGTTGAAAAGGTGGCATTGAAGGCGAGGCCGCCGTCGCCACTGTAGGCCGAGGCACCTGTTCCAGCAATTGTGGTGACAATCGGGTCGTTCGTGACAAACCGAATTCGAACATTGCTTATATCTGTAATAAGGAGGTTGCCAGGCGAGGGGATCGAAACGGCGAGGCGCGGGCCAAAGGCGGCATTCAGAGGGAACTTACCATCTCCATAGAAGTATTGATTATTTCCTGCGAGAGTTGTCAGGGTACCATCCGGTGTGAGGCGCTGGAGTCTCCATCCATTGTTATTTGCACCAATATAGAGATTATGAGCAGCATCGGACGCCGGCTGCCCTATCATGCTACCAATCTGGGACTTGCCGGCTATTTGTCCATTTGTAGAGATTAGTCCAGGGAGGCCTGTACCGGCCACTGTATTCACATAGGGGCTGGAAAGATAGACTGGAATCTGTGTCCGAGGATCAATCAGGCTATAATAGGCGGTCTGATTCTCTGTGGCGACGAAGGAGACTTCGTTGAAATAGGTTCCGAGACCAGCCGTGGCCGTGAAAGGTGTATTCATCTGGAAGGTTGATGTAAGCAGCCAGGGTGTGGATGGATTGATTGTACTGTATTGCTCGGGTGTTCCAGTTACAATCTGTGAGACTACAAAACTACTAGTTGTGATTGAGTCGGCCGTGAGACTGCTTATGTAACTCGCTGGCAGGGCGAAGGTATTCGATCCCTTGAAACGAATCGCGCCGTTTGTAGAGATTTCATCCGTTGTCATACTGCTACAGTAGACGGACTGTATCGTCTCTGTGCGACTTCCTATAATCGAGCCGCCTGAGTTATTGATTGATACGCTTTTTATTGATACGGAGTTCACACTACTAAACATCACATTGTCTCGCGCAGTAACCGCCTGTGCATAGAAGTTACGGATATTATCATTTACGGTGTCGAGTGTAACCGTATTGATTTGACTTCCTACAAGCGTATTGGTGCTTAAAGATGTAAACGGGGCATACAAGGTACCATTTTTACCCAGACTGGATATCGCCCAGAAACTGGAGACCTGTTGAACACCGCCTGGATACTGAATCGAAAAGGGGGCACTTCCTGAAAACTGGTCGTTCATTGTGATATAATTCACACCAAATGTGGTCGTGTCATTCATCTTAGAAGTGTTTATGGCTGCGGCCGTGATAGTATTACCTGCAATAGAAGAAATCAAGAGCGACCCGTTCGGATTTGTGATTTGCGTGGAGCTCATCTTAAAAGCAGTGAGTGTTGAGGCCGGCCCGAAACTCTGTAGGATGAGATTGGAAGTGGATACGGAATTCGAGGCGGCTAGCCATGAGGAGCTTATACCATTTGGAACAGTGATGGGCGTTCCGATGAATTCGAAGAATCCTGGTCTATTTCGAATCGACTTAGTTGGGGTAAATTGGATACTGCTCATGACATTCATTGAAGTACCGGTAGTGGTGGCGGTTGTAATAGCTCTCGCTGTGAGAATTTGACCACATGACACACTGCTCGTAATTGAAATGGGGCCCGTGAAATTCGTACTTGTAAAAATATTCATGGCCGCCACGGCCATTTGTATTCCGCGCTGGCCGCGAATACTACTGGCCGTCGTCACATCTCCGCCGACATATATTGTCCCCAGTTTACTGGAAATGTTTCCCGTGTTGAAGAAATCACCTCCAGTCGAAATGGATCCGCGAAATGACCCTGCGCCTAGCACGGTGGTCGACCCATAAACATGCTCCATTCCATTCACGGTGAAACGATAATCGGCAGGGCCCGCTGCAAGAAATCTCGAAAGGGAATTCACATAAAACGTACTTGCCATCATGACTGCGGCGGTCATGGTCGATTGTGACTGAATTCCCTGAGTGGTCACAGTACCAGAAGATACAAGGCCGCGGCTAGCAACAGTCTGACTAGTAAGCGCGCTTGCGTCGAGCCCCTTATAGAGTGCGGCCGCCGCCGGATCTGGAAAGGGGGATACACTCACGGCTGACCAGGTATTTTCTGGCTGAGATACCATAGTAAGATAACTGAAACGTTGAGTCAGCAAGGTGGAATAGGACCCATCTGAAAAGTTCGTGCCAACCGTGCTCAAAAGAATGGTCTGCGGAGACGATAGAAAGCCCGTGGCATCGAATACAGTCACAAGTTGTCCCGGGACGGTGGTCGTAGATACATATATCGTCGTGTAATTACCGTTCTGTAGTCCAGATGAATCAACCTGGACGACAGTCGTACTTTCATTAATGATTTGACTCATCGAGCCCGCTACAAAGGTGGCAGATTTTTCAGTTCATTTTTTAGCGATGCTAGAGTCTCATATAAGGTGTCTACGCGCTGCATAAGATGCTGTGTGGCCCCAATATGGGCCATCTCTATTTGCTGGGTATCAATCATACGGAAGGTGGATTGAAATCCAGGGACTTCCAGCTGTGTATAAGTCACCGATTTGGGGAAGACCTCTTCCAATTCCGTGGCAATGAAGCCGAGACGGTGTTTATCCTTCTGTTGAAAGGTAGAAAGATAGGCGTCAATATACTTGAAACGACGGAGAGGCAGCTCGCGCACTGTGTCATAACACTTGAGCAGGTCGGCGGCGTGAATATCCTCCTTGAGGGAGGGGTCCGAGGCGAAGTTGAGGCCACCATAGTAGTATATAGAGCGCACTGACATATCATTCAGGGAATTCTGAATCGTGGTTCCGTTCAAGAAATAGGGCCAGCGAAGAACACCGTTATTGATTGTGACGGTGTTGTTCGAGTCGATGGCGGAGAAATTGTCGTTCGACCGCGACTGGAATTGCAGAGAAAAGGCGCTGTTTCCGTACATGGTACCGACTACATGAATGAATGAGGTGGGCAGAGTTCCTGTAGGAAGTGGAATACCACCCGTATTCGGCGGTGTACTGTAACTCTGATTCGTTCCATAGAGTCCATACAGAGTAATCAGATTGGTTGCGTCATTGTTCGTGCGAATCGATATGGAACAGTTGGACTCCCCGCCAGGATACAGATTAAATCCTAGAATCGTGGCGTAATAGCCAGGAATGACGGGTCCATTCAGATTCAGTGCGAATGACATTTGAACCGTGTAGGGCTCACCAGGATTGATTCCAGGGGGCTTGACATTGCTCACTAAAAAGGGGGTGATATAGTCACCAGGACCGCCTGTGGCTATCGCATTTGTGCTGGGATAGAGTATTGTATCCGCAGTGAAGGTGGGTCCATTAATACCGACCGTGGGTGGGGCGCCAATTGTTATACGGCTGGCCGTGAGAGTGCTGGTCGTTATGCTGCTCGTGGCCACCGTGCTTATGGTGGCGGCGTCCATGTACACATTGGACGCAATGAATTGTATATTTCCAGAAGTCGTGGTGAATTGGCCCGAGGTATTTGTAATCGTACTCGTGGCCACGAGGTTGGTCAAGTAAATCGACCCTGTAGAGATGGTTCCGCCCGTATTATCAATGGCCACATTGGACATGCTGAAGGTGGCTACATTGTCCGCTGTGAAGCTGCTCGTCACATTCAGATAAGAGATATTCAGGGCCGTCGTTGTGAAATTCGTGGCCTCTACAGTGTTTGCATAGAGAGTGGCAGTGCTCAAGGAGCTCGCCACAACAGTATTGATATTGAAATATCCTCCGTAGGGGGCGTTGATATTTCCTGAAAGAAGAATTGTGGATGCTGCAAGCGAGGATGTCTGTATCTGACTCGTCGACACACTATTGGAAAAGGTCGCCGTGTTTGCTACAACACTTGAGATAGTGAGAGAGCAGGCGGGATTTGTAATGGCGGTAGTCGCCAGAGCCAGAGTTGTCAAAGTGGCAGCCTGTATGGCATTATAAACGGAAAAAT
>Ga0136644_10003357_pt1 | contig 11987 bp, 8 predicted proteins | sample C_130820_EF_Meta_FD_94780 | JGI IMG/M metagenome (GOLD analysis project Ga0136644, IMG submission 94780) | Freshwater microbial communities from Lake Croche, Canada to study carbon cycling - C_130820_EF_MetaG (v2) (version 2) | ecosystem: Environmental > Aquatic > Freshwater > Lake | place: Lake... | reverse complement strand
CGGTTCGATCGTTTCGGCAACCAAGGACGATTCGGCTGGTGCTTCTAGTCGGCCCGAATCAGCTCCTGAACCCAAGGAGAATAGGGAAGACTGTCATCCCTTGTTTGAGGTTCCTCTGCAGGCAACGCGCGTTGGGGGCTGGGGTTACTTGCTGGGGGACGAGGGCAGTGGATTCGCGATCGGGTTGTCAGCTATCAAAGAGGTATGTAGGGCTCATGATGCTGGCGAGGAATTTTCCCCGATGCATCGCGCGGTGCTTAAAGAGATGGGGTGCGATGGCGCGATCGACCTGATTCCTCGAATCTATACACAACCGATCCCAAGACCCAAAATTGCGAGCTTGTACCAGACGGTTGTACAGTTTGCTTCGAGCGATCTGATCGCGAGCAAGTTGCTTGAATATGCCTCTGTGGATCTAGCGGAGTTGATCGCTGCTGGGGCAATGCGGATCGGACTACAGCCAGGCCAATATGGACTTGCCTTCAGCGGCGGAACACTTCTCGGAAAATCGCCCCTTGTGCCGACAATCCTCAGGCATCTTGAACGGATGCAAATGCCACCGGCTCTTAGCCATCAAGTCAGCCAGCCGGTAATCGGTGCGGTTGTGATGGCCGCTCTATTAGATGATACACCTAGAACCCGGGTCGATTGACCAGGGAATCCCACATCCAATACTCAGGTCAGACCATGCAACAGCACGTCCAATCCGAAGTTCCAACCACAGACAAGACTGCCAGCTCGCGCGTGCTTTCGATCGATGCGCTGCGCGGCTTTGATATGTTTTGGATCATGGGTGCCGATACGCTTGTAAAAAAACTCTTGGTCCTAGTCCCCGCCACAACGTTCGCTGGAGCCTCAACCGCTTGGGTCGCAGGTCTGGCCGACCAATTCGAGCATGTCGAGTGGGAAGGCTTTCGCTTTTACGATTTGATCTTCCCTCTGTTTCTGATGCTTGTTGGGTGCTCGATCCCCTTCTCGCTCAACAAGCTCGGGGAGAGCAAGTCCAAGATCTACATGAGAATATTGCGACGCACCTTTTTGCTGATGCTCATGGGGCTGATCTATAACGGTATCCAAAACTTCGATTGGGATCAGCTTCGCTGGATGGGCGTATTGCAACGGATCGGTATCTGCTACGGCATCGCTGCGCTGCTGGCAGTCCATATCGGTCCACGTGGATTGTTCGCTGTCTGGGTCGCGATATTGCTGGGTTACTGGGGCATTCTGACTTGGGTTCCCGTTCCCGGCGGTACAGCCGGTGACCTGACCCCGGCAGGTAACCTTTCGGGATACCTGGACCGTACGCTTCTGCCCGGAAAGATCTTGGAAAAATACTATGGATACGGCGACAACGAGGGTCTGCTCTCGACGATCCCCGCCGTGGCAACTGTGCTGCTGGGAATCGGAGCAGGCCGGTGGTTGCAAACTGGCTATTCGAAGCTAGAAAAAGCGTCGGGACTCATGGCCTTAGGCGCAGCCCTTGTGATCCTCGGTACCTTCTGGGGGAATTATTTCCCAATCATCAAAAACCTGTGGACCAGCTCCTTTGTATTGGTCGCTGGTGGTTGGAGCCTGATGCTTTTGTCGGTGTTTTATGGAGTGATCGATGGGCTAGGGTTCCGAGGCTGGGCCTGGCTGTGGATCGTCATCGGTGCCAATGCGATCACGATTTATATGCTCCAACGAATCGTTCCTTTTGGGCAGATCTCCGAGTTCTTCCTCAAGGGCATCGCTAACTTGCAGAACGTGGATCGAGATATCGTTCTTCTTGCCGGTGCTCTGGTCTGCAAGTGCACCCTGCTAATCGTGATGTACAAAAAGCGAATGTTCTTGCGTCTCTAGACCGAGTCCACAGGGACAAAAAACAAACCAACAAAACCAGGATTTAGCTTACCGATGAAACATCTGCTCGACTGGCTTGCCCTTGCTGCTTCTATGGTCTCGTTAAGCTCGAATGCGATCGCTCAAGACTATCCTTATCCTCCCTACGTCGAGGGTAGAATGGATCCCCAAACAACCGGCTGGCCTCTTACCCCCGAAGAGCGAGCGTATGTGGTCGAAAAGCCCGAGCACGATCGACGGCCAGGCCGCGAGTCAAACAAACATCTACCACATTGGTGGCCCGTCATACCCTGTGCGGGTTATTTCGGCGGTGATTCCTGGCTCAAATTGCACGAAGGGCACGTCAAAACCGTTCAAGCCAACCCAGGGCCGGTCGATGTTCTACTCGTTGGCGACAGCATTACGATTCAATGGGCAGACTCCTGGAAAAGAAACTTTCCGGATTTCAAAGCGATCAACATCGGGATCGGAGGGGACAAAACTCAAAACGTCCTGTGGCGACTCGATCACGGTGGTGTCGATGGGCTCGAGCCCAAAACGATCCTGCTGATGATCGGCAACAACAACATGTTCTTCACACCGGAAACGGGCGTCGAAGCGGCCGCGAAGGGGATCCAAATGTGTGTGAAAAACTTGCGAGACAAGTTCCCCAAGGCGGCGATCATTGTTGCCAAGATCCTGCCGGCCCAGGGGCCGGGAAACCGATTCTATGACGATATCCTCAAGACCAATGCTGCCTTGGATTCCCTCAATCTTACGAGCGATCCTGCCGTTGAACTACTCGATCTGACCAGCGATTTTATCCAGGCAGATGGATCACTCAAAAAAGAGCTATTCACTGAGGATAAAATCCACCTAAGTCCAGCTGGATACGATGCCTATGCGCGTCGACTCAAGCAGCGCCTTTAACGGGAGTCCACCCGCGAAGAATTTAACTAAGCCCGCCAGATGCTGCGTTGGGGCTCAAAACTCACTCGCAAACCTCGCAAACGCTGATCGTGCCCACATGGAGGAATCACCAGCCCACATGTTCGCCATCCTGCCAGCCCATCGCAGACTGCTCAGCCTCCGCAGGAAACAAAGAACCCCTAGCGATTCCAATGAACTAATCGCTACCAATTGCCGATCAACCTCTTATTGTACCGATACCCTCAACGGCTCAACTGCAAACCATCTCAAATCCGAAATGCTAGCGATCCGCAGAGTCTGCTTCTTGTTCGTAGTGTTCGTAGCAATTTGCCTTTGGTGCGGGCCATCCAAAGCGATCGGGCAGGAATGGGTGCGCAAGCTATTCAAAGAAACGCATCACGATTTTGGAACCGTCAGTAAAAACGCTAAAGCCGAGTATAGTTTCGTTATTGAAAATTGTTTCGAAGAGGATGTTCATATCGCAAGTGTTCGCAGCAGTTGTGGATGCACAACTCCGGTGGCCACCAAGCCGACGCTCAAGTCTTGGGAAAAAGGTGAGATACTTGCCAAGCTCAATACCCGTACGTTCACCGGGACCAAAAGCGCTGTGATCACTGTGGTGATCGACAAGCCTTATTACGCCGAAATCCAATTGACTGTCGGAGGAACCATTCGGACCGACGTATCGGTCGAGCCAGGAGAAATCATGTTTGGTGAGGTCGAGGTAGGCCAAAGCAAAACGATCGATTTGCGGCTGTCGTTCCAAGGCCGCAAGGGGCTCGAGATCGCCGACGTTCGCGGCAACGCCCAAGCGTTCGAGGTGTCCCTGGATCCTCCCATGTATCAGCCTGACGGGGTGACGTATCGGATGCATGTGAAGCTTAAGGACACTCTGGCTGCCTCCAAGATCCTCGATGAGGTCGTTGTGGTGACCAACGATCCGAACGAGAAGAACCGCGAGTTTGCGATCCCTGTTTCTGCGAGAGTTCGGCCCCCGATCACGGTCACTCCCGAGACGATTGCCATGGGAGACGTCCGACTGGGCGAAACCCGTCAGCAGCGATTCATCGTCAAAGGCAAAAAGCCGTTCTCGATCGAGCTGATCACTTGCGAGGACGATCGGTTTGAATTCCAGCCCCCCTCAGGTGAGAAGACGGTTCACATCGTTCCGTTCACTTTCCGAGGCGCAGCAAGCCAGGACGCAAGCCCCCAGAAGAGCAATCAAGCCGATAAGATCAACCAAAAGGTGGTGATCCTAACGAGCTTGGGCGAACAGGTCGAAGCCTCCCTTTCGGCTCGCGTGATTCGTTAGGTCGTGATTAGCCCGGAGTGGTGATCGAGAGCATTGCCCTACCTTGATGCATATGGTTCGATTGGATCTTGGGCAAGATTCAGCTTGAGGCAATCGGCTAGCGGCTGACCGTCAGGTCAACTTCGGCTTTTGCCCATTGAACGCTGTCGCCGATGAGTTCCACCAACCGCTTTAGCTTGGTATTGGCTGTGGGTTCAGAGTTCGATTCATGGGTCGGTGCGCTGCCCCACATAATCCGAGGTCCACCCTTGGTCGTCAGCTCGAGCTTCCAACGAGATTTACCACCGGCGATGTTCGGATAGACATAGACGCTCGATAGCTTTGAAAGCCCTGGGGCTCTGTGTTGCCCCAAAAAGCGACACAACAGGATCGCCTCGGTGATCTGTGGATCGGCGATGATCATTCCAACGCGAGGGTAGTCCGAGACGCGAATGTTTTGAGCGTAGATCAATATGTAGTTGGGGATGTCTTCCTGCGAAAAGTCTTTGGTTGGCAGCAAGACACCCTCTGCGTCGACCGGCAGAAAGCTTTCTTGGTCCATCGAGCCTGACGTGGCATTGGGCTCCGATTCACAGTGAACCATCGCAACCGGTTGGCGGAACTCGGCATTGATCATGATCTGACCACCAGCCATCCGATGCACTCGCTGCGTTTTCTTGACCCAAGGGTGGGTATCGAACGCTTTGGCGATGACAGCAGTCGTTTGGTCATCGAGCAAGCTCATTCGCTCCAGACCGGTTTGCTCATAAACCTCTGAAACCACGTCGCTTCGAAGCCAAGGCGGCTTGTCGCTGATGTGGATATTCTCCTGCTTGAGGGCATAGTACGTCGTGTCCAGAGCCTTGGCTCCATAGAATCTCCAGCCCAAATAACCAGCCAATAGCAAGGCCATCGGCCCTACCATGCTCAGTATTGCTGCCTTGGGAATGGCTTTGAACATAGGCTTTCGAAGTGAGTTTGGGAAACTGGACGCATCGAAACAACAAGGAAACTAACAACTTTCCCCTGGTGTGACTACTCCAATCGGTGTTGATTTACGCAAGCTGGGGAGATTACACTACAGAGCCGGGTGCCGTAAAGGAAATCACAGACGCACAACGAATGGAGTCGTGCAATGGTCGGAATTGCGATTGCCGAATTGGTTCAACAAGTCCGTGGCGAATTCATCGGGGCCGAACCGATGGATGGCCCTTTGGTTTTAGCTGAGTCGGTTTTAACGGAGCTGGTTTTGACTGGGGCAGTACCTTTGTCCCAGGCCCGGACAGGCTGCATTACCCTGGTTGATGACGTCAAAAATGCGGACAAGCTCATCGGAACACACGCCTCGGCTGTGGTGACACCCAAGGCCATTCCCGGCTTGCCAATTCCCCAAATCGTAGTGGCCAACCCCCACGAAGCCTTCGCGGCCATCTGCAAGCGCTTCAATCCCGCAGTGGTCTTCGAGCGTCGGCACGGTTCGCATCCCTCTGCTGTCGTCCATGCCAGCGCCAAGGTCGACCGCGAAACATTCATCGATGCTGGTGTCTCCGTCGATGCCGACTGCACCGTAGGCCCCGGTTGCCATCTGCATCATGGGGTGACGCTGATGCCAGGTTGCAAACTCGGTCGCGATTGCCAACTTTTTCCTGGTGTTGTTCTCTATCCGGGTACGATCCTCGGCGATCGCGTCACTCTCCATGCAAACACGGTTATCGGTGCCCACGGATTTGGATACAAGTTGGTCAATGGTCAGCATATCCCAACATCGCAGCTCGGATGGGTCGAGATCGAAGACGATGTCGAGGTCGGTGCAAACACCGCCATCGATCGGGGGACCTACGGCGTGACCCGAATCGGAACAGGCACCAAAATCGATAACTTGGTCCAAATCGCACACAACTGCACGATTGGCAAGCACAATTTGATCTGCGCCCACGTCGGCATTGCAGGTAGCAGCAGCACAGGCGACTATGTGGTGCTAGCCGGCCAGGTCGGCGTTAAGGATCATGTTCAGATCGGAGATCGAGTTCAGGTAGGTGCCCAAGCGGGAATCGCTTCCAACGTTGCGTCGGATCAAACGATGCTCGGAAGCCCTGCTCTGCCCCATTTCGAACAAGCTCAGGTGTTCGCGACGCTCGGCAAACTGCCCGAGATGCGCAAAGCAATACGACGGATTGAAAAGCAACTAGCAAAAGCCGACAAATTCGAGTAACAGCCCCCGAAAACAGTGGGTTGAAATGCTCTCCAAAGAGGTGTTGTGCTCTTTTGGATCGTCTTCGATGGACTAGAATATTGGACTGTATGGTGTAATCGGTTCGTGCCGAGTCTTGATTCCCCACTCTGAGGTTCTCCAATTGCGTCCTGTGCTTGGTCAAACGGCGACAAAAGCCGGGCTCGCTTTCATCCTCGTCACCGTTTTGATGGATGTGCTATCTCTGGGGCTCGTCATCCCAATCACTGCGAAACTGGTCAAGGAGCTTGCCGGAGACAACGCAATCGATGCGGCGAGCTATGTCGGATGGTTTGGAACCATCTGGGCCTCCATGCAGTTCTTTTCCTCGCCACTCATGGGAGCGCTGTCGGATCGATTCGGCAGACGGCCGGTTCTGTTGCTCTCGGCTTTCGGACTAGGCATCGATTACATCATCATGGCCCTAGCCCCAAACCTTACTTGGCTGTTCATTGGCCGGATACTTACCGGGATCACTGCTGCGAGTTTTTCTACCGCTAGCGCCTACATCGCCGATGTCACGCCACCCGACAAACGCTCGGCTGCTTACGGGATCTACGGTGCCACGTTCGGTCTTGGATTCATCCTCGGCCCGGCCTTGGGTGGGTACCTAGGGGATATCGGGCTGCGTTACCCTTTCTGGGTCGCCGCCGGATTGACTCTCGCAAACGCTTGCTACGGTTTTTTCGTACTGCCTGAGTCCCTACCCAAAGAGGTCCGCAAACCGTTTCGCTGGTCGCGAGCCAACCCTCAAGGATCCTTGAATTTGCTCCGATCCGTTCCGGGATTGCTCCCGATGGCCATCAGCTTGTTTACTTATCAACTCGCTCACAGCGTTTTCAGCAGCGTCTTTGTCCTGTATACCGACTCGCGTTTCAAATGGACTCCCGGCCAAGTTGGCCAAGCGCTCGCGATTGTCGGGATCCTGAACTTCATCGTCCAAGGCGCACTTATTCGTCCTCTGATCGGAATCCTAGGCGAAAGGATGATGGTCTTCATCGGCTTGATCGGCGGTATCATCGGCTTTACGGCTTACGGTATCGTCGACAACGGCTCGATGTTCATGGCCTCGACGGTGCTTTTTTGCACCATGGGTTTCTTCAGCGCGGCGATCCAGGGACTGATGTCCAAACGGATGGACCCATCAACCCAAGGCCAATTGTCGGGTGCGAATAGCTCGCTCAATGGCATCGCAGGCATGATCGGTCCAATATTATTCACAACGGTGTTCCGAACCACCATCGATCCTGATGGCGGTTTTTATCTTCCCGGAGCCCCCTTCTTTCTGGCCGCAATCGTTCTGGGCATTGGCTTGCTAACTGCCTTCATAGCTATTCCAAAACAAAGCAAACTCCAATAGTTTTTTACTGAAAAAATGCTCCGAGACGCTTCGACCCTTCCAAGCGCAAACCGATTCGACCGTCGGCATTTCTTGTCGGCAGGCACTTGCGTGGCTGCAGGTTGCACCCTGGGGCTAGCACAGGACAAATCGGTTGACTCGTCCAAGCCCGGGGATGGACGCGATGATGCGGTGCGATTCTTCGCGATTGGTGATACCCATTACTTCGCCAACGAAAAATCCACAAGCGAACTTATGGAGTCCTCGATCCTGAATTGCCACGGCCTGATCGATACGCTCAACCAATTGCCCGGAACACAGATCCCCGCCGAGGCTGGTGGCGGAACCGTTGGCTCGGTCCGTGGCGTTATCCATGCCGGCGACATCATCGACACTGGGGACAAGCGTGGGAGGACCCAAGAATCCATGCAACGCACAGAATGGGATGGCTACATCGCTGACTTTGGGCTCACGGGTTCCGAAGGCCGATTGAAGCATCCGGTCTACGAAGTTCATGGCAATCATGACAGCCCTGGCGGCGATGGGCTTGCAATCGATGGACTGATCGAAAGAACCAAGAAACGGAATGTTCTTGCTCGATCCGCTAACGGTCTGCACTATTCCTGGGACTGGGGACCAGTGCATTGCATCAACCTTGGGATCGTCGTCGGACAAGATCGCAAGATCGATCAGAGACGACGCTACAACCCCATGGACAGCCTCGATTTCCTCATCGGAACACTCCAGCAACACGCTTCGGATCCAACCAAGCCGGTACTCATCACCCACCACGTGGATGTCGTTCGCTACAGCAAAACATGCGATGGAACCGATGCTGCGAATCTTGGTATGGAGTGGAACCCCTGCGATGTACAAGCTTACTACCAAGCGATCCGAAAGCACAACGTGTTAGCCATTCTCTATGGACACACACATGTCAGAAACATTCTGAACTGGAACGGGACTCAGCAAAGGACAGAACAAGGGATCCCGCTGCTGAACATCGACAATTCGAGCCATTTTAGCGGGGGCAACCAAGCCTTCTTCTACATCGAGATCGACCGCCAAGAGTTGCGAATCAGGGAACTCGCCACCAAGGATTCCTGGGCGAGCAACTTTTGGACGCCTAGCATCTGGCGATTCCCAGTCCGCAAACCAGTCGGGGCCTAAATAGCCAATCTATCTTTTTGCCCTGCCATTTTTTTGCCCTGCCATCTTTTTGCCCCGGTCCGCTATTTCAATTGCTGGAGCACCTGGCCGTTGTCGAGCTGCCAGATCCATAGCACGCCGTCCTGACCACCGGCCAAAGCCATCGGGACCTTGCCCGCAACCACCGAACAATAAACGGCCTCACCAGGCCCCCCGATCACGCGCACCTGCCCCCCGTTGCTCACGTCATGAACCCGAATCTGACGGTCAGCCGACGATGAAACAACTTGGTTGGTCCGCCCTACAAAAGCAAGCGCAGTGACTTCCTTGCCAAAACCAGGAATCGTCCTGGTTGACGATCCTGTCTCCACATCCCATACCTTGATCGTGTTGTCAGCCGACGCGCTGGCGATCCAATGGCTGTCGTCATGCCAAGCAACCCCCAAAACGTGATGCGTGTGTCCTTCCAATGTCCTTGGAGGAACATCTGCATCAACGCGGTGGAGTCGCAACAACTTGTCGGCTGCCCCCGTCGCAACGGTCAATCCATCAGGCGAGAATTTGGCAACCAAAATCGAATCGCTATGGACCTGACCCCAATCCTTGGCGATCCCTCCATCGGCAATCCGCACCATCTTCAACTCCCCGAATCGACTCGGTGCCCCACTTCCAACAACCAGATGCTGACCGTCCTGGCTCCAGTCCATGGCAGTCACGCGGTCACTGAATGGAGATTCGGTAGCATTTCCGATCGTCCTCTCGAGGACCCAGCGATTTCCCCAATCCCAAACCAATGCCCGTCCATCGTCGAGCGTCTCGCAGAGGTACCCGCTAGCGGTCGCGACCAAATGGTTGAGGTTGGCCGCACCACCTACAAGAACGGTCTGCTGTAGCCCCTTGTCGCCGCGAATAATCGAAATGGATCCATCGTTCCTTGCCGTCACAATGCTGCGATGGTCGGCTGTAAAGGTCCCTTTGAGCACTGGCAGTGGGACCGCCCCGGCCTGGACCTGGGCTAACCCTTGCTCAAACTGCGCTGTCTTCTGTTTCTCTTGTTCTAGGTTTGTCTGGAACTGAGCAAGACTCATGGCTGCCTTTTCGATGGCTTGGGCAGCCGTCGCAATGGTCTTGTCCATCGTCATGAGCTTGGCGTCGACATCCGTCTTGGCCTTCATCGCGGCGACCTGTGTCTGCTTCTTGGCTTCGACATCCTTGGACGCTGCTTCCATTTTCTTCATGGCTTCCTCCACGGCTGCTTTGGCTGCTGCCATGGCTGCTTCGCTGTCTGCGACCGCCTTGGTCTGTGCATCGAGCTCGGTCTGCTTCTTGCCGAGTTCCTCCATGATTTGATTGCGAGAGGTCTGAAGCTTGCCATGGGCCTCCATCTCGGCCTGCTTAGCTTTCTCCAACTCGGGAACCTTGGCCGTCGCACGGTCGACTTTGGACTTGTGCCGGGCCAAAAACAACTCGGCTTGATCGAGCTTGCGTTGACCCAAGGAATCCACCTTTTGCTCCCATAGCATGGAACCATCGGCGGACTTCCAGGCCTTGATCAAACCATCGGCACCGATGGTAGCGAATTTGCTCGAATCCCCCGCAGTGATCACATGCTGGATCGGTGCTCCATGTCCGACAGTTCTCAAAACTGCTCCATCGGTTCCCTGTACCACCCGAACGTTGCCATCCCCGGTTGCGACCAACACGCGTGCCACTCCACCTTCTTCGTAACGTCCAAGTCCAATCGCATCGCCAACATCGCCCAAGCGATCGATTTTTTGCAACGCAGCCGGAACCTCTGCCGTCGCAGCGGTTAATGCCCACCAATGGGTTTTTTTCTCTGGGGTGATTCCAACCAAGGATTGCGCATCGTTGGTTACCAAAGACTTCAGTGGCTGCTCGACCTTGCCCGTGAACGCAGGTTTGATGGCAACCGCTGCACCTGTTTCATTGGGCTCGACGAGGAATTGATAAGCTGCGGCGTCCTCTCCGACCACCCACAGCTTTGTTCCGTCAGAGCTCCAAGCCATCGAGGCCACGACGCTCGGGCACTCGAGGGTATGCGATACGGACCCTTTGTCCGCGCGGACAATCTCAAGCGTCGGACCGCGCGTCGCCTTGGCTATCGCCACCCCATTGCTTGCAATCGACACTGCATGAGCACCCTTGAGCAACGCGCCGATTCCGTCTTCGGCAACCCCCGTGTCTCTCTTCCAGATTTTGACATCTCGGAAACCACCGGTCGCAATGCGCGACGCGTCTGGGCTGATCGCCACCGATTGAACCATGTCCAAGTGAGCTACCGGAAGTGCCGTTTGAAGTTGTGTCTGAGCCGCCGGATCGACCAGGAATGCAACGTCGGCGGCTCCGTCTAGCGATGGCCAGCGGTACACCAATGTCTGATTGGCCCGTCCAGTAGCAACCCATTGACCATCAGGACTGGCTGCCATCGCATACATCGGTCGAACGGTATCCGGGACCTGCTTCCACTGGGCAAGATTGGCAGGCTTGAGCACCCCCGCAGGAGCTCCTGCATCGATCCAAGCTTGGATGAGGTTGCCTTCCTCAGGTGTCAATCGCTTGGCACCCACCGCGTTCTTGTCCGGTGGCATGACCGATTCGTCGGTCGCTCTGACCCGTCGGACCAATTCGCTATCGAGCCCCTTGCCTGCAACGAACGAGGCGCCGCTGTCACCACCTTTGGATAGTTTCTCATAGGATTCGAGATTGAGTCCACCCTCGGCCTTCTGCGTGTTGTGGCAGGCCAAGCAGTTGGCACGCAGGACCGGCAGGACATGATTGGCGTAGTCCTTAACCTCCGCAGGAGCTTGGGCAAACACCACTTGGCTGCATGCGAGCATCGCACCGAGCGTGCCGACGGAAAATGTCTTGGTGTGGGATCGAAGGAATTTCAATAACATGAGAGGCCTCGCGGCGTAGGGAGTTTGCAAATGGCTATTTGGCTGGTTCAGGTGCCGGAACGATCCGCAACCTGAAGGGTGCACATGAAACAAAGGTTGGGAAATCGCGGGGGGCGATCTCCTTGGCTAGCGCGTCAATCTTGGGATTCGTCTCGGCGATAATCTTCTCGGCCATCGGCCGATCCCCGGTCCAATTCGGATCGGCAAGCTTGGCCTGGATGCGGTCTCGATATGCGACCAATCGCGCATGGGATTCGGGGTGCAACGACTGCTTGACGATGATCTCGGTTTGAAACCAAACAGTGTATT
>Ga0136644_10003355_pt1 | contig 11991 bp, 11 predicted proteins | sample C_130820_EF_Meta_FD_94780 | JGI IMG/M metagenome (GOLD analysis project Ga0136644, IMG submission 94780) | Freshwater microbial communities from Lake Croche, Canada to study carbon cycling - C_130820_EF_MetaG (v2) (version 2) | ecosystem: Environmental > Aquatic > Freshwater > Lake | place... | reverse complement strand
TGCAACACAGAAGCTTTGAAGGCTTTCAAATTCAACCAGAACAAGATTATTTGAAGAGTAGGAAAACCATACTAGTTAATAACGATTGTCAGATTTCTTTGGCGGCTCCCCAACAAAGTTTGACAGATTATTTTTTTAAAAATGCAGATGCAGATGAAATGATTTTTATACATGAGGGGTCGGGCTCATTGCATACCCAGTATGGAAACATTGATTTTGCCTACGGCGATTATTTAGTCATTCCTAGAGGAACTATTTATCAGATTAGTTTTCAGGATGCCAATAATCGGTTATTCCTGGTGGAGAGTTTTAGCCCTATTAGATATCCCAAAAGATATACCAGCCATGCAGGACAATTACTAGAACATGCACCATTTTGTGAACGTGATATTCGTGGTCCCAAAAATTTGGTCACCAAAGATGAGCAAGGCGATTTCTTGATCAAGACCAAGAAAAAAGGGGTGCTCTATGGATTGCATTATGGACACCATCCCTTTGACGTAGTTGGTTGGGACGGCTGTTGTTATCCCTATGCATTTAGTATACACGATTTTGAACCCATTACGGGTAGGGTACACCAACCACCCCCTGTTCACCAAACTTTTGAAGCGCACAATTTTGTGGTATGCAGTTTCTGTCCTAGGTTATATGATTACCACCCTGATGCTATTCCAGCACCCTATAACCATAGCAATATTGATAGCGACGAACTGCTCTATTATGTAGATGGTGATTTCATGAGCCGCAAACACGTGACTAGGGGTATGATTACCCTACACCCAGCAGGTATTCCACATGGGCCGCATCCGGGTGCAGTTGAAAAAAGTATTGGTAAAAAAGAAACCAAGGAATTAGCCGTAATGGTGGATACTTTCCATCCATTACAACTAACGGTAGAAGCCTTGGCTATAGAAAACAAAGGTTATACCATGAGTTGGGCGGAATAGTTATAAAAGCATTTATTTAAACACGCTTTATTGTATTTTCAAGTTCTAATGCAAATTCAAATGAGGTCTTTATTTTGTTTCTTGTTACTGCTCATTTTTGTTACTACTCATGGGCAGGAATTTGGAGGAAATCCAAGCCGTACTAAATGGCTTCAAATTAATACTGATACAGTAAGGGTTATTTATCCAATTGGAATGGATCAGAAAGCCCAAGAAGTAGCTGGTTGGATTCATAGATTACAACGCTACAACAAAGCTAGTCTAGGTGATCATACAAGAAAGATGAATATTGTCTTTCAAAACGAAAAAACATTTTCAAATGCCTATGTAGCATTGGCTCCAAGGCGTTCGGAATTTTATAATACCGCTCCGCAGGATCCCTTCACATTGGGCGCAGTTGACTGGAATAAAAACCTAGCCATTCATGAATACCGTCACGTACAACAATACAATAATTTTAATAAAGGATTTTCAAGATTTGCTTCCTTTATACTAGGCCAACAGGGTCAGGCATTGGCTAATGCTGCGGCTATTCCAGACTGGTTTTTTGAAGGGGATGCCGTGTATAATGAAACCCTCTATTCTCAACAGGGTAGGGGAAGATTGCCGCTGTTTCAAGCAGCTTATCAAAGTCTATTCCTAGAACAAAAAAAGTATAATTACCAACAATTGCGCAATGGGTCCTATAGGTTCTATACGCCTAACCATTATCCGCTGGGTTATTTGTTGGTGGCCTACGGTAGAAAAACTTATGGGAATGATCTTTGGCAAAAAGTAACTACAGACGCCGCTGCTTATAAACCCTTTTTCTATCCCTTTCAACACGCCATTCAAAAACATACAGGGAAAAAGTTTGATCAATTTTTTAAAGACGCCATGTCTTATTATCAAACACAATGGCAACAACAAAAAGATACTGCAGTTCAATGGGTTACCGGTATAGAAAAAAATAATGTTACAGATTATCTTTATCCTTATCCTACTGCAACTCAGGCAACTTTGGTGTTAAAAAAGTCCTATAGACAAGCACCTGCTTTTTATTTGTTACTACCCAATGGGCAGGAACAAAAAATTGCCAATAAAAACATTTCGGTTGATGATTATTATTCCTATAACAATGGAAAAATCATTTATGCGGCTTATCAGCCCAATCCCAGATGGGGCAACCAAGACTATATCCAATTAGTATTATTAGACATCGCCACAGGCCAAACAAATATTATTGCAGCAAAGACCAGGTATTTCTCACCAGATATTGCCCATGATGCTAAAACCATTGCAGTAATTGAAACCAAGACAACAGGGGAGTCTGTGTTAACCACATTGAATGATCAAGGAATTACATTAGATCAATTTGAGCAAAAAGGTTGGGTTTTAGCAAGCCCCAAATTTTCTAAGAATGATAACCATTTATTTTTTACGGCAAGAAAGCCAAATGGACAAATGGCTTTACTCAAAAAAGCAAAAGGGTCAGATAACAAAATTGAATATTTAATCCCATTCTCAAATAGCTTGATTGGGTATTTATTGGTTCAAGGGGATGCTTTAAGTTTTACAAAAACCACAGCAGGTAGGGATGAGATTTGGACCCTGAATGTTGCTGATAGTTCACATCAACCATTTAGACTGGCTTCTTATCCAACAGGACTCTATCAGGGATTTTTAAAAGGACAGCAATTAGTAGCAACAGCTTTTACCGCCAATGGGTATCGTCTAGGCCTATTTCAACCCAAATGGGAACAAGCTACCATGCAGACCAATGAATTAAAGGCACTTCAATTAGAGACCTTATATCAAAATGCGCTCACAGGAGAGGAACAATATTCTCAGGATACCATTCAGGGAAGTAGTTTTCAGACCTCTAAATACCAGAAATCCTTCCAATTATTCAACTTTCATAGTTGGCGCCCTATGTATAGTGCCCCAGAGTATAGTTTTTCTATTTATGGAGAAAATGTCTTGAATACCTTCCAATCACAACTGGCATACACCTATAATGAAAACGAGGGCAGTCATAAGCTAGGCTTTGAAGGAGCATTTGGAGGATCTTATCTGCAACCTATTCTTGGTTTGGGACAGACCTGGTCAAGAACTGGATACCTAAACAAAGACACGGTATTGCATTGGAATGAAACAGAAGCAAATATTGGTTTGAGACTACCTCTAAACCTGAGTGGAGGCAACACCTACAGAGCACTAAGCATTCAATCAAGTTTTAACCTAGAGCAAGTAAAATGGACCGGATTGGGGCAAAAATTGCTCAAGGACCAAGATTATCAATCTTGGAATAGCCAAATTCGCTACCAGTCACAGATCCAAAAAGGCAGACAACAGATCTTTGCTCATTGGGGGCAATCTTTATTAGCCGATTTTAAAACCAATATCAATGGTCACCAGGCCCAGCAATTATTGTTAAGTGGAAGTTTTTATCTGCCTGGATTGGCCAATAACCATAGTTTGGTTTTAACCGCAGCTTATCAGGCAAGGGATACGATGCAGCAATATTTATTTAGCAATAATTTTCCTTTCTCCCGAGGTTATGGGGCAATAAATTTTCCTAGAATGTGGAAATTTGGGGCCAATTATCATTTACCCATTTGCTATCCAGAATGGGGATTTGGAAATATGGTTTATTTTCTGCGAATTAGGTCTAATTTGTTTTTTGACCATACTGTGGGCAAAAGTCTTAGAACTGGGTCCCAATTTCAGTTCAATAGCGTAGGTGCGGAACTCTATTTTGATACCAGGTGGTGGAACCAGCAACCCATTAGTTTTGGCATTAGGTATGCCAGATTACTTTCTGAGGAATTTAGGGCAGTACCCCAACCCAATGTCTGGGAGTTGGTACTTCCGGTTAGCCTGTTTTAAAAATTGTCTCCCCAAAATGGCCCTATAGACAAAATTGGAGGCGGTTAATTGCTAAAAAAAGGCCATATTTGCACCGAATTTGGGAAATCTGAAGGGTTTTTCCACATTTTTGAGATTTTTTTCCACTTAATTTTCTTATTTCCGCTGTAAACTAATATCTTTGCAGCCCCAAAAATTGTATGTCTAAACAACCACTGATTAAACAAGATGGAGTAATTCTGGAAGCCTTGAGCAATGCTATGTTCAGGGTGAAATTGGAAAATGGCCACGAAATATTGGCTACCATCTCCGGAAAAATGAGGATGCACTATATCCGAATTTTGCCTGGTGATAAAGTGGGTGTTGAGATGAGTCCTTATGATTTAAGTAGAGGAAGAATCATCTTCCGATACAAATAAGGCAGCAAAAGGGGATAAAAAATATTCAGGTACCAATAAGCTGGCGTTCAAACCTTAGGGAGGGATACCAGCAAAAGAAAAAACATTGTTATGAAAGTTAGAGCTTCCATCAAAAAGCGCAGTGTAGATTGTAAGATTGTGAAGCGTAAGGGTAAACTTTACGTAATTAACAAAAAGAATCCTCGTTACAAACAACGCCAAGGATAATCACTGGTACGCTTAATTGGTGTGCCTGAATAAAATAGTATAAAACTTAAAATTAGAATATGGCTCGTATTGCCGGTATTGACTTACCAAAGAATAAAAGAGGAGAAATTGGTCTGACCTATATTTTCGGGATCGGAAAATCTACTGCTCAGTATATTCTTACTAAAGCTGGTATTGACTTCAACAAGAAAGTAAACCAGTGGAACGATGAAGAACAAGGTGCTATTCGTAATATCATCAACACTGAGTTTAAAGTAGAAGGTGCTTTGCGTAGCGAAGTTTCTATGAGTATCAAACGCTTGTTGGATATTGCTTGCTACCGCGGTCTGCGTCATCGTAAAGGTTTGCCTGTTCGTGGTCAACGTACCAAAACAAACAGCCGTACCAGAAAAGGTAAGCGTAAGACAGTTGCTGGTAAGAAGAAAGCTGCTAAGAAATAATTGATCGTAAGTCTAATCTTGTTAAAGGTTAGACTTACGCATTCATAAAATCCGTTGCAGCTTGGATCTTCCTTCAGGAAAGGAGAGTGTAGCGGTTCCCGAATCAGTTCGGGATTTTACATTTTAAACGCGTCCCTGTAAAAAAGGGATACACCTCAAAAAACAACAATGGCCAAACCGCAAAAAACGCAGAACAGTGCAAAAACCGCTGCCAAGAAAAGGGTAGTAAAGGTTGACGCAGCAGGAGAAGTTAGAATCTCTGCTACTTTTAACAACATCATCATCAGTTTTACCAACAAATCTGGACAAGTTATTTCTTGGAGCAGTGCTGGTAAAATGGGCTTTAGAGGTTCTAAAAAGAATACTCCTTATGCAGCTCAGATGGCAGCAGCCGATGCAGCAAAAGTTGCTTCTGATGCAGGTCTAAAGCGCGTAGACGTATTTGTGAAAGGCCCAGGTGCTGGTCGCGAAAGCTCTATCCGTTCTATTTCTCAGTCAGGAATTGAAGTTACTTCTATCAAAGACGTAACGCCGCTACCACACAATGGTTGCCGACCTCCCAAACAACGTAGGGTATAATGAGTTGGTAGGTCTTCTACCAATCAATCATCATAACAGGGCCAGGTATCTATTTTAGATTTTTACGATACCAGGTCGTCATTAAAAAATCGCAAACAATAACAAATGGCACGTTACACAGGTCCTAAGACCAAAATTTCCAGAATCTTTGGCGAACCCATCTTGGGAAATGCCAAGTGGTTGGGTAAGAACAGCAACCCTCCCGGTCAGCACGGTGCTGCCCGTAAGCGTAAAACCTTGGGTGAATACGCTTTGCAATTGCGTGAAAAGCAAAAAGCAAAATATACTTACGGTGTATTGGAGCGTCAATTCCGTAAAACTTTTGAAGAAGCTCAGCGTCTTAAAGGGGTTACTGGTGAAAACTTGATCAAATTGTTGGAATCTCGTTTGGATAACACTGTTTTCCGTATGGGTCTTACTGCTAGCCGTCCTGAAGCTCGTCAATTGGTGAACCACAAGCACATTACCGTAAACGGTGAAGTAATGAACGTTCCCTCTTATACTTGCAAACCAGGTGATATCATTGCTTACAAACCTAAGAGCGCTGATAATTCTGCTGTGGTAAGCAAAAGCCGCGGTAAGAATCCAAAGTTTGGCTGGATTGACTGGAATGAAAATGAAAAGAAAGGTACTTTCATTACAATGCCAGATCGTGAGAGCGTTCCTGAGAATATCAAGGAGCAACTGATTGTGGAATTGTACTCTAAATAATAAAGAGACCTGGATTGAAAAATCCAGGGTTCTTTTTTCAAACATATTCCTTCTTTCTCATGTGGGAAGAAGATTCATCAGTAAAAAACAAGTTCTAATATGGCCATATTAAGCTTTCAGAAGCCAGACAAAATCGTTTTACAAAAAGCAACAGATTTTGAAGGACAGTTTGAATTCCGTCCATTGGAACCAGGTTTCGGCCTGACCATCGGTAACGCCCTGCGCAGGGTATTACTGAGTTCTTTGGAAGGTTTTGCCATTGTTGGTATCAAAATCGAGGGCGTTGACCATGAGTTTGCAACCATCAAGGGTATCACAGAAGACGTTACCGAAGTGATTTTGAACTTGAAACAAGTTCGTTTCAAGAAAACAGTTGATCATGAAGTAGCTAATGAAAAAATCACTTTGTCTATCAAAGGCCGCACTGAATTCAATGCTGTTATGATTGGCGAAGGTTCTCAGAGCTTTCAAGTAATGAATCCTGAGCTGGTGATTTGCACCATGGATAACACATCCAAATTGGATATCGAATTAACCATTGCAAAAGGCCGTGGCTATATTCCCGCTGAAGAGAACAAGGTAAAGGATTCCGCTTTTGGATACATTGCTATTGACTCTATTCACACGCCTATCAAGAACGTGAAATACGCCATTGAGAACTATCGTGTGGAACAAAGAACTGATTATGAGAAACTGATTTTAGACGTTGCTACAGATGGAACCATTCATCCTGAAGACGCGGTTAAACAAGCTTCTCGCATTCTGATTCAACACTTGATGATCATCACTGATGAAAACATCACTTTTGACAACAAGGAAGACAAGAAAGAAGACGTGGTTGACGAACACGTATTGCAATTACGCAAGGTGTTGAAGACTCCATTAGAAGACTTGGATCTTTCTGTACGTGCCTTTAATTGCTTGAAAGCTGCTAAAATTAACAGTTTGAGTGAATTGGTACAATACGAGCAAGAAGACCTCATGAAATTCAGAAACTTTGGTCAAAAATCTCTTTCTGAGATTGAGCAAGTGTTAACTGAAAGAGGTTTGAGCTTTGGTATGGACCTGAACAAATTAGGATTGGATAACCTTGATAATTAAGCACTGCTTGGTTACAAACTAAACCATCCCATTCATCACATCTTATATTCCTGACACGGTATAAGATATAAAAACAAATGTCATGCGTCACGGAGACAAAATCAACAACCTCGGCCGTAAAAAGGCACATAGAGTTGCATTATTACAAAACCTGGCTAGCCAGTTGATCACACACAAACGTATTGTTACCACTTTGGCAAAAGCCAAGGCTTTGCGTACTTATGTTGAACCACTGATCACTAAGACAAAGAAAATTGAAAGCGCTGCTCAAATCAGCCACAACCACCGTTTGGTGTTTGCTGAATTGCAAGACAAAACTGCTGTGAAAGAATTATTCACTGTAATTGGTCCAAAAATTGCTTCTCGTCCAGGTGGATACACTAGAATTTTGAAATTAGGCATTCGTCCAGGCGATAATGCTGAAAAAGCAATGATTGAACTAGTAGACTTCAATGAAATTTACGGTAACGGCGTTGAAAAAGCAGCTGAACCTGCTAAAAAGACTCGTAGAGCCGGTGGAGCTAAAAAGAAAGCTGAAGCTACAGATGAAGCAGCAGTTGCCGAAGCTCCAGTTACAGAAGCACCAGCAGCAGAAGAAACTCCAGCAGTTGAAGATAAAGCCGCTGAATAATTTCATGATACTGTTAAAACATATGGCAAGACTTTTTTAGTCTTGCCTTTTTTTTTGACCAATGTGTAAAAGATTATCCTTTAATTAGGGTCAATTGTATTTTTTTTGCAAAACAAATTAGAATAAAATATGCCTCAGACCAAGCAACCAGCCATATTAGTATTAGCAGACGGACACGTATTTCACGGATCGGCTTTTGGGAAAACAGGAATCGCCACAGGCGAAATTTGTTTTAATACCGGAATGACCGGATATCAAGAAGTATTTACTGATCCTAGCTATACAGGTCAGGTCTTGATCATGAACAACGTTCATATTGGTAATTATGGCGTAAAAGACGTTGATGTTGAGAGCAGTTCGGTGAAAATTCATGGATTGATAGCACGTAATTTGGAAGAATTATACAGCCGTTTTCAGGCCAATGGCAATTTGAATGATTACTTAAAAGTCAACCATATTGTTGCTATTGATGATATAGATACCCGTGCCTTAGTGGCTCATATTCGCACCAAGGGTGCCATGAACTGTATTATTTCTTCTAGTGAATTGGATGTAGCAGTTTTAAAAGCACAATTGGCTGCAGTTCCGAATATGGATGGTCTTGAGTTAGCCAGTACCGTAAGTACAAAGGAAGAATATGAATTGGGCGATGTAAATGCTTCTATAAAAGTTGCTGTGCTTGATTTTGGCGTAAAGAAGCATATTTTAGAGTGTTTGGTTAGTAGAGGTGCGCATGTTCGTGTTCATCCTGCCAAAACGCCTATCACTCGTTTAAAAGAATTTAATCCCAGTGGTTATTTTATTTCTAACGGTCCTGGAGATCCTGCAGCTATGCCCTATGCAGTTGAAACCGTAAAACAAATATTAAACGAAAACAAACCCTTATTTGGAATTTGTTTGGGTCATCAATTGTTAGCATTGGCCAATGATATTCCTACTTTCAAAATGCACCATGGACATAGGGGTTTGAATCATCCTGTTAAAAATATCATTACAGGGCAGTGTGAAATCACCACACAAAACCATGGCTTTGGAGTAGATCCAGATGCTGTTCGCAATCATGCCAATGTAGAAATTACCCATTTGAATTTGAATGATCAATCCATTGAGGGAATCCGTTTAAAAGACCGTCAGGCATTTAGTGTTCAGTATCACCCAGAAAGTACACCGGGGCCACACGATAGCCGCTATCTATTTGACAATTTCATTGACATGATGCGTCATCAAAACAATTAAGATGCGTTTTGTAGTATTGATTTGCTGTATCCTATTTGGGCTGTCTGCATGCGGTATTAAACTAAAACCAACTCCCAAAGAAATGCTGGTAGGGATGCCAGATATCAACGGATTTTGGCAGTTGGTATCTGTAAATGGCAACAAAGTAACAAAGGAACAGTCTGGAAAAGAAATTCCATTTCTTGAATTTAAAACAGCTGATAACACTGTTGCTGGTTCAACAGGTTGTAATAAGATTACCGGGAAAATAAGGGTAACATCTTATTTGGTTGATTTTGAAAGTCTGGCAGCCACTAGAATGCTTTGTAGTAATGCTAATTATGAAACAGCACTACTTCAATTGCTGAGGGGAAGTCTCTCCTACACACTAGAAAATGAAGCATTGTTCTTTACCAAAGAAGGTAAACAAGTATTGGTTTTTAGAAGGGCTTTATAATGTTTCTTGTAGCATTTGAACATGACATTGTTTTGCAATTTCTAGTTCTTCATTTGTAGGAACAACCAGCAGTTTTAGGTTGGCATTGGCTTGATTAATTGCAACAATTCCTTTTTGACGGATAGCATTTTTTGCTTCATCCAATGATAGCCCCAGCCATTCCATATTTTTACAAACCAATGATCTGGTTAAGTCATCATTTTCACCTACACCTCCTGTAAATACAATGGCATCCAAGCCATTTAATACAGCCGCAAAACTGCCAATATATTTTTTAATATGATAAGCGTACATGTGATAGGCCAGCATGGCTGCTTTGTCTCCCTGTTCATACCTTGCTTTTACGTCTCGCATATCACTAAATCCACTCAAGCCCAACATACCGCTTTGTTTGTTGAGCACATCATGAATTTGTTCAATAGGATAACCCAATTGATTGATCAAATAGAAAATGACAGACTGATCAATGTCTCCAGCCCTGGTACCCATCATCAAACCGTTCATAGGTCCTAGACCCATACTAGTGTCTAGGCATTTGCCATCCTTGATGGCGGTCATGCTGCATCCATTACCAAGGTGAATGGTAATAATTTTTGATTGCTTTAGTCCTAAATATTCTATGGCTCTTTCAGAAACATATTTATGTGATGTACCATGAAAGCCATAACTCCTGATTCTATGGTCTTCATAAAATCTATTGGGTATGGCCATTCTATAGGCTAGTGCAGGCATGGTTTGATGAAAAGCCGTATCAAAAACCGCAATTTGTTTGGCTGCCGTAAAAATCTGTTCTGCTACTTCAATCCCCAAAAAATTTGCTGGATTGTGCAAAGGGGCAAGTGGAAATAGTTGTTTGATTTTTGCTTTTACTTCTTCTGTAATTTCCATAGTATTGGAAAAACTTTCACCACCATGGACAACCCTATGTCCAACAGCATGAATTTCTGCTGGATCTTTGATTACTGCCAACGGACCTTCGGATAAATAACTGGCTACTAATTTCAATCCAACGGCGTGGTCTTTAATCCGCAATTCTTCTTTGAGTGATTGCTCTGTACCTGTATGAAAAGTTTTGTGTTGAATACTAGCATTGTCTGAACCAATTCGCTCAATTAAACCAGCGCATATAGTGGTTTCCTCTGGCATGCGAATGAGTTGGTACTTAATGGAACTACTTCCTGAATTGATCACGAATATATTCATGAGATTGGGTTAATTGGTTTGTTGTGCTTGAATGGCAGTAATCACAACGGTATTGAACACGTCGTCAACAGTACATCCGCGGCTGAGATCATTGACAGGTTTATTTAAACCTTGCAACATGGGGCCAATTGCCAATGCGCCTGTTTCTCTTTGCACGGCTTTATAAGTATTATTTCCCGTGTTCAAATCTGGGAATATTAAAACAGATGCCTGACCAGCTACCTCTGAATTAGGCATTTTTTTCTTGCCAACAGAAGGGTCAACGGCAGCATCATACTGAATAGGTCCTTCTACTTTCAAATCGGGTCTTTTTTCCCTAACTATTTCTGTTGCCCTTCTCACTTTGTCTACGTCTTCTCCTTCTCCAGAAGTGCCGGAAGAATAGGAGAGTAATGCAATCTTTGGCTCAATACCAAACATCAAACTGGTTTCTGCAGAAGAGATTGCAATCTCAGCCAATTGCTCAGAACTAGGATTGGGATTTACGGCACAATCACCAAAAATGGATACCCTATTTGGAAGACACATAAAAAATACAGAAGAAACGGTATTCACACCCGGTTTGGTTTTGACAAATTGCAATGCAGGACGAATGGTATGTTGTGTGGTATGTAAGGCGCCAGACACCATGCCATCTGCATCTCCTTTATAGACCATCATGGTGCCAAAATAGGAAACGTCTAGCATTAGATCACGTGCCATATCTAGGGTTAGTTTCTTAGCCTTGCGTAACTCATACAAACTGTTTGCGTAGTCTTCAAAAAGAGGAGAAGTAGCTGGATCAATTATATGCACCCTATCAAAATCTAACACTATATTAAGTCTTTGAGCTGCTGCTGCTATTTGCTCTTTAATGCCTAGAATGGTAATTTCAACAACGTCTTGTTTTACCAGCATATCGGCTGCAAGTAAAATACGATCATCACCTCCTTCTGGCAATACAATATGTTTGCGTTGTTCCTTAGCGCGTTTGACAATCTGATACTGGAACATTCTTGGAGTAATGTTAAGGGTATGAAAGGTGTTGATTTTTTCCCCAATAGATTTAATATCTATGTATTTGTCAAAAGTGCTGATAGCCAGTGCTATCTTTTCTTTGTTGTGGTGGGCAATTCTTGATTCAGTACTGGCCACTTTGTTCACTGTTTCAAAAGTGCCAGATTCAACCTGGATAATGGGTACCACCGTGTCAAGACCCTCAATCAATTTTAAAATACTAGGTTCAGGAACCAAT
>Ga0136644_10003354_pt1 | contig 11992 bp, 13 predicted proteins | sample C_130820_EF_Meta_FD_94780 | JGI IMG/M metagenome (GOLD analysis project Ga0136644, IMG submission 94780) | Freshwater microbial communities from Lake Croche, Canada to study carbon cycling - C_130820_EF_MetaG (v2) (version 2) | ecosystem: Environmental > Aquatic > Freshwater > Lake | place... | reverse complement strand
GCGGACATTGGCTCGGGTGCTGGGCTGCCGGGTATTCCCTTGGCGTTGGCCTGGCCAGCGTTACATTGCACCTTGGTCGAGCCCGTGGCGAAAAAAGCAGCCTTTTTGCGCCAGGCCGCCGGGGAATTGGGTTTGACGGCCCGCCTGGACGTCGCTGAGCGGCGTATCCAGCAGTTGCAAGCACCGATGCGGTTCGATTTTATGATTTGTCGGGCGTATGCTTCGCTCGCGCAGTTCGTCGACGACGTTGGGCACCTGGTCGACCCCGATACCCAATTGCTGGCGATGAAAGGCGTGTATCCGACGCTGGAGATCGAGGCAGTGCCGCCGCCTTGGCGGTGTACCGAGGTGCGAGCCTTGCGTGTGCCCTCGCTGGCTGCGCAGCGCCATCTGGTCTATTTGCAGCCCGGGCCCTGAGGGGTACCGCTCGCGCTGAATGTTATTGGGGAAAACCCTTGGTTGTGCGTTCGTCGTCGGCAGGTGGCGGGATTGAGAGTCGTGGGGTGTCGCACGCGCGCATTTTTGCCGTTGCCAATCAAAAGGGCGGGGTCGGCAAGACCACGACGGCGGTGAATTTGGCGGCCGCGCTGGGCCAGCTCGGCCAGCGTGTACTGCTGGTCGATCTGGATCCGCAGGCCAATGCCACGACCGCCTGTGGCGTCGACAAGGGGCAGCTGACGTGTTCGGTCTATCCGCTGCTGCTGGGGTCCGCGACGCTCGACCAGGCGCGCCAGCGTTGCGCGAGCGCGGCCTTCGACTTGCTCCCCGCGACCCGTGACTTGGCCGGTGCCGAAATTGAATTGGTCGGCTTTGAGGACCGAGCGTTTCGCTTGCGTACGGCCTTACAGCCGGCGCATGCTGACTACGACTTGATCCTTCTGGACTGCCCGCCCGCCCTCTCGTTATTGACGCTCAACGGCTTGAGTTGCGCCGATGGCGTGCTCATCCCGATGCAGTGCGAATACTTTGCGCTCGAAGGACTGAGCGATTTGGTCAACACCATTCGCAAGGTGCAGGACAATTTCAACGCGAACTTGCAGTGGCTGGGGCTATTGCGGGTGATGTTTGACCCCCGACTGACCTTGCAGCAGCAGGTCGCCGAGCAGTTGCAAGCCCACTTTGGCGACAAGGTCTTTCGCACCGTCATTCCACGGAACGTGCGCTTGGCAGAAGCGCCGAGCTACGGCGAACCCGGGGTCAGCTTCGACCCAGGTGCCCGCGGTGCACGGGCCTATTGCGAGTTTGCCGCGGAGTTGCTCGCGCGCTTAGCGGCGTCTTAACCCCGTTTTTGGACCTTTAATCGATGCCAATTCCTCGCAAACCCAAAGGCTTAGGGCGCGGGCTGGATGCCTTGTTGGGGGCTGATCCAGCGCCCGTCGCGGCGCCGGCCTCCGGCGCGACGACGTGGCTGCCGGTTGACGTGATCGTGGCCGGGCGTTACCAGCCGCGCACGCGCATGGACGAAGGGGCGCTGCACGAGCTGGCCGCTTCGATCGGGCTTCACGGCCTCATACAACCCATTTTGGTGCGCCCGATCGCGCCCGATCGCTACGAAATCATCGCCGGTGAGCGTCGTTGGCGAGCCGCGCAATTAGCGGGTCTGCAGACGGTGCCGGTGATCGCGCGTGAGGTCGACGACGAGCAAGCCCTGGCGTTGGCGTTGATCGAAAACATCCAGCGCGAGGACCTCAACGCGCTCGAGGAGGCGCAGGCGATTCAGCGCCTGATCGACGAGTTTGGCTACACGCACGAGCGCTGTGCGCAGGCGATCGGTCGATCGCGCAGCGCGACCAGCAATTTGCTGCGCCTTTTGCAGTTGGCTGCGCCCGTACAGACGCTGTTGCTGGCGGGCGATCTCGACATGGGGCACGCCCGAGCGCTGCTGGCGGTTGACGCCGGGACGCAAATGTTGCTGGCGACGCGGGTCGTCGCGGCGCGTTTGACGGTTCGCGAAACGGAGCGCTTGGTCGCGACTTGGCAACAGGAGCAGGCGCGCCTGGCCACCCAGCGCGCGTCTCGGAGCGGCCGCGAGGACGCGGACTTGGCGCGCTTTGCGCAACAACTCTCGGATGCGCTCGCGACCCGGGTTGAAATATCCGCCTCGGCGCGCGGCAAGGGGCGTCTGGTCCTACATTTCGACGGGGTTGACGCGCTCGAGGCCTTGCTGGAACGTCTTCAACTTCACGCCGTGCTTGAACGCTAGCGGCGCCGACCGTGCGCCGCCTTGGCGGCTCAGATGCCCGCGGGCTTGGCGACGAAATCGTGGCGGTCGATCGATTTGAGCTCGAGTTCTCGGATCTCTCCCAAGCGCATCACCCGCAGTGCAATGGTTGTTCCCGGTGGGCCTGAGCGCCACAAGCGCCGATAAAAATCCGCTTGGTCCGCGACCGGCTCTTCGCCCACGCCGACCACCAGATCGCCGGCTTCGACCCCAGCGAGGTCCGCGGGGCCTTGGGCGGCGACCCGCACCACAAGTAAGCGGCCCTGGATCGACTCCGTGGTGAGGCCCAGCCAAGGTCGGCCTGAGCCCGCAACGCGCCCTTCGTTCTTCAAGTTCGCCAGCATGGGTTTGAGCAAGTTGACGGGGACAAAGAGATTGCCGGGTACGCCGGGCTTGCCGCTGGCTGCGTCCTCGACAATCAGCGAACCCACCCCAACGAGCTTTCCTTCCGCGGAAAGCAGCGCCGACCCACTCCAGTTGTTGACCGGGGGAAAGGTAAAAATGGGCTGCTCCAAGAGGTATTCCCAGCTACCGGCGAAGGATTTTCGCGAGACCACAACCAGCGGGGTGGTTTCTGCCTCGCCCTGTCCGATGGTGAGCACGCCTTGGGATTCCAGCACTTGATCGGAGTCACCCAGGGCGATCGGTGCGCCCTCAATCGGCACGAGTGCGCGCACGAGCCCGAGGCCACTGGCGTGGTCATAGCCGATGACGCTGGCGGGAACCGTGCGGCCGGAGGCGGTTTCGATCTGCACGCTCTCGGCCTCAAGGATGAGGTAGCCGATCGTCACGACGGTTTCGGGGTCGATCAAAATGCCCGAACCCTCCCGCTTGCGACCCAAGGTCGCAAGCGAGTGTGCGTTGCTTAGAATCGACGCCGAGATCTTGACGATTGAATCGGCGAAGGGTGCCGTCCGCGTTGCGCTGAGCGCGCTCGTCGCGGCATGCGCGGGTGCCGTGCTGGTCCCCCAGGCGTGAGCGCTGGCGAGGAATGCAAAACCGAGCAGCAGCGCGGCGCGCAGTCTGCGTGCGGCGCCGCAGGCCGCCAGGTTCCGTGGAATTGCATGCACTTCAACACTCCTTTCATGGGGGTCGGGGGCGGGTGTTAGACCAGCGCTGAGGAGCGAAGCGCGTGCCTGCGCCGATGCACCGCCCGCCCTGGCCATGCGTTCGCGTTGACGCAGGCTGCACTAAACCCTATCATGCGGCCTCTTTTTGTGGCTTGACGCTGGTGCGCGATCGGATCGCTTTTGTCGCCGTCGGGTTGCAAGCGCTAGCGGTCCTGGTTTGCGGGCTCGGCGCTTGGGCTCTCGGTGGGTGGGCAGAAGCGCGGTTTGCTTGGCTGGGCGGCGCGGCGGCGGTGGTACCGAACGGACTCTTCGCGGTGCGCCTGGCGCTGCACCGTGGGCAGCCGGCGGAAACGTATCCGACGGTGTTCTTGAGCGGCGAACTGGTGAAGGTATTGCTCTCGATCGCGCTGCTGGCCTTGGTCGGGCAGAGTCAGGCGGAGATCGCTTGGCTTGCCGTGTTGAGTGGTTGGATCGTGGCTTTGCAAGCGCCGATGTTGTTGTTGCCGATTAGCTGGTGGCAAGAGCGGCGAAGCGCGAGCTCGAAAACGGTTTTTTGAAGTTTCTTTATTGTTGAACGTTGAATCAATGGCTGCTGAGAATCACGCGCCGACCGCATCGGAATACATCGTTCACCATCTGACGCACTTCAATACGTCAGGCGAACCCCAGAAAGAAATCATCGATTTCACCCTGGTCAACTGGGATACGGTGTTTTGGTCGGTGGCGATGGCCTTGCTGACGGCATTTTTGTTGCGTATGGCGGCCAGCGCGGTCCATGCGGGCATCCCGAGTCGCTTTGTGGGCGCCATCGAAGCGGTGGTCGAGTACGTCCACGAACAGACCCGCTCGATTGTGCGCGGTGACATCACCTATATCGCCCCGCTCGCGCTCACGGTGTTCGTCTGGATTGCCTTTATGAACGCGCTCGACTTCGTGCCCGTGGATTTGCCCGATTTTCTGTTGCGCGCGAGTGGGCTCGACCACGCCATTCACTACCACCGCATCGTCCCCACCGCCGATCTCAATGGCACGCTGGCGATGGCCCTGGTGATTTTGTTCGCCTCACTTTATTACGGCATCAAAATTAAGCATTTCAGCGGTTGGGTGCACGAGCTGTTCAGCGCGCCATTCGGTGCCCACCCTCTGCTGGCGCCCTTTAACCTGTTACTTAATTTGATCGAGTACGCCGCCAAGACGATTTCGATGGCGATGCGACTCTTTGGCAACATGTTCGCCGGTGAGTTGGTTTTTTTGCTGATCGCCCTTCTCGGCGCGACGGCGACGACTTGGGGCGCCGGCCTGCATTTTCTGACCGGTCTAGGGTGGGCGATTTTCCACATCCTGATCGTCGTCTTGCAGGCCTTCATCTTCATGATGCTGACGCTGGTGTACATCGGCCAGGCGCATGAAGGCCACTGATTGGCTGGTTTTTCTCGTGTCTTGTTTGCTTTTTTCTTCGGTTAACGAAGGTTTCTCCAGGAGTAGTCAAAAATGACGAACGTTGCTCTCGTTGCGATCGCTTGCGGTCTGATCATTGGCCTCGGCGCGCTTGGTGCCTGTATCGGTATCGGCATGATGGGTGGTCGCTATCTCGAGGGGGCCGCCCGTCAGCCCGAGCTGATGGACAAGCTGCAGACCAAGATGTTCTTGTTGGCGGGTCTGATCGATGCAGCGTTTCTGATCGGCGTTGGGATCGCGATGATGTTCGCGTTCGCCAATCCGTTCAAAGGCTGATCGTTTCTTTCTCTAGTCCCGTAGGGAGTCCGTAGTGAATCTGAACGCGACCTTGATCGTGCAGATCGTCGTCTTCTGCGCGCTCTGGTGGTTTACCGCCAAGTTCGTCTGGCCGCCGATCACGCAGGCGCTCGATGAACGCTCGCGCAAGATCGCCGATGGCCTGGCGGCCGCCGATCGCGCGCGCACTGAATTGGCGCAAGCCCAACAGCGGGTCGAAGCGGAAATCACCAGTGCCCGCAACCAGGCCGCCGAGATGCGCGCGGGGGGCGAGCGCCAGGTCGCTCAACTGCTCGACGAAGCCCGTGCCGAGGGCGCGCGCATCGTCGCCGCTGCGCGCAAGGCAGCCGAAGAAGAAGCCAGCCTGGCGATGCAGCGCGCCCGTGACGCGCTGCGCGATCAGGTCGCAGCGCTGGCGGTGGCTGGGGCTGAACAAATTCTGCGCCGGGAAATCGACGCCAACCGCCACGCTGAGCTTTTGGCCAATTTGGCCGCTGAACTGCAGTCGGCGCCAGCCGGCGCGGGTCGCTGACGATGGCCGAACCGCTAACCATCGCACGGCCCTATGCTGAAGCCGCCTTTCAGCTTGCGCTGGAAGACGCGGGGCGCCATGGTACCGAGCAGTTGGCGCGCTGGAGCAGCGCGCTCTTTAGCCTGGCCGCTGTGGTGCGGGCGCCGGATGCGTCCGATCTGATCGCTAATCCGGGGCTGAGCGCGCAACAAATCGCCAACGCAGTGATCGAGGTTGCGGCGGTCGGCGCAGGTCCTGTTTGCGATTTTGTGCAGGTTCTGGCGGGCAACGAGCGTTTGCCGGTCTTGCCAGAAATTGCCCAGCTGTTCGAGCAGGCGCGCCACGCACACGAGGGCGTGATCGACGCCCGCGTGCGCTCCGCGTTTGCCCTCGACGACACCCAAGTGGCCGCGGTGGTGACGGTGCTCACGCAGCGCCACGGGCGTCCCGTTAACGTGACGGTCGAAGTCGACCCCGAGCTGATCGGCGGGGTTTCCATCCGTATCGGCGACGAGGTAACCGATCTTTCGGTACGCGGCAAGCTGTCCCAGCTCGCCAGTGCCTTGATGCATTAAGAGGTTTGCCATGCAACTCAACCCAGCCGAAATCAGCGAACTGCTGAAAGCCAAGATCAAGAATCTGGCGGTCGACGCCGATACCCGCAATCAGGGGACGGTGGTCACCGTGACCGACGGTATTTGCCGCATCCACGGCCTCTCCGATGTGATGCAAGGCGAGATGATCGAATTCCCCGGCGAGACCTTCGGCCTCGCGCTCAACCTCGAGCGCGACTCGGTCGGCGCGGTTGTGCTGGGTTCGTACGAGCACATCAAGGAAGGCGATACGGTGAAAGCCACCGGCCGCATCCTCGCGGTGCCGGTTGGGCCCGAGTTGCTCGGTCGGGTGGTCAACACCTTGGGCGAGCCAATCGACGGCAAAGGCCCGATCAACGCCAAACTCACCGACGTGCTGGAGAAGGTCGCGCCTGGCGTGATCGCGCGCCAAAGCGTCTCGCAGCCGGTTCAGACCGGGCTGAAAGCGATTGACTCGATGGTGCCAGTCGGGCGCGGTCAGCGGGAGTTGATCATTGGCGACCGACAGACCGGCAAAACGGCGGTTGCGCTCGATACCATCATCAATCAAAAAGATACCGGTATTAAGTGCGTGTATGTCGCCATCGGCCAGAAGGCGTCGACGATCGCGAACGTCGTGCGCAAGCTGGAAGAAACCGGCGCCCTCGCCTACACCATCGTGGTGGTTGCCTCGGCGTCTGAATCGGCGGCCATGCAGTACCTCTCGGCCTACGCGGGCTGTACGATGGGGGAATACTTCCGCGATCGGGGCGAAGACGCACTGATTGTCTACGACGACCTCTCGAAACAAGCGGTCGCGTATCGCCAGGTGTCGCTGCTGCTGCGCCGTCCTCCCGGGCGCGAGGCCTTCCCGGGCGACGTGTTTTATCTCCACTCGCGCCTGCTCGAGCGTGCGGCGCGCGTCAATGAAGACTACGTTGAACGCTTCACCCATGGCGAAGTGAAAGGCAAGACCGGTTCGTTGACGGCGCTGCCGATCATCGAAACGCAAGCCGGCGACGTCTCGGCCTTCGTGCCGACCAACGTGATCTCGATTACCGACGGTCAGATCTTCCTCGAGACGGATTTGTTTAACGCCGGGATCCGGCCGGCCATCAACGCGGGTATTTCGGTGTCGCGCGTGGGCGGGGCAGCGCAAACCAAGATCATTAAAAAGCTCGGCGGCGGTGTGCGCTTGGCCTTGGCGCAGTATCGTGAGTTGGCCGCCTTTGCGCAGTTTGCGAGCGATTTGGACGAAGCCACCCGCAAGCAACTCGACCGGGGGCGACTGGTCACCGAGCTGATGAAGCAGCCGCAGTACCAGCCCTTGCGCGTCTGGGAGATGGCGGTCACTCTGTTTACCGTCAACAATGGTTTTTACGACGATATTGACGTCGCCCGTGCGCAGACCTTCGAGCGTGCCTTGCGCGAGCACTTGCGCGCGCAGCATGCGGCGCTGGTCGATCGCATCGAAGCCTCCAAGGATTTGTCGAAGGACGACGAGGCGGCGCTGAACGCGGCGATTGCGGCGTTTAAGAAGAGCGGTGCGTTCTAAGGGCGCGCGTGTACCGCGTCTTCGGTCGTTGCTGAAACCCTTGCATCCCCTTTGATTTCCCAAGGCGAACATGCCCGGCAGTAAAGAGATCCGCTCGAAGATCAAGAGCGTGCAAAACACGCGCAAGATCACCAAAGCGATGGAGATGGTTGCCGCCTCGAAAATGCGTCGGGCGCAGGAACGCATGCGCGCTGCCCGCCCCTATGCGCAAAAAATCCGCACCATCGCGGCCAGTCTGGCGACGGCCAACCCCGAGTACCGCCATCCGTTTCTCACCCAGCGCGAGAGCGTGCGCGCGGCGGGGGTGATCGTCGTTTCGACCGATAAGGGCTTGTGCGGCGGCCTCAACACCAACGTGCTGCGCACGACGCTGCAAAAAATGCGTGCGCTCGAGGGCGGTGGCGCAGTGCTGCAGGTGACGGCCATCGGCTCCAAGGGATTCGGTTTTATGAACCGGATGGGCGCTAAGGTGGTGTCCTCGGTGACCCAGTTGGGCGACACGCCGCACTTGGAGCGTTTGATCGGCGCCGTCAAGGTGCAACTCGACGCCTACGCAGCGGGAACGATCGACGCGGTTTATCTCGCCTACACCCGCTTTATCAACACGATGAGCCAGGAGCCGGTGATCGAGCAGTTGTTGCCGCTCTCGAGCGAGCATCTGCAAGACGAGCGGCGCGCTTACGCTTGGGACTACCTTTACGAGCCCGATGCGGCCACGGTGCTCGATGAATTATTGCTGCGCTACATTGAAGCCTTGGTGTTTCAGGCGGTGGCGGAAAACATGGCGAGCGAGCAAAGCGCGCGCATGGTGGCGATGAAGGCGGCGAGCGATAACGCCAAGAAAGTGATCGGCGACCTGCAGCTTTCCTACAACAAGGCACGACAGGCGGCGATTACCAAAGAGTTGTCCGAGATTGTCGGCGGTGCTGCGGCCGTCTGACGGTCGGGTGCGCAGGCCACTTTGTGTATCGCGCGAGCGAGCCATACCTGAATAAATTACGAGTTACGAGGTTTTCAAGATGACGCACCCGCAAGGACAGATCGTTCAGTGCATCGGCGCCGTGGTCGATATTCAATTCCCGCGGGCCGGTTTGCCCTCCGTCTACGAGGCGTTGCAGCTTGACGCGAGCGCGCAGCACAGTGGCGTCGAAGCGGGGCTGACCTTCGAAGTGCAGCAGCAACTCGGCGACGGCGTGGTGCGTACCATCGCCATGGGCTCGACCGACGGCCTGCGCCGTGGCATGGCGGTGAACGCCTCGGGCGCGCCAATTTCGGTCCCCGTTGGCCCTGCGACGCTCGGGCGCATCATGGACGTGCTGGGGCGGCCGATCGACGAGGCGGGCCCGATTGCGACCGAAGAGCGCCGTTCGATCCATCAACCGGCGCCAAAGTTTGCTGACCTCTCGCCCTCCGTAGAACTGCTGGAGACCGGCATCAAGGTGATCGACCTGATTTGCCCGTTCGCCAAGGGCGGCAAGATCGGCCTGTTCGGTGGTGCCGGCGTGGGCAAGACCGTCAACATGATGGAACTGATCAACAACATCGCCAAACAGCACGCGGGTTTGTCGGTGTTTGCCGGCGTCGGTGAGCGGACCCGCGAGGGCAATGACTTTTATCACGAGATGAAGGACTCCAACGTGCTCGACAAGGTCGGCATGGTGTTTGGACAGATGAACGAGCCCCCGGGGAACCGTCTTCGCGTGGCGCTAACGGGACTGACGATGGCCGAGCGCTTCCGCGACGAAGGCCGCGACATCCTCTTTTTCGTCGACAATATCTACCGTTACACGCTGGCCGGTACCGAAGTGTCGGCTCTGCTGGGGCGCATGCCGTCGGCGGTGGGTTACCAACCGACGCTGGCCGAGGAGATGGGTAAGCTGCAGGAGCGTATCGTCTCGACCAAGGTGGGTTCGATTACTTCGATTCAAGCGGTGTACGTGCCAGCGGATGACTTGACCGACCCGTCGCCAGCGACCACCTTTGCCCACTTGGATGCCACCGTCGTGCTCTCGCGCGACATCGCCTCTTTGGGCATTTACCCGGCGGTTGATCCGCTCGATTCGACCTCGCGCCAGGTGGACCCCAATGTGATCGGTGAAGAGCACTACGCGACCACGCGCAAAGTGCAGTCGACGCTGCAGCGCTATAAAGAGCTGCGCGACATCATCGCCATTCTGGGGATGGATGAACTGTCCCCTGAAGACAAGCTGGCGGTTTCACGGGCACGCAAGATCCAGCGTTTCCTGTCGCAGCCGTTCCACGTTGCTGAGGTCTTCACCGGTTCTCCGGGCAAATACGTGACGCTGAAGGAAACCATTCGCGGCTTTCAAATGATCGCCAACGGCGATTGTGACGCGCTGCCCGAACAGGCCTTTTACATGGTGGGGACCATCGACGAGGCGATCGAGAAGGCGAAGACGCTCTCATGAGCACCCTTCACGTCGATGTGGTGAGCGCCGAGGCCTCGATTTACGAGGGCCCAGCGTCCTTTGTCGCGTTGCCCGGTGAAGCCGGCGAGCTCGGCATTTTCCCTGGCCATACTCCGCTCATTACCCGCATTCGTCCGGGTGCGGTGCGGATTGAGGTGCCCGGGCAGAGCGCCGAGGAGTTGGTGTTCGTCGCCGGCGGGATTCTCGAGGTGCAGCCCAACCGCGTGACGGTGCTGGCGGACACGGCAATCCGCGGCAAGGACCTCGACGAAGCGCGGGCTCTGGAGGCCAAACGGCAGGCCGAAGAGGCCCTGGCCAATCGGGCGGCGACGCTGGACTACGCCAAGGCGCAGGCCGAACTCGCGATTGCGGTCGCTCAGTTGGCGGCGCTGCGCCGACTGCAGCACCAGCGCTAAGCGGGCGCCCCCTGGTCGGGCAGGCGCCACCGATCAACTTCCAGAGCGGCCCCGATGAGCTTAGCGCCCTTGCGTAACGACACGTTTTTGCGGGCGCTGCTGCGCCAGCCTACCGACCATACCCCGGTTTGGTTGATGCGTCAGGCCGGGCGCTATCTGCCCGAGTACTGCGCCACGCGTGCCCGTGCCGGCAGTTTTATGGCGCTCGCACAAACCCCCGAGCTGGCCTGCGAAGTGACGCTGCAACCGCTCGAGCGCTATGCGCTGGACGCGGCGATCCTGTTCTCGGACATTCTCACGGTGCCCGACGCCATGGGTCTGGGGCTGCACTTCGTCGAAGGGGAAGGTCCGCGGTTTGAGCGGCCGTTGCGCGATGAGGCGTCGATCCTCGCGCTCGCCGCACCCGACCCCAATCAGTCGCTGCGCTATGTGATGGACGCGGTCCGTACGATCCGTTCGGCTCTGGCTGGGCGCGTGCCGCTGATCGGTTTCTCGGGTAGCCCCTGGACGCTGGCGGTTTACATGATCGAAGGTGGTGGCACGAGCGATTTTCGCCAGGTGAAGACGATGCTTTATCGGCGCCCGGACCTGCTGCGCCACCTGCTCGCGGTCTTGACCCAGGCGGTGGCCGATTATCTCAACGCGCAGATCGAGGCCGGCGCCCAGGCGGTGATGATTTTCGATACCTGGGGCGGTGTGCTGAGCACGAGTCATTACCAGCGCTTCTCGCTGGCGCCGATGCAGCAGGTGGTTGCCCAACTGCAGCGCGAGTGTGACGAGCCCGTCGAGGGTGCAGGGCACCGGCGCGCCCGCGTCCCCTCGATCGCCTTTACCAAGGGGGGCGGTCAGTGGTTGGAGCAAATTGCCGGCAGCGGCGTGGACGCTGTGGGCATCGATTGGACCACCGAGTTGGGCGACGCGCGCGCGCGCATCGGTAGCCGCTGTGCGCTCCAAGGCAACCTCGATCCGCTCGCCCTGATGGGTGAGGATGCGCAGATCCGGGCGGAGGTTGCGCGCGTGATGGAGAGTTTCGGCGTCCCGCAGGCGGGGTTCGGTCACGTGTTCAATCTGGGCCACGGGATCTCGCAGTTCACGCGCCCCGACGCGGTGCAAGCGCTCGTCGAGGCGGTCCACGAATACGGCCGTAAACAACGCGCCAGTACGCCCGCGCGCGCTTGAACCGCGGATGCTGCATGCGCTAGGCGCCTCGCCGTGGGGTTTTATGCACAGACGGATCTGTGCGCCGGCGCGTGCTCGAACGCCCGCCAGCGTCCAGATCTTCGTTCTAAACGGCGAATATTGATTGGTTTTTCGTCGATCTTTCGCCTTCCTCGCGGACTCTGAGGGCGGCCAGCGCGTGCGATTGTTGCCGCGCAAGGATTTACCCACAAGCTTATCCACAGTGACGCGGTGATGCAGGCCGATAGCGCGCTGTCGTCGGCGGTCTGGCAGGTGGTGCTCGACGTCCCGCTGCCAGGGCCTTT
>Ga0136644_10003353_pt1 | contig 11995 bp, 10 predicted proteins | sample C_130820_EF_Meta_FD_94780 | JGI IMG/M metagenome (GOLD analysis project Ga0136644, IMG submission 94780) | Freshwater microbial communities from Lake Croche, Canada to study carbon cycling - C_130820_EF_MetaG (v2) (version 2) | ecosystem: Environmental > Aquatic > Freshwater > Lake | place... | reverse complement strand
GCGCTCGAATTTATGCCGGGCAAACAGGCGGGTCTTTCGGGTCACTGCTGGCCCGATCGACTGATCGAAGACTTACCAAACTTGTATCTGTATGCGTCCAATAACCCCTCGGAAGGGGCGATTGCCAAGCGTCGATCGGCGGCCACGCTGATCAGCTATCTGACGCCGCCGGTCGCGCATGCCGGCTTGTACCGTGAGCTGGTTGAGCTCAAATCCTCGCTCGAACAGTGGCGTGCACTCACCCCTGCCGAGTACGAACGACGCGTCGAACTGGCCGCGTTGATTGCCAGCCAAGCCGAAGCGCTCAATCTCGGCGCGCCGACCTCGGCTGGGGAACCGCAACCCGACGCCGAGAACAACAACGGAAAACAGAACACCGACGGCAACAAGAACGACAGCGACAACGACAGCGAAATGGTTCGTCTGAGCGCGGCCATTCTTGAGCTGGAATACACCCTGATCCCCCACGGCCTGCATGTGTCTGGCCAAGCCGCCAGCGCTGAGGAGCGCGTGGAGACCCTGCTCGCAATGGCGCAGTCGCTGGCCGAGGTGGCCCACGAAGCAGAACCCAACGGCCCCAGCGTCGACTGGCAGCAAGCGCCCGGGCCACGGTCGGCGATCGATGCGCTGGTGCGCGGTGCGAGTGCACAGGAGGCGCTTGCGCTCTCCGGCCTGCACGCCAACGAAGGCAACGCGAAGCGCTTCGAAGAACTGCACCGAGCCAACCAACACTTGTCGGTCGACAGTGAAGTCGATGCCATCCTGCGGGCGCTGGACGCAAGATTTATCGCCCCCTCTTGTGGTGGCGACGTCTTACGCAGCGCCGAAGTGCTGCCAACCGGACGCAACCTGCACGGCTTCGATCCGTTTCGAATCCCGAGCCCGTTTGCCATGCGAGACGGTGCACAACAGGCGCAGCGCCTGTTGGAGCGCTTCGCCGACGACGACAAAAAATTGCCCGAGCTGATCGCCCTCGTTCTGTGGGGCAGCGACAACCTGAAGTCCGCCGGCGCGCCGCTCGCGCAAGCGCTCGCCCTGATGGGTGCGCGGCCACGCTTTGACAGCTACGGTCGCGTGGCCGGCGCCACGCTGATACCGCTCGCGCAACTCGGTCGCCCGCGCGTCGACGTATTGGTCACGATTTCTGGAATCTTTCGAGATTTAATGCCCTTGCAAATTCGTTTGCTTGCCGACGCGGCCTATCAAGCCGCCATCGCCGACGAACCAAGCGAGCAGAATTTCGTCCGCAAGCACGCCCTCGCGTATCAGAAAGAGCACGGCTGCACGATCGAGGTCGCGGCCCTGCGGGTGTATGGCAACGCCGAGGGCGCCTACGGCGCTAACGTCAACAACCTGATCGAAAGCAGCCACTGGGAACAAGAAAACGAACTGGCCGAAACGTATTCGCGCCGCAAGGGATTCGCCTACGGGCGCACGGGTCGCGCCGTCAACCAACAGGCGCTGATGCAAAGCGTTCTCGCCGATGTCGAGCTCACCTACCAAAACCTTGACTCGGTCGAACTCGGCGTCACCACCATCGACACCTATTTCGACACCTTGGGCGGGGTCACCGGCGCCGTGAAACGCGCGCGCGGCGGCAAGCCCCCAACGGTTTACATCGGCGATCAGACGCGCGGCGCGGGGACGGTGCGAACGCTCGACGAACAAGTCGCCCTCGAGAGCCGCACCCGCATGCTCAATCCGAAGTGGTACGAGGGCATGCTCAAGCATGGCTATGAGGGCGTGCGCCAAATCGAGGCCCACCTGACCAATACGATGGGCTGGTCGGCCACCACCGGACAAGTCGAACCCTGGATTTATCAGCGCCTGTCCGAGACCTTCATGCTCGACCCGCAGATGCGCGATCGCCTGGCCCAACTTAATCCAACGGCCTCTGCCCGGGTCGCCAACCGCTTACTCGAAGCCTCAGAACGCAACTACTGGCAACCCGACGACAGCACGCTGGAAGCGCTGCGTCATGCCAGTGAAGAACTCGAAGACCGCCTCGAAGGGGTTTTCGAGAGCGCGCATTGAGGGCTTGCCGCCGGCCAGCCCCTTGCTTAACCAGGAAAGACGAGAATGACAGTCGCCACCGTACCGATCGCCGAAATCCGCCGTCCGCAACGCCCCGATGGCAGCGGCAGCGTGCAGGTGCAGCTTGACCCCAACCTGAAGATTGGCAACGCCAAAGTGTTTGCCGTCTATGGAAAAGGCGGAATCGGCAAGAGCACGACCTCGTCGAACCTTTCGGTCGCTTTCACCAAGCTCGGCAAGCGGGTGCTGCAAATCGGCTGCGACCCCAAGCACGACTCGACCTTTACGCTGACAAAAAAATTGATGCCGACGGTGATCGATGTGCTCGAGTCGGTCGACTTCCACGCCGAGGAACTGCGCGTCGAAGATTTTGTCTACGAAGGCTACAACGGCGTGATGTGCGTCGAGGCCGGTGGGCCGCCGGCGGGCACCGGTTGCGGCGGCTACGTCGTGGGTCAGACGGTGAAGCTGTTGAAAGAACACCACCTGCTGGAGGACACCGACGTCGTCATCTTCGACGTGCTCGGTGATGTGGTTTGTGGCGGCTTCGCTGCGCCCCTGCAGCATGCCGACCGCGCACTGATCGTCACCGCCAACGATTTCGATTCGATTTTTGCCATGAATCGAATCGTGCAGGCCATCAACGCAAAGGCTAAAAACTATAACGTTCGCCTCGGTGGTGTGATCGCCAACCGCAGCCGCGACACCGACCAGATCGACAAATTCAATGACCGTGTGGGCCTGAAGCGGATGGCGCACTTTCCCGATCTCGATGTCATTCGGCGCAGTCGCTTAAAAAAATCAACGCTCTTCGAGATGGAGCCGTCCCCTGAGTTGCAGGCCGTGCAGCAAGAGTATCTGCGCTTGGCCGCGGCACTTTGGGCGGGCACCGACCCGCTGGCGCCCGAGGCGCTCAAGGACCGGGAAATTTTCGATCTTCTGGGATTCGACTGATCATGAACGAGATCGCCTACCAGCAGCGACGCAGCGAAATCGAAACCTACTTCGACCGCACGGCGGCACAAGCCTGGGCAACGCTGACCTCGGCCGCACCGGTAAGCGGCATTCGCGCCACCGTGCGTGCAGGGCGCGAACGGACCCGCGAAAACCTGCTGAGCTGGTTGCCCAGCGACCTGCGTGGCCAACGGCTTCTCGACGCCGGTTGCGGCACCGGGGCGCTGGCCATTGAAGCGGCGCGACGTGGCGCACAGGTCACCGCCATTGATCTGTCGGCAACCCTGATTGCGCTTGCGCGTGAGCGCATGCCGAGCGACTTGGCTGGGGCAATTGATTGGCGTTGCGGCGACATGCTCGACCCTGCCTTGGGCACCTTCGATCACATTGTCGGGATGGATTCGCTCATTCACTATGAGCGCGCCGAAGTGGTCAACGCGCTCGCCCAACTGGCCCCGCGAACCTTACGTTCGATCGTATTCACCTTCCCTCCGCGTACCCCAGCGCTCGTCACCTTGCGCTGGGTGGGTCGTTTGTTTCCGCGCGGCGACCGTTCGCCGGCGATTGTTCCGCTTGCCGAGCAGGCACTCAAACGCGACTTGCTGGCGGCGTTACCCCGCTGGCAACTCGGGCGCGGCGAACGCGTCTCGACTGCTTTTTATAAATCCCACGCGCTTGAGCTGTTGGCACCGCCGACCGCCGACGCGCTCGGCCGGTAAGCGTCGGAGCCGCTGACGTGTTGGAACAGACCCCGCCAACGGTCGCGAGCCGCGAGCACCCCAAGGCGCCCTGGCGGGCAGTCGGGCAACGCCAACGGCTCGCCGGCTGGCGTCAGCTGGCGCCGAGCCTGTTGCCCTTTGCTGATGCTGCCACCACCGAATTACCCATCGGACGATTACTGCGCTTGTCCCTGTTTCAGATCTCGGTCGGCATGGCCGGCGCGTTGCTCACGGGCACGCTGAACCGCGTCATGATCGTGGAACTCGGCGTGGCGGCGTGGTTGGTCGCCCTGATGGTCTCGCTGCCGATGTTGTTCGCGCCCCTGCGGGCCCTGATCGGTTTTCGATCCGACACCCATCGCTCGGCGCTGGGTTGGCGTCGCGTGCCTTACCTTTGGTTCGGCACCTTATTGCAGTTCGGTGGCTTAGCCATCATGCCCTTTGCGCTCCTGGTGTTATCGGGACAAGGCAGCGGGCCGATTGCCGTCGGACAAGTGGGGGCTGCACTCTCGTTTCTGTTGGTCGGTGCGGGCATGCATACGACGCAAACGGCAGGACTTGCGCTGGCGGGGGATCTCGCGCCAAACGCGGTACGCCCGCGCGTCATCGCACTGCTCTACGTGATGTTGCTGATGGGTCTGTTGATCGGCGGTCTGGTGCTTGGCGCCCTGCTAACCAACACGTCGTCGATGCGACTGATCCAGGTCATCCAGGGGACTGCAGTCGCCACCCTCGCACTCAATGGCATCGCCCTCTGGAAGCAGGAAGCACGCGGACCGGCAACGCACCGCGATACCCGTGCGCAACCGCGTTTTCGCCAAGCCTGGAATCAATTCGCCCAAACCCGAGGCGCCCAGCGCTTTCTGGTTGCGGTTGCGCTGGGCACGGCGGCCTTCAGCATGCAAGACATTTTGCTGGAGCCCTATGGCGGCGAGGTGCTGCACCTGGGAATGGGCGAAACCTCGGCGCTGACGGCGGTGCTCGCAGCCGGTACCCTGCTCGCCTTCGGCTACTCGGCGCGGCAGTTGGCGCGTCAGGCCGATCCGTACCGGATCGCAGCCCTGGGTGCTTTCGTCGGTTTGTTTGCCTTTGCCGGTGTAATTTTTGCAGCACCGATCGATTGCCCTGCGCTCTTCGTCGCGGGAACCTTTGCGATCGGCATCGGCGGCGGTCTGTTTTCGATCGGAACCCTTTGTGCCGCCATGGAACGCGAGGAGAGTCATCGACGTGGCCTGGTCTTGGGGGCATGGGGTGCCGCTCAAGCCACCGCGGCCGGACTCGGCGTGGCGCTCGGTGGAGGGCTTCGCGACCTCACCGCCGTGCTGGCTGCGCGCGGTGATCTCGGCGAAGTCCTGCGCGACCCAACGACCGCCTATGGGCTCGTCTACTACCTCGAAATCGCCCTGCTGTTCATTACGCTGATTGCGCTCGGGCCGCTGGTAAAGCGATACCAGTCGAGCGCTTCGACCTTTGGCCTGGCGGATTTTCCGCGATGAGCAAACGGTCTTTGGATCACCCTTCCCTGCTAACCAAACCCGAGCAGTTACCCGCTGCCGCCCCTCTCCCTCACCCGTCCCGGAGAACGCCATGAAGCCAATCGGCGCGATCACAGAGTACATCGACGTAGCCCAGTTAGTTCTTTACCTTTTCTGGTTGTTCTTTGGCTCACTGGTGATCTATCTGAACCGTGAAAGCAAGCGCGAGGGCTACCCCCTCGACAGCGGCAATCCCCACGATCCCGATATCGGACTGGTCCCCATGCCAGCCCCGAAGACGTTTCTGATGCCGCACGGAGAACCAATCGTGCAGCCGCACCCATCGCGCGACGATCGCCGCCCGGTGGCGGCACGGCCAATGGGCCCCTGGATGGGAGCGCCCCTGGTGCCCACCGGGAATCCGCTGGTCGACGGCGTCGGCCCTGCCGCTTGGGCCGAGCGCCATCCGGCGCCGGAGCTGACGCTCGACGGGCGTATCAAGGTGGTCCCGCTGCGCAGTTCTCCCGACGTCTGGCTCGAGCCCAACAGCCCCGACGCGCGCGGCATGCCGGTGGTGGCTGCCGACGGTGCCATCGCAGGCACGGTCAAGGACATCTGGGTCGATCGTTCGGAGACCATGGTGCGTTACTACGAAGTTGAAGTACCCGCGCACGGCGGCGGAACGCGCCATGTCTTATTGCCAAGCAACTGCACCCGCATCCGCGGGCAAAAAGGTCCCGTACGCGTGGTGTCGATCACCGCCGCGCAGTTTTCGGATGTCCCCGGGACAGCCCACCCCGAGCAAGTCACCTGCCGCGAGGAAGATCGCATCATGGCCTACTACGCCGGGGGCTATCTCTACGCCACGCCAGCCCGCCAGGAGCCCATCTTATGAACGCCGGGGCGCCTAATCCAGTAGCCAACCCGACGCCAGAGCGCGTGCTCTGGCAGGGTCGGCCGACCTGGCGTGCGATCCTGCGTCACGTCTTCCATTTGCGCGCCCTCTCTTTATATTTTGTGCTGATCCTGCTGTGGCAAATCTACAGCGCAGTGACCGCCGGGCAACCCGGTCAACTCTTGATGGCAAGCACTGCGGCCTTCACCAGCCTCGCGCTCTTGTGCTTGGCGATCCTCGCCCTGATGGCCTGGCTCATTTGGCGAACCACCTCTTACCTGATTACCGATCGGCGAGTCGTCATGCGCTTTGGTGTGGCGATCCCGGCCACCCTCGACGTTCCGCTCAATCTGGTGCAGAACGCTTCGGTCAAAATCCACCCCGACGGCACTGGCGACATCGCGCTCGCGCTGCCTGCCGATCAGCGCATTGCGCCGCTCTTACTCTGGCCCCACGTCAAACCCTGGCAACTCAACAAGCCAGAACCGATGCTGCGCGGCATTGATAACCCCGAGCGGGTGGCCAGTATTTTTGCGAGCGCCTTAGCCGCGAGTGTCCCCATGCCGGGTGGCCACGCCTTCGATATCCATACCAACCGCCAGTCCGATAGCGCAACGGGGGCTGCGGTGAACAACCCACCCCTGACGGCCAAGTCCCGCGAAGACGCATGATGCCCGCACCTCAATCCGCCCATCATTTGCTTGCCGCGCTCGACGAAGAGCGCGCCTTCGACCATGCGCATGCGCAAGAGCACGACCATGCGGTCCCGCGGGTACCGCTTTTTGCGGCGATCTCGCTCGCGCTCGTTGCGCTCGCGCTGGTTGCCTTGGTGAGACTAGCCGGCTTCGATCCGGTGGACGCCCCCAGCGCCGAACAAGTCGCGCGCGACCTTCGCTTCGAGGATCGACCCGGTGGCGCCGTGGCCGTGTTCGACCACCCCAGTCAAAACCTGGTTGCGATCGTACCCGGCGGTTCGGACTCCTTTGTGCGCTCGACCATGCGCAGCCTCGCCCGCGACCGACGCCGCGAGGGTGTCGGCGCCGAAGCCCCATTTCACCTCGCTTGGCACGCCGATGGCCGACTCACGCTGAGCGACCCCATCACCGGCCGCCGGCTCGATCTGATTGCTTTTGGTCAAGACAACGCCCGTGCATTCGCGCGCTGGTTGCCGGCTCCTACTAACTCGATGAAGGATTGAAGCCATGTCCGCAATTCCTGCCCAAATCAACTCGAGTCATCCCGAGAGCGGATTTCATCCGGGTGCCAACACCACGCCAAGCAGCCCTGGCACCCCCTTTATTGCGCCCATCAATAGCGCCGACGACGCCTTCAATCAGGCGCGTGCCGATTCGCTCATCAGCCCACGCTTCTACACCACGGACTTCGAAGCGATGGATCGCATCGACGTCTCGTCGGTACAGGCGGCCTGGGATCAGCTCATGTCAGAATTCAGAAGCGACGCAAACAAAGACCACTTTGAGCGGGACGACGCGTTTGGCGCCGAAGTGATGGCGTTGCCCGAGGGCCTGCGCAACGAGTTTTTTGATTTTCTGATTAGCTCGGCGACTTCGGAATACAGCGGCTGCGTGCTCTACGCGGATATCCGCGCGAAGGTCAAAAACCCGGAACTCCGCGAGCTCATGGGGTTCATGGCGCGCGACGAATCCCGCCACTCGGGCTTCATCAACCGTGCCCTGAAAGACTTCAATGTTGGCCTCGACTTGCCAGCACTGCGGCGCTCGAAGGCCTACACGTTCTTCAAACCAAAGTTCATCTTCTACGCGACCTATCTGTCCGAAAAAATCGGCTATGCGCGCTACATCACCATCCACCGCAAGCTCGAACAACACCCAGAGCGCCGTTTTCACCCGATTTTTCGTTGGTTCGAACAGTGGTGTCTCGACGAATTTCGGCACGGCGAGGCCTTTGCCGTTCTGATGAAGGCCGACCCCAAGCTGCAACGTGGCGTGAACAAACTTTGGATCCGTTTTTTCTTGCTCGCGGTCTTTGCCACCATGTACGTACGCGACCACACGCGCCCCTACATGTTCGACGCTTTGGGCATGAAGCCCGACGACTTTGGATTCGCGGTTTTCCGCATCACCAGCGCCATCTCACGCCAAATTTTCCCGATCTCGCTCGACATCGAGCACCCGGCGTTTCGCCGCGGCCTGGAATCCATGCGCAAACACTTCGAGAAGGCCGAGCTGGGCCGTGCCCGAGGGGGTTTACGCGGCAAGCTCACGACGCTATTGGGCAACGTTGGCATCGCCAAAACCTTTATCCAACTCTACCTACTTCCCGTCCATCGCCACGCGTTGCCCGACGACGTCCGTGTGGTCCCGGCTTGGTGAGCCTAGGGGTGCCGGGCCGCGGGGGCGCCGGCGTGCTCGCGATCTTGCTCGCGATGTTGCGCGCGATCGCGTTCGACCGTGACTGAGGCCCTCGCACCGGTCCTCTTTGGTGCGTTCGTCTGGTGGTTCTCGACCGGGCTCGTGCTCTACCTTGACGGCCTCGCCCCGAGTACCTTCCGATGGAGCCTGCTGGGTTCCACCGTTTTGCTCATCGCGGGGGTTTGGGGCCTGCAACAGGTCGCCGATGACCCCTCACCCTTCGGCGCCTATTGTGGATTCGGCTGCGCGATGCTGGTGTGGGGTTGGCTCGAGTTGTCTTACTACACAGGTTACGTCACCGGGCCGCGTAAGCTTGCGTGCGAACCGGGTTGCCGTGGCTGGCGCCACTTCGGCCACGCCGTGGCCTCGAGCCTTTATCATGAGTTCGCGATCCTGATCGCATTGCTCGTCGTCGCCGTACTCACCCACGGCCAACCCAACCAGCTTGGGTTCTGGACCTTGCTACTTATCTTTGGCATGCACGAAAGCGCCCGCTTGAACGTGTTTCTCGGCGTACGCAATCTCAATGCCGATTGGCTGCCCCCGCACCTCAGTTACCTCAGGGGTTTCTTGCGCAAACGATCGATGAACCCGCTGTTTCCGATCTCGATTACGCTCGGGACAACCCTCTGCGTGCTACTCGGGGCCGCCGCGATGGGGGCGGACGCCGGCAGTTTTCAGGCGATCAGCTTCAGCTTGCTGGCTGCACTCGCCACCCTCGCGATGCTTGAGCATTGGCTGATGATCCTGCCTTTGCCGACCAACTGGCTTTGGCGCTGGGGCCTGGGCGAGCGCGCGCGCGCGCCGATCGATCTCAGACCCGCGCAAACCCTAGTAGATGGGCCATGTCCTTGAAGAAAATGCGCACATGCGCCATCGGCTTTTTGCGCACAAGTTCTTTATTCATGTAGGACTCGAACGTCAGCTGTTGGACGTCGCGGTCCTTACAGATGCTGACAAAGCGCTCGCGCCGTTTGTCGGACGAGTACCAAAAGTACTGCATGATGCCGAGCACAAAGAAAACCGTTCCGTGCTTTTTCATGAAACGCTTGCGTGCGCTTGCAAGGGCGTGCCCATTTCCGGTAACCAGCAGAGTTTCCACTGCATCCGCGGCGAACGAACCGCCGACCATCGCGTAGTAGATACCCTCGCCAGAGGCCGGCGCGACCACCCCAGCAGCGTCACCCGCGAGCACCACGTCGCGGCCATTGTCCCAACGCGGAAGCGGTTTCATCGGAAGCGGGGCTCCTTCACGGCGCAGCGTCACGGCGTCCTGTAGGCCGATCTCTCGGCGCAAGTCACTGACCGCGCCCTTCAGTGAGAACCCCTTGTCGGCGCTGCCGGTGCCAATGCTGAGCGTTTCGCCGTGCGGAAACACCCAAGCATAGAAGTCCGGGGAGAGCTTGCCCTGATACCAAACATCACAGCGGGTGGCATCGTACCCGGGCGGCTTTTCGGCGGGGGCGGCGATGATCTCGTGATACGCAAAAACGTACTGGGCCTCCTTGGCCCCCGGAATTGCCTGCCGGCCGACTGCCGATTTGGCACCGTCGGCCCCGATGACAGCGCGTGCACGCACACTTTCGCGACGGTCCCCGGCACTGCCCTGGCGATCGCGTACACGGTACGAAATCCGGCTCACACCATCGGCGTCACGCTCGATGGCTTCAAACACCCCCACGCGTCGCACTGCGCCAGCCGCCGCGGCACGCTCGCGCAGCCACTCATCAAAATGCTCACGGTCGACCATACCGACGAAGCCACCCTCAATCGGGATGTCGACGTTGACCGTCGTTGGCGAGACCATACGGGCCGAGTTGGCGCGCGCCACCAGGAGCGCGTCTGGGATCGCGTAGTCTTTGATTAATCGCGGTGGGATAGCCCCGCCGCAAGGCTTGATGCGACCTGCCCGATCCAGCAGTAAGACCTTACGGCCGCGGGCTGCGAGTTCCTGGGCAGCGGTTGCGCCAGCGGGCCCACCGCCCACCACCACGACGTCGAAGGTCTCGAGACATGCGTCAGCTGCCGCGACCCGCTCGCTGCCAGGCTCGGATTGGATCCAGCGTTCATGAGCATTCATGACAACGATCTCCCAGGATAATAATTTTTACTTGAGTTAATTCAGCGAGCCCAAGGCAAACGCGCTGACCATCATTCCAGCGACAAACAGAGGAACGCCGAACCCGCTGTAGGCCAAGGCGCGCTGACTCGGATCACGCAAAAACCAGCGCATCATCAGCACCTGCCCGAGCAACAATACGAGGACGCCGACCCCGTGCCAGGGTTGTTGCCAGGCAAATAAAAGACCGATCACGCCGATCTGTGGCAACGCCATCGACCAACTTGCCGTCCTTGCAGCGCCGTCAATCCCGAGCTGCACGGGCAAGGAATGAACGCCCATCAAGCGGTCGCCTTCGACCGCTTTGAAATCGTTGAGCGTCATGATGCCGTGCGCCCCCAAGCTATACAGCAGGGCCAGGCTCAGGGAACGTGCGTCGGGCATCGCGCCGCCGGCCATCACGGCAGCCCCGGTAAGCCACGCTAAACCCTCGTAGCACAGGCCACAGGCGGCGTTACCAAACCAGCCGTTTTCTTTCAGACGCAGGGGCGGCGCGCTGTAGGCCCAGGCAAGCAGCAAACCGATGATGGCAGCGCCAAACCCCCAGGGCCCGAGAGCGCTTGCAACGATGAGCGAAAGCACCGTCCACGCGATCGCAATGTAAAGCCCCCAGCGGCCCGGTAGCCGTCCCGAAGGGATTGGACGCTGCGGTTCGTTGATCGCATCGACATGACGATCGAACCAGTCATTGACCGCTTGGCTGGTCGCACAAACCAATGGGCCGGCCAACAAGATTCCCAACAAAACCACGCGCCAGCGATCGCTCACCGAGGCGCCCGTCGCCCCAGAAGCCACCACCCCGCAGGCAAACGCCCACATGGGGGGAAACCACGTGATCGGTTTTAGTAATTCGGCGACCGTGAGCAACTGCGGACGATTCATTGCCGCAGTTTGTCGTTGACGAAACGCTATGTCAACTATAGTTTACACTGCAAGAAACGCCGCAAAGAATCATTAAAACTTTGCGGATCTTCAAAGTGCGGAAAGGCCCCTGTGGGAAACGCCTGGACCGTCCAATTGGGGGCTGCCCGCGCCCAGTCGGCAGCGGAGAAATCGCGGAAATCGCCGCGCGTTCCATGCGGCATCCAGACCGGTAAGCGCAAGGCCTGCATGAGTGCAGACGCGTTGCGGGTAAACAGCCGCCCCGCCACGAATGCAAAGGGGGCAAAGTGTGCGCCCGGCTGGTGCGCCGTGCGCCACGCATAATCCACTAAGCCCTCGTCGATCTCGCGACGCCCAAACGCACCGCGCAGAAAAAAGCGAATGCTCGGGCGACAGGTGAGCGCCGAAAAGAGGCCAGCGGCCCAACCTCGCCAGCTCACTGCGGCATGTAAACCAGCCACTTCAAGCGTCTCGACCGAATGGGGATCGAAGGGCTGCGGGCCGTCTGTGGCGGCCGGAAGATG
>Ga0136644_10003350_pt1 | contig 11997 bp, 8 predicted proteins | sample C_130820_EF_Meta_FD_94780 | JGI IMG/M metagenome (GOLD analysis project Ga0136644, IMG submission 94780) | Freshwater microbial communities from Lake Croche, Canada to study carbon cycling - C_130820_EF_MetaG (v2) (version 2) | ecosystem: Environmental > Aquatic > Freshwater > Lake | place: Lake... | reverse complement strand
GCTTTGGCCGATACCCAACCGCGACCCTCTGCTACTGCATGTCTCGGCCATCGGCGCTTGGCGATCTTGCCCCAACCCAATCGTAATCCTCGATGGATCGATGCTGCGCTTCCAAGGCAGAGTACAAAACTCGCACGCCGTGCGATTCGGTTTCTCCACCCAGAAACTTCAAGGTGTCTTCGGGGGGAAATTCGAGATCGATATCCAACCCGACGAGCTAGCAAACCCTGGGGAGATTTGGCAAGTCGACCTTCCACTCGATCGGTTTCGAGCTCTGTATCCTCAGCTGAACCCCAAGTCGCAAGGATTGCAATTGATCGATGTCTACGCTTTGACTGTCCACGACGACGTCGGACTGGAAATCCTCGGCGTGGAATTGATTCAACCTGAATCACCCTAGAAAGATCTCTCAGATAGATTTCTCGTCTACTACCACCTCACCAGATCCATTGCAAAATACTCTTTTCACTAACCAAAATACTCCATCTTAGAACCCCGGAATGACTGGACAACTCATGCAACTCCTTGCCAAAAGCCAGCGGCATTTGTGCGTAGCTATCGCTTTGTTGGGATTCATATCGATCGGACTGTCCGAATCAAAACTGCAGGCCGCGGAACATCAACCTACCAGCGGTCGCGTCGCGATGATGAGCCCACAGTTCAATCCGATTATCGTTTCTGGCGAATATGTGTTTGTAGCAAACACTCCGAACAACACCATCGATGTCATCGACAAGAGATCCAACCAGGTCTTCCGACAGATCTCCGTCGGGATCGAACCCGTCGGACTTGCAATCCGCCCAGACGGTAACGAACTCTGGGTTGCAAATCACGTTTCAGATTCGGTGTCTATCGTTGATCTTCAAAACAATAGCCAAACGTTTCTTCAGGTCGTACACACCATCCAAGATTTCGATCCAAAAACTAAATCAACCCGCTTCGATGAACCCGTCGGGATCGCCTTTGCCAACAACCAAAAAGCTTACGTCTCGCTTGCTAGTGAAAACCAGATCGCGGTTATAGATGTGCCTTCGCGAGCTATCAATAAACGACTTCAGATCCGTGCTCAAGACCCCAGAGGACTGGTTGTACAAAATGGTCGACTGTATGTCATACCTTTCGAATCCAATAACCAAACACAACTCTCAGGGGGTAGAAAAGAGGACATCGATGGTAACCTTGTAACCTTCGACGCCTGGGACCACTCCATCCTCAACAACAACGTTCTTTCCATCGGACATGTCGTCGATATCGTCAAGAACCCAAAGGTCCCCGACCGGGACTTGTTCGTTTTCGATACCCAAAACGATCAGCCAATCGATACTGTCTCAACCCTCGGTACGCTCCTGTATGGAATCGCTGTGGACTCCCAAGGCAGGGTCTTTATTGCTCAAACCGATGCCCGCAACGACATCAACGGTCGAGCAGGAACCAAAAAACATGGCCTCGCAGAACTCGATAACCGACCCTTCCTCAACCGAGTTACCAAAGTGCATTGGCAAGACTCTAAGCCAATCGTTTCTTGGATCGACCTGGAACCACTCCCCCCAGAACATCCAACACCCGAGACAGCCCTGGCTACCCCCTTTGCAATCCAAGTCAGCCAGGACGATGCCTTCCTCTATCTGACGTCCGCAGGATCCGACGCGTTTTCAATCCTCGATGCCCAATCCGGTCAACAGCTCGGACGTTGCCGCGTCGGTGCGGTGCCACAGGGGATCAGCATCGAATACCAGGATGGAAAGCCAACGTTCGCTTGGGTCCTATGCTCTGCGGAAAACTCTGTGGCACAGATCGATGTCCAGGACCCCAAGACTCCCAAACTCATGCAATCGATCCTGCTCGATGATCCTACTGATGCGGCAATCAAACGTGGTCGCATCGCCTTCACAACCGCCAAAGCCTCTTCGACTGGAACATTTTCCTGTGCGAGCTGCCACCCCGATGGCCATACCGATCAACTGCTCTGGGTGCTGGCAACTCCCATCGTCACCGGCGGTAATCAAATCATGCCACGATCGACCATGCCCGTAAGAGGCTTGCGAGACACCGCTCCATTTCACTGGGACGGTATCCCCGGAGATCCTTACGGTGGAATCCACAGCGCGAGCATCCGACGTGGAGTCAATCCTAACAGCAAGAGCAACTCCCCGGAGTCGACCACCAGACACCTGGTCGACGGCGGTTTGGCGTCAACCATGGCTCGCATCGGAGACCCTACGAAAAACGATGAAGGCAAAGCTGGGTTGCTCACCGCTCAGCAGCGCGATGACATGGCCAAATTCCTCCTGAACATCCCCTATCCCCCCGCCCAACGTCGAGCCTTCGATAACCAGCTATCCAAGAAAGCGTCACGCGGTTTCAAACTTTTTCATGTCGATGGGGATCTGGACCCGAGCAAACCCAAACCAAACGTCTGTGGCGATTGCCATCGAATGCCCCACTTGGTTAGCACCAACACTCCAGGAACAGGTATGGACGCCCCGACCTGGAGAGGCGCTTATGATCGCTGGCTGATCCTGCCCCAAGGACGCTTGAACATAATCGATTTCGATTTCTTCCAAAGAATCATCGAAGACGGTGCACCAGAGCGGAGCATCTGGCAGATGTCTTGGGGCGGCCGTCCTCGCTTCGACCCCGTCTGGGAAATGGTTCTCGAAGCTAGCACGGGTTTCCCCGGCGCCTTTGCTCGGCAAATCACCTTCAATCGCGATACCGCGTCATCGGAAACCACCAAGCAGTTAGCTCAAGCTTTGGTCGATGCAGCCAAGCAAGGAACCATCGATTTAAGGGGACGTGGAGTGAGGCTCGACAGCCAAGAGGCATGGGAACTGGAAGTAGTTGGTGACGCGCTATCGGAAACCGGGTTGCGATTCGGTACCCAAGGCAAATCGCAAAGCATCGATCTCGATGAGATCATCAGCCTCTCCCAGCAAGGCAAGCTGGTCTTGACCATGACCGCTTACTTGGGCGCACAAGCAATCGTCGATCGCCCTCAACCCGAGCTGTGGACCTCAGGCAACATCCAACAGCAACGAGGTCGCCAAGCCTTTCCAATCGCTACCTCTCAAGACAACACTTTGAGACTGAGCGGTAGATACTTCTTCAATGACGCTTGGCTTCTGGTCGATGGAAAACGTGTCCCAGGGTCGGTCGAACTCAACGATGACGACGAAGTTCTTATTCGATTGGAAATATTGCTAGCCCCTGGCATGCATTTCTTGCAGGTCCAAGTCCCCCACGGTTTCATCAGCAATGATTTTATTTTCTATGCGGCTGAAGATCGCGCTGCGGCCCTAGCACTCCAAGAAAAAATCGATGAACCTCACAGTGAGAGTGGAGCCATTCGCCGAATCCTAGAGGAACCCAACAAAATCAACGAACCGATGGCAAGCGGTTCGACACCCTTGACCCAAGCTGCCTTGTGGGGACAGCTGGGATTGGTTCGGGAACTGCTCGAAAAAGGAGCAGACGTGAAAGTTGCCAATAGGGACGGTAATACTCCCTTGCATTTGGCAGCGTTTATGTGCCACCAAGAAGTCGTCGATCTACTCATCGAGCACGGTGCTCAACTGGATCGCAAGAATAACCGAGGCGAGACACCCTTGGACGTCGTCCAAGGACCTTGGAACGAGGATCTTGCCGAATTCTATCGACAGCTCGGCGTCTCGCTCGGATTGCCCGTCGATACGTCGAAGTTACAAAAGTCCAGACCAAAGTTGGTCTCGATTTTGAGTCAAAAGCGATGAGTATTACCAATCATCGGTTCGGAACGGCGAGGCAGGAAGTCCATCGCGGTTGTACAAATTCGCTCCCTCGGGATTCATGCTAAAGGCGTAGCGAACTGCGACCGGTCGCTCGACACTCGGGTGCGAGCAAACAACAACACTTGCACCCTCAACCTTTGCCTCAGCCCAGTACCACTTGCGATCCTGACCGGCAATCGCAAAGCGTTTGAGTTCGGATCCCTCGGTGACCTCGACCGCCGATCGGCCAACCTTGCGACCGACCATCAGTCCGTTACCGATGTGATCGAATTCGATGATCGCTTTGCTACCGTCAATTTTCAATTCGTGGTACAGAGGGCCTGAGACTTCGAGTGTCTTGGAGTATTGATTGACAAGAGCCCAACGCGCTAAACGCTCGCCGACATCGTATTTGTTTTTCGGGTGGATGTCGTCTGCATCACCAATATCAATGGCCACGGCCATGCCGGTCTTGGGCAGACTCAAGCATTGGCGCTGGGCATCTCGGAATAATGCCCAACCATCCGCATTCGCAGGATCGTTAGTAGGTTTTTGCCAAGCGGCAAGTTGAACAAAGTAAAATGGGAGCTCCGGGTCACCGAACCAATCTCGCCAGTCTTTGAGCATCGCTCGTTTCTTTTCGATGTACTGCAGACCATCGATTGCATTGCCAGCGTTGTTCTCACCTTGGTACCACAGCACGCCCTTGATCTGGACTGGTTTTAGTGGGTGGATCATGCCATTGTGGAGGGTCACACAGCGGGGACGAAACATCTTTTCGCCGAATGGGAATTCGGGGATCGAAGGGGGCATCGGAACCTGCTCGCCTAGGCTTAGCGCATCGCGAGAGCGCTTAGTCCATTGCTCAACCTCTGGGATAATCGCTTGAAGATCGCTTTGGTAGCGGGCAAGTGACTCCCGCATCATTTTCGCGTAAGGTTCCAGGGTTGGAGTGCTCATGAGCGTTTCTTGAGACATCCAGCATTCGATGTTCGTGCCACCGACGCTAGACCGCAGTAATCCGATCGGAACTCCTGTTTCCTGATGCACACGACGGGCAAAGTAATAGCCGACCGCGGTGAACCCTGGTACGGAATCCGGTTTGCAGACCGCCCAACGGCCTTTGACATTTTGTTGGGGAATCGAGGCAAAGTTGGCTTCGACACCAAAGTGGCGAATCAGGGGGAAATTGGCCATCTGTATATCCTCTGGAGCATCACAGCCTCCGAGTCCCCATTCCATATTGGACTGACCGCTACAGAGCCAAACGTCGCCGATCAAGATATCCTTGATCAGGACCTCATTGCTTGCGATGACTTTCAGTTCGATCGCTTGTGTGGAGACCGGCAGCGATTTGAAATCGCAACCCCAGCGGCCATCTTCGGCGACCTGGGTTTGGGCCGTTTGGTTGCCTAAAGAGACTTGGACGTTTTCACCGGGGGTACCCCAACCCCAGATGGGTATTGGGCGATCGCGTTGCAGGACCATATGGTCGCCAAACAGGGCCGACAGTCTGACTTCGGCAAACGCACTCGGCACGAGACTGGACGATAGGGACAACGATGCGATTAGGATCCAAGTCCGTTTGATGGTTGCGAGAACTTGCATTCGTTTTTCTGACTTCGTGCTAGGGATACAGACAAGAGAAGCTTTAGAGTACCAAAAATCATGATCACGAATTGTAATTCCGAAAGATTTGATCGCAAATTCTTGCAGACGCACGGCTCGAACGGTGCAATGTTTTGCACTCTGTTTGAGAACCATCGTCATGTTATTATTTTTAACGCGATGCATCGGAACTTTCCAACGTGCATCGGTTCAAATACTTGTTATTGCTAGTCCATCCAGAAATCGTATACAACCAATGCGAGATCTGTCGATGGGAACCACCAGGAAGCACGCCCCAAAGGAATATGGCATAAAAATGTCAAAACGAGGGATATCAAGATTCTGCAAAATGGAGTGGCTTGAGAGTCGCGAACTTTTCGCGGTCACTTATCACGGTGGGGCTTTGATCGATCATGTCGATGCCCAAGCTGTTTTTATCGGAACGGCCTGGAACACCGACTCTAGTCTTACCCAACAGAAAAATCAAATCGACTCCTTTGTCCGTGACATTGTGCAAAGTCCATATATGGATCTTTTGGACAATGCTGGTTATCGGGTCGGCAGGGGGAGTGCATCTGCGGGAAGTGTCTTGAGTTGGGAATCTTCCAACCAAGCGAATTTTCTAACCGATGCCGATATCCAAAAAACGCTGCAGAATGGGGTTCTGAGTGGAAAGCTTCAGCAGCCAGATTCGCAGCGATTGTACGTTGTTTACGTCGAACCAGGTGTCCTGGTCCAACTCCAAAATTCTTCGAGTGCAAATTCGTTCCTAGGCTACCACGGTGCATTTCAGGGAGTTGGGAAAGATGGCCAAACAGCAGATATACACTATGCCGTCGTCGCTTATCCTGGCCCCCCGAACCCTAGCTCTTCATCGCAGGGCTTTGAATCCGATTTCGATCAATTGACCTCGGTCGCTTCCCACGAGATTGCAGAAGCTGTCACAGACCCAAACGCAAACTACAAAACGGTAGGTTGGTACGATGACAAATACAACAAGGAGATCGGAGACTTCACTCGCCAGACTTTTAAGGTCGACGGCTACACGGTCCAAGCGTTCGTCGATCCGTCTGATCGCGTAATTACACCTACACCTACACCTACTCCTACTCCTACTCCAAAAACAGAACTGGGACTTGCCATTACCCCAGTATCGGCTTCGATTGCTCACTTGTCTTGGAACCCGGTCGGTGGAGCTGTTTTGTATCGCATAGTGACACTCGATGCACGAGGCAGGGTGCATCAAGTCGGATTGGTGGATCCCCTGTCAAATTCTGTGGACATCCAGGGTCTACAGCCTCGCAGCACGGTCAGTTTTCAGGTTCAAGCGATCGGAATAGGCCGGATGATTAAGTCGCAAATCGTTTCGGTGACTTTGCCCGCTGCCATCCCCTTGACACCTCCGGTGGTGAATTCGTCAATCAACCCGGACGGATCGATAAATCTCAGTTGGACCAGAGATTCGAACGCCAAGGGATATCGAATCTACCAGTGGTACAACGGTCGTCCGATCCTCCTGGGCGTGGTGGGAGGCGACGTCAACTCGGTGACCGTGCAGAGGGTGTTCGGAAGGAACCCGCAATGGATCGTTCAGAGTTTCAATGATGATTCTGCAGCATCCTCGACTTGGGGTTGAGGAACTTACTGACGGTTGTCCCTCAGTGACAATTGCACCTGGAGTCCCATCCATCGATGCGCGCATCGATGGATGATGACCACAGTCCATTTCACAATGAACCCATGAACCACAGGATGGTGTAGAGCATCGCGGCAAGGATAGCGCTGCATGGAACCGTTGTAGTCCATACCAAAAGTATTTCGATCACCGTTTTCCATTTCGCTTGCTTGGTGCTAGCACCCATTCCAAGCAGCGATCCTACGCTCACATGGGTTGTGCTAACGGGCAGGCTGTGGAAACTTGCTGTCGCAACAAGAATTGAGGTCACAAGGTTTGCGGCGAATCCCTGACCTGGCGTCATGCTCGTTACTTTCTTGCCTAAAGTCTCAGCAACTTTCTTTGCGTCGATCATGGCACCGACAGCGATGATGATTCCAATGAAGAGCATCGCATATTGAATTGAAAAACTCGGCGCGATTAGAAGCAATGCCGCCATCTTAGGAGTGTCATTGAGTCCCCTCGCAAAGCTCGCGGCTCCTGCCGAGGCGAAATGGGCCGCATCAAGAAGTCTATTTCTCTGATCCGGGGCAAGTTGCAAGGAACGAAGCCCCCTGTACACCGTGGCGCCTAGAAGAATCGCAACAAGTGGACTGAAGAACAGTGGGTAAAGAAAGTTCTTTCCCAAGGCACTCAAGTGAACTTGGTCGCCACCACCAGCCAATCCCGCGCCAAGAAGTGCCCCCACCAGGGCATGCGTTGTCGAGACCGGAAAACCTAGCCTCGTCGCCAAAAAACTTGTAAGTGCAGCACCAGCTGCAACGGCTGAGGTAAAGCTTGGCGACTGGAGCAGTTCATCGCTGACAAGCCCCTTTCCGCTGAACTTCTTGAGAAGCCCTTGAGCGAGAAACACTGCGGCAACCGAGCCTGCAAATGTTGTAAGTGTTCCCCACCACAGTGCTTTTTTCAACGAAGTCGTTCCACTGCCATAAAGTGAAGCAACTCCCTTGAAATTAGCATTGGCTCCATTGGTAAACGCAACGAACCCGACCGAAAGAATCAAGAAAGCGAGCAACACGTCGAAGCCTACTTTGCCTTATTCTCTTTGGTTTCAGCAGGGTACTTTTTGAGAGCTGCATACTCTTTCCACGAACCCTCGTAGAGTCGAACATTTGGGAATCCAGCGACATGTGCCAAATAGAAACGAAGTAGGCTTCCTTCCCTTGATGTCCCGCAATAGACAATGATCTCCTTGTCTTTCGTCAAACCCGCACTCGCAAGCTCTGCGAGAGCCTTGTCCTTGGCGATAAACTTGTGTGTGTTATCGTTTTCCATCAGCCGTGCCCAGTGAAAGCTGATAGCACCTGGAATATGGCCTTTTCTCAGCCATACATCATCGTCCCCAATGTACTCGTTGTGCGGTCTTGCGTCGACAAGAACCACGTTGGCTTTATCCTTCTTCGAAAGGAGCTCTCCGACGTCGATTCCAATGCTCTTGTTCGTAACCTCAGGCAAGTTTCCGGGAGGATTGCCGAAGTACTCTTGTGTGGTAGGAAGCTTTTGTTTTTTCCATTCCGCTAGACCTCCGTCTAGGACCCGGATATCATCCACACCGAATTTTTCAAGCACATACGCGACCATGCTCGTACTCAGGATTTCATCATTGGGAAGCTTGTCACCAGTTGCGTACAGAATGTGCGTCCTACTTTTATCGACCCCCGCACGAACCAAAAGAGCTTGACTCAAGTCGTCGGGTAAGTACTGGACCGGAACTCCAAGATCCGTTCCGCGAAGCGTGTCAAAGTTCAGGTGGTGGGCAGTCGGAATATGACCTCTAAAGTAATCCTTGTATCCTCCTCGCGTATCGATGACAATCGGACGCTCGGACTCATTGGGATTCTCAATCAAACGAATCGCTTCGCTGCATGAAATGACGGAAATCTCAGCTCGTGCCGATGAGCCTACGATGACCAATAAACCGATGACTGGCAGGGCGATGACTGGCAGGGCGAACAAGCACTTGGATAATTTCGATAACTCCGACATCATTGATGAATCCCCACCTTCGATTTCCAGGACAGTTGGCCATTATGAATCGCAGCACACTCATACACTCATCGGAATGTTATAGTAGGTTACGCTCAGTTTGAACAGCGGAGGGTTGGTTTTCTGCACGCGTCGCTTGTTTACTTGCGGGATTTTGGGATAATCAGAGGGAAAGAGATGCTGGCCAATGAGGACTGCCCGATGAGGACTGCCCGATGAGAACACGAGGAGAAAGACTGACATGGTTGAAGCAGACGTGGACGTGAACGACACCTGTGCGAACTACCTAAAAGCCCTAGGAGATCCCATTCGCCTTCGGATTGTCAAAGCGCTGCAAAGTAGTCCGATGACTGTTTCTGACTTGGCAGAATTTTTGGAGCTCGACATTCAGAAGGTCTCTCATCACCTGCGCATTCTTTTTCATGCCGATTTACTGACCCTTCGACGAGAGGGCAAGTATCGATACTACGAACTCAATTCCAACTTCGTGAAGAATCGCCATTCGGTCAAGTCGCTTGATCTGGGTTGCTGTACCTTTGGTCTGCGACCCGAGTGAAACGATTTTCTCGATAGCTTCTTCGAGATCGAATGAGCACAACTAGCCCAGATAAGACACCGACCGCCAAGAGACGAACCGCCGGTTTTCAGATCCCCGTCGCTCGCAATATCGTTGAGTTTGGGCTGATCATCGCATGGTGGCTATGCGTTCTATGGTTGGTTTCGCAATTCGAGACCATTGGTATCTCGGCGTCCCTGCTCGTGATCCTCGGGTGTTGGGTGAAAAGTGTTTTTTTCGGCACCGAGAATATGAACCAGTTGTATGACGCGGCCCGTAGCGACCTGTCGCATCATCGCTTCTTGCTCTTGATGGCGATCAACATGATTCAAATGATTTTATCGTTCGCATTCGACTTTCATCTGCTCTACACGATCGATAGGCATAGTTTTCTCGGCATTGACAGTCAGGCTCCGTTTGGCGTCGCCCTGTTCGATTTCTTCTACTTGAGCACTCTGAATTTCTCATTTTTTGGCTACAGCGAGATACTACCTCAGACGGTAGTGGCCAAGATCGTGAATCTAACGGAAATCGTATTGGCGTTCGTCACCGTTATTTTCCTGCTCTCGGATTTCGTCAGCCTCAAGGAATCGCTGCGCAAGAGTTAGCGATCATTGCCAGAAGCCGGCGGCTTGGCGGGGCACACCGGCATTTTTTGTGCTGCCCTCTGGGCTTTTTTGGCTGCTCTGTGGTACTACCAACTCACCGCAGTTAACTCTTCGATGGTCTTGGTTTGACTCGATTCGATGAGCATTTCTTGACGAACGATCCGTCCAGGCACCTCATTGCTCCGCCATAGCTTGACGGTCATCGGCCCAGTCTCATTGCTCTCGGACCACTCGAACAACTCCGCCGTGACTGTTTTGCCGAGGACCTCCATCGATTCCTCTCCTGTTTTCTTAGCTTTGTTGCTCGGTAGTTGGAAATACTCCTCAGTGAGCCCCTTGGGGAGTGCAAAACTTGCCGCGAAGCGCGTTGTCTCGGGGGGATTCTCTTGGAGAGGTTCCCCTGTTCTGAGAACATTCACCTGCGAAACAACATCAACGTGCTGATCGGACTTCTCGGACAACGTTAGCACCGTTGTGACTTGGACCTCTCCCAACTCATTCGAGACCACACGATAGCGGGTCACCTGCGTCCCAACCGGGAAACGGTTCCAGTTCGCATATTCGGGATGCACGACTGCTGGACCGGCGTCGCCCGAATCCTTTTCGGATTTCTGAACATTGCTCGGAAGAATCGGCTTCTTGGAAGCTCCGCAACCGATGGTTGCTAGACTGATAGTCAAGCCAGCAAGCGATAACCCAATTCCTCGGACGGTCAATTGTCGGACGACGCCTATTCCCAGTGTGTTTTCCATTTCTAGTTCTTTATGCTCCCCTGACTTTCCTCGTTTTCGATCGCACGATCCTCTTTTTTAATTTTCTCCAACTGCTCTGGAGTCAATGCGTCTTTGGGCAAAACAGGACCGCTTGCATTTGAGCAGCCAATCAACGAAAAGCCAAACGCCAGACCGATTAGCACCAAGAACCAATTCTTTGTTTTCATGTTACTCACTTTTGAGAACGCTTTACTTCCTATGACTTTCGAACTATGTGCCGGTACAAAAACGACTCATGGGGTACTTTCCCCATGAGTCGATTGAAACAGCTTGAAACTACTAACTATTCGTCGGATTTGATAACTTGACCGTCATCGATGATGCAACTGTACATCCAAACCAATGGGTCGACGTTGAACGATGCAAATCGGACCGAACCGTCGGCGTAGGTAGCATTCAAACCACCTGCGTGACTGGATCCGAAATACCGTCGCCAAACATTGCTTCCATCCGTAGGATTCGAAACCGATCCGGTAATGATCACAGACTTGTCAAAGTCCGAACGTGGCGCGAAGTGCCAACGCAATACGCACTCATCCCAACCGGCATTGTTCCAGCGCTCGTTGTCACCGCCATCGGCTCCCCAACGCGCAGGAGGAAGACATTTTTCAGCTGCCATAATCGCATTCGAGGTTCCATCGGTGATGTCCTGGAGACGTCGCTTCGCACCTTGAGCGGACCAAACGATCACTCCTCTTCTACCGACCGTATTGCCGAAATTCTCTGGCGTCCGTTCGTTGCGTCGAGGTTCCATTCCCAAAGGTGCTGCTGGGATATCTCCCCAGTTTTCGTGCATTTCACCTTGATAGAAACCGGCATTTCCTGCGTAATCGCAGCGAGCGAAAAGGCCTGAACCGTATACGGCGGCGGTTCTTCGGGATGGACAATAGTAGATCGGGATGATCGCCCTTGCTACGTCATCTTCGCCGTTGTAGTTCGCTGGGCGTCCGGTGTGAATCGGCGGCAGACTAAAGTTAGCCAGGTTGTAGACCGTCTGAGCTTCGATGAATGGGAGAATCTTGAACCAATGACTCCAGCCCTTCGG
>Ga0136644_10003349_pt1 | contig 11998 bp, 9 predicted proteins | sample C_130820_EF_Meta_FD_94780 | JGI IMG/M metagenome (GOLD analysis project Ga0136644, IMG submission 94780) | Freshwater microbial communities from Lake Croche, Canada to study carbon cycling - C_130820_EF_MetaG (v2) (version 2) | ecosystem: Environmental > Aquatic > Freshwater > Lake | place: Lake... | reverse complement strand
GTTTTATACAAAATGACGGCATATACTCGCGATCTAGTTGCAGGCAAAGGAGAATATACCTTGGCTTATATGATGATTGTCGTATGGAATGATTTTTTTCCCGGCTTGGCGAAATATGCCTTGCAATGCTTTGTTCTCTCTCCAGAACCTTACCTATTGCAACCCTTTGGATCATGGAAAGACATGAAATATTTTTGCGATTACTGCTTGGAAGACAATGTGCGCAAAAACATGGATTTGATTCTATACGCTTTTTCTCTCTTGAACAAGCAACTCAAACTGGATGAATATGCACCCACGAACAAATTGTCCTTGGCTGCCAAATGGGTGCCGAGAGAAAAATCCAAGAGGTTTGGATGGATTTTTCATTATTTGGCAAAAGATTATTATCCAAACTGCAGTGAGAAAAAGGCAAACAGGCAGTATCGCCGGTTGCTCTCTCGACTCAATGCCGAATTGGATACGATTCAAATCAAAATGTGCAATTACGAGTGGGATACGATCGATCATACCAAGACGACTTCTATTACATTAATGAAACAATCCAAAGCTTTGTTGAATTTGAATGAATCTGCAAGTATCGAGAGAAGACTCTGTGCGAATTATTTGAAAAAAGAAATTTTGGAAAACGAATTCAATAAAACGTTCATGAAAGGAAAACATGTATCCATGTCTTCTTTTGTGGAACGTGCCATCTATCTGCTGGAAGAGGAACAAAACCAAGCAATCCAAGCAACCCAAGCAACACAAGAAAACCAGATCCAAACCTTTTCTTATTTGAAAATGTTGTTGAATTCGCAATGGAAAGACTACACTTTCTCTCTGGAAGATTTCAGCAATCCAATACTTCCTTTGATAGATACTAGTTTACCGAGAGAAAAATTGTATGAAGCCATTGGAATGGCCATTTACTTGGCAGAAAAATCGACTCCAGGTAGACGAGTCATGACATATAGTTCTATAGCAACATGGCACAATTTAGATCATTGCAAGGATTTTACAGATAGGGTAAAAGTAATTATAGAAAATAGAGAGAAAGACTGGGGATTGACACCGAATTTATCGTATGCTCTGGATAAAATAACAAGTGTCATGACGGATTGCCACATGACACAAGATGAAAAAGCCACATGGACCTTGGTTGTTTTCTCTCCATCTTCTAGTCCAACCATCACAGAAAACATGGCTCCTATGAAAATAGTGTATTGGAATATGCATTCAGATGATCCCTTCTTGAAAGTATCGGCAACTATGAAAGAGAGAAACATGAGTATCCTGTCTGGCAATCAACCGAGTTTGCTGAATGTCTTGAATACGGGTTCACACTATACATTCGAGAGAAAGGAATGGATGGCATGGAAACAATTGAGAAAATTGGTGGATCACGAGAGATATAAATGCATGGAAAACAAGATGAAAGAATGGATTTTATAGTGTAAGATTTGAATTCTTTAATAATTTAATGATTTGTATCAATGATAAAATCGGCGGATTTTGGAAAAACACCCCATAATTCTGCTTTAGAAATAATTCCTTCTGGGCCATAATGTAAAAATTTTGTTAAATAATTGAATTCATCTGACACAACATTATTATTTAAATAAGAAATACAATATTTCCATTTAATAGCAAATGCATCTTTATTATTTATCCATTGATTTATAATATATGGATTATGTGTAGGACACGATAAAGCATCAGTTCCTTTTAAATTTACATCTTTTACAATAGAATTATATTTATAGTTTTTATTAACTAAATATTCAGTAAATTTTACTTCCAATAAATCAATAATATCATGATATTTGGTGCATTTTACAATTATTTCATCAAGAAATTCTATTATACTATCAATTAATTCAAATTGAAACTCTATTGGAACTCCAATTAAATGTAAATTGTGTTCTCTTGATTCCCAATGTCCCCAAAAATTGCAATTATTTCTCATTTTTAGAATTGTATTTGCAAAATTATATATACCATTTATGGGAAATAATAAACTATCATTCATGATCATTATCCAATCATAGTTTAAATTTTCATTTTTTATTTTTTTTAATCCTAAATTAAAAATTTTCCAATCTGTTCCTGGTCCATCATTTGACACAAAAGTAATATTAAAAGGCAAAATAGATAAATCTACATTCAAAAAATGTGTTGAAGCAGAATAAAAAAAAATATCATAACCCAATAAATACAAAACTTTTAGTCCTTGAATTACATAATCTGACAGAATATTTTTTGAATCATAATGGGCGTAAATTATACAAGAATTATTTATAATTTTTTTTGTTTCAGGAAATATTATATCTTCTTCTGCATATCCAAATAAATTGTAATATTCAATTTTGCTATTCCAACATAATTGGTAATGATTTAAAGTAACATTATCCGAAATATTTAACAAATTATATTTAAAAGAATTTTCATTGAAATTTAACTCATCAAATATATCTTTTATTTTTAATTTTTCATAAATAAAATTTTTACATTTATTATACAGGACAGGTAATGATGCATAATTATCATCTATTCTCCAAACATTTTTTATAAAAATAGTAGTATTAAATAAATATTCATTTGTATTTTCATTATAAAATTCTTGTCTAAAATTATTATTTTTAACATCATCTAAACTATCAAAATAAAGACAACATATACTATAACCATTGTCTATTAATATTTTAGATAATCCAATCTCTCCTGTAAGACACGCATCTAATTTATTTTGTTTTTTGCCGAGAACAGTATTTTTATATCCATTTATATTTATTTTTGTTCTCATTATTAAATTCATTATTTTATTATTTATTTTGATTAATGACATATGACACGATATTGAAGGATAACCAAATATAATATTCATATATGGACCACATATAATAGAATTTGTTTTTACCATTTTTTCATAAAATGGTATTAACCAATGTGAGTTTTTATTTTCATTCATAAATGGACCACATGTGCTACAATTCATTAAACATAAATAATCATAATTTTTCCATAATTCTGAATCATTTAATTTACATAAATATATGATGCCATTTTTCCATCCTTCATAATCATAATAACTATTTGGATAATGTAATACATGTATATTATCTCTTTTTGGTATTGTTACATCACAAAATGTGCCATTTATGATAAATACATAAGTTATATTTAAATTAAGCCAATTTTTATTATCTAATGCATATTTTAAAAAAAAAGAAAAATTTGTTTGATTTTTTTGTTGATTTTTTCTTTCATAATAAACATACACTAAAGCAATTTTTGAATTATTTATATCTTTAAAATCCATATATAAATAATTATTATATTTTTATATTTTTGTGAATTGTAAAAAATATAAAAGATTTATATTCCCTTTAACCTCTAATACAATGAGTGGTTAGATCTAATCACTTCAGTGGATTAGAGGTTAAGCACTTTATTTATTACCAGTTGGTTCTGGGACATAATTCATTACACATTCTTTTACAGCGTCTTTTATATCCATTATATTATATTTATTTAATTTCTCAATTGATAATTTAGAAGATGACTTATTAGAGTTTTCATTATTATTTATAGTATATTCTTTAAATAAATTTAATTTATTATTTTTATTAAAAATGTTTATTATTTCTGTTAAATATATACTGCCTTTATTCACTAAATTACAAATACCTATTGCATTATTTTCGATTTCATTAATTAATATTGGCAGTAACTCATCTAAATATGTTATTGATAGATTTATATTATCTATTTTTTCATATTTTAATATTTTTGTTAAAGTATTTTTTGATGAACCTTCATTAGCAATAGGATAATTTATCCGAACATATAAAACATTATTATAATGCTTTACCATATTTTCTAAATTAATTCTACATATGCTATAAAAATTATCAAAATAATTTCCTTCATCATCTTCACTATAAATTTTGTCATGTTTAAATATACCTCCACTTCCTATTATTGTTAGATGTATATTTTTATCGTTGCATATTTTAACCAAAGTCATTTGAAATATTATATTGGTTTCAATAGTTTTATTTTTATTATAATCACACCATGATATATTTGGTATTCCAGTTAATCCAGCACAATTAATTATATATTTTGGTTTATAAATATCGATAAACTTTTCAATATCTTGTATTTTTTCGAGTCGTAAGTTGCAATTAATAAATTTTTTTTTTTTTTGATGAAGATACTTAATTATATGAGACCCAATAAATCCACTCTTACCAAATACCATGTATTCAATCGGTTCTAAAAATTTTGAGTGTATATCTTTTTTTGACATAATTAAATTTTCAAATGGTAATGGTAATTTTATGTCTAATAATGGATCTAAATAATTTATAAATAATGTATTCTCGTCCGTAAATAAATCGTTAAAATGATATTGTATAATTGTTTCTTCTTCTAGTGATAAAAATCCATGACCATAATTTTTTGGTATTAATAGTTGATTATTCAATAATGAATCTATATTGTAATATTTTGGTATTAAATAATCGTCAGCTTTTTCATCAAAGTTAATTAATATATCAATTATTTTTCCTTTTATACAAGTTATTAATTTATCAAATTGATTAATATGAATACCCCTAAATGTATTTTTTTTATTTATACTTATGACGCATTGCTTAAAATCATAACTATTTTCTTTAATTGCAAAAATTAATTTACCTCTTTCATCTTCAAAAATATCTGTTTTTTTTATCATATTATTAAACTTTAGAAAAATTAAATACTAAATTAAACTTAATATATATTATTATAATAAAAATAATGGATAATTGTAAAATTTTAAAAAATTGTATTTGTTGTTTGTCTAATGTTAATGAATTATTATCTCTTGGAAATCAACCTTTAGCAAATAATTTTCATAAATTTAATGATATTTATTGTGATAAATACCCATTAAATTTAATGTATTGCAATAATTGTTATCATCTCCAATTATCACATATAGTAAATCCAGAAATATTATTTAAAAATTATTTATATTTAAGTGGAACCACTAATACTGGATATCAATTCTTTGAAGAAAATGCTAATTTTATAGTTAATTATAAAAATATTAAAAATGGTAACGTATTAGATATTGCTTGTAATGATTGTTCTCAATTATTTTTCTTTAAAAATCTTGGATGGAATACTTATGGCGTAGATCCAGCATTAAATTTGCAAGAAATAAACAAAGATAAAGGACATAATATATTTTATGATTTTTGGAATATTGAAATATCTAAATTACTTCCAAAAATGGATGTTATTCTTGCACAAAATGTATTTGCACATACTGAATATGTTGATGAATTTTTACAAGCATGTAAAAATATTATGAATGAAGAAACATCTTTATTTATACAAACATCACAAAAAAATATGATTATTAATAATGAATTTGATACCGCTTATCATGAACATATTTCATTTTTTAATACAAATTCAATGAATATATTGTTATTAAGAAATGGATTAGTATTAAATAGGGTAAGTGAAAATAAAATTCATGGTTGTAGTTATATTTTTGAGATAAAATTAATAAAAGATATAAATATTTATAATGTTACAGAACATATTCATAATGAAAAACAATTAGGATTATATGATAAAAATATTTACACCAATTTCAAATTAGCTTCTGAAAAAAGTATATTTAATTTAAAATCAATAATTGATGAGTATAAAAATAACAATTATAAATGTATAGGATTTGGAGCAGCAGCAAAAGGGCAAACATTAATAAGTTTTGGTAATATTTTGCTTGAATATATAATTGATGAAAATCCACTAAAAATAAACTTGTTTTCTCCTAATTTTAATATTCCTATTTTTGATTTAAATTATTTTATTGAAGATAATTCTGAAAATTTTTTAATAATTATACTTGCTTGGAATTTTTCTGATGAAATTATAAAAAAAATAAAAAAAATAAATAAAAAATCAAACATAAAAATTATTAATAATTTTTTTCCGTCAACTAATATTATTTCTATCTAATAATTTATCATTTGCAAAAGTTTATATTTATATCTTTGAACCACCTAATAATATCAATATAAAAAATTATAAATAGTATATATTTCATTATTGATTTAATTATTATAATTTATAGGTTCATTCAAAATTAAATTTTTCAATGTTTCATCAGAATACGTAGTATTTTCATTATATTTATTAAAATAATCTATATTTCTAATGTCATTTGTGTTTATATTTGATGCATCTCCTCTTGTCATTTTCACTTTTTGAAAAAATTCTAATGATTGAATTGGATAATGATTCAATCGTATGAGCTGATTGGCTATACGAATACGATTTTTTTGCACATACGAAATATCTGTTAAAGAATGTATGTTTACTTGATTTACATCATTAATAATGTTTGTTTTAAATATATATTTTGTTTCTTCCCACATTTCTTCTTTTCGATGAACTATCGCACTTCGAATATCTTGTGGATGTTGTTCTAATCCATCACTTCCAAACATTAACCAATTACAAAGCACATAATCAAAGTGATTTTCCAAACTTCTTAGCTTTTTGGATAGTTTTTTATCCACGTCATAGAAAAATTCATCTAAATCACAGACTATCAACCAATATGTTTTGTTTTTAAGATCAGCATTTTGAAAAACACTTTGATAATGTTCTATTTGTTTGTGTTTTTCCGGTAAATAAAAATAAGATACAATTCCTTTATCTATATATTCTTGTAATATGGATAAAGGATTATCATCGCTTCCATTGTCAATCAAATAAAAATGTTTTACTCCTTGCCATAAATAATGTTCTATCCATACTTTTAAATTCATGGTTTCATTTTTAAAAATAGCTAAAACGGACAATTTATTTTATATATTTATTTCTATAAATGTCCGTATCCAATGTTGATATCATAATAGCCAGATATAATGAAGATTTACATTGGACATTGGAAAGTCCATTTAATGAATATCAATATATTGTATACAATAAAGGACCCAATGAACATTTTGAAAAAGCAAATGTGAAAAAAGTGATAAATATAAAAAATGTTGGAAGATGTGATCATACATATTTATATCATATAGTTCATAATTTTAACAATTTAGCAGATATCAATGTATTTTTTCCAGGTTCTATTCAATTATCTAATAAAAAAAACAAAGCAATTGATATACTTAATAGAATAAAAAACAATGATTATAAGTGTGCTATTTTTATAGGAAAGTATAGCAAAAATATTTTACAAGAATTTAACAATTTTCGTATGAAAAATCATCAAGCATCTGATCCTCAAAATACAATAATAAACAACGAATCTCAATTAAAACCAAGTATTTTACGACCTTTTAAAACATGGTATACACATCATTTTGGAGATTTATGTGTTAATTTTTATACATTATTTTCTATTTTTTCAATTCATAAAAATGATATAATACAACATGATATTACTAGATATCAAAAATTATTATATGGATTATCATTACATTCAAATCCAGAAGTAGGTCATTATTTTGAAAGAGCATGGGGTGCCGTTTTTCATCCTTTTCAATTTACAAAGGTATTTCTTGTTGAAAAATTATATTGATTTACCTCCCCGTCCACACTTTCACAATGGGTTTAATTGTTTTTCTCTCTTTCATTAATTTTTCTATATATTCATCATAATTGTATCCAAAACTATATTCAAAAATAGTTCCAAACAAGGATGCTCTTTCATACAATCCAGGACATTCCAAGCAGAAAATAATTCCAAATATGCGTTCCAATGCACATCGATCGTCTCTGCATTTGACCACGCTAAGTGCATTATCCAAATTGTATTTGTTCACGATATGTGCTGCAAAAGTATGTTTGACAACACTTTGCACTCCAAAACATCCATTCCATCGTTTTCGAGAGAGATTTCGAATGAGCATATCACTATAATTCAATTTCCTAGCAATTTTCACTGCCGCGTCATAATGCAATTTATCCGATTTAAAATGCCAAATAGGAATCACTGGTTCTTTGATTGCACCAAAAGGGATTCGTCTGTGAATAAAAACAGAATCGTGTATAATGACGGCTCTTTCAAACCATTTGTTCCTTGCATAATAAATATAGGGCAAAAGTTCTCCTCTGGCTGGATACTCAGATTGAACAATTTCTACATTTTTATAATCGAAATGTGCTTTCACAAAGGTATAATTGCTATTGTCATCGATAATGACTATTTTTGCAAAAGGATAAAAAGAACGCAGTAATTTGACATTTTGATTCCAATATCGATTCGTGGATTCAGAGTTGACATGACGAGTAATAATGAATCCAAAAAGAGTATTGACAATAGTTGGTTTTATTATTGTAGTAGTTTCTACCATGGTTATTCCATCTGCAATATTTTGATATGTATCTTCCTTTGCTTGTTCTTCTATATTTGTATCCACATCCACATTTGTATCCACATTTGTATCCACATTTGTATCCTCTTCCACAACTATTTCTGCTTCCGCATAGTATTTCTCTCCAAAATCCTCATTTGATTCTTCTTTTCCTGCTTCTACTTCTTCTACTTCTTCTACTTCTACTTCTTCAGTTTCTTGATCAGCATCAACTTCAAGATCATATTGATTGTCTTTCCTAATTTTTTCAAAAAAATCCATATCGCAATTTTTATGTATCAATATAAAATAAAAATTGAATTAATCTTCATATTGTCTCTTTTCTCCAAATTGCCCATATTTTAAACAACCATTCCTCTAAACAAAATGATTGGAACCACGCGATACAATAATGAAACATGGCAACAAAGTTCCATTTACCGAGAAAGAAACCAAATTCCATGCATGTATTGTTCACCCGCCCCTCTAACTTGCAAATTGGCCATCAATGATCCCCTTTTCATCATTGAAATGAACAATTCAACCAACAAAATACTCGGTATTGGTTATATTCACAATAACTATGAAACAAGCAGATATTACAAAGTATATGATGATACCAATTACAATCGTTACGTTTACAAAGGGTCTTTTCGTATTGATCGCAGCATCATTGAAAGAGAAAATTCCCGATTGCTTGACATTCTTGATTTTATATTGTTTAAAGAAAAAACCCATTTAAAGAGAGGCAAAGGAATTACATTGTTTCCAGAAAAATTAAAAAAACACGATATTTGTAAGGATATAGATTTATACAAAGAGGTACAAGGTTTGTTTCGCCAATCTTTTCCTTTACTCAAAGAAAAAACAAAACAAGAAGAAAAAGAAGAAACAAAACAAGAAGAAACAAATATAAAAAATGTCTCTCTAATATAATAATGTCAACAACGAAACCAATGGATACGAATGTAAATAATTATACCTTATCTGAATTATTGACCATATTGAATATAGATACTCCAACCCCTGATAATATCATAGAAAAGACCAATAAATATATTACAGAATTCAACTATGAGAACAATACAACCATGGTCAATTTTTTCAAGGATATACAAGCCAATTTATTGCAATATGTAAATGAATTGGAAAATAGCAATGAACCCGCTGAATATCCCCCAGCCGAAAAGCAATCCACCAATTGGTGGGAAAATGAAGCTTTACCACAATATGATCCAGTGCAAAGAGACAAAATTACAGAACGCAAGCAGAAAATTGACGTATTTAACAACAATCAAGTGCCCATGAAACGGGAACAACTAGGTGTGAGCAATACATTCAATGTTCCCGTAGCACAAGACTCATTGAATCCCAATTTGAAAAACACCATCAATCGTATCATCAATTTAGATAGTCAATATCGTCAGTCTACCTCACCGAATGAAAGCTCTACTGATTATACCTTAGACTTGTCTGAACCTTTATTGAATGTCCTTTCCCTTTCTCTCTATTCTTTTCAAATCCCTTTTTCTTGGTATTCCATTGACACAGGATACAATTGTTTTTGGATTAGCATCACGGATCCTGTCGTCAATTCTGTTTTTCCTATCAATATCATCATCTCTCCTGGCAATTATACAGGTCCCACATTTGTAACCGCATTCACTTTAGCCTTGACTAATGCATCCATTACTCCAGCTACGGGTGTTCCACCCATTACGTTTAACCAGGCAAGTGGTTTAATCACAATCAATTTGTTTGGTGCCACGGCGATAGTTCTAGGCAATACATATATTATTGACCAAACCACTCTACTCACTTTTTTTGATCCTACTGGTGCTCTTGCTTGTTGTGATACTTCTTCTTGTTGTTCCTCCAACAACAATCAGCAACTAGTGATCAATCAAACATTGGGATGGATTATGGGATATCGTATTCCTTCAGTATTGGTAGATTTGCTAGGAAACACTGCTAGTGCGGTGGCCAATTTTGCAGGACCTAAATATTTGATATTGGTCATTGATGATTACAATCAAAATCACATTAATAGTGGACTGGTAGGGATCACAGAATATTCCAATACATTAAAATTACCGAGTTATTATTCACCGAGTATTCCTTATTTTTGTACACCCGCCAATCCCAATATAAACAATTTACAACTCAATTCAGCAGTGTTGGCCAATGATATCAATGCAGGAACTCTTTTAATGGACAAATTAAATACGAATTACAAATCATCCATTACGATTCTTCCAAGTGCACCTCGCATATTGACTCAATCACAAATCTATACCATCAATGAAATAATGAAAAACAATGACAAATCCACCCATTTCAAATTGATGGCTCCTACTACATCCGATACCTTTGCGATTCTTCCTGCCAAAGTGGGTGGAATGAATACAGGGGAAATTTATGTCGAGTTTTCTTCTTCTCTGCAGGTAAACAAACGGGTTTATTTTGGACCTGTAAATATCTCTCGATTACGAATACGTTTATTGGATGACAAGGGAAACAATTTGAATTTACACGGCGCGGATTGGGTGGTAACCTTGATATCAGAAAATCTATATCAATACTAATTGGTCGCGCAGTTACTTGATTTTTTATGTAATCATTTATACCCTTGAAGATTTGAAATAGGACAAAATAATGTAAATATAATATAAATACAAGATGTATATATTTATATTATGGATAATAATATATCAAAGTCAAATATACATATATATATAACCGATTTATTGTTAAAATCCGAAAATTATATTAAATTTAAATCAATAAAGGTGAAACAACATTTTATTAATTATATTTGGAAGTCGTATAATGATTATAACAAATTTGTAAAAACTACAAAAATACGTGAAAAACTTCTATATAAAGAAAAATACGCAGCATTTGATAATGATTTATTTGACGAGGCGTTTAAAAATAATGAATTATTAGAATGGTGTTTATTTATAGACGCTTCTGAATATGCTTTCAAATATGATTTACCAAGTATAATATTTTTTGATAAGAATGATTCAAAAACACACTGGTTATTACGCATAGGAAATAGTAATAACTTCAAAAATAGTTCAAAATTTAATATATGGGGCGTTCAACAGACAACTAGTGTAAAAAATTTTGAGAGTTTAGTTCAAGAGGGGGATATTTTATGGTTTATAGTTAGCAAAAATAATGGACAAGCAGTTGCTTTTGCTGAATATGTAAATCATAATGAAAGAACAAAAACAGATGAAGAACTTGGATGGAAAATTGAAAATAATAGCAACAATTGGACTATTGAAATAAATTATAAAAATTTGACAAATGTTGAAAATAAAAATTATTTTACTCATATTATAGGTCAAAATGTAAATATACGACAATATAACAACAAGTGTAATATAAATTTACCACAAATTTATGAAATAAATAAGAATATATAAAATAAAAATCATTTATCCCATTTTAAATCTTCAAGGGTATAAATAAAAAATCAATTGTATATATATATATGGAAAACGCATTGTCAAATATAACCAATATTCTAGTGAAAATATTGACTTATGTAGGTGTATCAAGTCCCATGTTATTATTCTTTGGTTCCATCTTTCTGCTTCGTAACAAGGCCAATTTGCTATCTTATTATATTT
>Ga0136644_10003348_pt1 | contig 11999 bp, 10 predicted proteins | sample C_130820_EF_Meta_FD_94780 | JGI IMG/M metagenome (GOLD analysis project Ga0136644, IMG submission 94780) | Freshwater microbial communities from Lake Croche, Canada to study carbon cycling - C_130820_EF_MetaG (v2) (version 2) | ecosystem: Environmental > Aquatic > Freshwater > Lake | place... | reverse complement strand
TTTGCCTGTCTGGACATCTAAAATGTCTTTCACCTTGAATGTTTCTTCGATTCCAGTTTTTTTGCCTTCTATTTTTTCAATGGCATCGACTAGTTGGACGAGCTCTTCACTCGACAGATCTTTGATTTTTCGGTCCAACCTCAGCCCAGTAAGGCGTCTAAGATTTTTTCGATATTCATCTGGGTTATTTTTGTCTTTTGCCGGCGCATATTCGTCAACTGCATCGAAAACCGTTTTTTTTTGATAAGTTTCTTTTTTTAATAACCAAACAAGGGCTTCTCTACCCTTCTCATAACTAGGAAAGACAGCAAACCCTCCGACGGTGCCAATCGACCCGTGAATTCGTGAGTGTGCTCCTGGTCTCAGATTTCCAGGGTTATTATTTCGCCAAGCCGGGTCTCCACCAGTTCTGACCTTACGAATCTTTCCATCGCAATAAATGGTGCGTTTCCCGTCCCCCTTGAAAGCCTTTGAAAACATTTGTCTACAATATATTTTGAGAAACTCCTTGTAAATACCACCAACCGTACCCGCTTCCTTTCAATATCGAGACCGTATTAATTCCCCTTTTTCGCAGTCTCAAATCTGCGGGCTTTGGGAAAATAGAGCCGAGCCATATAGAGATTATGAACTTTGCAAAGGACTCTTAAGTTTTCTATCTCTTTGCTACTACCTCCAAACGCATAAGGCCGGACATGATCGACTTCTAAATGGGCCGTTTGAGAGCATCTGTTGCCTGAGGGTGAGACATACTCACATTGGTAACCTGCTTTAAGCTTCACCTCTCGCGCCGTAGGTGCGGGAACCCTTCGAGTGTGCTTCGCATGCGAGGATCGAGGTCTTGTGGTAGGTTTTGGTTTAACAAAAGCTTTAAGAACTTTTTTAAGTAGTAGGCTATTGTCTTTTTCGCTAGCACGTTTTCTTGCCTCAATCAGAAGATCTTTTAACTCCTCATCAATTTCAACTTCAAAGAATTCTTTCTTTGCAGCTCTTTCAGGAAAATGTTCTTGAAGAATAGCTTCTACTTTTCTCGAGGGTTGGCCGATTATTTTGGGCAAAAGTTCTTTAGCGTTGTCTAAAGTAAGAACTGGGGAAAGAAGAGTGAGGTTAGTGAGCGATATCTCCCCTTTTTCTAATAGAGGTTTTACAGCTTCAACTCTTTGAGAAAGACGCGCAGCTTGGATTCTTCGGTTGGCTTCCCCTTCGGAATAACCCAAACAACGGATACAAAAGTCATACATTGAAGCGTAACCTTCTTTTATCCAGAGTTTTCTGTTGTCTATTTCAATTAAATACTCGAGCACTTTAGCTGTGGCCGATTTTTCCTCTAATACCTGTTTTTTGCAGTCACTTAATAATTGCTCATCTTGAATCATCTCAAACATTTTTTCTTCCTCCTAATAGACTAGAAAAACCTTATCTCCAGTTTTTTAAACTCAAAGAAGAAGAGAAAATTTCTCAATGATTTCAAGGAAAGAAGGGGCTGAAAGAGCAAGGATTTCCAGAAACCCCAACCATGGCCAATAAAGATTAAGCCTTTCCGCTACTTATCAAAGCGATTTTTTAAATCTCTAATTTTCAGTCAACTATTTTGAAATTTTTAAGGGAGCGGGGAAAAAGGTGCCAGTCGTTTTTTCACACCCACGACAAGCGAAGTGCCAGGTGTGAAAAAACGACTGGCACCTTTTTACCTTTTTAGTCAGAATTGTGAAGTTTTGATCACAATTCAGCGAAATAAGCCCCTAAAATAACAGTGCTTTTTCGCCGATAACTCATCTGGAGACTTCACCTAATTTTTGACGCGAGGTATAATCATAGGATGAGGACAGGGGTTAAAAATGAACGGGGCCAAGTTGCGATCCTATTCGCCATGGTCTTTACCTTCATGTTTATCCTCTTTGCCTTCGTGGTGGATTTTAGTCATCTCATTAACAATAAAATGAATTTGCAGTTAGCTGCCGATACAGCGGCTTACACGGGTGCCGCTTGGCAAGCCCGAACCCTAAATCAAATTGGACAGGTCAACTACCATCTCCGGCAGGATTTTAAAGAGCTTGCGATGAGAGTGAATGTGACCCACGTTCGCCATAACCGAGAATTTCCTAGAGGTACTAATGAAAATATCAATGGTGGAGATAGAAAGCCCACCAGTGAACCCTTTATCTGTCAGCAAGCTCATGGGTATAAATCTCTCTCCGGAGTGACCTACCAACAGATCACCAACCTTTGCGCCAATGCCGACCCAAGACGCGGGGGGTTGCCTCCGATTGTGGTTCCCCCAGTCATTGCAGCTTTTGACCCTTTTCAAGTGGCTTTAAATGCGCAGTTAAATAAAATCAGAGATCTATCTGACCAACAGTGTCGAGATGCGGCTCACGACAACACCGCTTTAGTGAACCATCTCATTGCAGTTTACAAAGCCCGATCTCAATTTCACGCCACCCAAATTGAAGAGTTAGAAAAATTTTTAAATGAAGAGTTGGTAAATGATCAACCCAGTGAAAACTCTCAACACCCGCTTTTGAAGTCAGTTTATGAAACGGTTCGAAGAAACCTAAGTCTCTCAAATCGATCCAATGACTTTAAAATAGAGGTCTTAACACCTAATGATAGAAAATATGTCAAACTAAGCCCCTATTCCACCAACGCAAAAATGTTTTACTACGACTTTAGCACCGCAGGCAGTGGTTGCGTCGCCATTCCCAAACGAACTGATGCTTTTCAAATGGTGGCTGGCTACGAAAAAACCCAAGAGGTCATGACCTACTTTGCCGTTAAACTGACCTCCAAACCCCGACTTCTCTTCATGCCCCAAAAATGGGTTGATGCAGCTTTTCCCTCTCTTGAGGCCTTTGCAGCAGCCAAACCCTTTGGAAGTAGAATAGGGCCTAAAAGTAATACCGATATTTTACTTCCTGTCCCCGGAAGGCCGGGTAACGCCAGCACCAACATCAACTTTTCGTTTCGCCCCAATGACCAATTGGGTTGGGCCAATACCAAAATGCTGGCCCTTTTCGATCGCTTCCACAATATTAACTCTGCTGGTAACCCCGATGGCAATCAGGTCACCGGTTGGCCAGAGCCCGACCGAGCCGCTATTCGGGCCTCACTCCAACTCATTCGAGCCCCAACCATTTTCGATTCGATGTTCTACACCATCTTTCCCGATCCTGGCGGCAATATGAGTGAAGACTATGCCGAACGGCCTGACTTTGCTCTGGCCCTTTTCCCAGATTACTTAGAGGCGGCAGGGCCAGATAACAATCTCATCGACACCCCCTCCCCGAAGACTGCCCCTTACTTTAGAAATTTAGCTTCGACCAACCGAGGAGGACAGGGTTGGATTCAGGTCAACGCCACCGGAATTAGTGGAGATAATAACTACGGAACCTATGGCCTTGAGCAACCAGGAACCCATTCGACTACCGGAGTCTCTGGCTTCGATATCGTGAAGGACAAACCCAACGATTTTGGTTTTGCAACTAAAGATCAGATCAATAGCGGATGGGCCCCTGAAGGGGAACCCGGACGAATCGGCTACTCTGTAAAGTTTATCTCTTTTGACGGGCTGATGCGATTTTTGGAGGTTCAAAACACCGATAGCGGGGGCCTAACTTCGATTCAAAATCGCCCCACAGGCGACCCCAACCTCAACAAGCTTCTTCATTAAAAGGTGCCAGTCGTTTTTTCACACCGGTGTAAAAAAACGACTGGCACCTTCACAGAGAACATGATTATCTATCAAATCTCATGAAGATTTTAGCTGTAGATACCTCTTGCGATGAATCGTGTGCTGCGATTATCGATACCGAAGAGTGGAAGCTCCTCGCCGATGTCGTTCACTCCCATGTCGACAGTATGAAAAACTTTGGCGGAATTGTTCCTGAAATCGCAAGCCGAGAACACTTAAAAGGTTTACCCCTAGCTATTCACGAAGCTTTAGAAACGGCCCGATTAACTCCAAAATCTATCGACCATTACGTGGTCACCAATCGCCCAGGACTCATCGGAGCTTTATTGGTAGGGCTCTCATTTACCAAATCCTTAGCCTTCTCAAGCCAAAAACCCTTTTCAACCTTAAATCACATTGAGGCCCATCTTTTTTCCCCCCTACTCACAACTCTCGAGGGCCACGAAGCCCCTCCTTTTCCTTGGATCGCTTGTGTCGTCAGCGGAGGGCACACAGAAATCTTTCACGTCGAGTCTTTTTTTAAGTACACCTGGCTTGGAGGAACTCTAGACGATGCTGCGGGTGAAGCATTCGATAAAGTAGGAAAACTTTTAAAACTCTCTTACCCCGCAGGTCCTAAAATTGATAAGTGGGTTAGAGAATCGGCCAATGACGCCCATCGAACCCGCTACAAATTTCCCAGAGCAAAAACTGAGAGCCACACTCTGTCTTTTTCAGGTCTTAAAACGGCAGTCGCACTTCAGGTCAAAAAAAGTGACCTCTCGAACCCGGATGAGGTTTTAGCCATTGCTGCCTCAGCTCAAGAGGCTATTTTAGATGCGCTCGTTGGAAAACTCTTAGAGACTCAAAAAATGTTAGGGGTTAGAAACTTAGTACTCAATGGAGGAGTCGCTTGCAATTCAAGACTTCGAGAAAAATTGCCAAGTGCCCATTTTCCCATTCCCAAACACTGCACCGACAATGCGGCTATGGTAGCTCTTCTTGCGGGGTACTACGCTAAACATAATCGTTTGACTCCGGAGCCCTGGAACACAACCGCTTACCCTTCTCTCGATACTTTGGCACTCAATACTCGAGGTGAAAAATAATGGCTCACCCTAAAGAAATTTTAGCTCGACTCGATGCCAATGCGAGAAAATCGTTGAGTCAAAACTTTTTAACCTCTCCTCACTGGGCCGAAACTTTAACTTCCGCTGTGACCAGTGGTGAAACTCCGCAGGCCATTTGGGAAATCGGTCCGGGGCTCGGAGCTCTCACTCAACTCCTTCTTAAAAAAGCTTCAGTTCCTGTCACTTTATTTGAATACGACAAAAAACTTTCCGCCTTTTTACGCGAAGAATACCCAGGAATTAATCTTATCGAAGGGGACGTGCTCAAAGCCCCGCTCGAGGATCTTGCTCAGAAAGCCGGACGAGTCGCAGTGCTATCCAACCTGCCCTATCATCTTTCATCGCCAGTATTTTTCAAACTCGTTGAAATAAAGCCGCACATCACTCGAGTTGTTCTCACATTCCAAAAAGAATTTGCGGAAAGACTTTTAGCGAAAGTGGGCCAAGAAAGTTACGGAGCTTTAAGTATCATTGCTCAGTTGCATTTTAAGATCACTAATCTTGGGATTTTACCCAGTGGAGCTTTTTACCCGCCTCCAGCGGTGGCTTCTCAAGCGGTCATACTTGAACCTCAAAACCCCAGAAATTTAGATCTGGAAACACTCTGCAAAGTGATTAAAGCCGGTTTCTTGCACCCCAGAAAAAAGATGGTCAGCAATTTAAAACAGGTCTTTCCCAAAGTGGATTGGGCTAGTGCGATGGAAGCTCAGTCTCTATCCCCCAACACTCGAGCCGAAGAGCTCAACGAAGCCCAATGGATAGAGTTAAGTAAGCATTGTAATTCCAATAACTTATAACCATTTCATTGAAACTTATAACGCATAATGTTATAACTTGCCCGGTTAATTAATCCTTGAGGTCGGCCATTCTTAAATTGTTGTTCATGTTGTTAGTGCTCTCTTTGAGCCAATCTTTCGCTTCTCAGGCCCAAAACTATGGCCTGGGAGGGGAAACCTCCGGAAGAGCCAATGGAGTCTTAGCGGAAATCTCAAATCCTTATGCCGCTCTCTACAATCCTTCTTTACTAGCTGCTCAACCCTTTTCTCTTTTTAGTTTTAGCACAGGAATTCAACAGACCCGATTTCAGGCTCCGGAAAGTTTAAAATTAAAAAACCAATCTCTAGCCACTTGGTCTATGGGTTTCTCACTTCCTTTTAAACTCTCCCACGAATCGGATCGACAAGCTGGATTTGGCCTGACTCTCTCAGGCCCCTACAAAAACCTAAGAACTTTTTCAGCTTACTCGCCTGAAGATGCTTTTGTGATGAGATATGGAGCTTCCGATTCGCAGTTCAAAGCTACACTAGGTGTAGGTTTAGAGCTCGTTGAAAAAACGGTCTATGCCGGTGGCGGCCTTTCTTTATATTTAAGCACAGCCGGTGCAGCTGAAGAAAATATCGTAGGTCAAAATCCCACGGGCCGAATGGCTCTTGATGTCGGATTAAACTCAGCAGCTATCGTAGGTCTCTATGCTGTGGGAGATAAAACCCAAAGCGCTCTTACTTTTCATCAGAAATTAGATCCCAGTTTTACTCAAGCCATAGATGGAAAAATATCTATTGCGGGCAGTGACGTTATTCATCAGCCTATGTTGGCCAAAAGCTCACTTTACTATGAACCTCAAACACTAGAGATCGAAGGGCAACATGAGTTTGGCGATCTTAAAGCTTCAGTTGGAATCGCTTACGAATTCTGGGGAGACTACAAAGCTCCGATCCTTGTCACCGAGGCCAGAGATAATTTAGGAGGAACTCGCACCACTCAGGTTCCCACGGTCCCACTCAAAAACACATGGAACCCCAGGGTTTCCCTCGAAATGCCTATTTCTCATTCCTTCACTTTAAGCTCAGGCTACCAATTTAGACCGAGTCCCGTAGTGGATCTTTCCGGCCCGAGCCATTATCTCGATTCCAATACTCACGTCGTAGGATTGTCCCTAGCCCATCCCTTTAAGCCCAACACTTTGCTCCCTTGGCCCTCTCGACTCGGGGTTTATGGCCAATACCACTGGCTAAATAGTCGTAAAATAACAAAATCTTCCCCTTCAGACTCCTCCCCAAGCGAATACACCTTCCAAGGAAACGCGGCCGTCTATGGGATCTGCTTGCAGACCGCTTTATAGAGAGATAGGAATAAGACAATGGTTGTTGCAAACACATTGTCGATTCGAAAAAACAAAGTCTCCGAAGGAGCCACTCCTCTTGTTGCCGTAACAGCTTATGATTACACTTTTGCAAAACTGGTCGATGGTTTGGTGGATATCGTTTTGGTAGGTGATTCTGTCGGTATGGTTGTTCAAGGCCAATCCAATACACTCTCAGTCACTTTAGAAGATATGCTCTACCACTCAAAATGTGTGGCGGCCGGGATAAAAAATTCCCATTTAGTTGTCGACATGCCTTTCATGAGCTACCAAATCAATATTGAAAGCGCTTTAAAAAATGCCGGGCGATTGCTCTCTGAAGGCAAAGCCCATGCGGTTAAAATTGAAGGTGGAGTTTCAATCGCGCAAACCATCACGCGCCTAGTAGAAATTGGAATTCCAGTGATGGGCCACATTGGCCTCACTCCTCAAAGCGTTCATGCTCTTGGAGGATACAAACTCCAAGGAAAAACCGCGAGCGCCCGAGAGTCTATTATCCAAGATGCCATTGCTCTTGAGGATGCAGGTGTGTATTCGATTGTCCTGGAAGGAATTCCGGCAGAACTTTCGAAAACAATTACAGAACGGGTAAAAGTTCCTACCATTGGAATCGGAGCCGGACCTCACTGTGACGGTCAAATATTAGTTCTTCAAGATTTCTTAGGGCTGAACACCGATTTTCAACCAAAGTTTGTCAAACGCTTTGCCCAACTGGCCGAAGAAACAAGAGCAGCAGTGAATGTGTACGCCTCAGAGGTCAGAAAAAAGAGTTTCCCTGAAAGAGAACATTCTTTCCATGTTAATTCTTAACTCTCCCCAAGTCACTCAAGAGACATGTTTGAGATGGAAAAAAGAATCTCAAATTGCGTTTGTCCCGACCATGGGTTGCCTACATGAAGGTCACCTCGCACTAGTGAAAAAGGCTAAAGAGTTAGCCTCCAAAGTTGTCGTCAGTATCTTTGTGAATCCGCTTCAGTTTGGTCCTAATGAAGACTTTGAAAAATACCCGAGAGTCTTTGAAGAGGATTGCAAAAAACTAGAATCTTTGAGAGTCGATCTTCTGTTTCACCCCAGAGTTAATGATCTCTATCCGGAAGGGTTTGGTTCAAAAATTTCGGTCGGAGAAATTGGCAATCGACTCTGCGGAGCTTTTCGTCCCAACCATTTTGATGGGGTCGCAACAGTAGTTTTGAAACTCTTCGAAATCTCGGCGTGTGATTTTGCAGTTTTTGGAGAAAAAGATTTTCAACAGCTGACTATTATCCAACAGTTGAGCCGGGATTTTAATCTACCCGTGGGTATTATTCCCCATGCTACGGTCAGAGCTGAGGACAACATAGCCCTCTCCTCTCGCAATATTTATTTAAGCCCCGAGGAAAGAGTTGCTGCCCAACAAATTCCTTTAGTTCTTAAAAAGGCCAAAGAAGAGGCGACGATTAACCCAAAACAAACGGCTGGAGATCTGCTTAATAAAATTCGCCCCCTAATAATTGAATCCAGCCTCAAACTTCAGTATCTGGAGATTACTCAAAAGCGGGAGCTGCTTCCGGTAGAGCCATCTAGCCCCCTAAATCACCTTACACTTCCCCATCTCTTTGTAGCAGTGTATGCTGGCATGACTCGATTGATCGACAACATCTCTTTAGCCAGCGAACAATAGAAGGTTAAAAGCATGAAACATTTAAGAAGCGCAATGCTAACAGGAGTTTTAGTACTAGCTCCTCTCATGGCAACGATAAACATCTTGAAATGGCTCATCATTAATTTAGATAATACGGTCTCTCAATTTCTGCCCACTAGAATCACTCAAAGCTATCCGGGGCTAGGGCTTGCCAGCGTCTTTTTACTGATTTTAATTATTGGAACATTAACTCAAAACATCGTAGGCCAGTGGCTTGTTAATTTGCTCGACTCAGGGGTCAAAAAACTTCCTCTCGTAGGCGGAATCTACAATACGATTAAAAAGTTCCTTGCGACCATCGTCACCCCCGGCAGCGATAAGTTTTCGGGAGTAGTTTTAGTGCAATTTCCCAGAGAAGGAGTTTATTCCATAGGCTTTCGTACAGGAAAACCGGACTCCAAAATCGTGCCTAAAGCTCTAGACAATGAGCAAGCTCATTTAGTGAATGTTTTTGTCCCCTGCACTCCCAACCCAACTTCGGGATTTTATCTTTGGGTGAAGGAACAGGATTTAACCCCACTAGACATGTCTGTCCAAGAAGCATTTAAGACGGTAGTTTCGATGGGTATTATCTCCGGAGAAGAGCACTAATCCCATGGCAGATTCCGGCGGCATTAAAATCATAAGTGAAAACAGAAAAGCTTTTCACAACTACTTCGTAGAAGAAAAATTTGAAGCGGGGCTTGTACTCAAGGGTACCGAGGTCAAAAGTCTTCGAGAAGGAAAAGCTAATCTTCAAGACTCTTATGGTTTATTAAAGGGGGGAGAGCTTTTTCTTTTAAATGCCCATATTCCCCCCTACAAATTGGGAAATCGCGAAAACCATGAGCCTCTTCGCACTCGTAAGCTGCTTCTAAATCGTTCTGAACTCTCTAAGCTTTGGGGAAAACTGGAAACTCAAGGTTACAGTGTTATTCCCCTAAAGCTTTATTTTAAGAATGGCCGAGTTAAAGTTGAAATGGCTCTCGCTAAAGGCAAAAAGTCACACGATAAACGAGAATCCACCAAAGAAAAAGAGATCAAGCGCGCGATGGCCAGAGTCACCAAACGCTAAAAGGTGTCAGTCGTTTTTTCACACCTAGCTTGTAGACTGTCATGGGTGTGAAAAAACGACTGACACCTTTTAGTATTAAAACCGATAGAAAAAAGTATAACCCCAAGGGCCGATCACATCCCAGTATCTCGAATACTCGTAAGGATACCATTCATAATAACTCTTGATGAACCCATAAGAGTCAAAAGACGTGTGATGTCCTGTGGGACGGATTGGGGTCTCATTCAAAGTTTTTGCTATCAACCTCAACCTAAATTGGCGCATTCTCTCTTGAGCGTTAGTGATAAAAGACTCCTCTTCCTTAGTTAAGGGACGAGTGACACTTTTTAATTTCTCAGCGCTCACTGGATTTAAAGCCGGATTATTTTCTAAGCGAAGAGAAGCTACATCTTGAAGTTTTTCGGCAAATACAAATTCTAACTTGTAACAATCTTTCAAAATCAGTCGTCTAGCACTGGTCAACTCCGGAAGATTTAAAAACTCTAAGTTTTGCTCCTGAACGGCGAAGCGAGCACTGACCGTTTTAAGCTGGGGCAATTCTATGACTCTAAGCTCGTCACCGGAAAAATAAATATCTCGAGCCGACTCGAGCTGAGGGAACGCAATCGCTTCAAGTCCGTCCGATTCGATATTAATGAGCCCGACGCTTTTCAATCTCGGCAAAGTAATCTCTCGAATCCCTTGAGTGAAAACAGCCAAGCTCTGACGAATTTCACAAACATCTTTCAATCTTTCCAACTGAGAAGCATTTTCGACCCGAACAAAATCTATTGAGCGGCAAGGTCTTTCTTGTGCCAATGACAATACTGAACTTGTTAAAACAACAAAACTTAACAATAAACGAACCATCTCAACCTCCTAAAGTTTGACCCTCTAAATTCGATTTACAAATCTCGTGCCCCGCCCAATGTCTAGCTTGCCGATTGGGCAACTTCACCGGGCCCTTTTTTATAGTCTTTTTTGAACTCTCTTGAGTTTCATCTCTCAAAAAGGGTGGAATATCACGAATCGGGCTTCGAGTGTAATCTAAAATTAAAGCCTCTCGGGCTCGACTTTTATCAACCCCTCTGGTTCCGGTTAAATAAAACCACAATGATTCCACTTGGCTCAACAGTGCAATACCATAACGTTGGGGGTGCCTTAGATTCAAGAACTCGCTTAACTCCCAGAACTCCCAAAACAAAGAGGATTTTTCTCTTTGGGCGCCTAATTCTTTAATTAACTTCATCGAGTTTTTAAAATGGCCGCTGTTGGCTATAAGATCCCAAAACTTAGCCATTCTGGAGAGCCTCAAAATCGTGTCAAATGACATCTCTTTAGTTTTTAAAACCTGGTAAGGTGGGTGCTCCTGGTACACCATTTCCCAAGCTTCATCATGTCGACTGATAGGAGTCCCTTTGAGTCTTTTTAAAATTCCTAATTGAATCTCATGGGGTTCAAGAGAAGCTAAAGCGTCGAAACCATCGGCAAAGCTCTCCAAAGTTTCCCCGGGAAGTCCGGCAATCAAATCGCTATGTATATGAACTCCAGTTTCTTGTACTAAAAACTTAAAATTCTCAGAAACTTTCTCATAGTCCTGTCGGCGACTCACTAATCGTGCGACTTTGGGGGACCAGGTTTGAACTCCAATTTCAAATTGCAAGGTGCCTTTCGGAAACTTCTTTATAATCTCTTTCAATTCTTCGGGGAGTCGGTCCGGAACCAACTCAAAATGCAAAAACAGACCGAGCTCAATTCGCTCTAAGAAAAACTCTAAAATTTTTCTACTTTTAGAAATGCTAAGATTGAATGTTCTATCCACAAACTTAAATTGACGAACCCCTCGATCAATAAGTTTTTGCATTCCAGACAAAAACATTTCCAGTTCAAAAGATCTTACCGATTTATCTAGCGACGATAAACAGAACTCACACTTATAGGGACAACCCCGTGAAGCTTCGACATAGATAACTCGGTTTTTAATGTCCTCAGCCGAGTAATATTGATAGGGCAATTGAACTTTCGAAATCTCGGGTAAAAGACCTGAGATTTTTTTGGTTTGAGGAGGATTTCCGCTTAATATTTTTTTACACAGCTCAGGGAAAAGAAACTCAGCTTCTCCACATACTGTGTAGTCAGACTTTTCAAACAGTGGTTGAGTCTCGGTTTCAAAACTGACTTCAGGTCCTCCCAAAACAATCACAAGCTCGGGAGCTATTTTTTTGAGCAAGCAAACCAATTCCAAGGTTTCACGGACATTCCAAATATAAACTCCAAGCCCCAAAATCTTTGGCTGTTTACTTAAAATATTCTCGGCCAAATCTAAGTTTTTTTGGGCTGTC
>Ga0136644_10003347_pt1 | contig 12000 bp, 13 predicted proteins | sample C_130820_EF_Meta_FD_94780 | JGI IMG/M metagenome (GOLD analysis project Ga0136644, IMG submission 94780) | Freshwater microbial communities from Lake Croche, Canada to study carbon cycling - C_130820_EF_MetaG (v2) (version 2) | ecosystem: Environmental > Aquatic > Freshwater > Lake | place... | reverse complement strand
TGAATTAGTTGTTTACACTTTTCTATTTCTTCTGCAGCGGAAACAACTACTATTGCTCCTTTCATAAGACTAACACTCCCTAACATAACTTGAATTAGTTCTTGATGACCAGGACAATCTACAAAAGAAATATGATGAACTAAATTATAACCTTCTAGTTCATAAGTTTCAGAATTAGTTGTTGTATATTCCTCCCCATTTTTCCATATTTTTAAATTTGCATAACCGGGTTTAATTGTAATATTTCTTATTTGTTCATCGCTGTGACGCTGAGTTTTAGTTCCAGTTAACATAGAAACCAAAGTCGATTTACCATGTGAAACACTACCCAAAGTCCCAATATTTAAGATAGGATGCTTTTGCATATAATTTAATAATTCGTTATTGGACATAATATAATAATATATAATTATAAGTATTTAAATTCAATTTTTTAGACTTGTTAGATGTTTTCGAAGAATTAACGCTACGCTACGGGCTTTCAGCCCTTAAAACTCTAATTAAGTCTATAGAGAAATACTTTATTTCTTTTCGTATTTCTATTTAAAAATAAAGTTTAAATTACTAATATAATAAAATGTCTACACCCTCTCCAGACGAAATACAAAAGGTAAAAGATAATCTCAATAACATTATCAGTTTCAATAAAGATTTATTAAATCAGGCTAATATGAAATTAGAAAATGCATTTGCTCTTTTAACAGAAGCTGACCAATCAGACCTTGGTTTACAAATAGGTATTAATTTATTAGGTGGATGCTTTTGGGCATTGGGTAGTGTTTTAGGACCATTAGGAAATATCCCAGCAAATTTCTTATCAGGATTAGTTAGTTATTATGGAACTGATACACCTCCTTCTCTAAATGCTTTATTTTCTAGTTTAATTATCCGTTTACAAAATACATTTAATCAAGTTGATTTAGATTTAGCTACATATTGCCAAGACCCTGTAGCAAGTTGGGATAAAGTTTTAAGCGGAACATTTGATATTCCTTTTCAAAAGGTATCACCCAGTGGAAAGTTAAGTGATTTAGCCAAAATAGATTTTCCAAAACAAGATGACCCTAATTATTATAAGATTCAAAATGCTTGTATTAAAGCATTGGACCAAACCATCTGGGCAACACTTTTAAATAAATTTGTAATTACTCATTATATTTTAACTAATAATCAACCCTGGGATGATCTGGATACAAATGCTTTTGATAATAGTTTTCTCCGAAAAAATAAATCATATTATCATACTTGGGACCCTATAGATAATACTCACAAAAATGGTGGACATTATAGAACATGGGACCAAGAAGAATATAATATTGGTACAGGTGCTGGTGTATTTTCAGATGGTGCATTAAATGATGATGCTTGTAATTATCTATTTATTAATTATTCTAGTGATATTGCAAATCCTGATGGTTTATTTGATAGAAAAGATTTTTTTACAAAGTTAAATCTCCCAACTGCTGACCACTATATTAATAATCGTTTTAGGTTATCTACATACTTTAGGTCAACTTATGAAAGACCACGCGCATTTCATTTACTAAGAAGTTTTTAAAAAACTGAGAATTAATTTAAATAAATAAAACTATTTAATATATAATGGACTCTTATATATTAAATATTAACAAATTAAATTATACTGCTGAATCAATTAGTATTGATAAATTTTCACTTAGTGTGGTTGGTAAAGTATTATTTCAAGATTCTCCTCTTACAATTTCACCTGGTAATATTTATGGTTTAATTGGTAAAAATGGTGTTGGAAAATCATCCTTACTCAAACAACTAGGAAAAACTAGTATCTTCTCAGAGAATAAAATTCGAGTTTTATATGTTGAACAAGAATTAGAGATGGATGATTCAACTCCTTCTGAATTTATTTTTAAATCAAATGTAAAATTATATACTTTAATGAATGAATCGGATAATATTGAAAAGAAATTGGAAGAGCCAGAAGTTCCTGATTTAGATTATGATAAATTAAATGAAAGATATAAAGAAATTCAAGATGAAATCAGAGGATTTACTAGAGAATCAGAATTAGGTAAAATTAAATCTATTTTAAAAGGGTTAGGTTTTACGGAAGAAAAGAGTTGCTTATTATATAGCGGAGGTTGGCGAATGAGAATTTCCTTAGCTAGGGCTTTATATTTAAAACCAGATTTATTATTATTAGATGAACCTACTAATCATTTGGATTTAGAAGCTATTATTTGGTTAAGTAGTTATATGTCAGAGTGGGATAAAATTGCTATTGTAGTTAGTCACAACATTGGATTTCTCAATGATGTTTGTAGTTATATTTTAAATATTGAACATCAAAAAATAGTATCTTATAAAGGTAATTATGCTCTTTTTAAATTATCATTAAAACAAAAGTTAAAGGAAGAAGAAAAAATATATGATGCATATGAGAAGAAATTAAAAGAATTTAGGAAGAAAAATTCAAGAAATGCTATTGATGATTATATTAAAAAGAATCAAGTTAATAAACCTGAAAGACCTTACGAGGTATCTTTAAATTTTTTGAATGTACCACAATTTAAAAGTCATATGGTTAAAATGGATGACCTAAGTTTCTCTTATGGTAATAATGAAATTTTAAAATCAGTTAATATTGGAATAGATATGACCACTCGTGCAACTTTGGTAGGTCCTAATGGTTCAGGTAAATCAACATTTATGAAATTAATTATGGGAGATATCGAACCCAGTTCTGGTTCAGTATGGAAACAAACTAATTTAAGAATTGGATACTATAACCAACATTTTGAAGAATTACTACCTCACGATTTAACTCCTATTGATTATCTTAAAAATCTTGTACCGTCTTCTTTGATTGAATCTGACCGAGAGAAAACTGTTAGAAGCTATTTAGGTAAAGTTAAATTAGAAGGTTTAGCGCACAATAAATTGATTAAAGAACTCAGTGGAGGACAAAAAGCCAGAGTAGCATTTGTTAATTTGATTTTTCATGAGCCTCATATCTTATTATTAGATGAACCTACTAATCACTTAGATATAGAAACTGTAGAAGCATTAATTGAAGGATTAAAAGATTATGAAGGTGCTATTGTATTAATTACTCACGAACCGGAATTAATTAATGCATTAGAATCTGAATTATGGATAATGAATCCAGATAAAAAAACAATACAAGTTTCAAAATCAACCTATGAAGAATACTGTGAAACCATTTTAGCGTACAATTAATTTTTTTATTGTTTTTTCTAAATAATTAAGATTATCTAGAATATTATTAATCATTTCATATTTAATTCTTTCTTTATAATCTGTAAATTCTATTTTCTTTTTTTCTTTTATAATTTGATCAACTTCTTTAACTTTCATAAATTCTTCTTGGTTTTGCCAGTTTGAATGCTTCTGGAATTCTTCATTACAAAGTCTAAGATATTCTTCTTTTTTTAAGTCCATTATAATATTATATATAATTCTCTTTAATGCAAAATAGTATTATAAATAAATTACAAATATCAGATGAAGAATTTGAAAAACTTGAATTAAAAAAAGTAAAAATTAATTTAAAAAGATTAAAACTTGAAATGAAAATATTAGATAATACAATTGATTATAAATATTTTTATTTTGGTTGTATATATATTGCTAAATTTTTATTTAAAATTAATAATTTAAAAAATCATATTCAAGGCTTATATCCAGAATACATTAGAAACATAAAAGCAAATACTGATTTAAAATCTTATACTAATACAGGTTATAACAAATTTATTACTTGTAAATTAATTAACTGCGAACAGTATCTGATTAATAAAATTCCAAAAAATTTATTAGGGATAAATATTATTGTAGTTCCTCTGTATGATAAAGTTATAAAAATGCCTTTTCAATTAGGAATATCAAAATTAGATAATAATGAATTAAATATAAAAGAAAAATATAGTAGTAATTTTTATAATTTATTTTTTGAAAAAATAACCTATTATGTTATTACTTATTCTGGTCATGCTAATGATGATCATCAAATAGAATATGACGATAAGATTCTAAATTATACTGTTACAGAAAGTGCCGATAATACTTTGATAAAGAAAAATATAAAGAAAGAGATTATAATCAAAAAAAGAGACTTTGATTATATTGTATATATAAAGAAATTAAATATTTAATTTATTATTTTATATTTATTTTCATATTAAATATAATGCAACCCAATGAATTAGATGAAAAATATAAAACTTTATTTAATGAAGATTTCTTTGATTTAGTAACAGAAACTTATAAAAATTTAAATAAAGATGCTTATGTTCAAAAAATGATAGAATTATATAAATTATATCCCATAGATAATTTTGTTGAATCTATAAATAACACTTATGTTAAATTACCTAATGTAGTAACTGTAAATAATAAAAAATATAAATTAAATACTCTTTTATCAAAATTAACTCCTGATACTAAATTTTTTATAAATAATTCAAATACCCCTTCTGCGATTGATTTGAGAAATGATTTATTAGGTGTTAGAGACCAAGGTACTTTCGGAATTCCTGCTTGTTACGCTGGTGCTACAATAAAAGAATTCTTAGAAGTAAAAAAAAATTTACATACTAAATACTTAGCACCTGATTCTATTTACGCATTAAGAGAAGACAAAAAAAGTATTTTTATTACACCTAAAAATATATTAGACTTATTAAATTTGAAAGGTTATGCTTATGTGAATAGTATTAATAATTTAAAAATGGCTATTAATCAAAATGGTCCTTGTATGATTCAATTTCCATGTTACAATGGAGGAAGATTTTTTTGGAAGAAAAGTTCTGAAAATGAGTCTTTACTAGGAGCTCATTGTGTAGTAGCGGTTGGTTATGATGCAAATAGAGGATTTTTAATTAGAAATAGTTGGGGAGAAAATTGGGGAGAATTTGGTTATACTTGGTTTCCATATGAAGATTGGGGTCTTCAAAATGAAGTTTGGACTAGTATAAATTCATTGGTGATTAATAAAATAGATGATGCACCAGTTTTACCAATAAAACCTTTCAAAAAAGAAGATAGATTAGAACCACCTATTAATCAAGAAAAATTTAACGAATTAATAAATAATTATTTTACTGAAAGGAATATTTGTATTCTTACTCTTATTATTATTTTTATTATTATTGGTATTAAAGTCAAATCTAAATAAAGGAAAAATACCTTTTTATATATAATGACTTATGAATTACATTCTTATACTGATTCAAATATTCAATTAGAATATTCAAGTATAAATAATAAAAATATATGCATTATAATGGAACTGTATCGAGGTAAAGTTTTTTCCAGTATTATCAATGATTTTATAAATGATGCAGTAAGTTTATTTGGAATAAAAATATTTAGTGTTAAAAAACCATACAAAAGAACATTAACAAATCTAATTTCTTCTTGGATGTTTACCTTGTATGCATCAGAAAACTTTAATCAATTAGTAGACCCATTTCTACCAAATAATTATCAAGAAGTTAATTCATTGGAACTAATTCTAAAGGATTTAGTTAAATATGATTCAAGTTTAACTAATACCGATAAATTAATTGAAAAACTATCAAGTAATTTAGTTAAAAACTTTGGAGATAAATTAAAAGTATTAGAAAGCTATAAAAAATCAAAATATTATTATGATAATAGGAATAAATATTCTATTGAAAAAAAAGAACTACTAGACCACAGGGATTACGGTGATTTTAAATTTTATAAGTTTACTATCAAAATGGGTTTTGAAATTAAAGATAAGAAACTAATTGATGTTCTAGATTATTTATTAATTCCAGTTGATGAATACAATAAATTAAAAAACTTTTACAATGGAGATAATTCTAAAATGGATGAATTAATTACAATTATTATTTATAGATATCAATTATTAGGTTCTAATAATCACCAATTGGGTGTTAAATCTGATATTATGCAGAAAATGAAGAAGGATTATAACCTAAGTTATGAATGTTTTGCTTCTTCAATAAATTGTACATTTAATCATTACTGTTCTATTTATTACGATGTTGAAAAATATTTTGGTTCTTTTGGAAGTTTTTTTAATTTACAACCCACACAAGGAACCTTTGGATTAAATCCACCTTATCAAAAGGAGATTATTGAAACCAGTATATTAAAAGCATTAGGACATTTGGAAGAAGCACAAAAAGAAGAAAAGTTACTAACATTTATAATTACAATTCCAATTTGGGATAATGAAGGGAAAAAGTTAATGAAAGAAGAATTCAATAATGATTTACCTCAACAGAATATTGATTATGGTGATTTTGAAATTATAAGCACTGTTAAAAATTCAGTATATCATAAAATAACAAGAATGATTCCTAAAGAAAAGTTTACTTATATTGACCATAATCATTTGCTTGTTAAAAATAAAACTATACAAAATACTTATGTAATTGTGATTTCAACAAATGATAATTTTGACCCAAGTTTTATATTGTCATATGACTTTTATTAAGAATTTAATTAATAAAAAAATTTATAAATTAAATTAATGAAAATAAAAAGTAAAAAAACTTCTAAAAAAGTTAAAAGTAAAAGTAAGAGCAAAAAAAATTCAAAAACTAGAACCAAAACCAGAATTATAGAAAAAGTAAAATATATTCCAGTAGAAGCCAACTTTTTCTCCTTAGCAGATAATACTGTTTTTCAAATAATAAAAAACTATAGAGATACATATGAATATGTTATGAATCAAAGTTTAGATTATAAACTTGAATTTACTCCAGTTAATCATTCTCTTGGAGAATCTAATGTAACTTACTTTAAACGTGGTGCTTATGGAGATACTAGTAATCCAAATATTAATGGACAAATGCATATTGTTGGATATTTAGATAATAATATTTTTACTTGGAATGAATATCAAAGAGCAAGACATTATAAAACATTTATAAATTATATGTTACCTTTACTCAGTAATATTAATACTATTAATACATTAAAAAAATTATTTGAACATACTCAGATAACATTTCCAGAAAGATATCGTTACACTATCCCATATTTATTATCATTAATGTATGACCCAAGTAAAGCAAATATTTTAAGAGTTAGTGACACTATGTTATCAGATTATAATTTTACTTTTATTTGTATTGATATGCCATTAAATATTCCTTATTGGGGGTCAATTAAAAGTTATATTACTAATGAATTAAATTATAGAGTCTATCAAGGTGGAGCTGAAAAGAAAAATGTAAGATTATTAAAAGATAGTACTAAATGTCATATATATAAAAATCATAAGAAAATGATGAGAAAGATTGAATAATAAATTTAATAAAATTTATTATTTAATACCAATGGATTTTCAATATATAATATTAGCTTTTATAATAATATTTTTACTAGTATGTGCATATTTTATATACATCACTGTTCCCTATCAAGATTTGGTTGAGCGACCTAAGAATTATGGTTTTGGTGATGAAAAAATATACGAGATTGATATGAATTTATCTCTAGTTAAAAAGATAGAAGTATTTTGTCTCAATAATAATATTTTAAAAAATGGAGTTATTGTTAGTCTTTCTGGTGGGGTAGATTCAATGGTGGTACTTGCTATTTTAATTAAACTTTCACTAAAATATAAATTCCCTGTTTATGCTTGTTCTATTAATTATAATCTAAGACCTGAACAAAAAAATGAAATGCATTTTTTAAAAATATACTGTAGTATTTACGATGTAAAATGTTATTTCAAAGAAGTAAAAGGATATTCTAGAAAAAAGTATGACTCTGGACCCGAAGAAAACAAGTTTCCTTCTAGCTGGATGAATTTTTTTGAAACAAAAAATACATCCGGACCAAGATCCGAGTTTGAAGAAGAGTCCCGTAAAATCAGATATGATTTATATCAAGAAATTATAAATGAACATAATTGTTCTGGTGTTTTCGTTGGTCATCACAAGGATGATATCATTGAAAATATTTTTACTAATTCTATGAAAGGTGCTAATTTACTAGATTTGGAAGTGATGAAAGAAATAAGCAATATTAGAGGAATAAACATTTATAGACCTCTTTTAAATTTTCACAAGGATGTTATCTATGATTTAGCTCATACTTATAGTATTCCTTACTTTTTAGATACAACTCCAAAGTGGTCTAGACGAGGAAGAATGAGAAATGAAATCTTTGTTCTTTTCGATAATGTATTTACAAAGTCATGGAGGAATAAACTAAAAGATTTGGGAGACCAGTCTAATAAATGGGGTGAATATATTAATAATTATGTTATCAATCCTATCTATCAAGAAACTATCTTTGGTAAATATGGTTTTATAATGCCTTTTAAAAATCAACCTACTCTAATCTATAAAACTTTGATAATGAAATCAATGCATAAGCTAGGTAAACATATGTTAAAAAATACTAGTGTTGATAAGATATTTGAAAATAAAGATAGTATCAATAAAGTAATCGATTTAGACTCTGGATTTAAAATGTATATTCATCCAGATAAAACTAGTCATTTCTTAATTTTTAATCTGATAGATATTCAAGAAAAATTATTTAGTATCGAACATAATTATGATTTAGATACAACACTTAATAATTTTTTGAATGGAAATATTAATTTTGGTAAACGTGATTTGAAACCAGAATTAATAAAGTTTTTTAGGCCACTTAACATCCCGACTTAATTTATCTACGCTTCACTAAACAAGACAGCTAGCTAAATTATCAATCACATACTTTGATAATTCAATATTATTAATAACATAATAATTTAAAATGATTGTTTTAAAAAATAAATATTCATAAGCACCTAGTAAGACAATCATAAATACATTATCAATAAATACCTTAATTAATTTAACTTTCTTTTTCTTTAAAAAATTACAAGCAATTAAAATTAAAGAGACTAGTACTAGTCCAGCAAAATATAACCAAGAATAAACTAGAAACTTATAATTATGTTCACTTCTTTCCTTTAACGATTTATCTGATTCTGGTCCTAAAGTAGTTACATTTAACAATAAATTTATAATATCTGTAAAATCTACTCTTTCTTGATAAGTTAATTCTGGACACTTTTGTACTATTGGATTAGTAAAACTAGTTACTAAATTAATAAAAATACTATTTTCATAACTACTAATCACATTAAAGAAAAAAATAATCTCAAATAATGCTATTAGACTTAAATGAATAATAAACATTAAGAATCTTTTAAAAAAATAATCAGATAAAGTTTTCTCAGGAACTCTTATTGTTAATTCAGCAGAAGGTATCTTTTCATAAAAATCTTTAACATTTGTTTCTGAATAAGAGTACTGACGATAATTTCTTGAAAATTCTTTCATTTATTATAAATAAAATAATAATGTTTAAGTATTATTTTATTCATCAAATAACTCCAGCTCACAGTCTTTAATCATTGCTTGAATATGACTAAATAGTTTAACCTTCTCTTCTAGATTTTTACATTCTTCAAATTCAATGAATAACTCATCAAGAGTTAAATCTTTCTTTTTCTTTAATTTTTTAAATTCATTAGCATTTAAATTTATTAGTAAAATATTTACATTTTATTTTTGGTTAACAATTTTTTCTTTAATTTATTTCATAGTATTAACCTTTTCACTCCAATCTTTTATATTATTGATTTCATCTATCTCTTTTTCTAAATCTTGTATTTCCTTACTCATTTATGTATAATAAAATTAAATCTTTAGATAAATAAAATTATCTAAATTTAATATATATGACCGAAAAAACTGTCGTAGTTACTTTATGGGACGCTAATGCAGCTAATGTTCTTGTAAAAGGAAATAAATTTTTACAGACAACTATTCAAAATGTTGACCGCTCAAGCTTTCCTTTTTTATTTGGTGGATTTCCATACTTGACATCATTTCTTGGACCAACTATATCTTTAAATGGAAATGGTGTAGTCCCTAATGCTATTCCATTAGGAATATTTCATACATCTTCAAGTAATGAAACCGATCAGGATAAAGAATTAAAAGCTGCTACAAAAGCAGCCATAAGAATTTTAAGAGAAAACATGGGACGTATCGACACTAACAAAATGAAATTATGTAAACAAATTACAGCACAAGCAGATATACCTAATAATGCTCAAAAGTTAATGGCTGCTCATTTTATGAAAGGTGGTGCTTCTTCTACTACTACTGCTCCTACCACTACTGCTCCTACCACTACTGCTCCTACCACTACTGTCGCCCCTGTTCCAACTGAACCAGATTACTTATTCTGTTACCTTTTAGATTCTTATGAAAAAGACAGACTCACTCGTTCCGGTGGATTTAATATTTTACCTATTGGTGGATTACCCATGGTATTTTATGGTTCTGATGCTTGGACTGCTAACTACTTGACAACTCGTTTTGATCTTATCAGAAACGTTGTCTATTTGAATAATCCTGCTATATTATATCCTACTATTACACCTTACCCTATCTTCAATAACTTTGCCAACAGACTTGATTACGCTGGTAGTGTACCTGTATTTACTGGTTATGAAGCTAGAAGCTACAGTCCTTCAAGAGAAAGAGAAAACCGTAGGTCTCCTAGCCCCAGATCTTCCAGCCCCCGTAGCAGAAGACACAAGGAAAAATACTTGAAATACAAACAAAAGTATCTCCAATTAAAAAATAGCCTCTAAAAAATTTTGAATTTTAATTATATAAATAAATAATTATTTATATAATGCCGTTAAGAAACTTTAGTAATTTAATTAATTATGATTCTACTACCCAATTTATTATAACACTGTCTCCTATTGTACTAGAAAATTTTACTACTCTTAATAATACAGTTAATAAAACAGTTAATAATACTGTTAATATTACTCATAATACAGCACAACCTAAAAACAATCTAAGAATGACTAGTCAACTAGACATAAACTTAAATAATAATAATAATTATATGTTTGGTTGTGTATTTGGAATGGTTGGATTATTTCTAATTCTAATTTTATATATTAAAGAATTAGAAAAAAAGAATAAAGAACTAAGAGAGAGATTGCCTTTTCATCTAAATAATTATTCTAAAGTTTAATAAACAGTTTGAAAGAATATATTTATTACAAACAATATTATTAAATGAACAACCAATAAAATAGCCAAGACACCTTTACTTGCTTTTGTATTTGCAAATAAATTATATATATTAAATCCAGTACCTAATAATAATACTGATTGTATTAACATCAAAACTATATTTAATACTGATAATTCATATTCAAGAAAATAAAATGCAATTACTCTTACTAAAAGAAATACTGCAAAAAATATGTAATTACTATAATTTAAAGTTTTATCTTGTAAAAAAGTTACAATATTTAAAGTATAAACTGTTTTTAATTGTGTCAAAAAGTTTGTTACACTATATTCAGACATTATAGTATATTAGATTATTATTTTATTAAATTATTTTTACTTTAACTACTACATTATCCCAAATAATTTCCATAATTTTATCTTTATTATTTAATAATTCTTCAGAACTTTCTAACAACTTTCCATTTATATTTAACATAATATTCTTATTATTATAAATTTCTAATTTTGATTCTAATAAATCTAATCTTCTTAATCTATCATATAATTCATTAATTAATTCTTCCTTCTTTTTATTATTAAAATCAAACCAAATTCTATTTATTTTTTCATTTAAACTATTTAGCTTTTGTAATTGATTTATTATATCTGAATTTAATTTGTTTTGTAAATCTCCTGGGAGCTTTACCTTATTTTTTAAATAAGCTCTATTATAATCAACAATAAATTGAGCTGCTAACGATGGTGTGGGTGTTGTATAATCTGATACCAAATCGGATAAAGGATTATCTACTTGATGTCCTATTGCACTTAGTACTGGTAAATGAAAATCATAAATAGATTCAATTAATTCAGATTGAGAAAAACCAAACAAATCTTGAAAACTACCTCCTCCTCTAGTTAAAACTACTAAATCATATTTCATTCTCTTATT
>Ga0136644_10003346_pt1 | contig 12000 bp, 11 predicted proteins | sample C_130820_EF_Meta_FD_94780 | JGI IMG/M metagenome (GOLD analysis project Ga0136644, IMG submission 94780) | Freshwater microbial communities from Lake Croche, Canada to study carbon cycling - C_130820_EF_MetaG (v2) (version 2) | ecosystem: Environmental > Aquatic > Freshwater > Lake | place... | reverse complement strand
GTCTCGCCCGAGCGCAGCGTTACTGCGCCCGCTTCGGGCTCGTCATCCAGGGTGAAAGAAATCCACAGCGGTTTGGTGTTACCTGCTAGCGCCTCGTGGGCGGCGCGGATTTCGGCAATCGAGCTTTGCGTTTCGGCCAGCCACACATCGACGTAGGCGTCCATGCCCTCAATCAGTGCTTGGTGGATAGCAACTGATTGCGCATGCACAAACAAATCGGGCCGGTACGAGCCTAGCGCGGGCGGCAAGGAGCCAGCCACCAAGACCTTGTGCGTAGCCGCATCAGCACTGGCGCGGGCCAGCTCGGCCGACAAGCGGGCCAGGGCCACGCCCTGGGCGTCAAAGCGCGCTTGCCCGATATGAAAAGGCACCACCGCGTAGCTGTTGGTGGTGATGACTTGCGCGCCGTGCTGCACAAAAGCGTCGTGCACCTGGCGTACAAACTGCGGCCCTTGCATCAAGGCCAGTGCTGACCATTCGGGTTGCTGAAAAGGGGCGCCTATGCGTTTGAGTTCACGGCCCATGCCGCCATCGAGAATTGTGACCGTGTGACCCATGTACTAAAGCTCGTCTTGAATCCAGTACCACTTGTACAGAAAGTGCTGCCCCAGCCTGCGAAACGGCGCCAGCGCCTCAGAGCGAAACAGCTTGAAGAAGTTAGGGTACTCGAGTGGCGAGTTGTAGATCGGCAAATCGAAAACCGCTTGCCCCTGGTCTTTGCCCGCCACGCGTTGGGCAATTCGCTTGCCCGCCCATGTCGAAAATGATACGCCGTTTCCGCCATAGCCCAGCGCGTGCCACACGGTTTGCGCCGGGTCGGGCCGGGTCAGGCGCGGCATCATGTCGTGGCTGACGTCCACCCAACCCCACCAGGAGTAGTCGATGGGTATGCCCGCCAGCGGCGGAAACTTGCGCGCAATCGCGTCGGTGAGCAATTGCAAATGCACCCCGCGCTCGGCGTCAGCGCCGCTGATGGCGCTACGGCTGCCCAGTTGCAGGCGTTTGTCGGGCAGCAGGCGGTAATAAAAGCGCAGCGTGCGGGTATCGGTTAAAAAAGTTTCCGACTTGAAGTTGGTGGCCGCAATCTCAGCGTCCGTCAAGGGACGCGTTACCACCGAGTTGGACAGGATGGGCAGCAGCTTGTTTTTGAGCAACGGCGTCATGCGCTGGCCGGTGTAGCCGCCGGTGCATACCACCACGCGCTTGGCGCGCACCACGCCGCCAGGGGTTTGCAAATGGTGCACGCCGTTAATGGTTTGCCAGCCCTGCACCGGGCTGGCCGTGTGCACTTTGGCGCCTAGCGCCCGGGCTTTGCGCATCAGGCCAAAAGTAAATTTAAGCGGATGCACGCCCACGCCTTCGGGCTCCCACATGGCGGCGTGTGCATCGCGCTCGTCGCAGTAGTTCGCGCGCAGCTCGGCGGTGCTGAGCATGCGGGTGTCGTAGCCAAAGATTTCGCGGCGCACCCGGGTTTGCTCTTGCAAATAAGCCACTTTGGAGGCGCGATGCGCCACGTACAGATGGCCGCCATCGTAGGCGTCGCAGTCGATCTCTTGGGTGAGCGCTTTAAAGTTCTCAAAGCCGGTGCGGATTTCGGTGTCCAGCCGTTTGGCCGTCTCCAGGCCCCAGCGCGCTATCCATTGCGAGCGCGTTAAGCGCCCGCTGGCGTTTTGGCCCTGGCCGCCGCTGCGGCTGGAGCATCCCCAGGCGGTCTGGTTGGCCTCCAAAACCACGGCGCCAACGCCATGGTCCTGCGCCAAGTACAGCGCGGTCGACATGCCGGTCGATCCGCCGCCGATGACCACCACGTCCACGTCCATGTCCTGCAGTACGGGCCCGTCATCGGGCGGCGGTGTACCGGCGCTCGCCACCCAGTAAGTGGGCGCATAGGCACGCCCAGCGCCGGGTGTGGCCATGACCAAGGGATCGTATTGGGGGTCGTAACGCGCGTCAGCGCCGGGGAGCGAATGCGCAGTGCTCATGTCAGAGTGCTCGGGTAGTCAGGCTGCAGGGGGAAGGTTGGGGCGGGCTTTGCGAAAGGCGTTCTTGACGGCAATTTTGCCGTTCTTGAAGGTAAAGATGTCTACGCCGTCGGTTTCGACGCGGCTGCCATCGGCGGCGGTGCCGGTGAAGGTCCATTGCGAGACGCCAAAGTCGCCTTGCACAAAATGCACGCCGTTGCGCCATTGGGCGTCAGGCAACGTGGCCCAAGCCCCTGCAAAGGCTTTGCGCACCGCGTCAGGGCCGACGTGGCGGGCGCCACAGGCGTCGGGGCCGCCGGCGGTCATGAAGACGCAGTCTTCGGTCATAAAAGCCATCAAGCCGTCCAAGTCGTGGCGGTTCCAGGCTTCGCTAAAAGCTTCTAATGTGGCGGTGGTAACAGGTGCGTGGCTCAAAGCATCATCTCCAAACAAGGGGTTGCGGTAGGGTGCAGGATAGAGACCTTGGTACCCCCGCGCTAGAGCCAGATGCGCGGATTCGGCCGATCCAGCCCGCCAGCACCTCTTGGCGGTGCCGCGCTGGCCCCGTCCATCTGGCTCTTTCCTATACTGTCTGGCACCATGACGCAGCGCCAACGCACCAAAGACGCCCAGTGGGAAAGTCTGTTTACCCTGCCCGACAAGCCCGCCTTGCCGCTGCAGCAGCGCTTGCGCTTGTCGGTGGTGCAGGCCATTTTGGACGGGCGCTTGCCTGTGGGTGCTTTGCTGCCTTCGTCGCGCGAGCTGGCCCAGGTGCTGGGCCTGAGCCGCAACACTGTGACCGCCGCCTACACGCACTTGATGGACGACGGCTTTATCGAATCGCGCCCGCGTAGCGGCGTTTTTGTGAGCAAGCATGCCCATGCCGTGGCATCCAAGTCGGCGGGCGCTGGCGCCGCAAGCTTTGCCAAAGCGGTGGCAGACGGGCCCGCCACAGCCGGCGGCGTGCAGCCCGACTGGTCGGGCCGCGTGCTGCGCTCTTTGTCGGACCAGCGCACCTTGGCCAAGCCCGACCAGTGGCGGCGCTACGCCTACCCCTTTGTCTACGGCACCTACGACCCGCAGCTGTTCCCGTCCGAGGCGTTTCGGGAGTGCTGCGTGCACAGCCTGGCGCGCGCGCACCTGCCGCATTGGACGCCCGACTTTGAGCTCAGCGATGTGCCCGAGCTCGTTGAGCAAATTCGCCTGCGCCTCTTGCCCAAGCGCGGCGTGTTCGCCCTGCCCGAAGAGATATTGATTACCGTCGGCGCGCAGCATGCCTATTACCTGCTGGCCGAAGGTTTGTTTGATGAAAACCAGCGCGTCGGCCTGGAAGAGCCTGGCCACCCGCATGCGCGTAACAGCTTTGCGCTGCGCCATCCGCAATGCCTGCCGCTGGCGGTGGACGAGCAGGGCCTTAAGGTCGACCGCTTGCCGGCGCTGGACTACGTGTTTGTCACGCCCTCGCACCAAAGCCCCACTACCGGCACGCTCAGCATGGAGCGGCGCCGCCAGCTTTTGCAAAAAGCCCAGGAAAAAGACTTTGTAGTCATTGAAGACGACTACGAGGCCGAAAACCTCTACGAAGGCGAACCCATGCCTGCGCTCAAAAGCCTGGACCAAGTGGGCCGCGTGATTTATGTGGGCTCGGTGTCCAAAAGCCTCTCGCCTTCGCTGCGCTTGGGCTACATCGTGGCGCCACGCGCCTTGATCGCCGAGCTGCGCGGCCTGCGCCACGCCATGGTGCGCCACCCCAGCGCTTTTTTGCAGCACACCTTTGCACTGTTTTTGTCGCTAGGTCACCACGACGCCCACGCCCGGCGCGTCAACCAAGCCATGCAAGAGCGCATGGCCTTGGTGGCGCGAGCGCTTAAACAGTATTTGCCGGATTTTCAGTTCACGCTGCCATCGGGCGGCGCCTCGGTGTGGGTGCGGGCGCCGGCCTGGGTGGACTCTTCTGAGCTGGCGCTCATTGCGCGCAAACACGGCGTGCTGATCGAGGCCGGCGATGTGTTCTTCATGCACCCGCCTTACCCTTGCCCCTACTTCCGGCTGCGCCTGTCGTCTATTGCTGCCGAGCAAATCGCCCCCGGCATCCAAGCCCTGGGCGCCGCTGTGGATGAATTGGCCCTTGCGCGCGGCGCGCCCAAGCGGGTGGTGTTGCGCGTGGCGTGAATGCCATTACGCCCTGCGCCAGACCAGCAAACACGGTACAGTTTTCTTTGGCGCCCCATCATTAACATCAGGAATCACCACTATGCCTATTCTTCGCCTCGTACTTGCCACCAGCCTGTTGGTCAGCACACTGGCCTTTGCTGCAGACACCAGTCCACCCACGCCTCGCGACACCGAGCTTGAAAAAGCCAAAGCCGCCATTACCCGCAAAGACTGGGCGGCAGCCCAGGCCGTTCTGGAGCCCTACACGGCTACCAACCCGCGCAGCGCCGACGGCTTTAATCTCTTGGGATACAGCCTGCGTAACCAGAAAAAATACGACGAATCGCTTGTCGCCTACAAACAAGCACTTACTCTGGACCCCAAGCACCGGGGCGCCCACGAATACATTGGCATCGCTTACATTCAAATGGGGCAGCTGGACAAGGCTAAAGAGCACCTTGCGAGTCTGGACAAAATTTGCCCTTACTCCTGCGAGGAATACCGGGACCTGAAGAAAGCGATTGCCGAGGCTAAATAAGCCGCGTCCGAATGGGCAATGTTCACAACTTTTGCTTGAACTGCAGGATATTGCCCTCGGGGTCGCAGCCGTCTAGCACTTTGTGGCCGCGAATCGTCCACGCATCTTCTTCTGGCTTGAGCCACCCGCCGGTAGCCTCCACGGCCAAGCGCAACGCTTGCAAATCCGCCACCACAAAGCTCGGTTTCATTGCGGTGTCTTCGCGATGAACGGGTGGCTTTGAAATCTGTATTTCCCGCGCAATTTTGGCTGGGATGGCATGCACCACAACTTCATAGCCATTGCCACGCAGTAACTGGTGGCTGCGCGCACTTTCCAGTACTTCCAGGCCCAGTGTGCGGACGTAAAAAGTGCTCAGCTTTTTTACGCTCTTGGCAAACACCACCAAGCCGGCTTGCCTGTACTGGGGCGTGGTTTTAGCCATGCTTGGCCCCGCTTGTCTTGAGTGCTGTCACCTCAATCTCGATTTTCATACGCGGGTCAAGCAGGCCAGCGCTCACCATGGTCGCAGCCGGGCGAGCGCGGCCTAAATAGTGGCGCAACACAGGCCAGCAAGCTTCAAAGTCGGTCGTTGTGGGCAAGATGTAATTGACACGTACTACATCGTCCAAGGTGGCGCCCGCTTGCGCCAGGGCGGCGGCGATGTTGTCAAAGCATTGCGCCGCCTGCTGCGCCACGTCCTCGGAAATCGTCATGGTGGCGTAGTCAAACCCGGTCGTGCCAGATACAAAAATCCAGTCGCCTGCCACCACGGCCCGGGAGTAGCCGATCTCGGTTTCAAAGCGCGAGCCGGAGCTGATGTGTTGTCTTTGCATAGTCTAGAAAAGAAACGCCACTGGCACTGTGCGCAGTGGCGTTTCAATGTAGCGTTGCAGGTTTAGAGCGTCAAGCCTTACGCTGTTTCAAGCTATCGGCTAGCACGCACAAAATCTCAAACATCATGGTCGCGCCTACCAGTGCAGTGTTGCCGGTGGGGTCAAACGGGGGCGAGACTTCGACCACGTCGCCGCCCACCAAATGCAGGCCGCGCAAGCCACGAACAACCTGCTGCGCTTCCAGGGTGGTCATGCCGCCGATTTCAGGAGTGCCAGTGCCCGGGGCATAGACCGGGTCGAGCGCGTCCACGTCAAAGCTCACATAGGTGGCGCCCGTGCCCACCACGCGGCGGGCCTCGGCGATGGTGGCTTCTACGCCCAGGGCGTTGAACTCGTCGATGTCGATCACGCGGATGCCTTGCTCTTTGCCCCAGGTGTCTTCGGCGTCGCTGTAGAGCGCACCGCGGATGCCAATTTGCACCGTGCGCTTGGGGTCGAGTAGACCTTCTTCAATGGCGCGGCGAAAGGGCGTGCCGTGCGTGTATTTGAAGCCGCCGAAGTAGCCATCCCAGGTGTCGGTGTGCGCGTCAAAGTGCACCATGCCCAGGGGGCCGGTTTGCTTGACCAGCGCGCGCATGACCGGCAGCGACACCAAATGGTCCCCACCAATGGACAGTGGCATGATGCCTGCGCCGCAGACACCGTCAAAAAAAGTCTCGATGCGCGCCAAGGAGTCCATCAGGTCCACCGGGTTGACCGGCGTGTCGCCCAGGTCAGCGCAGTTGCACAGGCCAAAGGGACCTATGCCGCTGGCGCGGTTGACGTTGCGGATCATGGTGGAGATGTCGCGCACCTGGCGCGGGCCGTGGCGGGCGCCCGGGCGGTTGGTGGTGCCACCGTCCCAGGGGATGCCGACCAGACCAATCTCTACGTCGGCAAACTCCGGGTCGGTCTTTTGCACAAACGGCAGGCGCATCAGCGTGGCCATGCCGGCGTAGCGCGGCATCACCGAGCCGGTGATGGGTTTGAAAAATTCGCGTGGCGTGCTCACATCTTGCCCCTCCAAGGTACGACTTTGTTTTCCACCCAGCGCATCAACAGGTCAAAGGCGAAGGCCACCGAGCCGATCACGATGATGCCCATCACCACAATGTCGGTGCGCAGGAAATTCGAGGCATTTAACACCATTTGGCCCAGGCCCACATTGGCTGCGACCATTTCGGCGGCCACCAAGGTGCTCCAGCCAAAGCCAATGGAAATGCGCATGCCCACCAAAATCTCGGGCATGGCCGCAGGCAGCACCACATGCCAAATGACCTGGCTGTAGCTCGCGCCCATGGAGTAGGCGGCGTTCATTTGCTCCTGCGAGGCGCTGCGCATGCCCGAGCGCGCGGCCATGGCCAAGGGCGCAAAGCAGCTAAGGTAAATCAGCAGTACTTTGGGAAACTCGTCGATCCCAAACCAGATGATGATGAGTGGCAAATACGCAAGCGGCGGCAGCGGACGCAAGAGTTCGATAGGTGGGTCAAAAATGCCGCGCCAAAAGCGCGACATGCCCATGGCAATACCCACTGGAATCGCGGTCACACAGCCGAGCAAAAACGCGGCAAACACCCGCAGCATGCTGGCGGTGAAGTGCGCCCACAGCGGTTTGTCGTTGGCGATGCCGGTGAGGTATTCGTAAAACTGCTGGTAGGTCGCTTGGGGCGAGGGCAGAAAAATCGGCTTGATCCAGCCCATATTGGTGACAATGAACCAGGCCACCGCCATGACCACAATCGTGACCGTGGTGATGAAAGCACTGGAGCCTTCGCCGGGAATTTTGAAGGCGCTGGTTTTCAGCGCAGTAGCTGGGCTCTTAGACATGGGCAGCCTCGCGTTGGTGGATGATGGACAGCACTTCTTCGCGCATGCGGATGAACTCGGGTTCGGACTTGACTTTGCGCGCATCGCCATGTTCCAGAAATTGGCGCGAGAAGGGTACGTCGTCGTAGGTGTGCGTGATGCGGCCGGGGCTGGGGCTCATCACGATCAAGCGGGTGGCTAAAAACAAGGCCTCTTCTACCGAGTGGGTGATGAAGAAAACCATTTTGTTGGACTTGGCCCAGGCGTGCAGCAATATTTCTTGCACCGTCTCGCGGGTGAATGCATCGAGCGCACCCATGGGCTCGTCCATGAGCAAGACCTTGGGGTCGCTGGCCAGGGCGCGCGCAATGCCTACGCGCTGCTGCATACCGCCTGAGAGCTCATAGACGGCGCGGTCGGCATATTTTTCTAGGCCGACAAGCGCCAGTTTTTCTTCGCCAATCCGGCGTCGCTCGGCAGTGCCCACTCCCCGCATGCGCAGGCCCAGGCAGACGTTGTCGATCACCGAGAGCCAGGGCATGAGCGCGTGCTTTTGGAACACCACGCCCCGGTCGGCGCCCGGCCCTGCTACGTGCTCACCGTTGAGCAGCACTTCGCCACTGGAGGGTGGCAAAAAGCCGGCGATACAGTTGAGCAGCGTGGTCTTGCCACAGCCCGATGCGCCGAGCGCGACGACAAAATCGCCGCCCTTCATTTCCAGGTTGACCGGCGCTAGCGCTTGCAGCGTGCCGCCCTTGACGGCGTAGTTCACCGTGAGATCTTTGATTTGCAATGTAGGCATACAGGTTCGCAAGAGTCCGACATTCAAGAAAAAAGGGGCGAACTTTCTGCAAGTTGCCCCTTTGCTGGCATACAGACCCAAGCCGGGGCGCGCGCCCTGGCCTTGGCCGGTGCAGGTTACTTCAGCGCGTCACGCAGGTAGCTGCTGTCCACGAAAACGCTGTAGTCAGGCTTGACTTCCTGGATACGGCCGATTTCTTTCCACAGCTTGGCGCTGTTTTCCAACGTTTTGGCAGCACCGCCACCCAACCAAGCGCTGGACAATTGTGCAGCCGTGTCAGGGAATACAAAAGCGGCCATGGCATCGGGCACGTCTTTTTCGTCGGCCTTGGTCCACTTGGCAATGGCTTTCACTTGGGGCGAACCGACGGTCCACTTGGCCGCATTGGCACGGTAGTCCGCGTCGGCTTTGGTGATGGCTTTGATCAAAGCCACGACAAAGTCGCGGTGCTGGGCAGCCCATTTGGCATCGACGACCAAGCCGTCAAACGTGGGATAGCCTTTTTTGCCGACGTCCCCCGAGGTTGCGATGGTTTTGCCGTTGCGCTTGATCTTGGACAGCACGGGGTCCCAGACAAAGGAGGCGTCGATGTCACCACGCTCCCACGCGGCCGCAATCGCGGGCGGCGGCAGGTTCATGACGTTAACGCTCTTGGCATCGACGCCTTCTAGGCGCATGCCGACCATCAGGGAATAGTGGGCGGTGGACGCAAAAGGCGTACCGACTTTCTTGCCGACCAGGTCTTTCCAGCTATTGATGCCCGAGCCATTGCGGGCCACCAACTGGTCTGAGGCAGCAATGTCATCCAAGATGTAGACCAAGCGCAGGTCTTGGCCTTGGCTGGTGGCCGTGGCCAGCGGGCTGGAGCCCACTTCGCCAATTTGCACGTCGCCCGAGCTCATGGCCTTGATCACTTCGCCACCGCCGCCAAACATGCGCCAGTTGATTTTGTAGCCGGTTGCTTTTTCCAGTTCCGAGTCCATCAAAATTCGCAGCGGAAGCTGCATGTCTTGGTGCGCAAAAGTCACCTCTTTTTTGGCTTGGGCAAACGCGCCGGTCAAACCGGTAGCGAGCACCACGCCGAGCAGCGTTTTGGCGAGAGCGGGGAGAAACGTCTTTTTCATGGGTTTACCTTTCGTGGACAAAAAATTGAAGAAGCGAAGCCATGCTACGCCTCTTCACACAACTGCAGCGCATGAGCTTATGAGTTTGGCGCTAGCGCTTGGCAGCGTGTAGAGCCAGATGCATGCCTTTATAGTGCCAGTTAAATCAGGCGGTTAGCACCGGTTCGGTGCCTTTCAGAGGCGCAAAACGGTGCGCGCGCCTCCAAGGCGCGGGTTTATCCCTAGATGGTTTTTTGTACATTGGAGCGGCATGGCGGGCTTTGGCCGTCTTCGATAAAAGGTGATTGATGAATTCAAGCATGCAGCGCTGGCTGCCGTTTTTGCGCTGGTGGCCTCGCGTTAACCGCAGTACCTTGCGCGCCGATCTATTGGCGGGCCTGACCGGCGGTTTGATTTTGGTGCCCCAGGGCGTGGCTTTTGCCACGATTGCCGGCATGCCGCCCGAATATGGTTTGTACGCCGCGATGCTGCCGGCGGTGGTTGCCGCGCTGTGGGGCTCGTCCTGGCACTTGGTGTCCGGGCCGACGACGGCAATTTCTATCGTCGTATTTGCAACCATGAGCCCCCTGGCCGAACCCGGCAGCCCGCACTATGTGCAGTTGGTGCTGACGCTGACGTTTTTGGTTGGCGTGTTTCAGCTCCTACTGGGCGGTTTGCGCCTGGGCACCTTGGTCAATTTTGTGTCCCACACCGTGGTGGTGGGCTTTACCGCCGGCGCGGCGGTGCTCATTGCCATCAGCCAGGTGAAAAACTTCTTTGGTATCGCTTTGCCGCGCGGGGCTTCGGTTGCAGCGGTATTGCAGGGGCTGGTGCAGCAGGCGCAATCGATCAACCCTTATGTCACCGCCGTGTCGCTGGCCACCGTGCTCTCCTGCGTGGCGGCGCGGCGCTGGTGGCCGCGGGTGCCGCACATGATTGTGGGCATGCTCAGCGGCAGCGTGCTGGCCTATGGGGTGAACCAAACCTGGGGCTTGGAGCGCACCGGGCTCGGTAGCCTGGGCGCGCTGCGCATTGGTTTGCCGCCCCTGTCCAGCCCGGATTGGGATCTGGCCACGCTGCAAACACTGGCGCCTATCGCCATGGCCGTGGCATTGCTGGCCTTGACCGAGGCGGTCTCCATTGCCCGTTCCATGGCGCTGCATACCGGCCAGCGCATCGACGGCAACCAGGAGTTTGTGGGCCAGGGCCTGTCCAATCTCGCCGGTGCGTTTTTTTCTGGCTACGCGTCTAGCGGCTCGTTTAACCGCAGCGGCCTGAACGTGCAGGCCGGTGCGAAAACGCCTTTGGCGGCTATTTTCTCGGCGCTGTTTTTGCTGCTCATCATGCTTTTTTTGGCGCCTTTGGCGCAGTTTTTGCCGGTGGCGGCTATGGCCGGCATTTTGTTTGTCGTGGCCTGGGGCTTGGTGGACTTTCAGCATATCGGCGAAATCCTGCGTGCCAGCCGCGCCGAGAGCGCCGTATTGGCTGCAACCTGGCTGGCCACGCTCACGGTGCAACTGGAGTTTGCGATCTACATCGGCGTGGGCCTGTCCTTGTTTTTGTACCTTAAGCGCACATCGCATCCCGGGCTGGATGATGTCAAACCCGTGCCCGGCCAAATGCCGCCGGCGTTTAGCGCTGCCACGGGCCTGCCCGATTGCCCGCAGCTCAAAATCGTGCGCCTCAATGGCTCGGTGTTTTTTGGTGCGGTCAACCATTTGCAAGAAGCGCTGCAGGCCATCGATGCGGACAACCCGGCGCATACGCACGTCCTATTGGTGGCCTCGGGCATCAATTTTGTGGATCTGAGCGGTGCGCACTGCCTGGCCCAAGAGGCGCAGCGCCGCCGCGCGCTGGGTGGGGCGCTGTACATCTTTCATATGAAAGACGAGCCCTTGGCCATGCTGCGCGCCAGCGGCGCCTGGGACACCATTGGCGCCGATCATTTTTTCACCCTTGGCGATGACCTGATGCCCACCATCAAAGCGCGCCTGGATGCCCAGCGCTGCGCTAGCTGCACCCAACGCGTGTTTGCGCCCTGCAAAGTAGCCATATAAAAAAAGCCGGGGCGGGCCCCGGCTTTGGGGTGGATGCGCGCGGCTTTAAGCGGCCAGGCGTTGCTCCAACTGCGCTTTGGTGCTTTGCAGCTGCGCCGGCAGGTGGTAGGCCAGCTGGTTAAAGAGCTCGGTGTGCAAAGCGATCTCGGCTTTCCAATCGGCTTTGTCCAAGCTGGTCACGGTGGCAAACTGGGCTGGCGTGAAGTCCAGGCCGGTCCAGGTGATCTCGTCAAACGCCGGGCTCACGCCAAAGCCGTTGTCCACGCCCATGGCTTTGCCCTCCAGGCGGTCAATCATCCACTTGAGCACGCGCATGTTTTCGCCGTAGCCGGGCCAGACGAATTTGCCGTCAGCGCCTTTGCGGAACCAGTTGACGCAGTAGATCGCAGGCAGCTTGGCGCCGGCCTGGCCCATCTTCTGGTCAATATCGAGCCAGTGCTGGAAGTAGTCGCTCACGTTGTAGCCGGTAAAGGGCAGCATCGCAAACGGGTCGCGGCGCACCACGCCTTGCTGGCCTACGGCTGCGGCCGTGGTTTCCGAGCCCATGGTGGCGGCCATGTACACGCCTTCCACCCAGTTACGCGCCTCGGTTACCAGCGGCACCGTGGTCGAGCGGCGACCGCCAAAGATAAACGCATCGATGGGCACGCCCGCCGCGTAGTCCCAGGCGCTGTCCAGCGCCGGGTTGTTGGTGGCGGCCACGGTAAAGCGCGAATTCGGATGGG
>Ga0136644_10003344_pt1 | contig 12002 bp, 10 predicted proteins | sample C_130820_EF_Meta_FD_94780 | JGI IMG/M metagenome (GOLD analysis project Ga0136644, IMG submission 94780) | Freshwater microbial communities from Lake Croche, Canada to study carbon cycling - C_130820_EF_MetaG (v2) (version 2) | ecosystem: Environmental > Aquatic > Freshwater > Lake | place... | reverse complement strand
CTGGTTCGAACCCAGTATCGCCCACCAACGTTCTTGCGAACCGGTGACCTCGCGACCCTGTCGGCTCGCGCTGGTTCGAACCCAGTATCGCCCACCATTAGGCTCGGACTAATTGTTCGAAGCATTGGTTTGAGGAAGTACGAACAGGTGAGCACTGACATCGATTCACTCGTCGTTTCCGCGGAAAGCGACGGTTTTGCCATCTTTACTGACCGTAGCGTCGTGGCGATGCGCGTCAATGGCGAGCTTCGCGACCTAGCCCATCGCCTCTCGGTGGGAGACAACGTAGCGCCTGTGACCATCGGGTCACCCGACGGACTTGCGATTCTGCGTCACTCCGCCGCCCACGTCCTTGCCCAAGCGGTGCAGGGCGTGAACCCGGAAGCGAAGCTCGGCATTGGTCCTCCGGTCACCGACGGCTTTTATTACGACTTTGACGTTCCCGAGGCGTTCACTCCGGAGGACATGAAGGCCCTGGAAAAAAATATGGAACGCATTATTCGCTCCGGACAGCGATTTATGCGTCGTGTTGTGACCGAGGAGCAGGCCCGTACGGAGCTTGCCGGTGAGCCTTACAAGCTTGAACTAATCGGACTCAAGGGTGGAAGTACGGGGGACGACAACGAGAACGTCGAGGTCGGTGGAGCCGAGCTGACCATCTACGACAACGTCGATCCAGCCACCGGTGAGACAGTCTGGAAGGATCTCTGTCGAGGACCTCACCTGCCAAATACTCGAATGATCGGGAATGGAGTTGCACTCACACGACTTGCGGCGGCCTATTGGCGTGGCAGTGAGAAGAACCCTCAGCTGCAACGGATCTACGGAACCGCATGGCCCACGAAGGATGAGCTTCGCGCCTATCAGCAACGCCTCGAAGAGGCCGCCAAGCGTGACCATCGTCGACTCGGTGTTGAGCTCGACCTCTTTTCGTTTCCCGACGAAATCGGGTCTGGTCTGCCGGTCTTCCATCCGAAGGGCGGTGTCATCCGTCGCGTGATGGAGGATTACTCGCGTCGTCGTCACGAGGCAGCAGGCTACGACTTTGTCTACACGCCCCACATCACCAAGTCGAACCTTTTCGAAACCAGCGGCCATCTCGACTGGTACTCCGATGGGATGTTCCCGCCGATGAAGCTCGACGAGACTCTCGACGAACACGGTCACGTGGTGAAGCCGGGCGCCGAGTACTACCTCAAGCCAATGAATTGCCCGTTCCATATTTTGATTTATCGTTCGAGCGGGCGCAGCTACCGTCAGCTCCCGCTGCGAATGTTCGAGTTCGGTTCGGTGTATCGGTACGAAAAATCAGGCGTTGTTCACGGGCTCACGCGCGTGCGAGGTATGACTCAAGATGACGCCCACATTTTCACGACGCGCGAGAACATGCGCGAAGAACTGACGAAGCTCCTCGAATTCGTTATCTCGCTGCTACGCGATTACGGTCTGGACGACTTTTATTTGGAACTTTCGACGAAGGATCCCAATAAGTACGTTGGTGACGACGAGGTGTGGGAAGAAGCGACGGAGACTCTGCGGTCTGTGGCCGAGGAGTCTGGTCTTCAGCTCGTTCCCGACCCTGGTGGCGCAGCATTCTACGGACCCAAAATTTCGGTGCAGGCGCGCGACGCGATCGGACGCACCTGGCAAATGTCGACGATTCAACTTGATTTCAACCTGCCCGAGCGGTTTGAACTCGAATACACCGGTAACGATGGCAATCGTCATCGCCCCGTGATGATTCACCGCGCGCTTTTCGGTTCCATTGAGCGGTTCTTTGGCGTCTTGACCGAGCACTACGCGGGAGCATTCCCGCTGTGGCTATCTCCGGTTCAGGTCACGGGAATTGCGGTCGCGGAGGAATTTGAGCCCTACCTCAGGGACATTATCGCGTCGCTGAGGGAGCGAGGTATCCGCGCAGAATTGGACGCATCGGATGATCGCATGCAGAAGAAAATTCGGAACGCGACGGCACTGAAGACCCCTATTCAATTGATCGCCGGAGAGGATGATCGCGCAAACGGTGCGGTGAGCTTCCGGTTCCGTGACGGAACTCAGCGAAACGGTGTGCCGGTTTCCGAGGCGATTGAACTCATCGTGCGCGCAAGTGAAGACCACCGTCAAATCAACGGTGACGAAGATATTTGATGCGACCGACGAGACCATGAACCACTACGGCGAGGAAGAGTTTGACGGTGTTGCGGCCGAACCGTCGACCAACTTTGCCGGCGCGCCGGATGAGTTTCAGCGATTGTGGACGCCGCACCGCATGGCCTACATCACTCGCGGTCACGCAGGGGATGATGCAGAGGACGAGTGTCCGTTCTGTGTGGCTCCGCAGCGAACCGACGAAGAGGGGCTGATCGTTCACCGCGGAAAGCTCGCCTTCGTTATCCTCAACCTTTACCCCTACAACGCCGGTCACGTGATGGTCTGCCCTTACCGTCACGTTGCAATGTATGACGACGCAACTGTCGACGAGGTTGCGGAAATCGCTAGTCTTACTCAGACGGCAATGCGTGTGCTCAAAGATGTGTCACGCAACGAAGGATTCAACATCGGTATGAATCAGGGACGAATCGCCGGAGCAGGGGTCGCTGACCATTTGCACCAGCACATCGTTCCGCGGTGGTCCACCGATGCCAACTTCTTCCCGATTATTGGTAAGACCAAGGCGATCGTGAGCCTTCTTGGTGATACTCGGCAGGCACTCGCCGATGCATGGCCGAAAAACCGTTAGTTCCTCATACCGACGAAAAGAATGGTGATCATGACTGAGAACGCACAGGCTCACACTGGTTCGAACCGCGTCAAGCGCGGGCTCGCGGAGATGCTTAAGGGCGGCGTCATCATGGACGTTGTCACTGCGGAGCAGGCGAAGATTGCCGAAGATTCAGGAGCGGTCGCCGTGATGGCTCTCGAGCGCGTACCGGCGGACATTCGCGCCCAGGGTGGCGTCGCGCGTATGAGTGACCCCGACCTTATTCAGCAGATCATCGACACTGTCTCCATCCCGGTGATGGCTAAGGCCCGAATCGGACATTTCGTCGAGGCTCAAATTCTCGAGCACCTCAAAGTCGATTACATCGACGAATCCGAGGTTCTCTCCCCGGCGGACTACGTCAATCACATCGACAAATGGAAATTCACCGCGCCCTTCGTTTGCGGTGCAACAAATCTGGGAGAAGCCCTTCGACGGATCAATGAAGGCGCCGCCATGATTCGTTCAAAAGGTGAAGCGGGTACTGGCGATGTTTCCGAGGCAACCAAGCACATCCGCAAGATTACGTCCGAGATTCGGGCGTTGTCTTCCATGGCAGAAGATGAGCTTTTCGTTGCGGCCAAGGAGCTTCAAGCACCTTACGAACTAGTTCGCGAGGTTGCAGCCACGGGTAAGCTTCCGGTCGTTCTGTTCACTGCCGGTGGTGTGGCAACGCCCGCCGACGCCGCCATGATGATGCAGCTTGGCGCAGACGGTGTCTTCGTTGGATCTGGAATTTTCAAGTCGGGCAACCCTGCAGAACGAGCCAAGGCAATTGTCAAGGCGACCACGTTCTTTGATGACCCTGCGGTTGTTACCGAGGCTTCGCGCGGCCTCGGCGAAGCGATGGTGGGGATCAACGTCTCTGACTTGCCGGCTCCGCACCGACTTGCCGAGCGTGGCTGGTAGCGTCCAACCGCGAATTGGCGTTCTCTCGCTCCAGGGAGACGTGCGCGAACACGTCCTGATGCTTCGAGCAATCGGCATCGAACCAATACTTGTTCGTCGGGAATCCGAGTTGAACGACGTAGACGGGCTCATCATTCCGGGCGGAGAATCGTCGGTGATGGACAAACTCGCCCGATTTTTCGGGTTGTTCAAGCCATTGCGTCGCCGCATTTCCGAGGGCATGCCGGTTCTCGGAACCTGTGCAGGGCTCATCATGCTTGCCGATCACGTGCTCGATGCCATCGATGGCCAACAATCTCTCGGTGGCATCGATGTGGATGTGCGGCGCAACGCGTTCGGCGCTCAGGTCGACTCGTTCGAGGTCGGGGTTTCGGCACCCGCGATTGCCGCGACACCTATCGCTGCGGCATTCATTCGAGCTCCGGTGGTGGAGCGCGTTGGGACGCGCGCCGAGGTGATCGCTGCGCTCGATGACGGACGAGTCGTTGGGGTTCGACAGGGAAACGCGATTGGAATCAGCTTTCATCCGGAATTAGAAGGTGACGCTCGTGTACACGAGTTCTTCGTAGCTCTGGTCATTGACCACGTGACGTCGAGGGGCAAGCCCCGCCACCGTAGCTAGAATCGTCGTTATGTCTGGACACTCCAAATGGGCGACAACCAAGCACAAGAAAGCCGTTATTGACGCACGGCGTGCGAAGTCGTTTGCCAAACTCATCAAGAACATCGAAGTCGCCGCCAAGCTCGGGGGCGCCGACTTGAGTGGAAATCCAACCCTCGTTGACGCCATTCAAAAAGCCAAGAAAACCAGTGTTCCCAACGAGAACATAGACCGGGCCGTCAAGCGTGGGGCGGGCCTTTCCGGCGATGCGGTGGATTATCAGACAATCATGTACGAGGGTTATGGTCCCAACGGCGTCGCCCTGTTGATTGAGTGTTTGACCGATAACAAGAACCGTGCAGCGGCGGAAGTTCGAACCGCCATGTCACGGAATGGCGGAACCATGGCTGATCCGGGATCGGTGGCTTACAACTTCAGCCGCAAAGGCGTTATCCGAGTTGCGTCCGAAGGCGGCGCTACCGAGGACGATATTCTGGCCGCCGTCCTCGACGCGGGCGCCGAGGACGTATCCCTGCAGGGTGGCACATTCGAAATCATCACGGATACGGCAAACCTTGTGCCAGTTCGGACAGCACTTCAGGCGTCGGGTATCGACTACGAGTCAGCAGATAGTGAATTTGTTCCCAACCTGGCCGTTGAAATAGAAGCAGAAACCGCGCGCAAAGTCTTCAAGCTGATTGAGGCGCTCGAGGACTCCGATGACGTGCAGAACGTTTTTAGTAACTTTGACTTGTCTGAAGCCGTCCTCGCCGAGCTCGAACAAGACTAGGCCGGGTCTTCGTCGTGCGGATTCTCGGAGTTGACCCGGGACTAACGCGCTGCGGGATCGGCGTCATCGATCTAAGTTCTTCGCGAACATTGGCTTTGGTTCACGTCGAGGTTGTTCAGACGCCCTCGACGGCGGACGCGCCGATGAGATTGCTGACGATTCGAGACGCGTTTGTTCGATTGTTCGACACATATCTGCCGGATCGCGTCGCTTTAGAAAGAGTCTTTGCGCAACAAAACCTTCGTTCCGTAATGGGTACTGCGCAGGTAAGTGGACTCCTCCTTGCCGAAGCGGCCGGCCGGGAGATTGGCGTCGATCTACATACTCCTACCGAAGTCAAAGCATCGGTTTCGGGCTCGGGGCGTGCAAATAAGGTTCAAGTAGCCAACATGGTCAGGCGCCTCCTCAGTATGGGCGATGAAAAGTTGCTACCCGATGCGACCGATGCTTTGGCACTTGCCATTTGTAATGCGTGGCGCGGTGGGACCGGCCTCGGAGGTGGAACGCGAGCGAAGTTGTCTGAGTTGACTCCCGCTCAACAACGTTGGCGCGACGCGGAGAGCCTCGCTCGTCGAAACCGAACTTCAAACTAGTCTTCAGCCGTGATTGCGTCGCTTCGTGGGGAGATTGTCGCCGTGTCGTCGTCCGCCTGCGTGGTCGATGTCGGGGGAGTAGGTTATTCAGTTTCGCTGACTCCGGCTCACACTCGCCAACTTCACATTGGTGATGAATCCCATTTTCTGACTCGACTCATTGTGCGTGAAGACGCGATGCAGCTCTTCGGATTCGAATCCGAATCAGAACTGACTATCTTTGATGCCTTGTTGACCGTCAGCGGTATCGGACCCCGCTCGGCACTGGCTGTACTGAGTCATTTGAGTCCGCGCGAGATTTATGCCGCGGTGGTCGCCGAGGATGATGCACCGTTCCGCAATGTCTCTGGAATAGGACCAAAAACCGCCAAGCTAGTCGTCGTGTCGCTTGCCGGGCGTCTGACGCACCTCTTAGGGGACGAGTTGGTCGAGACTCATGTTTCGAATCTCAATCAGGATTCAGCTAGTTCCGCCATGCAAACTCAGGTCGTTGCGGCTCTGGTTGGGCTCGGGTGGAATGAAAAGCACGCCTCGGAAACCGTGGTCCGTGTTCTATCGTCGTCGACGACGTTTGATTCTGCGGCGCTTCTGCGCGCGAGCCTATCCGAACTCGGTTCCCCTGGAGTGGGGTCATGACCGACGTTCCCGAAACGGTCAGTCCGGAATTGATCGACCCTAGTGAGGGCGCGTACGAGGGAGCACTCAGACCGAATTCGCTCCGCGATTTTGTGGGTCAGACCAAGGTTGTCGGACAACTGGGTTTGCTTCTGCGCGCTGCCGAATCCGGCGGGCGTGCACCCGATCACATTTTGTTGGCGGGACCACCAGGACTCGGCAAGACAACCCTGGCGATGATTGTGGCTCGCGAGAGCAATCGGCCAATGCGTCTCTCGAGCGGGCCGGCAATTTCTCACGCGGGTGACCTCGCTGCTTTGCTGTCGTCGCTCCAACCCGGAGATGTTCTTTTTATTGACGAAATTCATCGAATGGCGAAGTCGGCAGAGGAGATGCTGTATCTGGCCATGGAAGATTTTCGGGTCGACATCATGGTGGGCAAAGGTGCCGGAGCCACGTCGATTCCTCTCGACTTGCCTGCCTTCACGTTGGTTGGTGCGACAACTCGAACCGGTTTGTTGGCGAGCCCGCTGCGTGATCGATTCGGTTTCACGGGCCATCTTGAGTTTTATTCGTCCGACGAGCTGTTAGACGTGGTGACCCGTTCGGCTGCTTTGTTGGACGTCACGCTCCCCAAAGATGCACTGCTCGAAATTGCTCGTCGCTCTCGAGGAACACCACGAATCGCAAATCGGCTTTTGAGGCGCGTAAGAGATTTCCTGGAGGTTCACCCGCTGACTGCGCCTGAGGTTGCCGCGGATTCGGCACTGACCCTTTATGACGTAGACAAACGGGGCTTGGATCGTCTGGATCGATCGGTACTCGAGGCCTTGATTGTGCGCTTTAACGGCGGACCGGTCGGTGTCAGTTCGCTCGCCGTGTCGATTGGAGAAGACTCAGAGACAATCGAAGCGGTGGTGGAGCCATTCCTGATTCGAGAAGGGTTGATCACGCGAACTTCTCGAGGTCGGATCGCAACCGATGCCGCGTATGAACACCTCGGACACTCACGCCCCGTCGTCCAGTCTCCGACGTCGTTGTTCTAAGTCGAGTCCGCACGAGTGACCTATACTGAACGGGCGCAGTTGCGCCTGAAACTTGAGTGAAAGTAGTCCAACAATCATGCAATTTGACTTCACCACAATCTTGATGATTGCCGTTCTTGGCGTGCTGGTTGTCTTTATGATTCGCAACGGCCGCAAACGTCAAAAGGACGCGTTGGAGCTGCAGAAGCGTGTTGTCGCTGGCGCATCTGTCATGACGAGCTTTGGCGTGTACGCCACTGTGAAGTCCATCGACGAGAGTGAGAACAAGGTCGTTCTCGAAATCGCGCCGAAGACCACCATGACCGTTGCCCGTCAGGCCGTGGTCCGTGTTCTCGATGCCGTGGAGGCTCCCGCCTCGGACGAGGCCAAGAAGTAGTTTCTGTCGCCGAACTGGCGGCATACATCCTTCCACGACACAAAAGGCGATTCCCCTGTGGCCAAGCAATCATCCTCCCGTTCGGCATGGCGCCCGCTCGTCTGGCTTCTCGTTCTCATCGTCGCGCTGATTGGCGCGAATGGGGCGGGAGTCTTGTGGAGCGGCGCGAGTTGGACACCTAAGCTCGCACTCGACCTCGAAGGTGGAACGCAGATTGTCTTGACGCCCACTCTGCAAAGTGGTGAGACGGTCAGCTCCGAGCAACTCACGCAAGCCGTGTCCATCATCCGTCAGCGTATTGACGCCGCGGGTGTCTCTGAGTCGGAAATCAATACGCAGGGCAGCAACAACATCGTTGTGTCGATTCCGGGACAACCAGATGACCAGACTCTTGCTCGCATTCAAGCATCGGCGAAGCTAGATTTTCGCCCGGTACTTGTTGCAGGTGCGCCGTCCTCGGAGCAGGTGGGTCCCGACGGAGCAACTATTACGCCGACATATGATCCGACTCTTCCGAACACGCCGAGTATCGCGCCATCAAACGCATCCGATCTCAACTGGATCACGCCTGAATTGCAGTCTCGCTATTTGGCTTTCACGTGTGGATCCGAGGCAGCGAACGCGACCAACGCTGCGCCCGCCGACGAGCCATTGGTTACGTGCGACGACACGAATACGGCATAGTTTATTCTCGGCCCCGTAGAACTTGATGGAAGTGACATCGGCGATGCTTCCGCTGGACTCATCACCACGCAGACCGGTGCCTCGACCGGACAGTGGGCGGTCAACTTGGTTTTCAATGGCGCGGGAACGACTAAATTTGCCGACATTACGTCTCGCCTCAACGCACTTCAAGGCTCGCTGAATCAGTTCGCCATCGTGCTCGACGGGCGAGTCATCTCTGCACCGGCCACGAAAGCTGTCATTACCGATGGAAAGCCTCAGATCAGTGGAGGATTCACGCAGGAGTCTGCGAAGACGCTGGCCGATCAGCTCAAATACGGAGCGCTTCCCATTGGATTCGAGGTACAGAGCTCGGATTCCATTTCTGCAACCCTGGGTTCGACGCAATTGCAAAGTGGACTACTTGCCGGTCTCATTGGATTGATCCTGGTCGTTGTCTATTCTCTGATTCAATACCGAACTCTCGGACTCGTTACCGTCTTTTCACTGGCCGTCGCCGCAGTAATCACTTACTTTTTGGTCACTTTGCTCTCGTGGCGCGAGGGCTACCGATTGTCTCTTGCCGGTGTTGCTGGTCTTATTGTCGCTATCGGAATTACGGCGGACTCGTTTATCGTTTACTTCGAGCGGATTCGTGACGAACTTCGTGACGGTCGGGGTCTCGAGTCAGCGGTAGAAAATGGCTGGCGCCGTGCGATCAGAACCATCATTGCTTCGGATGCGGTGAACTTCCTTGCTGCCGGCGTCTTGTTTGTCCTCGCTGTTGGAAACGTCCGAGGATTTGCGTTGACCCTGGGTCTAACGACAATTGTCGACCTGTTCGTCGTGTCACTGTTCACGCACCCTGTATTGCGTTTGCTGAGCCGAAACGGCTTCTTCGCAAGCGGTCATCGACTCAGCGGGCTAGACCCGGTGGCTCTGGGAGCCGTCTATCGAGGGCGAGCTCAATTTGCGGCACCGTCCGCCGCACGTGTTTCTGCAGGCAAGGCGGCGAAATCGGCAAAAGAGGCCGCCCGTCGACAGACCATTGCCGAACGCAAGGCAGGCTCTTCGGATACGAATGTAGCTGTGAAGGGTGACGACTAATGGCCAGCTTGACCTCGCTTGGAAACGACCTCTACACCGGTGCACGGTCCGTTAATTTTGTGGGTCGTCGCAAGATCTGGTACCTCGTATCGACACTCCTCGTACTCGTGAGCATCTTGGGGCCGATTGCTCGGGGTGGCTTCAACTTCGGCATCGAATTCACAGGTGGGTCCGAGTTTGTCGTTTCGGGCGTTCCAGGTGGCGACCAGGCCATCGCAACGAATGCCGTCACGTCCGTCGTGCCGGATGTCGCAGCGAAAGTCTCAACTCTCGGAACTGAGTCGATTCGAGTCCAGACGAGCCAACTCACGGATGTTCAGACTCGTGAGATTCGTCAACAACTTGCCAGCGACTACAACGTCACCCCGGAACAAGTCACGGCATCGTTCATTGGAGCAACTTGGGGCCAAGACATTACGAGTCAAGCAATTCGTGGTCTTATCGTGTTTCTTATCTTGGCGGCAATTGTGATGGCACTCTACTTCCGGACCTGGAAGATGTCGCTCGTCGCGATCGTTGCATTGATTCACGATGTCATCATTACAGCGGGAATATACGGAATAACGGGATTTGAGGTTACTCCTGGTGCGGTCATTGGACTGCTGACGATTCTCGGCTATTCGCTTTACGACACAGTCGTGGTCTTCGACAAGATTCGAGAGAACACCCTGGGAAACGGTGCCGATCAGTCCAAGACGTTTGGTCAACAGGTCAACCTCGCCATTAATCAGACCTTGGTGCGATCGATTAACACGTCGGTCGTGGCAGCGCTGCCCGTTGCGTCCATCCTCTTCATCGGCGCTTTTGTTCTCGGCGCAGGAACTCTCCGGGATATTTCCCTCGCGCTTCTCATTGGAATCGCCGTGGGAACGTATTCGACGCTGTTCCTCGCGGCTCCGATGTACGCACAACTTCGTCAGCGTGAACCAGCAATTTCTAAACACGACAAAAAGGTTCTTGCTGAACAAAGTCGAGTGCACCAGGACACCGTTTCGTCGTAGTCGCAGTCAAGTCCCGCTCCTTTCGATTTCCATCGCATAATGGGGGAGAGGAGGAAACATGGTTGATGCACCGCCGTCACCGACGACGACGCCTTCCCTGCGCCGCCTCGTTCCTCGTCTTTTCAGTCGAACCCAGGAGACTGGTGGGTTCGACCGCCTTGTCAAGACAGTCCGCAAGCATCATCCGAAGGCTGACTTTCTTGGCATCGAGCGGGCCTACCAAACGGCAAAACGGGCGCACGAGGGGCAACTGAGACGCTCCGGAGAGCCGTACATCACGCACCCCGTTGCCGTGGCACAAATTCTCGCGGAACTGGGAATTGGCGCTAAAACGATACAGGCAGCCTTATTGCACGACACCGTTGAAGATACTGACTACTCGCTTGATATGGTCAGCGCAGATTTTGGTCCCGAGGTCGCGATGCTGGTCGATGGGGTGACCAAACTCGACAAGGTTAAGTACGGCGATAGCGCACAGGCGGAAACAGTCCGAAAAATGATTGTCGCGATGTCAAAGGATATTCGCGTTCTGGTGATAAAGCTTGCCGATCGCCTGCACAATGCGCGTACGTGGGGATTCATGCCGGCCGAAAGCGCGGAGCGCAAGGCACGCGAGACCCTGGAGATTTATACTCCACTCGCCCACCGGTTAGGCATCCAGACGATGAAGTGGGAATTGGAGGACCTTGCATTCGCTGTGCTCCATCCCAAGATCTATGCAGAAATCGAGAGTCTGGTCACCGATCGACAGCCTCAGCGTGAGGACTTTGTTTCGCGTGTCATCGTGGACGTTAAGGATGACCTTCGACTAGCCAAAGTCCGAGGAGATGTTGCGGGTAGGCCAAAGCAGTTCTATTCGATCTACCAAAAAATGGTGCAGCGGGGTCGCGAATTTGAGGATATTTTTGACCTCGTCGGAATCCGAATCATTGTTCCAACGGTGCGTGACTGCTACGCGGTTCTGGGACTCATCCATGCCCGTTGGAATCCTTTGCCTGGGCGATTCAAGGACTACATCGCAACTCCGAAGTTCAATCTTTACCAGTCGCTGCACACGACGGTAGTCGGGCCCGAAGGTCGGGCGGTTGAAATTCAAATTCGAACTCCCGAAATGCACAACCGCGCTGAGTACGGTGTCGCCGCCCACTGGATGTACAAGGAACGTGTTTCAGCAACGAAGTCGAACGCGTCGTCGGTGCAGGACACCGATATGGCGTGGCTTGCACATATAAATGACTGGCAGGCCGAGACTGACGATCCCAGTGAATTTCTCGATTCGCTGAGATTTGAAATTGGTGCGAAGGAGGTCTACGTTTTCACACCCAAGGGCCGGGTTGTCGGCTTGCCCCAGGGCGCGACGCCGATTGACTTTGCCTACGCTGTCCATACGGAAGTCGGTCATCGAACTATGGGCGCCAAGGTAAACGGTCGCATCGTCACACTGGAGAGCGCCCTCGCCACCGGTGATGTGGTCGAAATCTTGACGTCGAAGAATCCAGATGCGGGCCCAAGTCAGGACTGGCTGAACTTCGTCAAGTCG
>Ga0136644_10003340_pt1 | contig 12011 bp, 14 predicted proteins | sample C_130820_EF_Meta_FD_94780 | JGI IMG/M metagenome (GOLD analysis project Ga0136644, IMG submission 94780) | Freshwater microbial communities from Lake Croche, Canada to study carbon cycling - C_130820_EF_MetaG (v2) (version 2) | ecosystem: Environmental > Aquatic > Freshwater > Lake | place... | reverse complement strand
GTTTTGTTGATGCGGCGTTCCCTGCGATCGTGATTGCGTTAAACGGCTTGATTGAGCAGGTGAAGACAGAGGTCCTGAAGAAGGCGACGGGCGTAGTGGGCGATGTTGGAAAGAAGGTTGAGGCGGTCTGCTCGAAGTCGTGCCTCCCGTGGATATCGGCGCTCTTCGCAAAGGCATCTGAGAAGCCTTCTGCTGCAGCTGTCGCTGATGTCCCTGCTGCTGAGGTCCCTGCCGCTGAGGCATCTGTGACGGTTGCTGCGGTTGCAGAGGCGGCGTCATCGGATATTGCGGCAGCTCTTTCGTCAGTGAAGGAGGATGAGCCTGTTGAAGCCAAGACGGAGTAAAAATATTCAGTTGCTTGAGGGTTGCCTGAATCTCTGACATTGTGCCACGAATATAAAGTAAATTTCCGGCTTTGATATGCCGATCGAAGATGACCTCTTCACTCCACATATCATCTATGGCGAGCGGAGGCGCTTGGCTTTGCGACTGCGTGACCTTTTCTAGAAGGAATCGCTCATCATTTTGCTCGTGCTCTGCAACGGATGTGCGGTGCTCCGCCTGCCACGCCGTATCCCAATTCGGACTCTGTTGAATAAATCCCCAGTTGGCACCCCAGCGAATCACGTGCTGCGTATAACGGCGTGCCTTGGCGTGATTTATGTGAAACTCCTGGACCGCTTTGCCGCTATACGTTAGTAGGTACGACATTTGGTGGGGGCGGGTTGTTATATTAATAATGTGCGGATGCGCTTAAACCGGCGCCTCTAAAAATTTGAAGGCATTTAAGCCGCTGTGGAATAAGACAACACAAAGAATGTGGTGTCTTATTCTACAACCCAAGGGCACGACCCGCAATGCAACTCTACCCGCCGATCGCACCGAAGTCCTCGACTGTGATGCCGCCTGCGCTCTTCTTCGCCGTGCGACGGCGCCAGAGCTCATCGGCACGTTCAAGTGGGTAAGGCACGGAGTGCCGAACTCCGAAGGAGGACTTATCACGGTGTATCTATTCGGCTACAAGACTGGTAAGGCGGGCACCGAAAATAAGCACGAGCTCCCGCCGCCGCACGATACCGTCCTGCTGTTCGGCGAAGCCCTGCTGTGTGCCACCCAGGCAGGCGCTCTAGTCTCATTTGACGCCGCAATGTTTAAAAACTTCTATAATGAGCTCAACGGCGGCTTTGATGATGTAGATGAGGACGAGGAAGAGGACGAGGAGGAGGAAGAAGAGGAGGAGGAGGAAGAGGAGGAAATTAAAGAGGAGGAGGAAGAGGTCGTAGATGAAGTTCCTGAGGACGATGAGGAAGATGCACCACCGGTTCGTATTATCAAAGTTGCCAAGGCAAAAAAGGGCTCTAAGAAAGTTCCTGTCTGGTTTTCTCTAGAAGAGCTCGTTGCTGAAGAGTATGATATCTAATTAAATATGCACAATAAAGTGCTCATCATTTGGTAATTTGTCTGATGTAGCAGAATATTGCTCATCAATATAATCATTAATTTTATCTATAGTTTGATTGAATGCCTTATTAAAACGTTCATAACAATACATAACAATATAGAAAGCAGAAAGAATTAAAGAAAGTGTAGTCCAAAACCCTAGAAAGAATCCGTGAAAGTCGAACATTCTGGTGGCTCATCTCCCGTTTCAGCATCGGCAAACTCAATTTTTTCATCATAATAGTCGTCAATAAGAATCGGTCGAAACTTTTCCCTGAAACGGCGGACTTTACAGAGCGCCTTTTCAGACTTCATTCTGAATCCCTCACTACAGTGCTTATTGCCACAGTAGCAGAAGTTCGTTTCCAGAATTACCTTTTGCGTCCGTTCACACACCTTACGGCGCATTCCGTTCGGCTTTGCAATAATACGCTTATTTCCCATTGGTACAATTTAGCGGGGCGGGGTTATATAATTCAATTTTTTAATCGGAGCAAAAAATGACGCTTAAACGTTGCCTGCGGTGATAAGGCAAATGTCCGCCGTACGAGATAAAATCCGCTCTATTATTCGTGACCGCTGCGCCTCTCTATCTGCCGCCGAGCAGGTAGACCTCGAGCGTGGTATCTTCAATTTCACCCTTGAAGATGCAAAGCGCCGCTCTATTCGCCGAGTCTGGGAAAATCCTGAATTTCAAACATTATATGAGATTTGTGCTCGGCGGACCGTCTCGAATATTGACGCCTCGTCCTATGTTGGCAATTCCCGCCTGATTGACCGCCTGAAGGAGGGCGAATTCAAGCCGCACGACATTGCCGCAATGCCGTTTACCGAACTCCACCCCGAGAAGTGGGGCAACTACGTGGAAATGTCTATCAAGCGGGAGGCGAAGATGCTTGAAGTTGACAAGTCGGCGGCGACCGATATGTTCCGCTGCTCCAAGTGCGGCAAACGGGAGTGTACATACTATGAGATGCAGACTCGTTCGGCAGATGAGCCGATGACCCAGTTCATCCGCTGCCTCAACTGCGGTAAGCAGTGGCGTCAATAAAGAATTTAAAAAATTTGACATTTTTCCAACGTAATCTTTGGTATGTAAACTACAATATGGGAAATACAATTTGTGCTACCGGATACATATTAAGTCCGATAACGCTTAGTGTACATCTTGCGGACAATTCTACAACAACTGCAACGTTTCTAACGTGTGCAGCAGATAATAGTCTAGCTATAAGCCGAGGAGCAATTATCGGACTAGCAGTCGGTCTATCAATCTTAGTCCCCATACTCATTGTTTTCGCAATTGCATGGTGGAATGCATGCTGGAATAAACGTGCGAAAGAACGTGAACTCCGTGTGATAGAACAGGCTGTCCAAGCTGTCATGGACAGGGAAGCCCGTCAACTACAGGCTCTCCAAGACGATATTCCTATCCAAAACTTCGATCCTGTATAAACTATCGTGCGGAAAGCGGCGGCACCAATAAACTACGGACAATTAGTATGTTTTTAACTGTTCTCACGTATAATACCCACGGACTCCCCTGGTCAAGGGATACCTCCGTCCAAATTTGCGAATGGCTCAAAGAGCGCCGACCGCAAATTATTTGCCTCCAAGAAGTATTTGTTGAAGCGAATCGGCACTACTACAAAGAGCACCTTGAACGCAGTGGATACCATGTATCCATTCCTAAAGACGGTGGTGTTACCCTGGTAAGTAGTGGGCTACTTACCGCTTTTTTAACATCTCGGTTTGAATATATAAATGAATGCTTCTATCCGTATCTTGATTATCACAATGTAGAAATCTTTGCGAATAAGGGATTCCATTCCGTAATACTACGTGAACGTATAAGCCGCCGTGTGATTGTTATTGCGAATACGCACATGCAAAGTGATACAGAACTCCAATGGGTATTTGGAACAAAGGTGACACACGATATACGAAAAGCGCAGCATCGGCAAATATTAGAGACCTTGACAACGCCAAATGCGGTACTTATCGTGGGTGATATGAATTGCGAACGGTCGCCAGAATCACTTATTCGTTATATGACACCCGTAGATGAAAGTCGGTTGAAGAAAGCAACGTTCTATTCAACCGGCGAGGATCTGGACCACGTCGCCTGGCTTCCCTTACAATGGGCACGACCTAAGTGCCAATTCTGTGATTTTATGCGGGCTGGACCTCGTCTCACCAATTGTCAGGTATTCCAGAAACCCTGGAGCGACCACGCACCCGTTATATTTTCTATCTTCCTACCTCTGATGCTAGTTCACCCACGCAATACGACTGCGGCTGCGACTGCGTCTGGTTCTGGTTCTGGTTCTGGTTCTGGTTCTGCGATTTTGACGGCGAGTCTTGGTTGATGACATCTTATATCGGGGCACGAAAATATAACGACGGTGTAGGGAACTATGGCAAAGCCTATGTCTGTAATGTTTTGGTGGTATCTTGGAGGATTTATACTATGTATTACAATTATTGGAGTATTTTATTACCTATCCCAAATCGCCGACGAGTGTAAAATTCTGGAAACGATTCAAACTCCCAACGGCATCGTACAAATCGTCAATGATGAGTGCAAGGAGGCGCTACCCCACACAACGGATAAAAATACGATTCGTATGACGAAAAGCATTTGGTCCGGCTCCCGTCGCAACGATGTCCTGTTCCACGAGCGTGTTCATCTAGAACAGAAGCGTGCCGCCCACGATTGGGCAGAATTCTACCGCCGCTACTGGGAATACGATATCTCGGCAAAACCGCCGACCGATTTACCCCCTAGCTTTGTCAGAAATCTGCGACCAAATCCCGATACCCGTGCCGAGCCCTGGGCTATCTGGCGACGCCGCTACCTCTTCTTCCCGAACTACGCAAACACCAGCGCCCCCTCGCTCAAAGACATCCGCGTTCAAGTCTGGGATATGCACGAAAAACGCCTGGTGGAAGTACCCACCGAATGGAAGGAGATTTTCTGTCACGAAGACTCCTGTCCCTATCAATTTGAGCATCCACACGAAATTTCCGCCGAATTTTTGACTAATAATAATCATTCCTCAGCATCGGCACGCTTACAAAATTGGTGGAACGCAAATAAATATGTGTCTAGAACTCCCTAACAAGATTATGGAACATACGGACAAAAAAATAGACGTACGGATTAGGATGGAAAGCATTGAGGTGATGCCGCCTGTAGCATCAAGTCCTCTAGATTCTATGCGAGGACGAGGCAAACGTGGCGGCATATCTCACCAAAATTATACAACCTCTGAAAAAAAGCACCCGAAGGGTAATAAATCAATTGTCATTCTGATGCTACCTGAAAACACATCTAAGCCTATAGTAGGGCATAAACAATGAGCATTAACCCTCCCAATGCCGAAATCACGGCATCAAGAGGTCTAGATTTTTATACGTATATCAATAATACGTGGCAGAACACAGCAAAAATTAAGCCGTACGATTCAAGCGTTTCTGTCAGTGACGAGATTGAAACACGAGTCGAACATGCACTCTTGGATTCCATTGATAAACTCGTAAAAAACAAACCGAACGATTCGGTGAGTAAACTAGTAAAAAGTATTACAACTCCCCAATACCATATCAATAATATATATGATATACAGCGCCTTGCGGCACTCTTTGAATGTATGTCTACAGGCGAAGACGTAGCTCGTATGATTGGCAAACTGAATCGTATACAATCAAATGCTCCTATTACATTTGTAGTTGCCAATGACCGATATATACCCAATAAACGTTGTATATATCTATATGAGCCCAAGCTCGGCTTACCCGAAAAGCAACAATATAAAAAAGGCGTCGACCAAAAGGCTATTCAATCCTATACCAAAGTACTCGGCATTATGGGTAGATTGCTAAATTTAGAAAATCTCGAATCGGCGGTTACAATTGAAAAGAATCTCTTACCGTATTTGTCAAAAGAGAATGACCGAGAAGATGTCTCATTCCATTATCAGTCCAATACACTGGCTGAATTGAATCGTTTATATTCAAATATTCCTTGGAAGACTATGATGCTTGCGTGGGGTCTAACGCCCGCTCTAGCAAGTAGCGCAACCTATATTATAACAAATACACCATATGTTGCAGCACTCAATCGTATGTTTGCCGAATATTCTATGATAACCTGGCGTATTTGGATGCGTGTACAGATGCTTGTACATTTTATGAAATATCTACCGCCCCCGTTTGATGACCTTCATTTTCAACTATGGGGGAAACAACTTCAAGGTACAATCGAAAAAATACCAGAGCGCTTTCTAATGCTGAATTTTCTAAAGGAAAATATCCAACACAATCTCGGATACATTTATGTTAAACATGATGTAAAAAGTAAGTTAAAATCTACGGCGCTTGCGCTAGTAGAAAATCTACGCACTGCTACACTTATACGTATTAAAGAACTCAAATGGATGGCAGATACAACCAAGCTGCGTGCAATTGAAAAATGTAAGGTAATGATATTCCAAGTTGCGTATCCTGATAAATGGGATTTCGAACTTGACAACGTCCCTATTAACGAGTCACGTATGTTGACAAATCTATGGAATCTTACAACCTATGATACTATTACTATGTTAAAACATCTGAAACGAGGTAAAATCGACGAAAAGGAAAACTGGGAGGACGGTGTATTTGAAGTGAATGCGTATTACTACAGCGATAAGAATATGATGGTTATTCCTGCCGGCATTTTACAGGCGCCGTTTTTTGACCTGAAGCGTAGTATGGCGTGGAATCTCGGTGGCATCGGCGCCGCAATCGGTCACGAAATTACCCACGGATTCGATGATGACGGACGTGTATATGATAAAACGGGCGTCATGAATGATTGGTGGTCCGAAGCGGATGCAAAAAAGTATAAGGCGATGTCACAAGCACTCATTCACCTATTTAATGATGCCACCTATATGGGCGGAAAAGTCGACGGAGAAATGACGCTATCAGAGAATATAGCGGACCTTGGCGGTGTATCGATTGCCCTCGAAGCCCTTGAAATGGAATTCAAGAAGGGCGGATACAATGAGGCTGCTAAAAAGAATGCCTACAAAGAATTCTTTACAAGCTATGCGGTTTCTTGGCGAAATAAGGACCGACCGAAAAAAGCCGAGCAGTCTCTGCTGCTAGATAAACACGCCCCTGCAACACTTCGAGTAAACCTTATTGTACGACAGTTCGCAGAGTTCTACGCCGCATTTGATATCGGTGAATCGGACCCCGGTTATATTCCTGCCGGCAAGCGTATTCAGCTTTGGTAATCGTGCGGACTTATAGAACAAGTAGATCATTGAGTCGCCATACTTCATACGTACCGTCGGGCATTGGGCGTTTGACAATAAAGGGAAGGCGGCGGGCTTCCAGCTCCATCTTCGCAATCTGATACGAATCGTTTACACCGGTTGGTACTAGAATATACGGTTTCGCTCCATTATTAATCTGACTTGCACGAAAGCTAATACACTTCGTCTTTTCGTAATTTGTTAGAAATGGATATGTCGTATGATTTGCATCAAGCAGAGAGATATCACGAAGTGATGTTACCATATCAGCAGAGAGTACCTCAGCGCCGGGTGCCACTACATCATCGGCAGGCTTAATGATAAGGCGCTCCTGAATCTGCTCCTCGTACGGAATCCAAATCTCGGGATGTTGTTTGAAGAGCTTGACAACATCTGCCGCCTCCGCTCGCTGTTGCTCCGTCTGCTCCTCCTCCACCTCCTCTACAACATCGCCCTCCTCATACTCCTCCTCGACAATCTCCTCCTCAACCTCGTTTGCGTATTCGTCCATTTGCCTTCTAACACTCCTGAGAATTAAGGTATCAAATTTCTCACAATTTAAATAGCCCTTGGTAGGAGGAATTCAATGGACGGTCTAGATGAACTATTATCGTTCCCGAGTGAACAAGATGGCGGTGGTATTGATGGTGATTTGAATGTAGTTATATTCAAAGACGCAAAAGATAAAAAGGTTGATATCTATACAACGCCTGTTATAATGACGGAAAAGACGCCAGATGCAGCGACGATTCCTGCACTTTCGGAATTTGTTGGAGCAGAAGCATCACTTGCAATTGGTCATATTGTTGCAATTAACGGGGAAGCTGTACGTAAAGTGATTACAAATCCTAAAGATGCCCGTAAAGAAGTAAAGGATTTTCTATTTCTTTTAAAACTCGGAGATACTTACCAAAATGTTTCAGATATTAATACCAAACAGGTGGCTTTTATATGTTTATTCCATCAGTTATTCTTTCTTGCAAAGCTTGCAGAATACGCCGGATTTCCTAGATTTACCGACTCCTTCTCTGATAGATTCAATGCTATACAAGAGAAACTCAAGACGGAGCCTAAAAAGACCGAAACAATCTTTGGTGCGACCTTTAAAGATTTAAGCACTTTTTGGGATACTTTAGTGAAGGATATTTCACTTGAACCCAAAATTACCTTTTCTGCAATAATTGATGTGATGCTTATGGATCCTGTAAAACTCTACGATTGGTTCAAGGATACTACAAAGGGACCGCTTCCTACAGTTGCTGGCTCTGTAAGTGGAAATACTCGCACAGGATTTGATGCAATGTCCTCCGTTGCGGGCACAGTGAAGCCACCAGGAGCTCCGTCGACAACATCAGGCGCATCAGGCGCATCAGCCGCCTCCTCCGTAGCACCTGGTACAATTTTACCACCTGGCGCAGTATCACCCGCTATAACGAAAAATATTGAAGCACAGTTTGCGACAAGCGGAAGACTTCCAACAGGACGTGTAATAAATACAGCAGGAGAGCCGGTAGGCGAAGAGTCTCCTGCAGATGGAGAAGGACAGTCAGATGCCGTACTAACGGCAATAAAAGCCAACCGTGAAAGACAGAGTAAACCTCCTACACCCGCCCCTATTGGACCACAAGGAACCAGACCAAAACGTCTAGCGGCAAAGGCAATGGAAGAAAACCGAGCAAGTCGACCTAGTAATTTTGGAATGCCTGTATCACGTAAAGAAAGAGGAATAAAGAAACTCGCCTCTGCCGTGGCATCGGACGCATCCCAACAAACAAAGGAAGAGCTAGAAAGTGTTCCAGAAGTCGACAGAGAAACAAATAATGATATTAATGAAAATGCCGGTTCAGTAGGAACACAGGCAGTGCCAATGTGAAGATTAATATACTAAAGTAGAGGGATGAGTTATGATTTGCGGTGCTTTGGGTGGGACGGATGTATTATCCCACATACTCTCAAAGCAGTACAAACCCTTGTCCCCAAATGGACCGATCTGAAGATACTACGTAAAAAGCAGGATGAGAACGGTGAGGACCTACGCCTACTCAGCACCTTCTTTCACGATACTACATTCGGTCCTTATATGCCAGGTTATACAAAAGAGAAACGTATTGATGTTGGCAGTTACGGCAATATCTACCTCGGCACCCGTGGCATCTATAAACCACAGCACGGCAAAAAAACTGGCATAATCCACCTTGAACGGGACCGTGCAATGGAGGAAATCTGTATAAAAGATGTCCGATTGCGAATCACAGACGAGGAGCGGGAAGGAAGCCCCCGTACTTGTCGTGCTGCATATGATGCCGAACTACGTAGTATTCTTGCCGAAGCATTCCTACACGCTCTTGTACTCAAAGTCTTTGAAACAGTCGGAATTCCTCAAAGAGCACCTAAACTCTACGAAGTCGTCGGTTATACACGAAAAGGTCGTACCGCTAATACACCACACGATATAGAATCTGTATGGATGATTATGGAAATGCTCAGTGGTCATACACTAGAGCGCTATTTACGAGTAAATTTTACACACGTACACTCTGCGAATGAAGAGATTATTATTGATATTCTTATCCAACTTGCCCATTGTCTCCACATTTTACAAACAAAACTACGATTTAATCATCGAGATATAAAACTCAATAATCTATTTGTACGTCATCATGCCGATGAATGGATGCGGGAGTTAGATGTAGAAGGATACGGATCCTATATCTGTAAGCAGGATATAACACTGCTCGATTTCGGATTCTCTTGTATCGGTTGTCCCGTTGATAATACCTGTATAATCAGCGCCGGCAGTTGGTTCGATGAAAAAGACATCTGCTTTAAAAAAGGACGGGATTTATGTCAGTTCTTATATGCACTCAACGCCGCCTATCCACTACACGCATATGTATCTAGCGCCTTTTATTCGTTTATTTCGGCTGCTATGATTGTACAAGACGGTAGCACACCTGTCAATTTACTATATGGTATTACCGAAGACGGAGTACCGAATAAAATGCCAGGACAGACGGTTAAATTTCACGAAGGGGTCTATACATTCTTAAAAAATGAAGCCGTTCATATACCAACGTGTGAACCTCTTCAATTCTTAGCCGAACTAAGAAAATATCAGAGAATATAAAGACTCTGACATATATAGAACTAAGATGAGTGCTACAAATAAACGTGTTATGCGTGATATAGCGCATGTTACCGGTCCGTCCAAAGAAACTCTTGAACGGACCGGTATCTACTATCAAAGCGACGAGTCAAATATCTTCCACGGTACGGCAATGCTTGTGGGGCAGAAGGATACGCCTTACTACGGTGGTTATTACTTCTTTGATATCAACTTCCCTGCGGATTACCCCTTCTCACCTATCAAGGTGAAGACGCTAACACAGGATGGTACGACTCGTTTCAATCCAAATATGTATGTAGAAGGGAAAGTATGTCTTTCTATTCTAAATACGTGGCACGATGGACCCCAGTGGTCCTCCGTTCAAACGCTAGAGTCGGTGCTACTTGTTCTGATGGCAGATGTTCTCAGTGCAAATCCTCTTACAAATGAGCCTGCCTATTACAATACTGGACTCAGTGACCCAGCCAAAATGTACAATCGTATGATATTTCACGCCAATGTAAAGACGGCAGTATTGACGATGCTTCAGTCGCCACCGCCGTTTGCCGTACCCTTTACGGAGACAATGCGGGCTGTATTTCTAACAAATTGTGCTGGTGTGCTGCTGGCGGCAGAGACGCACGAGGTGACGTGGGACGGGCGGTCCGAAATGCTGGCGGTGTACGGGATGACGGTGCAGTATAATTTCGCACGGCTGGCAGGTGATTTGCGGGCGGCAAGGGCGTCGCTTTCTAGCGGTAGCGGTTAAATATTATTATAAACCGCCAGCCAATTAACAACATTCTCATCGGATACGCTGTTAATAGAACTGACAGTGAGAGTGCCGAGCTCACTATCAACAACATATGTTAGAATGCCAGGTGTGCCTAAATTTGCTGTTTTATAGGTTAAAAAGATGTAAGGGTCATAGGTAAAAATTGTATTGGATTCAGTTGTATATGTGCCTGTATCAAGAGTTACTTGACCGACAGAATTTGCCAAGCTCAACATGCCCGTGGCGTAGAGGTCGCCACGGTTTCCGTCAATACCAGCGTAATTACCACTATTTGAGCCAGCCTCAATACGTGGAGCATTGATAGACGAAAAATACATAGATGTGTAATAGTTCGCATTGCTCATATTGAATTGGGGAGTTGCTCTATTGCTTTTACCATTATAGACAAAGTTAGCTCGGATGACCGCCTGCGGTGAGGATATCAACAGTGTTGGGCTGGAATTGCCGGTGATATCAAGGCGTCCATCATAGCGATCTGTACTCAGCTGTGAATATGTACTTAAATTTGTTTTCGCAGTTACATATGAATAGTCAGAAATTGCTTGAAGGAGCGCAGACGATATATTTGTTATATATGCTCCTGCATAACTATTACCGGCATCATTTCCTACTTCAACCCCTGGCAAGTCTGGGTCCTCCTGAAAATAGAACTTACCATAGGCATAATATTGATTTAGCGTAGAATTTATCATACCCATAAAATTTCCATCATCCGGTGCTAATTCTGCAATAACATTTCCCTGGGTATACACCGACGGACCAAGGTCGGGCATACTATTACCAAAATCGTAATTATTAGGAACATATACAGGCTTATCCGTATTATAAACGGCAAAATGGGCGTCATTTGGATCAATAAATCCGTTAAAAAAGGTCACCGCATCAAATACACCTACATAGTATTGAGTTACACCAGGATTTGTATCAGGGAAGAGTTTTTTACCGTTTTCACGTAATATACGACCCGCAGGGCAATAGCCCTCATACATTGATGTCAGTGGCACAAGTTGATTGTTCCCATAGGTATAGAATACAGTATTGAAGGGCGCCGTAGAAATATATGAACGGCGCTGTCCGCCAGGGAACCCATCTGTCATTCCACGAACTGTAGTCATTTCTAGGAGAGTGAGATGTTTTTTGTAAAAATTGAACCGCCCCTCCAGGGTATGTTGACTGATACAGTGATGGCTTCCAATTCTGGTTCTGCATTAAAAAAGTTCCTTGAGGAGCACCGTACCAATGAAAATGTATACAGTCTACTTGGTATGGGCAATGATGCCGGCAAGTACAATGTAGAAGATGCCGAGTACGACCACTTCCTCCAACTTGTTCACCAACATATCTATAGCACGCCTCCACGAGC
>Ga0136644_10003337_pt1 | contig 12028 bp, 13 predicted proteins | sample C_130820_EF_Meta_FD_94780 | JGI IMG/M metagenome (GOLD analysis project Ga0136644, IMG submission 94780) | Freshwater microbial communities from Lake Croche, Canada to study carbon cycling - C_130820_EF_MetaG (v2) (version 2) | ecosystem: Environmental > Aquatic > Freshwater > Lake | place... | reverse complement strand
TATTTTGTTGTTGTTTGTACTAGTAAGTTGATTTGTTAGGTAATCAATAGTCATTATTTTATGTTGAATATCTTTTTCTAATTTTGCTATAATCAATCTTTGATTTTGTAAAGTTGTTTTCAATTTTTCATTTTCTATATAATAGTTTGCTTTATTCAGATTTATTGTAAAAAGCCAATTTTGATGCACTTTTGTTTTGATATGTGATGCGAATACACTATAATTTTGGTAAACTTTACCAGGCCTGCTATTACAAGGGCATTTTATTCCTCTTGTTATACATGGAATCTTATCAATATAATTTCCTAATTCGTCAACACTTGGACGGTATAGTTCTGGTTCTAGTGTTAATTCCATTTTACAATAATATAAAGTAAATATTTTTATATTATTTTTATTTATTTGTTTTCATTAAAGGGAAGGGGGGTCAGGAGGTCGGAACGGAACGTAGGTTCCCTACAAAATTGATTCTAAAAGAATTTATATAAATTACATAAAAGAATAGTCATATATTATTATAATGTCAAGTAACGCTAAGATTAACAACATGTCTTCTATTGAATCTTCTAAAAATAAAGACGGTAAAAAAAAAGAATCTAAAGAGAATAAACTTAAGAAAAATGATGCTGATTCTGAATCTGATAGCGGTGATGAATCAGATTATGATTCGGACGACTATGAAACTATTTCAGATACTGATTCTTCATACAGACCTCCTACTAAAAAGAAGACTAATAGAAAACGTGTTGTAGATAGCGAAGACGAGGATTCTGAAGATGATGAAGATTCATATGATGACGACGAATCAGAAGAAGATGATGATTACGATTCAGAAGAAGATAATGATGATAAAGATGATAAAGATGGTCCTATTGACGAAGCAGAACTCCAAAAATATATTTCTCGGATCTTTCCATCCAAGTATATGAAAGAACGCGCTAATAAATCTAGCAAAAAAAAGGAAGAAAAGAAATTTGACAAGAAATCTGTTAAAAAAACTGAAAAGAGATCCGAAAAAAGAAAAAGCAAAAAATTTGACAAAAAAACCGACAAAAAAACCGACAAAAAAACCGACAAAAAAACCGACAAAAAAACGGATAAAAAATATTCAGATACTGAAGAATCTGATTATGATGATGAAGATGAAGAAATTGATAATGCAGTAATTGATAAAGGACAATATGGTTTTATCTTTACTTTAGATGGAGACGATCAAGATGATGAATGTGTTTATAATGATGAAGAAGATGATGCTGAATGTAATAGTGAAGACGAAGAGACATTTATGAAAGAAAGTTATCAAAAACTTGAACCTGTTCCAGAAGAAAATAACAATAAAGATAAAAAATCTAAAAAGAACAAAAAATCTAAAAAGGATAAAAAAGATAAAAAAGAAAAGGATAAAGAAATTGACAATGATCTTACGGATGTCGAACAAGAATATCTAGAATTAGTAGATACTAAAAAGGATTTAGTAGAAGCTTATCGTGCAAAACCTAAAAGTAAAATTTTAAAAGAAGCTATTGAAGATTGTGATGAATCCATTAAAAAATTGGTTAAAAAATCTCGTGCCAAAAACGCCAAGACTTATCACAAACTTATTCACGATGATAAAAAAAGAACAAATGAAATAGATTATTTCAAAAAGAAATTGTCAAACAAAGAACAATTACGTGTAATGAAAGATTTAAAAGAAATCAATAAACATATCAATATTGAAAAACCTTATAGACTTACATTATTAGATACAAAGATGCCTGCTAAATTCAAAGCCATTGCACTTCAAAAACTCAATATTTTGAAAACAATGGAACCCGGTGATAATGAATATTATAAAATCAAAAATTGGGTAGATACTTTTATGCGTATCCCTTTTGGAGTCTATAGAAGTTTCTCTATTAAAATGGAAGATGGTATGGATGTTTGTAATGAATTTATGGAAAATGCTAAAAAAACATTAGATTCTTGTGCTTATGGTTTGAATGATGCTAAAATGCAAATTATGCAATTTATGGGTCAATGGATTGCAAATCCTTCTGCTATGGGTTCTGCAATTGCTATTCATGGTCCACCAGGCACTTCTAAAACATCGATTGTTAAAGAAGGTATTAGTAAAATTCTAGGACGCGAATTTGCATTTATTGCATTAGGAGGTGCTGGTGATAGTAGTTTTTTAGAAGGTCATTCTTATACTTATGAAGGTAGTTCTTGGGGACGTATTTTACAGATTATTATTGATAGTAAATGCATGAATCCTGTTATTTATTTTGATGAATTGGATAAAGTTAGTGATACACCTCGTGGTGAAGAAATTATTGGTATTCTTACCCATTTGATTGATACATCTCAAAATTCTCAATATCATGACAAATATTTCTCAGAAATTGATTTTGATTTAAGTAAATGTCTTTTCATTTTTAGTTATAATGATGAAAGCAAAGTTAATCCAATCTTGCGCGATCGTATGTACCGTATTCAAACAAAAGGATATGAATCAAAAGAGAAAATTATTATTGCCAGAGACTATTTGTTACCAAAAATTAGAGAACAAGTCAATTTTGCAGAAGGTGACGTTATTATTCCAGATGATACTATTCAATATATTGTTTCTAGTACTTATTTAACAAAAAATGAAGCAGGGGTACGTAATTTGAAGCGTTGTTTGGAAATTATTCATACAAAACTTAATTTATTCCGATTGGTAAAACCCGAATCCACTCTTTTTGGAAAGGATATGAAAATGGAAGTTAAGTTTCCTTTTACAGTTACTCGTAAGGATGTTGATATTCTTATCAAAAACGAAGAAGAACAAAATCAGAGCTTATTGGCTATGTATGTGTAAAACATTGAATAAAAATAAAGATGTAATATTATAAATAAAATAAATAATAATATTTATAATATAAAAATGGAAAAAAAAAATACTGTTTTATTCGTAGAACCCCGTGTTTTCAAAAAATGTCCTGATATTTTGAACCAATTTGTAAATATTCTAGGAACCAATTGGGAATATATTTTTTATTGTGGAAAAGGAACTTTATCTTATTGGGAAAATACCAATATCCATAAAATTTATGAAATCAGAGAACTTGATGTAAACAATTTTCCTACAGAGGATCTTTATAGCGATTTTATGAAACAAAAATCATTATGGGAATCTTTATCTGGTGAATATGTTTTGACAGCACAAATGGATACTTGGATTACAAATGATTTTGGATATACCATCGATGATTTTATAAAATTAAATAAAAGTTTTATTGGTGGTAATATGTCTTATCCATGGTTTGAATTGTCTCAACGCGAAGGTATCGACTTTAATTACAAAAATTTTAATGGAGGTCTTTCTTTACGAAATAGATTGGATATGTTAAAAGTTATCAATCACTTCCCTCCTGAAAAAACGAGTGATATTAGTGATGTTTTAACGCGAAATATTCATACAGATGCAGAAGATATTTATTTTGTTTTGGGTTGTTACAAACTTGGTTTACAAATCGGCAACGACGAAAACAGTTCTCATTTTGCCATCCATACTATCTTTAAAGACAATTTTTTTGGTATCCATAAACCTGGTAATGAAATTAAAGATATATTACAAGAACATTACCCTGATATATACTCATTAAATCCTTATTTATAATTTACAAATATTATAATAAAAGTAAAAATTGTAGGGTCCCCCCTACGATTTCGGAAATTTCAAAAGTATGTTTTGAAAAAGGTCCAAGGTTTTTCATTTTGGACAATTATTTTTTGTCCTTTTTTCAAAAATCAAAAAACAAATTTAAAAAGGGGGTCTGAAAAAGTAGGTTCACAGCATAATGCAGTAAATTCCAAAAAAGTAACCAAAAAAGTGTTAGCATAAAATTTTATACTGAAACTTATTCAAAAACTTTTCTTTATCTAGTTTAGGATAATATGGATAAAGAAAAGTTTGAAGAAAAGTTTGAATGTAAAAAATGTAACTATATTACGAGTAATAATAATAGTTATAATAAACATTTAATGACTGCAAAACATAAAATGGATAATATGGATAATAAAAAGTTTGAAGAAAAGTTTGAATGTAAAAAATGCAACTATATTACGAGTAATAAAAATAGTTATAATAAACATTTAATGACTGCAAAACATAAAATGGATAATAAAAGTTTAGAAGTTTGTACAAAAGTTATAGAAAAAAATAAGTGTAATTGTGGTAAAATGTACAAACATATTCAAGGTCTATATAAACATAAAAAAAAATGTGATAATAAAAAAATAGAAAAAGCAGATATTGAAATACCTTTTGTAAATACTATTATTAAATCAAATATTCCAAAATTAGAACCATACAATATTATAACTGAACTATTAAAACAAAATAATGAATTACAAAAACAAATAATAGAAATATCTAAAGAACCAAAACAAATAATCAATAATTATACAAATACAAGTAATAATACAACAACCAATCAAAGTTTTAATTTGAATGTATTCTTGAATGAAACCTGTAAAGATGCTATGGACGTCAAAGAATTTTTAGATAATCTAAACCCAACCATTGAAGACCTAGAGAACGTTGGGGAAAAAGGATTTGTAAGAGGTATTTCAGATATTATATTGAAGAGTTTGAAAGCAATAGAAGTAAACAAACGTCCCATTCATTGTACGGATATAAAAAGAGAAATTGTTTACATGAAAGAAGATGGTGCTTGGAACAAAGATGATAAAGACAACTCTAGAATGAAAGAATTAATAAGAAAAGTAGAAAACAAAAATTTTTATAATGTTTTCGAATGGCAAAAATCCCACCCCGATATAATGATTTTAGATTCCCCAGATTATATAAAACGGAATATGTTGATAGAAAAATCCTGTGAAGCAGTGAATAAAGAGGATAAAGTCCGTGGAAAAGTCTTGAAAGAATTATTGAAGGAAATTCATATTTCAAGTAATCATGTTTCATAAAATAATTTGATGTTATACAAATAAATAACATCAAATAAAGTAAATTTACAAAAAAGTAATAATTCATTATTTTATCCAATTTGCATATTAGAACCTGTTTGATTTCCTCCACGGGTTCTCAATGCATTACTTAAATCTTTGTCTAAACATAAACTACCTAAAGAATTAGATAATCCTGAACTATTTCCAAAGCAAGATGGATCTCCTTTTAATTCTGAAAATTTATCAATAGTATTATCAGCTACATATGGTTTACAAAATAAACCATTAAAACCATCAATTTTAACGCAACTAGCAGTATTATTATTTATTAAAAAATTATTAATACTAGATTCAGTATTTGGATTTCCATTTGTATTAGAATAATTACTAAATCCTTCGTAAGGAAATTCTTTAGAAAATATAGTATCAGGTGAATATGGTTGAACTACAGTACTAGATATCATTAATATCGATACTATTACAGCAAAAAATATAACTGCAATCAATATATTTATTGTATTTGTTTTCATAATTATACATTATAATACGAAAATTTATTGAAAATATAAAAAACAACTTAGAAAAATCGATATTTAAATTATATATTTGTAGAGATGAATAATGAAGAACGTCTAAATTTAAAACGATTATTAGATCAGTCTAATTGTGATGATAATACAAAAATTATACAAAAATTAAAACATAGTGTTCTTATTCGTGATGATATTCGTAAAATAGAAAATTTAAAAACAAAAAATTCAGAATTCAAAACAAATGATATATATGGTTTTATAGAATTATGTAAAGGAGAATGTAGATTTTTATATGATAATTATACAGATATTTTCAATAAATTAGTAGTTGATGAATTAGATCTTACAATTATGACAAAATTATTAACAATATTAAAGCTTATAGAAGATAAAAAAATGGATCAACATGAAGGTTCTGTAATGGTTGGTAAAATTTTAAAAGAATTATATGTAGATTCGTCATTGAAAAGGATTGAAAAATTAGATCAAATAAATGCGGAAGAAAAAATAGAAAAAATAGAACCTAAAAGTATATCTTGGAAAGAATACAAATTAATGGAACCTACGGTTCCCCTTAAACCCCTCCCTTAAAATTAAAACATCTTGATAATGATGAAAATGAAACATCTTTATATTGACAAAAAATATAATATATTGATATTGTTAAAAATTAAAACATCTTGATAATGACAAAAAATGAAACATCTTTATATTGTTAAAGGAAGGGTCTAGTGAATCTGAAAAAATTGATTCTAAAATAATATAAATAGATTTGTATTATATTATTAATAATACTATAATAATGGCATCTTTTGATAATTCTTCTGTAAACTCTTTATACAATGGTCTTAAAAACTATTGTAAAAATACTTCAAGAGATTTTGCAATTTTGAAGATTGCTTTTCCAAGTGAAGAAATTGCTTTAATGTATACTCGTGCTATTCAAAAACATAATGATTCTGTAATAAATAATTATCATTGTGATGCAGGGTTTGATCTTTTCGTTCCACAAAATGTTGTTTTTAATTCAGAAATAGATGACTTGTATTCTTCAAAAATGATTGAAATGAAAGTAAGAACAGAAATGATTTATTGTGATGTATCAAAAAATCAATTGTATCCTGCGGCATTTCATCTTTGTGCTCGTTCAAGTATTTCTAAAACACCATTAATGTTAGCAAATCATATTGGAATTGTAGATTCAGGATATCGTGGTTATATAATTGGGGCTTTTAGATGGTTAAAAAACCCAGAATCAAATAATAATCTTTATGTTGTAGAAGCAGGAACTAGACTCGTTCAAATTTGTCATCCGAATCTTTGTCCGATTTATATAATGGTTGTGGATGAAAATGAATTGACAGAAACATCGAGAGGTTCGGGTGGATTTGGATCAACAGGAGTATAAATAAGGGTTAAAAACCGTAGGTTCCCTGAAACCCCCCTCCTTTTATAATGTATTTGATATTCGCCCATTTGATTAATATCAAGTTGTTTTTTTTAATGGAGGGGTTTCAATGGAACCGTAGGTTCCCTGAGCTAATAATATCATATGTTCTTGTAATCCCATCTTTTGAAAAATGAAAAAATTATCATATTTTATTTGATAAAATTTATTAAATTGATTACGAATAACAATAAATGTACCATTATCTTTAAACAAAATATTTAAAACAATTCCACCAAACATATTTTGAACTTTATTGTCATTATTATTATTATCATCATTATTTTCTTTTTTTTTGTTTCTTATACAAAAAATATGTTTAGCTAGATGTAATTCATTAATAGTATCTACAAATCTATATTCTTGAAGTTTTTTACAATAATTTACTATTTTTTCTCTTGGCAATTTTAATTCATTCAATTTATTATATGTTTTTGTTGTTATAGAATCAATCGTTTTATTTTCTAAATAATCATTTTTAACATTCTCTAAAGATTCTAATAATTTTTTTATATCTAAATCAGAAAAAAGAGTAGGATCATTTAATGCATTTTGAAATAATACTTTTAAATCAATATTATTTTTTTTTTCCGACATTTATTTATTTTCACATTATATTTCTATTTATTTTCAAATATATTATATGAAATGTTTTATTTTTTCAATGTCTTTTTCATAATCTGGAAAAAAATGTTTAATAACTTCAATAATAAACATGTTTAATAATAAAAATATGGATGTACTGAATATAATTTTTGAATCAATCGGATGTAAAGTAATTTTTTCGCGGTATGGATTAAATCTTATTATTAAAAATAAACAAACAATTGTATGTATTGAATAATTTAATACATTCAAATAATTAATATTAAAAGTTACAATTCCGAGAACAATAGAAAAATATGTAATATTGAAAATAAAAAGAATATGTAACAAATAATGTCCCATATAATCATATAATTTATCAATTTGTTTTGTTAAATATTCAAGTATAACAATCATAATTTTAATAATTATTATTATATATTATCACAATAAATAAACATGATAATATAACAATATTATATAATTATCAATTGAAATATATAACAAATATGGAAAAAAAAGTAAATAATGAAATAATAATTGCAAATAAATACAAGTTTCTTTCTAAATTAGGTGAAGGTAAATTTGGTTTGGTTTTCAAAGCAATGAATATTGATTCAAATGAAATAGTTGCAATAAAAACTGAAAATATAAAAACCACATATAAATTATTAAAAAATGAAACTAAAATTTTGAAATATTTGTACGACCAAGGTTCACGATGTATTCCTATAGTTTTTTGGTATGGTATTTGTTTAGATAAAACCTGTTTGGTATTTTCCTATTTTCCATTTTCATTATATGATTATGTTGAAAATAAAGGAAAAGTAGATATAAAATTGGTTTCAAATATAATGAAATCTTGTATAGAAGTTCTCGAATCTATACATAAACATTATGTTTTACACCGTGATATAAAACCTCAAAATTTCATGTATCGTGATGGAGAAATATTTTTAATAGATTTTGGATTAGCCACATTTTACATAGATGAAAATGGAAAACATATTGAAAATAAAAATGATTGTGATGAAATTGTAGGTTCAACAAGATATGCTAGTTATAATATTCATTGTGGAGAAACTTATTCTCGTAGAGATGATATGATTTCATTAGGATATATGTATCTTTGGATGGTTCTCGAATATCTTCCTTGGGATATCAAAATTGAAAACAATCCTCCAAATACAAATATAATTTATTTAGAAAATCATTTAAAACATCGTAAAAATATTTTTAAAAAAGAAAAAAAATCATGGGAATCATTAGAAAAAGTATTGATAGAAAAAAGCATGAAAAACACAGGTATTTATCGATATTTAGATTATTGTTATCGTTTAGATTTTGAATGTTCTCCATTACATGAATTATTAGAAAATATTTTTTGATTTTGTAAAAAATGATATCAAATGAAACTATTGATATCATTGAGATTTTCATATTTTTTTGTATACAATTATGGCTTTATCACTTTTACTTTCTTGAGATAATTTCGAAATAGTATATTGTCCGCAAGGCCCACAATGATCTTCATTTGATAAATCTATTTTTCTATTAGTTTTTACATTACAATAATCAATATTCCATCTACCCAATGGACGTATTTCATTCTCTAATATTATTTTTTTTATAATATTGAAAATTTTTTTCATTTGTTTACTACATAATAATTATAAAATATTTTTAAGTATTTTTTTATACATAACATGAAAAATATATTTTAACAAACAATATAAAAGTATGTTTCTATTATTAATCATATCAGGTGTAATACTATGAGTTCTACTACTGAAGAATCAGAAGCCCAAATGCAATCAGAGATGCAATCAGAACGTATTTTGGGGCAAGTAAAATGGTTCAATAACAAAGCTGGGTATGGGTTTATTACTGTAAATGATGGAGAACATTCTGGAAAGGATATTTTTATTCATTATAGTACTATTCGTACTACAAACTCTCAATATAAATATTTAGTTCAAGGTGAATATGTAGAATTCAATCTTGTAAAATCAAATACAGATAATCATGAATTTCAAGCAGTAGATATCTCTGGAGTTAAAGGTGGTCTTTTGATGTGTGAAACACGAAGAGTAAATAGAGATGTAGAGCCTAGAGAACAAAGAGAGCTTAGAGAACCTAGAGAACAAAGACAACCTAGACGTCATTATAAAACAGTAGATGATTCTCGAATTTCTAGGAGCGATGATGATGGATATAAAACAGTTCGTAAGAGAAGAAATGTTGCAAATAAGTAAATATAATTTGTAAAAAATAAAAAAATTTATATATAGTAAATAGATTATATAAATTTTTATGAAATTCTTATCCAAAGAAAATTTTCTTGAATTTTTTTCAAAAAAAAATACAACAAATTTTACTGATTTTTTAAATAAATCAAAAGTAAAAACAAGTAAACATATTTTGCCATTAAAAGAATATATTAAACATAAAAATATAGATAATAAAAGTTTGAAAATATTATTTGAAAATATTCAAAATAGAGAACAATATTTAACTAGATTTTATAATTTATCTTTATTGGTACATACAGAAAAATTTTCTATTTCATCGATAAAACCAATGAAAAACATACATTTTAATAATAATGAAGAATCTTTATACAAAAATATAATACGTAATATGCATTGGAATGATATTTTGAAAAATACAAAATCTGGTATAGAGAATATTCCAACATTTCTGGATATGTTAGAAAATCTTTATACAAAAGATATAATAGATTATAAATTATTAACACCAAGTTCTTTGTATTATATGAATAATGGTCGTCTTGGTAGTATATTCTCATCTTATTATTTTCGGGCATCTATTATGAATCCATATTTAGTATATTCTATTAATATGTCTGTATTAAAAGGAACAAAGATTTTCACACCTACATTAGGATGGACTTCATATTGTTATGGATTTTTAGAATGTCCGAATGTAATAGAATATGTAGGGACAGATGTAATTCCAAGTGTTTGTAAAAAAACTCAAAATTTTGGAACAGAATATTATCCTGAAAAAAAAGTAGATATTTATTGTCAACCATCAGAAGAACTTTTAAAAAATTCTCAATTCAATAATAAATATAAAAATCATTTTGATGTTATATTCTTTAGTCCTCCTTATTTTAAATTAGAGGAATATCCTGGAAAAAAACAAAGTACAGCACAATATAAATCATATGAAGAATGGTTAAATAAATATTGGGAACCAACCATTCAACTTTGTTATAAAGTTCTTGAAAAAGGAGGTAAACTTTGTTATATTTTATCAAATTATGGTTCTGAAAACATAGGAGAACATTATGATATTGTACAAGATACAACTGATATTACAAAACAATATTTCAAATTAAAGTCGATTCAACATATGTATAATAAAGAAGCACATAATACAAAACATAAAGAATCAAACGAACAAATTTTTATTTTTGTAAAACTTTGGGAACCGTAGGTTCCCTGATGTTAACATCAAGTTGTTTTTTTTAAGGGAGGGGTTTCAGGGGAACCGTAGGTTCCCTGAATTACAAATAGTAAATTTCTAATTACAATATAAACAAATGCATTTAAATTTTATTTTAATAGCTATTTTTATTTCGGCATTGTGGGGTGCTACACCAATAGTAATAAAATCATTGACAAAAAAATTTGATATATCAACAATAATGTTTTTTGAAGGATGTTTATATTTTTTCTTTTTATTATGTTATGCATACAAATATAAAGGTGTAATTGAAAAAGATCTAATCAAAATAAATCATGTAGATTTATTCAAAATGTTTTTTGCTTCGGTAATAGGTGGTTTAATAGGTAATATATTATATATTTATGTATTAGAAAAACATGATAGTTATATTACAACTGCTTTAGTATCTGTCTCTCCTTTTTTTACATTAATATTGGCATATTATTTTACAAAAGAAAATATTACTTTATATGGTGTATTAGGAGTAATATTTATTGTTTTTGGAATATTGTTAATAGCATATAATGAAACTAGCCAACCATTTTCACTACTAAATCATGAATGGATGAGAGAACCATTGATACCTATGAATCATATATTTCCTTAAGGGAACCTACGGTTCCCCTTAAACCCCTCCCTTAAAAGAAAAACAACTTGATGTTAACCGAATGGGCTAATATCAAATAAAATACAAAAAACACTATTTAAGGGAGGGGGTTTCAGGGGGGAACCGTAGGTTCCCCTGACTTCCAGCTACCAAAAGAACAATGGCGTCCATAATCTCCAAAACAATCTTTTCTATATTCTCCTGATGGTTCTAATAACAATATATTTTCACGATCTGGATAACTCCAATATGCTCGTGAAACCAATTCTGGACCAGTAGTAAAATATACATAAACATGTTCTTTAGGATCCGTATGTTTCGATTGTGCTTCTTCAATTTCTTTATCTGTTATAATAGGATCAATAATAAGATTGATAATATGTAATAAAAAAGGATGTTTAGGAGGTGCATAAAAAGCATAATTACCTAATAAAATATCATCTT
>Ga0136644_10003332_pt1 | contig 12032 bp, 24 predicted proteins | sample C_130820_EF_Meta_FD_94780 | JGI IMG/M metagenome (GOLD analysis project Ga0136644, IMG submission 94780) | Freshwater microbial communities from Lake Croche, Canada to study carbon cycling - C_130820_EF_MetaG (v2) (version 2) | ecosystem: Environmental > Aquatic > Freshwater > Lake | place... | reverse complement strand
AGATTAAATCTAAAAGAATTTAGCAAATAAAATCCTAGCCCATTGTCAAAAACAATTTTAAAGTAAGGACGACTAATAAAAACTCTTGGATCGTTAGCCCAATTACTATAAGAGCTCTCATCACCTTTACCAAGTTGAATAATCATTTACCTATTATACTTGTATTAAGAATTAAATCAATCCCAAAGATTTCTATAATATATGCTAAATAATTTTAATCCTCTTTTTTGTCTTTTATTTCCCCTTTTAACTTCATCATCATTCACAGTACCGTCTAATGAATCGAAATCGATTTGCCATTGAAAAGCAAAGATGATATCGTCCAATATGGCTCTCCATTCTTCTTCTGTGAATGAAACAGGCTCCTCGCCCTCCACGAATACTTCATCTTGTGTGAGTTCAATTAAATCGCCAAATCTATCCTCTCTATGCCATTTAATACTAGTACCGTGAAATTTATCTCTCATTGCTTTAAGAACTGGTATGGCCTTGCGTGCAATATACCAAGCAGCATTCCATTTATCCAAATCATCATACCCTCGAGTCAATCGCTGAATAAGATATTTCATTTTAAAGTAAAGTCCTTCTGTCAAGCGGTATTTCCACCTAGATACAAACAAACAAACCTTTTCAATAGCTCTATACCTGGAATATACAGGGCGTGCGAAGGAGCAATCGTACCAAGACATTAGCTCAGCTATTTTTTTATTAACCTGTTTTTCAGTTTCTTCGTTCATTGCAATCGAAGTTAACTAGATATGTTTTTAAGCCACCTCTAGTTGTAATTTCTTCTTCAGGAAACAATAAACCTAGTATACCATATACAGCTTTATTCACAAGATAGAGTATACCGAAAGCTGCTATACCAAAGCCTAAAAAAGCAAAGAATTTCGGGTCACGTGTTAATGCACCAACACCTGCAATAGAAATAAAAGCCGTGGTATAAAACGCTACCAATTGTTTTTTGTATTTGTTCATTGTTTTTTACTACCTTTCTTCTTTAACATAAAGGAGCCATCTTTTTGATGCTTCCATATAATTTCATCACCCTCAATCCAGCCGACTTGGTTGAGTAGTTCTTCAGGTAAAGCTATATAGCACTCACCGGTGAGCTCATTCTGCTCAACTGTTAAAGTATATGTCATATTACAAAGACTTCCAACGATAAGTCCAGCTAATAATTTTCTGACAAGCATTTTGAATTGCAAGTCGTGTAAAGAATAACAAAGGGTTTATAGTCTCTTTTAGAATTGGATAATACCATTTAGAGACAAACTCATTACGACGCGCAAATTGTTCTTTCATATTATTTTCAAATTCTTGATTACGGGCTTTCCTCTTCTTTGCTTCTAATATAGACTCTATAGTTGCAGATGTTTGAGTTATAGATTTAACTTTACCTTCTACGATTTTAACCTCAAAACTTATATCGAGATATCTTTCATTAATCTCTTTATACGAATACATTTCAATAGTATTAGTCGTTTTTGTCTTTCGCCACTTGTGAATAATTTCCGGTCTAGTTTTAGGTGAATTACCAAGTGATCTATATTTAAACTTAAAATAAAGTCTTTCAAAGAAAGATCTATTATCTGTCCAATCAGAGGAGAATAGTTTATAAGGTATTCTTTTTCCTGTCTCTATAGGAGTGTTAACCCATGTTTGACCATTTTTATCTATCTTATATGTATAGAGAGCATTCTCCAAATCCTTAGTTTGAAAATCGGAAGGAAGAGTTGAATTACTTTCTCTTAAGAAAGAGCTTACTTGAGTAGAGGTCTTTAATTTTAGCCCTTCAACTACAACTGTGTCAAACATTCCCATACCAATATTATATACTTTTTTATAATTAATGCAACTTTAAGTTGTAAATATACTATAATAGAATAATATACATATGAAAGTAAACTTTATTCGTCAAGAAAAAAAGGACAATAAGACAGATTTTAGTGATCTCAAGGCTGGGGATATTTTTTCATTAGCAGATCCGAAAAATGTTAAGGCAGAAATTTATATGAAAGTTAGCAAGCCCAAGGGGGACACCTCATCTTTTGATACAGTAATTTTAGAATCAGGTAAGCTAACTAACTTGTATGACTTAAAGAGAGAGGTAATAACTCAAGACCAAATGCATGTCTATAAGTTAGAAGCTGAGATACAGATTAAGGTTGATTGAGACCGCCTAGAGCTTTGTCAATTCTTCTAATTACTCTATAATTTATCTTATCAGCTTTACTATCGAATATTTTTAATACTTCTTCGAGTTCAATCTGTTCGCTAAATACAATCCAATCTTCCCAAATATTTTTGATCTGCTTTTGAATGACAAAATAATTCTGAACATCCATGACAATATTATTTATTGGATTTATATGTATTTTCCTATATAAATAGAACTATGAATAAAATCATTGCATCCATGGTAGTTGGCTTATCGCTAGCTACTCTTGCTCTTGCTGATTCTGGTACCGCATCTTACGATTCGGACTCTTGGTCGGTTGAGCGCGGCTTTGCCGCAGTTGGTGATCTATTAGTAGTTAGACCTCTAGGAGCTGCTGCCTCAGTCGGCGGCTTTGGTCTGTTTGCTGTAGTGTCGCCTTTTGCAGCTATGGCTGATGCGACAGATGAAATATTTGACACGCTTGTTGAAAAGCCTGGCGAATATACGTTTGTTCGCGATCTTGGAGATTTCTCCAAGTAATATTATAGACCGGGTGGTTCTACTCCCCCGGTCTATTTTTTTCTAATTCAATTAATTCTTTAATTGCGTCTTCAACGCTAACAAATTTTACATTACTGGTTCTACTTACCGGTTCTTCAGGTTTAACGATCTCAGCCATTTTTGCCATTAAGACCGCTTCGAGATTACGCGTGGTAAGATCTCTCTCTATGTGTATTTTGTTAGATAAGATGTTCAAAGGCTGTTTTAGCCATATTAATAATTTCTATGGCTTCTGTGGGTTTGTAGCCTTTTTTATTAAGAAGCAAATCCCATATTTCCAGAGCTGAGTGATGTTTACTATCGTGACCGGACTTAATTGCCTCTTCTTCCTCTTGCTTGCCTTGAGCTATTTTATCAGCAATTCTATTTCTTCTATCATTTAAAAACTTATCCACTGCATCGACTTTACCATCATTATTAATATCGGAGTCCTCTTTACCGACTGGGTCGAGCTTTTCTACGATATTAGAAAAATAATTGTTAAATTTTGACATATAGTATATTTATTGTCTTGGCAAGTAATTTGCTGTATTAATCGGCTTCATTGTAGAAAAGGCATGACCTGTAGGTTTTGAAGCTGCAGGCTGCATTGCAGAAAAAGCATGACCTGTATTATTTTTGTTTGATAAAGAAATTAAAAATTCAATTACTTTGGTCTTATTCTTTACATCAACGTTAAAATCCTTTAGCACACTATCCAGGTGTTCGTTCTCTTCAAGTCCAGCACCTGGTGTTTGCTCTGTAACTACATTGACTGGTTCTTGAACACCTTTTCGGGCTGTAATATAAGCTTCTCCGAGAAGCTTTAATCCCTTAGCACCGGATGTTGTCATATACTATATTTATATGACAAGATGAGATTTTATTTAACTATAGTGTAATCTTTAGATATATAGCCTTCAAGAGGAAGTTTTGAGCCAATATAGCCAACCTGTACTTCTTGCTTAGTTTTAATATCAATCCCGTAAATAGCATATCCGCCGCAAGGTAGTTGTTTTAGCTTTGTTTTTTCTTTAATAGGTTCAGACATATTATTATTATATAATAATAAATTTATAATCAATAGTCGACTAAATAATTATGTGAAGTTAAACTTCAGAATCACTAATAAAGATATTAGAGATGGTGAACGTTCTAATCCTAGTAATTGTGCGATTGCACGTTCAGTAAAGAGAAATAAAAACGTAATTGTTAAGAGTGTAAGCGTATTTCATGACGTTTGTATTCTTAAGAAAACAAATGCGGTTGGAAGTACAGTAAGTTATGCTGCTTATCTACCTACAAAAGCTCAAACTTTTGTAAGGAATTTCGATCATGACTTAAATGTTCAGCCTTTTTCTCTTAATCTTAATTTCTTTAAAACAAGTCACAGCAAAGCCACATCTATTGCTTATTGTGGAATGGCTGGAACAAAAGAATAATAGTATTTCTTTTACTTGTTTTTTAACCAGTATAAAACCTGGGACTAGAAGAATTGTCCTTTAAGTAAAAAATAAATAGGGCAAGGCTGTACAGCCTTACCCTATCTACTGTAGGTAAGAACCTAATTACTCAGAGCGGTGCTTACCGTTCACGGCGATAGCCCTCTGCAAGAGCTCAGTGGACACGGACTGATTATAGTCAGTGACACCGAGGGTCTGCCGCGTCTCCTGAACCGATTTACCGGTACGGAGAAGCTTGAGAGCCGGGCGCGAGATATAGTGGCGAAGATACTCTTCGACAGAACCCGCTTTATCCGCTTTGGACTCCAAGTACGCCTGATTCGTCAAGCGAGACTTACCGGTGATAATACAAGTAAGCTTCGGGGTGACTTCACGCTTAGTAGCTGTAGCAGTTGTCATATTTTTACCTCCCTTCATGTTGTTTAATGTTCCTATTATTATGGATGAAAATTAGTTTAAGTCAAGTTATTTTTTGTAACTTTGCTCTTTGTTATTCTGATTCAATATGATTTCAGTAGAACGATTGATGGCAGGAATATCGTAACGAGTCCAGTCATAACCGTGCCTACCCATACCTACAACCATCTCCTTATCACCGGGTCCGAATCGATTCTTACCCCAAGTAAAGACACGCATTGTGTTATCATCCTCATCTACATGAAGATTGATAAGGGCGTCTACTGCGTGTAATACGGTTGTGGATCCCTTATACACACCGGCCTTAGTTAAATGACAAAGAGTAAGAACGGCACAATGAGTACGTTTTGCAGCTGCACACAATTGACGTACACAATACTGTTCTTTCTTTCTAGGAGACATGGGTTTGTTTGTAGTTAAGGTTTGAAAACTATCGATAACAATTAAATCTAGTTCTTCCATTTTTTGGGTTAGAAGATCTACATTAGTTTGAACTGCGACAGGTAAACATTTAACACCGAGTCGTCGGCAGGAAAACGCTAGTTGTTCAATACCCTCTTCCCCTGAGGCAAAAGCAGTTCGAGCACCGTTTTTGCAAAGTGCGTCTGCAAGCTGCAAACAAAAGGTACTTTTACCAGTACCTGCGCCAGCGGCAAGCATATAAACCCCACCGCGGAGAATACCACAAGTATCTTCATCAACACCTCCAATAAATTCATCAACCTCATGAATTCCAGTCCTCATGCGATTAAAGTAGATGGAAGGTATTTTTACCTCACAGGCAGGTACAAATTCAGTTGTATTTAAGCTTAATTTCATTGTTTATATTATGCAGGAATTTAAGACTTAGTCAAGTTCTTTTTTGTAGCTTTTAACATGTTGAAATTCAACTTACTCTCATCAACACGAGCATACTGATTCCAGTATTCTTCGGGCTGTTGAGTAAGATATTCTGCAACAAGAAGATTTAAATTTTGTTTATCAAGCTTTGGATGTTTCCAGGTTCCTGTTGATCCTTTCATACGATCAAGAAACTCATCAATATTTTTTAAACGTAAAGCAAGTTTAACTTTATGTCTAGATTTCATTAGTTTTAACGCCGCCTTTTTTGTGGGCTCGTTAGTATAGTACCATGTAGGTTTCTCATTCATCATTACATGAGTATATTGGAACTTAAGAACCAGTCAACTGTTTTCTGGATAAAAAAATATATTTGTTTATATAATATATGAGGGATAAACTTTTCTGGTTATTCATGTTAGGTTTACTATTTGGCTCAGTTATTCTTTATTCTACTATTGCAAGTAGGCAGGATTACCGATATAATAAAAATAATGAGTATAACAAAAAACAATCCACCTTTTCCCGTGGGGTTGCGAAAACCTAAGATTAATTTACCACCAGAAAAACAAAGAAACCGTTTTGGTCGAATGGTTTACGGTCATAAAACTGCTGGCGCTATTGAAATTATGACTAAGGATTGCTGGGATAATAATAAGAAATACTTCATACCCAACGGTGCTCGTAGTTGTGTTAAGAACTTTTCTAAAGTAACGTAACTTAGAATAAATATTCTATCATGTTCGATAGAATATATTCACACCTATTATCTGAAGAAATTTCTCAGCTAAGCAAATCTATTATTGAAGAGAAAAAAGGCGCTCGTTGTACCAAAGTTACTGGGCAGCAGTCGTCAACTAGGTCAGATAAGAAGTATATGAGATGCGCTAGGGTTAATGGGAAATTAAAGCGTGTTCACTATGGTGATCCGAAAAGACGTATTAAAAAGTCAAATCCAAAAAGGCGCAAGTCGTTCCGCGCTAGACATAAATGCTCTTCAGCAAAGCCAGGAACGGCTAAATACTTTAGTTGTAAAAACTGGTAGCTTGATTTTTTTGTAATTTCTTTATAATTAATGAGTGCAACCTGAATTAGGTATTTTCTATACTTGCTTCACAGAGAAGGCAGCAGTAGAGTATTCGCTAGAACCACTTTTTAAGCATTATCCTAGTATTCCGGTTTACCTGGTATCAGATGGAGGCACTGATTTTAAATATCTGGAAAGTACATACCCGTCGTTAAGAGCTTTACTAGAAGAAGATACCAGAGGGTGTATACCTAGTATTAATGAAACTAACTTTACAACAAAAGATTCACAGGATAAAATAAAACATTCAATTACAACTTTTGTAGACCGTATTGAGAGGGCTATACATTTTTGTAATAGTAAATATCTGTTAATTATAGAACCTGATGTTTTGGTCAGGGGTAAGCTAAATATTCCTAAGGATGGTAAAATTTTTGGCTCTAGAGTTAATTCTGGCCTTTCGGATGAGCTGAAGAGTATTCTTGTTCAGAGAGATGATGCAATTGTTATTGATAACTGGGGTGTGACCCCTGCATTATTCGAATGCAAATCATTTAAGAGATGTTCTGCTATTCTCAAGAATGATAAAGAGTTATTTGATAGCTTATGTTTGGCAGATTATAGGTTAGCCGCTTATGATGTATTGCTTCCCGTTATGTATGCATTAATAGGGGAGCACGAGATCTTTAATCCTGATATTACTGAATGTATGCGCAACCCTTTATGGCAATCCTCGACCCATCCTCTTCTTCATCAGTATAGAGCCAAATATCAAAATGCTTCTGATGGTTATTCCGGCAGGCACTCAAGAGACAACTATTGGCCTTGGAAGGATTAATTATAACCTATTGAATTTATATAATATAAATCTAAATTAAGTATTAATGAAGAAATATAAAGTTGGTTTTATTGGTTTGGGTAAATTAGGTCTTCCTGTTGCTGTTGCTGTTAATTCTAAAGGTCATGAAGTGTTTGGATATGACGTAAATGTAGCGGTAAAAGGATATATAGAAAATAAAAAGATACCTTACGAAGAGATTCACATGGATGAAATGCTGCCTAAAGCTAATATTACTTTTGATACGTTAGGAGAGGTTATAAGGAATAGTGATATATTATTTGTCCCTGTACAAACACCTCACGTAGAGCTTTATGAAGGTATTACTAGAATTCCTGAAGACAGGGTTGATTTTAATTATACCTACCTGATTCAAGCTATACAAAATATTTCTAAAGAAGTAGATAGAGGCGATCAAGATAAAATAGTTGTAATCATATCTACGGTATTACCCGGTACAGTCGAGAAATATATAAAGCCTGTTCTTTCGAAGAGAATTAAACTTTGCTACAACCCGTTTTTTATTGCAATGGGTACCACTATTCGCGACTTTTTAAATCCAGAATTCATTCTTCTTGGTGTTGATGATAAAGAAGCTGCTAACACGGTGAAGGATTTTTACTCAACATTACACGAGAAACCGGTTTTTGAAACAACAGTGAAGAATGCTGAGTTAATTAAGGTAGCCTATAATACATATATCGGCATGAAAATTGTTTATGCTAATACTATGATGGAAATTTGTCATAAAATAGGTGCAAATGTAGATAGTGTTATAGATGCTATTTCACTGGCTAATGAAAGGCTTATTTCATCCAAATATCTTAGAGGGGGAATGGGTGACGGGGGCGGGTGTCATCCGAGAGATAATATAGCAATGTCATGGCTTTCTAGAAAGTTAAATCTTAGTCACGACTTCTTTAACGATTTAATGATAGCAAGAGAGGATCAGACGGAATGGTTAGCCAATTTGTGTATGTCTTATGATAAACCTGTATGTATTTTGGGTAAATCGTTTAAGCCGGAAACTAATATTACTACCGGTAGTCCCTCTGTTTTGCTATATAATATTTTGAAAGAAAAAAATATTTCTGTAGATATTATTGATCCGTTTGTTGATGGTACAGATAACTTCACTAATATTTTCGTTAGCAAAAAAGATGTAGTGTTCTTTATCGGAACAAAGCATGAATATTTTAAGGATTTAAAGTTTTCTGAAGATAGTGTGGTTATTGATCCTTTTAGATATATACCTAAGACAAATAAAGTAATACATATAGGCGGTTAATGAGTCTTATTGTAAAAGAATTCTGGAATGCCAGGCCTTGTAATATAAGACATTCCAAAAAACCTGTAGGCACAAAAGAATATTTTGATGAGGTAGAAAAAAAAAGATATTTTGTTGAGCCGCATAACCTAAGGTTTGCCGATTTTAATAAATGGAAGGGTAAAAGAGTTCTAGAATTAGGTTGTGGTATAGGAACAGATTCTGTAAGGTTTGCTAAAGCTGGAGCCGATTTAACATTGGTTGATATATCAGATAAATCTATAGAGATGACCAAGCAACGTCTTGAGGTATACGGCTTAAAGGCTAATATTTTTACTGGCAACTTAGAAGAATTATCTTCTTTTTTACCAAAACAAACTTTTGACTTAATTTACTCTTATGGTGTAATTCATCATGCACAGTATCCTGAAAGGATTATTAACGAAATAAAGTATTACTGTAATAAAGATACAATTATTAAAATAATGCTATATAGTAAATTTTCTTGGAAGGGTATAACATTTTTTCTAACACACGGTCATAAGTTTAACTTCAACTATCTAAAAACTATAAAATATTTTGCTGAAGCTCAATTAAATTGTCCATATGCCTATACCTATTCTAAAAAAGAATTAAAAAACCTTTTTAAAGATTTTAGAATTTTAGATATAGAAAAAACCCATATATTTCCTTACAAAATATCCGATTACATTAAGGGCAGATACAATAAAACGCTATTTTTTAAATTACTTCCAGAATTTCTATTCTGTTATTTGAAGCGTATATTAGGCTGGCATTTCCTTATAACCTTAAAAAAAGCTTGAATTTATTACATATTCATACAATATAGTTGTATGACTAAACGTAAAGATTATAAAGCAATCACCAATAAAATAGTCAATACTTCTAAAGTTATAGCTCGAGGTCAGAGGGTGCCGGTGCTGGAGTTAAACTTTAAGCCTAATGGATTTACTAGAGATGGAGGGCATCAAGTATATATTGATTATTCTTGTGCAAAAGAAGTTATTAAAAAATTATCTGAACAAATAAGAGAAATAGAAAGTGCTTACTATCCTCAGGAAATGTTTGATAGAATAAATAAACGTGTAAATGAAGGGCTCATCTCAAGCCAAGACTGATTTAATAAGCTCCTTCTTTGATGTTTTATATAATGATTTGGACAATGACGTGGCGTGTATAATGCCTAACAATTATACGTTTAAATCACCTCAACAAGTGATTAATTTTAATGTAGAATTATATGATGCATTCCACGGTGTAAACGGGTGGTATTATAGTTTACTTACTGGTCGATTAGAGAAAAAAACATAGGTTTTCGTATTGTTTAAGCTTTCTAAATGTAAATATCTATATATGCCTATTGAAGTCAAGAAAATAGATACCTTTCAAACTAGGGTGTTTCAGTCGTTTGTCAATTTGACAGAATTAAATAGTACAACATATCCGGCAGTCACTTCTGCAAGAATTATACGTTATGAAAATTGTACTGAATGTGAACCATTAACTTCTTATAGTATTTACGATCAATGGGCATTTCGTACAAAAGCTGTTTCGTAATTTACTCAAAAATCGCCTAAATAACTATATGTTCGGTATAGGAGAACTGTTTATGGATAAAGACTTTACCAATCAGGTTATTGGGCTGATGGTGGCTTTTGTGTCTGGTGTGTTAAGCCCTTTGGTAACTCATTGGGCTAAAGAAAGATTTTCTCGTAAAAAGACCGTAATTGAAGAGGAAGAAACCGATGAAATACTAAAACTACTGCATGCAAACGAAATAATTGATAGGAGAATTGAAGCAATACGTAGCGAATATGACTTAGATAGAGTGTGGATTGGACAGTTTCACAATGGTGGTGCCTTTTTTCCCATTGATACATCATTCAAATTTCAAAAATTTAGCCTCACTTATGAAGCTTGCAGAAAAGGCGTTTCAAGCGAACTCAGTGCCATACAAAATATTCCAGTATCAGTCTTCTCAACAATTCTTAGATTAATTAGAGAAAATGGTGATTATGGTATTCATGATATTAATAAGGCAGCTGATGATAGCTCGGTTTTAAAGTCTTTTTGGAATGATAGAGGTGTTGGTGGGTTTCATATTTTTGCTATAAAAAGTATTGATAAAAAGTTTCTTGGGTTTTTAGTTGTAGAGTGTCTCTCTATTTGTGATAACCTGTCTGCTGAAGTAGTGCAGAATTTGACAGTAGAGAGTAAGATTTTAGGTGGATATCTAGCTAAGAGCAATCTAGAATCTTAATATGAAGTCAAGGCTCTACGAGGAGCGGTTATTTCAAAATAAAGCTATTTCTGCTGCAAAAATATATCTTCAAAAAAAAGATTTTAATAATAGAATTACCTTGCCTCATATTGCAATTTTTATTAGTTTCTTTTTTTCCGTAGTAATATTTTTATTTTTTAAATGAAGACCCCGTCTAGTGTAATTTTGCGATTGAAGGTTGAAGAAAAAAAACCTTCTGCAGAAACTTATAGTCCAAAAACTATTTTGTTTATCGAAGAAATTGTTGCACAAGCTATTAGAATGTATGGTATAGAAGACAAGCTATTTGAGGTTTCAGTTAAAACTAAAAACGATAAAATGATAAGCTGTCAAATTAAAATGTCATTTGAAATTTTTAGATACTTTATTCGTGCATACGGTTCAATAGACTTGTTGGAGCGTGACTACGAAATAATTGAAAAATACAATTGATTTATATTTAATATCATTTATTATAAAGATCTTCTGTGAGGAAGTGGTGGAGGCGGTTTTACCGTCCTACTAAGAACCCGTGAGGTTTAGGGTTATCCTCTTGTCGCAAGACAAAAACCCTTTTTACATTACCCCGCCGCCAATAGTACCATTGGCATTAAACACAGTAACAACTGCAGTACCGGTGGTAGCGGCTAGTGCGACTGAACTCACACTGGCGCCACCTGCTGAATTACCCAGATTAACTGCATTTCCACCAGCAGTGATATTAACTGTCTTAGCACTGGCATTGGTATTCCTCAGGTATATTTGCACGCTTCTACCGGCAGTTAGATTGGTGATATTAATAGTTCTTGCAGTTGTCGATGAACTCTGAACATAGGCATAGAATGTGGTTGTGCCTGCATCTACAGTAACATCTTGGTCGGCAGTCGATGATGCATGTCCACGGGCAAGAGCGCCGTTTATCGATACAGAGCTAGCAGCTGTAGTCGAGCCTAAATTAACAGCAATTGTTGATCCTGAAACACCAGCGGTACCAATGTTGATTGTTTTTGTAGCCGCGCTTACTGTAGCACCGGTACCTATGTTAATAGTTTGAGTTGCTGTTGTTGTAGACCCTATAGAAATGTTTGTTGCAGCACCAAATAAATTACCCGTAAGAACATTAGCATTGAATACACTGGCAGTACCAGTGCTAGAAGTGACAATACTTGGACTTGCCCCGTCTACGTTTAAAGTAGTT
>Ga0136644_10003331_pt1 | contig 12035 bp, 8 predicted proteins | sample C_130820_EF_Meta_FD_94780 | JGI IMG/M metagenome (GOLD analysis project Ga0136644, IMG submission 94780) | Freshwater microbial communities from Lake Croche, Canada to study carbon cycling - C_130820_EF_MetaG (v2) (version 2) | ecosystem: Environmental > Aquatic > Freshwater > Lake | place: Lake... | reverse complement strand
CTGCCCTCGAGCGGGCTGTGGGAGCAAGCGCAGCCAGGATGGCGAAGCGCAGCGGACACGCAGAGAGCCGAGGCCGGGAGGGCCGAGGCGAACGTCCGGCGAGATGGCACGGCCAGCACCGAGCCGGCGCGAACGAGTTGACGTGTCGCGCCGAGGCCCGCGTGAAGTCACTGCGCCGCGGCGTTGATCACGGCGGCGATGCGGACGGCGTCGTGGCAGGCGTCTTCGCTCACGCCGAGGTGCACCAGGCTCGCCTCGTGGTTCCTGATGCACAGTTCGCAGCCTGCGAGCGCCGCGCAGGCGAGGCTCATGAGCTCGAAGTCGGCCTTCGTCGTGGCCGGCTGAGCCATGCGGCTCATGCGGAGGCGGGGTGGGCGGGCCTCGTAGCTCTCTTTGCCGAGCATGTGGCGGAACCGGTAGTAGACCGTGTTCATCGCCATGATCCCGGCGGCCGCCACGGCGTCGGAGATCACCGCGGCCGCCTGATCGCCGAGTCCGGTGCGGATGTCGGATTCGAGGGCGGCGGCGAGCCGGGGCGACCGTGTGAATCGGGCCGCCGCGAGGGCCACACCCAGTGCCTGGGCCGGCTGCAGGTTCTCGCCGGAGAGCACGCTCGAGAGATTGAGGCGGATGTCCTTGAGTTCGTCCGGAAGCGTATCGCGGAGGGCGTCGAGCGCGATCGTGGAGAGCGTCATGACGGGGTGCTCGCTCGGGAGAACGGGAGGCACGAGGAAGGCTGAAGGAAACGCGAGAATTGTAGCCGGTCGTTGCCGTTCGAGGGGCGGGGATGCTACGTTCGGGAAATTTGTTTTTTCCGCCCGCTGGAGCCCCCATGCCCCGTCGCGACGACCTCCACACGATCCTGCTCATCGGCTCCGGCCCGATCGTCATCGGCCAGGCCTGCGAGTTCGACTACTCCGGCACCCAGGCCTGCAAGGCCCTGCGGGAGGACGGCTATCGCGTCGTGCTCGTGAACTCCAACCCGGCCACGATCATGACCGATCCGGGCACGGCCGACCGCACCTACATCGAGCCGCTCACCTGGCAGATGCTCGAGCAGGTCATCCAAGCCGAGAGGCCCGACGCGGTGCTCCCCACGCTCGGCGGCCAGACGGCGCTGAATCTCGCGATGGAGCTCGATCGCCGCGGCATCCTCGCCAGGCATGGCGTGGAGATGATCGGGGCCGATGCGGCCGCGATCAAGCGCGGCGAAGACCGCGAGATCTTCAAGGAGACCATGCGAAAGATCGGCCTCGAGACCTGTCGCGGCCGGATCGTGAAGAGTTTGTCGGAGGCTCGCGAGGTGCTCGCCGAGATCGGTCTGCCCGCGGTGATCCGGCCGAGCTTCACGCTCGGCGGATCGGGCTCGGGGATCGCGTTCAACCGCGAGGAGTTCGACCAGAAGGTGCAACGCGGACTCGACCTCTCGCCCGTGGGAGAGGTGCTCGTCGAGGAGTCGATCCTCGGCTGGAAGGAATACGAGATGGAGGTGATGCGCGACGCCGACGACAACGCCGTCATCATCTGCTCGATCGAGAACTTCGATCCCTGCGGCGTGCACACCGGCGACTCGATCACCGTGGCCCCGGCGATGACGCTCACCGACAGGCAGTACCAGCGGATGCGCGACGCGAGCTTCGCCGTGATCCGGGCGATCGGCGTGGCGACGGGCGGCTCGAACATCCAGTTCGCCGTGAACCCGGCCAACGGCCGCATGATCGTGATCGAGATGAATCCGCGGGTGAGCCGCTCCTCGGCGCTCGCGAGCAAGGCCACCGGCTTCCCGATCGCGAAGATCGCCGCCAAGCTCGCCGTCGGCTGGCGGCTTCACGAGCTCCCCAACGACATCACGAGAAAGACGAAGGCCTGCTTCGAGCCCTCGATCGACTACGTGGTCGTGAAGGTGCCGCGGTTCGCGTTCGAGAAGTTTCCCGAGGCCGACAGCCGGCTCACCACGCAGATGAAGAGCGTGGGGGAGACGATGGCGATCGGCCGCACGTTCAAGGAGGCGTTCCAGAAGGCTCTCCGCGGCCTCGAGGTGGGGAGTTTCGGGTTCGGCTGCGATCAGAAGGACCTGTGGGGCACGGCGGCGGAGCCGTCCCCCGACGACATCCGGGCGCGGGTGGCCACGCCCGACCCGGAGCGCGTGTGGTATCTCCGCTACGCCATCAAGGCGGGAATGACCGCGGCCGAGATCCACGAACTGACGGCGATCGACCCGTGGTTTCTCGATCAGCTCCGGCAGCTCGTGGAGATGGAGAGCCTCCTGCGCGAGGTCGGCTCGCTCGCGGCGGTGGACGACGCGACGCTTCGCCGCGCGAAGCAGTTCGGCTTCTCCGACCGGCAACTCGCGGTCATGCTCGGTGCCTCGGAACTCGAGGTCCGTGACGAGCGCAAGCGGCGCGGGATCGTCGCGACCTACAAGGCGGTGGACACCTGCGCGGCGGAGTTCGAGGCCCAGACACCCTACTACTATTCGACGTGGGAGGAGGAGGACGAGACGCGGCCCAAGGAGCCCGGGAGGAAGCGGGTGATGATTCTCGGTGGCGGGCCGAACCGGATCGGGCAGGGGATCGAGTTCGACTACTGCTGCTGCCACGCGAGCTTCGCGCTCCGCGAACTCGGCATCGAGAGCGTGATGGTGAACTCGAATCCCGAGACGGTGAGCACCGACTACGACACGAGCGACATGCTGTTCTTCGAGCCGCTCACCTGCGAGGACGTGCTCAACATCGCCGACCGGATCGAGCCCGACGGCGTGATCGTGCAGCTCGGCGGCCAGACGCCCCTCAACCTCGCCCGCGCGCTCCACGCCGCGGGTCTGCCGATCATCGGCACGACCGTGGACACGATCGACCAGGCGGAGGACCGCGAGCAGTTTCGCGCCCTCCTCGAGCGGCTCGATCTGAAGCAGCCGGCCAGCGGAATCGCCCGCACGCTCGAGCAGGCCCGGCGCGAGGTCGCCCGGATCGGCTACCCGTCGCTCGTGAGGCCGAGCTTCGTCCTCGGCGGCCGCGCGATGGAGATCTGCTACGACAACGCCCAGTTCGAGCGCTACGTGGCCGAGGCCTTCGCCGTGGCCCAGGGGCAGCCGGTGCTCATCGACCGGTTCCTCGAGGATGCGATCGAGGTGGACGTGGACTGCATCGCCGACGGCCGCGACGTGATCGTGGCCGGTGTCATGGAGCACATCGAGGAGGCGGGGGTCCATTCGGGCGACTCGGCCTGCTGCATCCCGCCGCACAGCCTGTCGGCCGACGTCGTCGCCGAGATCAAGGCGGCGGCCACGGGGCTCGCCCGAAGCCTCGGCGTGGTGGGGCTGATGAACGTGCAGTTCGCCGTGAAGAAGGAGGACGGCCGGCCCACGCTGTACGTGATCGAGGTCAACCCGCGGGCCAGCCGCACCGTGCCGTTCGTGGCCAAGGCCACGGGGCTGCCCGTGGCGAAGGTGGCCGTGAAGGTGATGGCGGGCACGAGCCTCGCCGAGCAGGGGATCGTCGCGGACCCGGTGCCGGCCCACGTGAGCGTGAAAGAGAGCGTGTTCCCGTTCGTGAAGTTCGCCGGCGTGGACATCGCGCTCGGGCCGGAGATGCGGAGCACGGGCGAGGTGATGGGGGTCAGCGACCGGTTCAGCATCGCGTTCGCCAAGAGCCAGATCGCGGCCGGGATCTTCCTGCCGGAGAAGGGGCGGATCTTCCTGAGCGTGGCGAGCCAGCAGGCGAAGGAGTCGATGGTGGGGCTCGCCCGAAGGCTCACAGCGCTCGGGTTCGAACTGCTCGCGACGTCCGGCACCGCCCGGGCGCTCGCCGAGGCGGGCATTCCCGTGGAGACGGTGAAGAAGCTCCAGGAGGGGCATCCCAATCTCATCGATCACCTCATCGACGGCACGGTGCAGCTCATTTTCAACACGCCGCGAGGCAAGGGGGCGCGGACCGACGAGGGCCGGATCCGCGCCGCGAGCGTGCTCTACGGGGTGCCCTGCATCACGACGCTCCCGGCCGCCGAGGCCTGCGTGCGGGCGATGGAGGGACTGAAGACCGAGCCGATGGGCGTCGAGCCGATCCAGGACCGGTTTCCGGAAGCCGCCGCCGCTCGCTGACGGTGGGAGCGAAGCCACGCTCGCGGCCGTGCGGGACGGGTCGGTACCGGCATCGGCTCAGCGGGTGCATGGCGGCCGGGTGCCGCGGGGGGTAGAGTCGCGACAGCATGCCTGCGATCGCCTTTCCCACCGTGCCGCCTCCGCCGCGGCCGCTTCCCGCGCCGGTGCTCGACGAGCCGCCGCGGCTGACGGCCCGCACGCTCGAGGGGCTCGAGTGGCTCCTCGCGACGGAACTGGAGGCGATCGGGGCGACCGACCTCAGGCTCGGCCGGCGGACGATCGAGTTTTCGCCGGCGCGCGGTTCCGAGAAAGAGACGCTCTATCGCGCCGTGCTCGAAAGTCGCACGGCGATCCGGGTGCTCGAGCCGCTCGGCCGGTTTCGCGTCGATTCGCCCGACTCGCTCTACCGAGCGCTCGCAGAAATCGACTGGCGCGAGCAACTGAGGGTGTCCGACACGCTGCGCGTCGATGCTGCGATCCACGACACGTTCACGACCCACTCGCTCTATGCGGCGCAGATCGTGAAGGACGCGGTCGTGGATCAGCTGCGGACGCCGAGCGGGAAGCGGCCGAGCGTGCAGTTGCGCGGGGCGACGCTCCGGCTCGCACTGCATCTCGTGGGCGACGTGGCCACGATCTTCCGTGATGCGGCGGGCCGATCGCTCCACCAGCGGGGCTGGCGGATGGGCGAGGTGGAGGCGCCGCTCTCGGAGGTGCTGGCGGCCGGGATCCTGGGAATCGCCGGCTGGTGGCGGCCCGGGCAGGCCGACTCGCCGACGAGCGGTGAGCCTGTGCTCGATCCGCTGTGCGGCTCGGGCACGTTCGTGATCGAGGCGGCGACGATCGCCGCGGGAATGGCCCCCGGTCTGTGGCGGGCGCGGCGCAGGGCACACGGGTTCTTCCGGTTTCGCGACTGCGACAAGGCGCTGGCCGAGCGGCTCGTCGCCGAGTTGGAGACGCGGGTCCGCGGCCCCGTGGGGTCGTTTCGCGCCAGCGACCTCGACCCGCAGGCCGTGGAGGCCGCGCGGGCGTGTGCCGAGGCCGCGGGCGTGGCGACGGCGGTGACGGTCGCCACCGGCCACTTCGAGGAGGTGCAACCGGAGGGCCCGCCCGGTCTCGTGGTCACGAACCCTCCCTACGGCGAGCGGCTCGCGCTCCCGCGGGCCGGCGCGCTCTTCCGCCGGCTCGGTGACTGGCTCGTGCAGCGGTGCGGCGGCTGGCGGGCCGCGATCCTCGCCCCCGACACCCCGGCCGCCGGCCACCTCGGTCTGCGGCCGACGCACCGCGTCGCGGTCATGAACGGTCCGATCGCCTGCCGGCTCCTCGAGGTGGAAATCAAAGACCGCACTATCCAATCCCCCTTCCCGGTCGAAGGCCGCCGTGCTGACGTCGCCAGCGTAAGCGCGGGCGACGCCGCCGCAAGCCGGGATCGGGACGAGGATTTCGAGCCTCTGCCGCCGCGGCAGCAGCGAGAAAACTCGTACCGTCCCGGCGCCGACGGCGCCATCGGCCATCTGCAATCGCCATCTTCCTCCGGCCGACCGCGCGCGCGCACGATTACCGACCAGGTCGGCGACTTCCGCCGCCGGCTCGCCAAGCGGTTCAAGCACCTTTCGAAGTGGGCCCGGCGCCAGGGTGTCGAGGCGTTCCGCATCTACGACCGCGACATTCCCGAGATCCCGCTCGTCCTCGACTGGTACGCCGGCTGGCTGCACGCGGCCGAGTACGAGCGGCCGCACGACCGCACCGAGATCGAGCACGACGTGTGGCTCGACAGGATGATCGAGGCGGCTGCACTCGAACTCGGCGTGCCCGTGAGCCAGACGTTCCTCAAGGTGCGCAAGCGGCAACGGTCCGGCGGGCAGTATGAGAAGGTCGATGTCCGGCGGGCGGTGCTCACGGTGAAGGAGGGCGGCCTCGACTTCGAGGTGAACCTCTCCGACTATCTCGACACGGGGCTGTTTCTCGATCACCGCCAGACGCGGGGCATGGTGCGTGCCGAATCGGAGGGACAGCGATTCCTCAATCTCTTCTGCTACACGGGGAGTTTCTCCGTCTACGCGGCGGCGGGCGGTGCGGCGGAGACGACGAGCGTCGATCTTTCGAACACCTATCTCGAGTGGACGCGCACGAACCTCGCGAAGAACGGCTTCAAGGATGCAGGCCGGCATCGGACGGTGCGGGACGAGGCCCGGGCGTTCCTCGAGCATCGGGCGAAGCGGGGTGAGCCGCCGTTCGACCTCGTCGTCTGTGATCCGCCCACGTTCTCGCGGTCGGCGAAGAGCGAGACGCCGTGGGACGTGGAGCGCGACCATGGCGGCCTGCTCGAACTCGTCGCACGGAACCTCGCTCCCGGCGGCGTCGTCTACTTCTCCACGAACTTTCGCCGGTTTCGCCTCGTGGAGGAGTCGCTCTCCAAGGTCTACACGATCCGCGAGATCACGCGGCAGACGATCCCCGAAGACTTCCGCAACGAGCGTATCCACCGCGCCTGGCGTCTGGTGCTCCGCTGAGGCTCGTTTGACCCGATGCGCGTGTCGCTCCTACATTCGCGGTCATGCGCGCATGGAACCAGTCCCGTGGGCCGGGCATCGGGCTGATCGCAACCTGCCTGATCGCCGTCTCGTTCGGCTGCCGGCCGGCCGATCCGACGCTCGTGAAGATCGTGTCGAGCCTGCCGCGCACGGGGTCGGCCAAGCAGCAGTCCGACACGATCGTCGGCGGAATCCGCATGGCGATCGAGGAGGCCGGCGGGAGGGCGGGGCCGTTCCGCGTCGAATACCTCGACCTCGACGACTCGACCGCCGCCGCCGGCCAGTGGACCAGCGAGGCCGAGGCGGCGAACGCCCGCCGCGCGCTCCAGGACCCGGATGTGGTCGCCTACATCGGGACGTTCAACTCCGGGGCCGCGAAGGTCTCGATGCCGATCCTGAACCTCGGCGACCTGCTCATGGTGTCGCCGGCGAACACGGCCGTGGGACTCACCAAGCCGGGCCTCGGTGCGCCCGGGGAGCCCGAGGTCTACCGGCCCACGGGGCGGCTCAACTACACGCGGGTGGTGCCCGCCGACGATCTCCAGGGGCCGCTCTCGGCAGACTGGGCCAGGCGGCGCGGCGTGAAGAGGGTTTACATCCTCGACGACAACGAGGTGTATGGCAAGGGGATCGCGGATCTTTTCGACGAGCGTTGTCGCGAGATCGGGATCGAGGTGCTCGGCCACGACTCGATCGACGCGAAGGCGCAGGAGTTCAAGTCGCTGATGGCCAGCGTGAAGGCGGCGGGTCCCGACCTCGTCTACTTCGGCGGCACGACGCAGAGCAAGGGAGGGCAGCTGGCGAAGGACATGGCGAGCGCCGGCATCCACGCCATGCTGATGGTGCCCGACGGGTGCCGCGAGCAGGTGTTCATCGATTCGGCCGGCGCGGCGAACCTCGAGGGCCGCTGCTTCGTGACGTTCGGCGGGCTGCCGCCGGAGAAGCTCACGGGGAAGGGGGCCGAGTTCGTGGAGCGGTTCCGGAAGAGGCACGGCGAACTGCCGGAGGCCTACGCCGTGTACGGCTACGAGGCTGCCTGCGTCGCGCTGCGGGCGATCCGCGACGCCGGCGTGAAGGACCGGCGGGCGATTTCGGACGCGGCGCTCGCCCTCAGGGACTTCGAGGGGGCGCTCGGTGATTGGGGCTTCGACGAGAACGGCGACACGACGATGAAGACGCTCACCGTCAGCGTCGTGAAGGGGGGGAAATTCGAGTTCGAGGAGATTCTCGACGCCAATGCCGTGGGCGAGGCATCTCCGGTGCGGTAAAAAGTTCCAGCCGAACCGTCACGGGCGGCACGAGCGATCCGTCCCCCTCCGAGCGAGCCGCGTTGCAGTTCTTCCTCCAGCAGTGCCTGATCGGGTTGACGAACGGCGCGCTCATCGCGCTCGTGGCCCTCGGCTACACGATGGTCTACGGGATCATCGGGCTGATCAACTTCGCGCACGGCGACCTGATCATGCTCGGGGCGTGCCTGGCGCTGTCGCTCGTGACCGTCCTCGGGCTCGGCGTGGCCGACGCCGGAGGGATGGCCGCCGTCGGCCCCGCCGGCACCTGGCTCGGCATCGCGCTCCTCGTCGGGCTGTGCGGCCTGTTCTGCGGCGGGCTCAACATGGCGGTCGACCGCATCGTCTACAAGCCGCTGCGGAACGCCCCCAAGCTCGCCCCGCTCGTATCGGCGATCGGCGTGTCGTTCATCTTCATGAACATCGGCCTGTTCTGGCTCGGGCCGGCCGACCGTTCGTTTCCCGAACTCCTGCCGGCGGCCAACCTGCTGCCGGGCGACGGGCTGCAGTTCACCTGGAAGGACCTGCTCGTGGTGCTCATCGTCGGGCCGCTGATGGTCGCGCTTTCGCTCCTGGTTCGGGTGACGAAGCTCGGCAAGGCGATGCGGGCGGTGTCCCAGGACCCGACCGCCGCTGCCCTCGTGGGCATCGACGTCGATCGCGTGATCGCCGCCACGTTCTTCATCGGCGGCTTCCTCGGCGGCGCGGCGAGCGTGATCTACGGTCTCTACATCAACACCATCGGTTTCCAGATGGGGTTCCAGAACGGCCTCTATGCCTTCACGGCGGCCGTGCTCGGCGGCATCGGGAGCATCCCGGGCGCGGTCGTGGGTGGGGCCGTGATCGGCCTCGTGCGGGCGCTCTCGAGCGCCTACGTGGGCGAGCGCTGGACCGGCGCGGTCGTGTTCGCGATCCTGATCGTGATCCTCGTGTTCCGTCCCGAGGGCCTGCTCGGCCGGCGCACCAGGGAGAAAGTGTGATGCGCGACTTCCTCAGCGAGCGTTGGGACCTCGTCGCGCTGATCGTGCTCGCCGCGGCCCCGCTCTTCGTGCCCGCGCTCGGCGGGGCGCTCGGCGGCCAGGTGACCACGCTCTTCGTCTACTGCATCCTCGCGCTCGGGCTCAACGTGATGGTGGGCTACACGGGCCTCGTGCACCTGGGGATCGCCGCCTTCTTCGGGATCGGGGCCTACCTGATGGCGATCCTCACGGTGCCGATGTATCCCTTCCAGATCGGCTGGCTGGCGGCGGCGATCGTGAGCGTGCTGTGCGCGGCCGGCATCGGCCTGGCGCTCGGGGCACCCACACTCCGGCTGCGCGGCGACTACCTCGCGATCGTCACGCTGGGGTTCGGCGAGGTGGTGAAGGTGACGCTGCGAAACCTCGAGCAGATCACCGGCGGCATGAAGGGGCTCAATCCCGTGCCGCCTCCGGGGGCGGGCGTGACGTTCGGCGGCCTCGACCTCGGGCTCGCCTTCGCGATCGATCCGCGCTGGTTCTACTACCTCGCGCTCGCCGCCCTCGCCGGCGTGGTCGTGGCGATGCGCCGTCTGGAGAACTCGCGGCTCGGCAGGGCGTGGGTGGCGGTGCGCGAGGACGAACTGGCCGCGTCGGCCATGGGAATTTCCGCCACGCGGGTCAAGCTTTCGGCGTTCGCGATGTCTTCGGCCGTGGCGGCTCTGGCCGGATGCCTCTACGCCGGCAGCCTCTCGACCACGGCCGATCCCAACGCCTACGACTTCAACCGCTCGATCATGGTGCTGTGCGCCGTGATCCTCGGCGGTCTGGGCAGCATTCCGGGCACGCTCCTGGGCGTGGCGATCCTCGTCGGCTTCGACACCGTGCTCGCGCCCTGGGCCGACTCGTGGATCCAGCAGTGGAGCATCAACCCGACCGGATCCAGCCTGTTGTCGTTCAGCGGCTGGCGGCTGGCGATCTTCGGGCTCGCGCTCGTGCTCGTGATGCGCTACCGCCCCGAAGGGCTCGTGCCGTCGCGGCGGGTCGCGGCCGAACTGCACGAGGTGCATCCATGAAAAGACTGCTCCCGCCTCCGCCGGAGCCGAGGCGCGGCGAGCCCGCGGCGTCGCTCGTCGGCCCCGTGCCGCTCCTCGACGTCGATCGGCTGACCGTGAAGTTCGGCGGGCTCGTGGCGGTATCGGACGTGAGCCTCGACGTGCCCGAGGGGAGCATCGTGTCGCTCATCGGCCCCAACGGCGCCGGCAAGACGACGGCCTTCAACACGATCAGCGGCATCTACGCGCCGACGAGCGGCACCGTGCGGCTGCGGGGGCGCCGGCTCGAACGGTCTTTCACCGCGGGCACGTTCTGGTCGGCCGTCGGCATCGGGCTCCTCACGGGGCTGCTGTGTGCCGCGGCCGCGGTGGACGTCGACCGGCTCTGGCTGGCCGTCGTGAAGCGGGGCATGAACACCGGCGAGCCCTTCACGGCCGCCGGCGTTCTCGACCGGCTGCGGGGCTTCTTCCGCGCCGAACTCGCGCTCGACCAGATGGCGGGAAAGTGGCGGGTGGTGAGCGCCGACGGCAGCGAGGTGCTCGCGATCCGCCGCGACGTCACCGAGGCCCGCGCCCTCCGCGATCGACTCCAGGCCGCGGTCACGGCCCGCCGCGCCGGCCCGGGAACGGTTCCCGACGCGAGCGATCTCTCCCGTCCGCCGGAGCCCGCTGCCGACGCGATCGCTCTTCCGCCGCTCAAGGAGGAGGTGCTCGACCGGCTCGCCGCGGGGAAGTGGCGCGTGCGACTGCGGGGTCTGCTCGGCCTGCTCGCGGGCGGGGCGCTCGGCACCGCCGGAACGATCGCCGTGTGGCAACGTGGGCGGCGGTCGCCGCACGTCGTGGCCCAATGCGGCATCTCGCGCACCTTCCAGAACATCCGCCTGTTCGCCAACATGACGGTGCTCGAGAACGTCCTCGTGGGGCTCGACCGCACGATCGCCGGTGGCGTGACGGCGATGCTCTTCAAGACCCCCGCCCAGCGTCGCGCGGAGGAGGAGGCGCGGACGCGGGCCATGGCGGAACTCGAATTCGTGGGGCTCGCCGCGGCCGCCAACCGGATCGCGGGCCAGCTCCCCTATGGCGATCAGCGGCGGCTGGAAATCGCCCGAGCCCTCGGCACGGGGGCCACGCTCATCCTCCTCGACGAGCCGGCCGCCGGCATGAATCCCGCCGAGACGGCCGAGCTCGGCAGGCTCGTGGAGCGGATTCGCGATCGGGGCGTGACCGTGCTTCTGATCGAGCACCACATGAATGTCGTGATGCGGATCAGCGACCGCGTCGCAGTCCTCGACCACGGCGTGAAGATCGCGGATGGAACGCCGGCGGAGGTCCGGCGCGACGACAGGGTGATCGAAGCCTACCTCGGCGGCGAGGCGGAGCCATGAGCCTGCTCGAAGTGGCCGATCTCGAGGCCTGCTACGGACCGATCAGGGCGCTCGACGGCGTGTCGCTCACGGTCGAAGAGGGGGAGCTCGTGGCGATCATCGGCGCCAACGGCGCCGGCAAGACGACGCTCCTGATGGTGGTCTCGGGCGTCGTGCCGGCCCGCCGGGGCGAGGTGCGGTTTGCCGGCCGACGGATCACCGGCCTCGAACCGCACGAGATCGTGCGCCTCGGGATCGGCCATGCGCCGGAGGGACGCCGCATCTTTCCCCGGCTCACGGTCCGCGAGAACCTCGAACTCGGCGGGTTCGCGCAGGACGACGTCGCGAGAGTGCGCCGCGACATCGACGAGGCCTGCGGCCTGTTCCCGATCCTCGCCCAGCGGATGGGACAGTTCGGCGGCACGCTGTCCGGCGGCGAGCAGCAGATGCTCGCGCTGGCCCGCGCGCTCGTCGGGCGGCCGCGACTGCTGCTCCTCGACGAGCCGTCGCTCGGCCTCGCGCCCCTGATCGTGGCCAGGATCTTCGAGGTGATCGCCAGCCTCACCGCGCGCGGCATCGCCGTGGTGCTCGTGGAGCAGAACGCCCGCGCCGCCCTCAAGCTCGCGTCCCGAGGGTACGTGCTCGAGACCGGCCGCATCACGCTCACCGGCAGCGGCCCCGACCTCGCCGCCGACCCGCGCGTGCGTGACGCCTATCTCGGCGAGTAGTGCGGGGTGAACT
>Ga0136644_10003330_pt1 | contig 12040 bp, 13 predicted proteins | sample C_130820_EF_Meta_FD_94780 | JGI IMG/M metagenome (GOLD analysis project Ga0136644, IMG submission 94780) | Freshwater microbial communities from Lake Croche, Canada to study carbon cycling - C_130820_EF_MetaG (v2) (version 2) | ecosystem: Environmental > Aquatic > Freshwater > Lake | place... | reverse complement strand
TTATAACCGATTGTGCAAACATACAATTTGTAGATCGTAATTATTCTGATATTACAGTATTACCAGTTCCAGCAACATTAGAACCTTCATTTTCAGGCTATAATTTAACTGGATTTACTATGTTAAATACAAATAATACATTTAACACGTGCGGTATAAATCCTGTAAATACTGATATTATAAATTATATTACAAGTCTTTTAACAACAAGATTTAGTTCTATAAATAATTTGAGCATTCGACGATATTTCTATAATGATAATGGTGGATATGGTGTGGTATATTATTTATTTTCTTATCTTTTAACAAACGAGGATCCAATAAGAGTATATTATGCTATATATAATATTCCATATATTATAATAAATTGTCAAATTATTATAAGAAATAACATACCCACATTATATGGACCAAATACAAGCGAAACAACTGTAATAAATTATTTTTCTAGTGCAAATTGGGTTATATTATCTTCAGGATTTGAAAATTATGATAAAAAATATTTAGTAAGTTATGTAAAGTTTGAATCTAAAACACCTTTATTATTTGATTCTATAATACTATATGATAAAAGTAAAAACCACATACACTATAAAGTTAAAGATAAAGTTACAAATAGTATAACACTTGAAATAAAAGAACCCATATTTGGATACAGTTTTGTTACAAATAATTCTGGCACTTCACCAAATTCTTGGAGCGTAAAAGCATCTGATGGAAAGATTTGGGAAAGTATTCATGAATATTCATACAATCTTCAAAATAAAAAATTATATCAAACACCAATTTTCTTTTTAGATGGAAATATAAGCACAATAGAACAACCCCAAAGCAAAGAAAAACCAGAGATTGATATTAATAAATTTATAAAATATTATAAACAAAAAATAAATTCTTCTGTAAATCCAGAATTTAAGAAATATATGTATAGTAACAATACTTATTATTTTATTTTTGATGAATATGACTTGAATAAAAATTTGGTTGAAAAAGATTTAATTATTGGATTTGAAGTAAATGGAAATAAAATTAAGAAAGCATTACTCTATGAAGATGATGATGGAAATTATAAACCATTTGATTTACGTAATAGTAAACAAAAGGATTACTGGGATAAGAATATTGGTTTAGAATTACAACTAACAGCGTTTTGACCACCACGACGAAGCAGATTTTGAAGTTTCTTTTGCTTTCCGGGCTAAATCTGAATCAGTAGAATGATATGTTTTTCCACATAATAAAAATGAATGAACTCTTGCATAACCCCATTGTTGTTGTGTAGCACCTGGTCTATGCCCTGTTCTCCAAGCTGCCATTCCACGGTTATATGACTCTTTTATATATTTAAGAGGAACTCCAGTAGCTTTTGCTTTTTCCTCTAGACTCTTTGCGTTTGGAAATATTTTATTCCAAGATTGTGTATAACCGGATTTACGTGTTTTTACACCAGAATCTGTTTTAAATCCTACATATGCTTTTTTGTCTTTCCAAGACTTTGAACCATATTTCTTTATTTCTTTTAGCCTCATTTCTTTCTTTTTTTTTGTTAACCCCGAATAATATTTTCTAGGATAATATATTTTACGCGTCGAAGACATTTCTCTTTACTTAATAGATGGCAAGAAAAACATATCGTAGAAAAGAAGCAAGAAAACATCAACATGGAGGTGGGTGCGGTTGTGGAGGATCATCTGTTTTAGGATTTCCTCAAACTGGTGGAGAAATGAATTCTATTATTGGTTCACCAAGTAATTCTAGAAATTCTAAAAATGACACTATTCCTGGCATGGGTAGAAATTCTGGCATGGGAATGAATTCTGGTATGACTAATTCTGGTATGGGAATGAATTCTGGTATGACTAATCCTGGCATGGGAATGAATCCTACTATGCCTCCTACTAATATGGGAATGAATTCTACTATGCCTCCTACTAACATGGGAATGAATTCTACTATGCCTCCTATGACTAATTCTGGTATGCCTACTAATTCTGGTATGGGTAGAAATTCTGGTATGGGAATGAATTCTACTATGCCTACTAATTCTGGTATGGGTATGAATTCTACTATGCCTCCTACAAATAGCTCTATGCCTACTAACTTTGGGTTTAATAGTGGAAATACTAGTGGTGGATTCTTAGGACTATTTAATTCTCCTTCTCAGCAAACATCTTCTCAACAAGTAATGCCTCAACAAAGACCTATGAATAGTACAGTAACACCCCAAAGCGTTGTAAATAGCCCATCCACAACTAGTTCTACTAGTGAAATTCATAATCGTATGGCTGAACTTGAACGTAGATTAGGTAAATTAGAAACCGGCGGTGGTTTCTTTGGCGGCTCGAAAGGTAAAAAACGCAAAACAAAAAGAACACGTAAACATAGATAGATGAATACGCGTAAATATAAAGGTGGTTACAAAGCAACAAAACGCAATCAAAAATATTTAAAAATGTATAAAAAAGGTAAATCGATTGGCTTTACTATGCGTTCATCGTTAAAAGCAAAAGGATTAATCCCGAGATCAAATGGAACTTATAAAGTATCAAACAAATATCATGGTTAGATAGATGGCAAATAAGAACGATTATGTGGTTGCAATACCATCATATAAACGTGCTGAAACTCTTAGAGATAAAACATTAGAAGTGTTACAACACTACAAGATAGATCCAAAGAGTATAGACATATTTGTAGCAAATAAAGAAGAAGAAGAAATATATAAAAACACTTTGGATCCAAAATCGTATAATAAAATTATTGTTGGAGTAATAAATTTGGGACCTCAACGTAATTTTATTAGTAATTATTATCCTATTGGTAAACATATTGTAAATATTGATGATGATATTAAAGGATTTATTGAATATACTACTACAACAAAACGTCATGAAAAGCCATTAGCAAATCTTGATAAAATAATACGTCAAGGATTTGAAGAATGTAACAAACATGGATTTCGTCTTTGGGGTATTTATCCTATACCAAATGGTTTCTTTATGGAGAAAAAAGTCGACACAGATTTGCGTTATATTATTGGATGTTTTTATGGAACAATCAATCCTGGAACAAAAGCTATTAAATTAGAGCTAGAAAATGATAAGGAGGATTATGAACGTTCTATCCGATTTTATATAGCAGATGGTGGAGTAATACGTTTACGATATGTTGCTCCTAAAACAGCATATTATACAGAAAAAGGTGGTATTCAAGAATTTCGTTCTGAAAAAACGGTGATGGCTGGAGCAAAATGGATTGTAAAACATTTTCCAGATTATGCGACTTTAAATTTAACAAAAAAATCTGGTCATGCAGAAGTTCGTTTGAAGGACCGAACGAATAAAAGTAAATCCGTAAAACATAAAACATTAAAAAATAAAAAATAAGTAATGAACGCTATTGAAGAAGAAAAAAATAATTTACGCACCCGGTGTGGTTACAAACCGAGTGAGTGTATATTTAGTTTTGAAAAGAATTTATCTGATACTGGTGCTATAGCAATAGGAAAATCTTTACATTTTGGTGTTGATTTAGTATGTAGTGGAGGACTTCATACATTTTTTAAAATTCTTTGGGATTATATTTTAAATCATATTAATATTGGTTCTCCTCGTGTATTTATGTATTTGAAAAAACGAATGAGAGAAATTGATGAATTAGTAAAAATATATCCAGATGAAACTCTTTATAATAATAAAGATTATCAATCAAAAATTGGAGAAATAATACTTATAATCCATGATGCACCAAAACATCCAAAACTATCATGGCCAAAAGTTGGATCTGAAACACACGATGGAACATGGATTCGTAATGCAAGTTCTGCAACAGATACAGAAATTGTAAATAAAGTTTGGAAAGCAGAAGGAGATTTGAGTATATTAAGAACAGTTGGGAATGAGATATGTAAAAATTTAGCAGAACATTCTTTGGAAAGAGTATTATTTTGGATGAAATGGACTTATGAAGAAGAATCAAAGTTAAAAAAAGAAAATTCTAAAAATTCTCTATCTACGATTGATAGAGGTTCTGGAGGTAAAACGAAAAATGAAATAGGTTATTATTTTTTAAGTTTATTTTCAGAATTTTACAAAGAACTTGCTAAGAAACAAGAAATACGAATGCATGAAGAATTTTTAAGTTTGATTGAAATATTCCGAACAACTGATTTACGTTTTACAAATTCTTTTAAAAAGAATTTACTTGGATTAATGGCTCGCATTTTATGCGAAGTACCAAAATGGAAAATTCCTGCAGCGAATCCATTAATTAAAGACCCTGTTGTTCTAACAAGAGCAATTCAACAAACACCAAAATTCTTTGCTGAAGTTCTTCAATATCCAAGTGTATCTTCTGGAAATTTAAGTAAAATATTAAAGAAAAAGGGTAAGATGGATTCTGTTAAAAAAGATTCTAAAAAATTATCTATGGAAGAACAATTTGCTGCTTTTGATAAAGCGATGGAAGTATATATGTCAAAGTAAATATATATTTAATTAATTAGATGTCAGGATTATTGGGAGTAACAACAGGATTATTGGGAACAGCTACAACAGCAACACAAGGAGCTTTATTAGCAAGTAGAATTGGTCCTTTAGCAGCAGTAACAAATAAATTTATGCCACCATCTACGACAAATTCTATATACCAATATTTAACCACAGGTGGTAGTAGGATGAAACGATTTTTTTCTAATGATATACCTTCTTTATTTCAAGCGCCATTTTCAGGATGGAAAGCATTATTTTGGTCTTTACTTTTTTTAGGACTTATATTGCTATTTTTATGGACAAAAGGTATAATATTCAAAGCAAAAGTTAAATCTGGTTTCCAAGATGCAAGTTTACAAACATTTCACAATATTCTTAATACATTAAGAGCAGATGATGATCCTTCGCCAAGCATAAATGATAAGTTATTAAATTTACAATTATTAACATTTAAACAAGCTGCATTTCTTGGAACAGAATATAACTCATTTAATATAAATGAAGCAATAAATGGTCAACTGCAACTTGGATCACGTGCAATTTTCTTACAAATAGATTTTGTTGATAGAGATAGAGATGGATTATGTAAAAAATTTGAACCTTGTTTATATTATAAAAATGAAAATGGAACTTTATTATCTAGTAATTCTGCAAAGTTAAGTGAAGTATTTCAACATATTGGAGAAACTGCTTTCCAACCCTCAATCAAAAATAATGAAAGTCCATTATTATTATTTTTACATTTCGTAAATATTCCTAATCCTACAGAACCAAATGAATATTTATCAAAAGTTGCAAATGCACTAAAAGTATTAAAACCAAATTTATTAACTGGAGGATTTTATCGTTCCGAGAAAGAAGATGATTTATTCCAATTAAAATTTAATGAATTTGGAGGAAAAATTATAGTAGGAACAAATATTCGTACATCAACACTTGTTAAGACAGATAAGAATGATGATTTAGATTACATGGTAAATTTCCATTATTATGTTCCTGATAATTTTAAAGTAGATAGCACAATTACAGCACCATATGGCTCTAAAATAAATGCTCTGATATTTGATTATAATACTATTAAAAATATTTCACCCAAAGACTTTACAGAAAAATACTCTAGCTACTTTACAATTCTAAAAGCTCCACAAGAATCTAATATTCCAGAAAAACAAATGAAAATGTATTTAGAAGAATATGGAATAAATGTAATAACGTATGAATACTTTAATGATCTTGATATAGGAAAAAATGTTAGAAAATTCTATAAATCTGGATTTTCTAAAAGAATACAAAGTCTAAGATATTAGTAGGAGCATGGAAGAAGATATTTATAAAAAATCTTTAATGAAAAAAAATAAATTAATAGAAAAACGTTTAGATGATGCAATTAGTGAAGCAGAACAAGTTCTTGATTTTGAATCCGCGCATGATCCAGAAATTATTCAAGCACTAACTATTGTGAAAAATTTTATTATTCGTAAAAAACGTGTTTGTTATGGGGGAACTGCTATGAACGCTTTATTACCAAAAAAAGATAAATTTTATGACCCCGAATATAATCTTCCGGATTATGATTTTATTACGTATGATGCTGATAATGATGTAAATGAACTTGTAAGTGATTTAAAAAATGCCGGTTTTAAAGATGTTTTACATCGCGTTGGAATGCATGAAGGAACAAAAAAAATTCTAGTAAATTATATTGCTGTTGCTGATATTACAGAAATTGACAAAGATTCTTTTAATGTATTTTTAGAATCATCTAAATTAATTGGAGGATTACATTACACAAATGAAAATATGTTACGAATGATGATGTATTTAGAAATATCTAGACCTAGAGGTGAAGTAAATCGTTGGAAAAAGGTATATGAACGTTTAGAACTTATAAATAAACATTTTCCAATAAAATCATGTGTTAAAAGACATTTAAGAAAAGATATACCAAGTGATGTTAAAGATGTATTATTTAATTTTATAGTTTACAATCAACGTGTATTAGCAAATTTAGAATTAGAGTCGCTATATAAAAGATCATTAACGACAAAGAATATAGTTTTTAATAGAAGTTATTTTCATGGAAAGATTATATTTTATTCTCCAGATATTGAACGTGATGTAAATAATTTGAAAAAATATTTTGACGATTTAAAAATAATTTATCATCCTGCACGTGGAGAATATTTAGCTCGCAGAGTTACACTTGTATATAAAGGTATACCAATCGCATTATTGGTTGAAGAATCTGCATGCCATTCATTTAATAATATTAAAACAGAAAAAAATACAATTCTAAAAATTGCATCAATAGAAACTCTTATTACATTACATTTATCAATTTATTTTTTTAGCATTTCAGAAAAAGAATATTTATGTGATATTGGAAAAGCTATAAGAACACACAGATTACTAGCAGAATCAACGAAGTCTCAGTTCAATATATTTCCTATAGCATGTTCTGGTTATCAAAAAGGATATAGAACATTACTTCGCGAAAAGGTTGGGCGAATTCAAAGAGAAAAGAAAAACCGCACTTTAAAGAAAAGAAATCATAATAATTAGTGATGGTTAATTCAGAAGGAGGGAGAATTTCAAATATATTACAAAAAACACAAGAGTGTGTAATACAAGAAAATTTAGCAAAAGCAAGAGCATATATTGGAAAAGATAGTTGTATTGGATGTAAACCAGATTCTAAAATAAATACAAATGTTATATCTGCAAATGCATATTTACTATCACAGTTAGGATGTTATAATTATGTGAAACCTCCTGTTGTTCCAGAATCTGCACGGATAGCACGTGTAATGCAAGAAACTCTTAACAAAGAATATGATCCAACAAATTCAAAAACACGCTTTGCTGATTATGCACCTGCTGCGGTGAATGCTCCATGCCCTATTATTGATCCAGCATTAAATCCTTATTTACAGAAAAATGTGCCTTTTTGTCCTCTTCCGAATGCTCCAACAAATCCTGTTCTTCCAGCATAAAAAAATATATACTATTAGAATGTCAACTCGTAATACAGATGCCTCATTCATTACAAAGATCAGACAAGCAAAAGCTCTTTATGCATTCAATAATACTTTACAACAAGCTCAGAATGCTGGCACAACAGTATTATCAGAGCAACCTAAAACCCAGACATTAGATGTTGTAGTTCTACGTAAACAAGGTGGTTGCTTTTGCACTAGAACTGGTAATGTATATGAATTAAATGGTAGACCATGTGATTGTTAAAAAAAATATTTTCTTTTTAAATTAAATTTTTAATCATTTTATTGGTAATAAATTTACTTCTTCGCAATAACCTTCTTTACTACCTTTGCCATAGTAGTCTTCTTAGGAACAGCAATAGGCTCTACAATATCAGCTTCATCATCCATGGTAGGAGGAGCTACGGCAGAAGGTCTCGATACAATCACGGCTTCATCATCAATCTGCTCTTCCTCCTCTTCATCATCATCCATGGCTAGAGTTGCAAACTTATTAGTAGACGTAGGAGCAGCTGCTACTCTCGTAGGAGATGGTGCTACATGATTCGATGCATCTAGAGAACCATCTTCATCGCGGAAAGCAAATCCACGAATGCTCTCAGGTAGATGATCCGCCTTAATCTGAACAGCCTTCCAAGAAAGACCGAACTTAGAACCAGCAAACCATACACCCGTGCACTGGATGAGTGAAGAGATAGTAGCACCCTTTACAAGAATATCCTCTAGAGGAATATCACTTAGAGGACGCTTCTTCTCATCATATACAGCAGTCTCAAACTTGCCCTCACGCTGCTTGAGCTGAATCTTTAGAGTAGGAGGATAAGGCTTCAGGTTGCCCTCAGCATCCTTAGAGAAGCGAACACAAGGAGTGTAGAACGCCTTGACAATATCACGAGATAGAGGAGACTTGAACCAAGACTTAGAGTTGGTTACGCCAAGATCAATCATATACTCATCAAGAGAATTGAAAGCATCATATACCTGCTTTACCTTAGAGCCGTCTACATCATAACCTTTAAGAGAAAGATCAACAGAATACTTGACAGGACCTGCCTTATCAAAGACACTCATGCCATAAGGAATATTGAGACCAGAAACCTGCACCATTAGTGAGTGACCTTCATAGTTAACATACGCCTGCTTTGCACCAGAGTCCATGACTTTGATGGGAGCGACCTGAACATTTGAGGGCTTGAAATCCTTGGGGAGCACAATAGCACTAGACATTTTTTGTAATACAACTTTACCGGCAAAACACGAATCAATTTTTTGACGTTTTTGTAAAATTTTTCAAAAAAAAAATTTAAAAAAACCTAATAAGAAGAAAATGGCGATGTCACAATCAGAACGTATTCGAAGAATACAAGAAGAAGCAAACATATATTTATCAAGAAATAAAGTGCGTGATAGTTCTGAATTAACTCTTATTAAACAAGCAAAGGCTAGTTCTGTAGTTCAACCTCAGATTGTGCAAAATGTATATAATGCTCATACAAATCAAATTGTTCCTCCTTATCAATTTGCTTCTCAAGTATCAACAATTGGGTTCTTTACTGGCGCAGGAACACATATGGATTATAGCGCTATATTGCAAGGACAACAGAAATGTGCTGTATGTTCTGATGATGATCCAGCTCTAAATCGTTATATTATTCGCTCTGTTCCTTGCTATGATAGATTACAATTTCCATTCATACAAAACAATTTATCATCCACTTATATTTGCCAAACAATTGGAAAAACTGGTTACTTCAAACAACCTCCCGCATGTGCTGCTTCTAATAACATTTATTATACCCCAAGCGGCTAATTAAGAGAAGCATGAATCCAAGAATATGATTCTGCTACAGAATTATTTACATAAGATAATCCCATTAATACATACATAACACCTAGTGCTTTTTGTGTTTTATCTTCACTTGAAGAAATAAAACGTTCAATAATTTGTAAATTTGTTTTTCGAAGAATTTTTTCATCTTTTGTATTTAATTCATCAATATAAAATTTAAATAATGTATTTGTTCTATTAAATCCTGGAACAATCAATCTTTTTTGTTGTATAGTAAGTTGCAATCTATAATTCCAGATATCATATATTTTTTTGTAAAAGATTATATGGTCATCTTTATCCATTTCATGAAACCAATCAGAATCTACTAAATATCCAAGTTCTTCAATCTTATTAAAAATATCTAATACTCTTTGATTCCACATTTGTTCACTTGTTAAAGATGAATTATCGTATGTAATAGAATATTTATATTTTTTTAACCATAATAATCTTGTATCTACTTTGGCAAGAATTTCATTTGTAAGAATTTCTTGACTATAAGGGTTTTTTATATTCTTGGATCTAGAACACAAATAAGAAATAGTGCGAATATCAAACGCCCATATATGTTTCTTAGAATCAGAAAAACTAAAAAAATATACTTTTGGTATTGTTATTAAATTATCTAGTGTATAAATATCTGAATCATTATTCGCTAAAGAATAGTCATTTCTTGCAGGCCCTTGTCTAGAGAAATTATTTCTTAAACTATATTTTTTCCAAATTTTTTGAATAATAATAGTTGATTTTTCTTCTATTTCAGAATACACAAATACAATACGGTTTTTAAGATGTTTAGAACAAAATCCTTCATTTGTTGCCTTATTTCTACACCTCAGAGTTGGAAACTTACGATTCTTAATATTCATACATTGCTTTGAGAGGCTCATTTGATCCTACCATCTTACCGGAATTAATATTTATTTGAATTAATATTTTATTTATTTAAAATTTAACTTTATGACTTTATTTTCGAGTTTTTTCAAAAAAAAAAGTAGATTTTGCTTTTTTGTTTAAAGTAGACCCAAAAAAAATACAAAAAAATTATAAAATTGATTTCGTCACGCTACTATTATGCGTATTAAAATGAGTTCTAATTCCTCATCTTCCGGTATAATGAGTGTTTCTACCCCTAAGCGTGTCGCCACCAAGAAGACTTCTTCTACTGATGCCGCCCCCCTTGCAGTTGCCGCCACCCCTGCAACTGTTGCCACCCCTGCTGTAGCCGCCCCTGCCCCCAAGGCCCGTCGCGCTGCTGCCTCCAAGACTGTCGCCCCTGCTAGCGATGCCACCCCTGTTGTAGCCGCCCCTGTAGTTGTGTCTTCCACCCCCGTTGAGTCTGTAGCTGCCGTTGTTGCACCTGTCACCACCCTCGATGACGATCTCCGCGCCGTCTCCACCAACCTCAACTCTCTCCGCGAGACTGCCTCCACTCTTCTCTCCCAGATCAAGCGTCTAGAGAAGCGTGTGCACCGTGAGATGAAGGATGCTCGCAAGCGCCGCCGCCGAGTCAAGCTCGATGAGAATGGTGTAGAGGTCAAGCGTGCTCCTTCCATCTTCGAGCGCCCTACTCAGGTCACCGCCGAGCTCCTCACCTTCCTAGGTCGCCCTGCCGCGACTCTCATGAGCCGCTCTGAGGTCACCAAGGCCGTCAACGAGTATGTCAAGACTCACAGCCTCAAGAACAAGCACGACATCAAGCCTGATGGTCCTCTCCGTGCTCTTCTTGCCATCGGTGTTGATGAGCCTCTGACCTACTTCAACCTCCAGCGCTACCTCAACCGCCACTATGTCAAGGCGGTTGTCTCTGCGCCTGTAGCGACTGCTTAAATTTTAAAAAACAAAAAAATTTAAAAATTGATTAAAAATAAAAATAAAATACTCGCATAGAAATATCTTATTATTTCTATGGGAGTAATCCCTGAGCGGGGATGGCCGAGTGGTTTTATGATATATTAATATCATCCCATAAAAGGCGGCAGGCTTAAGATCTGCTGAATGTGAATTCGCGTGGGTTCGATCCCCACTCCCCGCATTTTTTTTATGTTTTTTTCTATAAAAGTATAAAAAAGATAAATAATATATAGAAAATGTCAAATCCCCCTATGCCACATTCATCTGCTCCTATGCCATATTCATCTATTATAATTCCCCCTATAATTACTGATAATAATCCTAGTTTTGTTATACCCATGTTATTTAGTTATAATCAAGAATCTATTGATAGAATATCTAATTTATATACAACTATTTTAAATTTAGAAGATTTAAATGGAAATAAATACGGAGATTATAGAACAAATCAACAGTTCGCACAAAGATATGGTAATCTTTTAGGCGGATTTCTTCCATATGTTTTTATTGCTGTATTAAAAGAGCCATTTGTAAATCAACTAATTACAGTGATTGGCTCAATTCCTGAACCAATTAATAATCTAATAAATATAGTTTATAATTTTCAAACAGATGAACAAATAATACAATTTTATACTACGGTATTTAATAATAAAGATACAATTCCACAAACAGATTTTATACAAGCAATAATTAATATTGCAAATAGTATTTTAAATCCACCACCTGCTACACAAGCAAATACTAATACTAATACAAGAAGTATAGAAAATGTAAATCGTAACTTGACATATTTAACAGGTTTAGGTTTAACAAAGAATAGTGATAATGAAACAATGAAAAAGACTTTAAAAAAATATAAAAAT
>Ga0136644_10003329_pt1 | contig 12041 bp, 6 predicted proteins | sample C_130820_EF_Meta_FD_94780 | JGI IMG/M metagenome (GOLD analysis project Ga0136644, IMG submission 94780) | Freshwater microbial communities from Lake Croche, Canada to study carbon cycling - C_130820_EF_MetaG (v2) (version 2) | ecosystem: Environmental > Aquatic > Freshwater > Lake | place: Lake... | reverse complement strand
GCAGTGATATTGGCCAGCCCGCTTAGATATCCGCCAGTGATCACAGCATTGGCAGTGTTCAAACTACCAAAGTAACCGGTAGTGATGTTGCCTGTGGTGGCATTCAAATTACCTGCATACCACGAATCAACATTGCCCGTGGTGGCTGTGATGTTGCTCATTGCACTGATATATCCGCCACTGAGTACAGCATTACCAGTTGAGAAGTTGGTTGCTACCAGTGTAGTAATATTGCCATCGGTGGCATTGATATTGGACACTGCATTAATATAACCACCAGTTATGACAGCATTGGCCGACGAGAAGTTGGGTGCTACCAGTGTGGTAATGTTACCCGCTGTGGCATTGATATTGGCCACTGAGTTGATGTAGCCACCAGTGATCACAGCATTGGCTGTGCTTAGATTACCAAACTGTGCTGTTCCGGCATACACATTGGCCACTGTTTGTATGTAGCCACCAGTGATGACTGCGTTGCCTGTTGACAAGTTGCCAAATTGAGCTGTTCCTGCATACACATTGGACACTGTTTGTATGTAACCACCTGTGATCACAGCATTAGCTGTTGACAAGTTGCCAAATTGAGCTGTTCCGGCATACACATTGGCCACTGTTTGTATGTAACCACCAGTGATGACTGCGTTGCCTGTTGAGAAATTGGTAGTAAATGTGTTGCCGGCCACTATTGAATCAGCATTGACCAATTGGCTGGTCACATTTGACATGACACCAATGTTGCCACCTGAGGCAAATATGTTGCCCACATACAGGTTACCAATGATAGAGCCGCCGCCATATACTTGGAAAGCGCCGGTGTTGGCTGCTGTACTCTGTGTGGTGTTGGCCACAATCAAGTTGCCTGATTTGATTGTACCATAGGTACCTGTGATCACATTTGCAGTTTCTGATGTGACCTTGGCAAAGTATTCAAAGTTGCCTGTGGCATTGACGCGACCAAAGAAGCCTGCTTGATCAGCACCATCGTAATAGTGTGCGCGAATACCAACGTCATTGCTGGTTGTGGTTCCCAGACCAACTCCGTTGGCACCAGTGTTCAATTCAAGTATTGGATCTAGTAAGCTGACAACTGTGCTGTTGATGTAGGTCAACGTACCGGCCACTGATAAGTTTCCGCCAATGTAGGCATTCTGTGCAATGTTCAAATTGCCGCCTATGCCCACACCTCCTGTGACCACCAATGCACCGCTGGCAGTGCCATTAGATGCTTGCGAATTGGTCAGTGTGGTTAGGTCGCTGGCGGTCAGTGTGGTAAATGCACCTGTGGCGGCTGTGTTGGCACCAATGGCAAAGTTGTCTGCATAACCACCCGAGATACGTGCATTACCAGTACTGAAATTTGAAATTTGAGCTGTTGTGGCATAGATATTGGTCATGCCTGATATGTAACCACCGCTCAACACTGCATTACCGGTACTGAAACTGTCGGCATATAGAGTAGAAATGTTTACAATACCTGGTAGACCAATGGTAAATGCATTTCCACTGACTTGAGTACCAATTTCGTTGGCAACACCATTGATGGTAAAGATTTGTCCTGCGCTGATCGAACCTGTGCCATAGTCGGCTGCTAGATCAAAACCGGTGGCTGCTGTATTGGTTGTGATGCTGGTCACACGACCTTTGGCATCAACTGTAACAGTTGGAATACTAGAACTTGAACCATATGCGCCAGCAGACACACCGGTTGTGGTCAACAGTAGTCCTACATTTTGTCCGCCTGAGATGTTGGCTGTGATTTCAGCAGTATTTGCAATACTGGTAGAGATGAATGGGTTACCATTGGCATACTGATAGTTGTCGGATTTGAAATACCCCGCAGTGACCAAGTTGGCATTAAGAGTTGTAAGATTGCCTGTGGCACCTTTGACATTGCCCAAGAACCAACTTGCTTGTGCGTTTGCTGTGGCAATGATGTTGGCAGTCAACAAGTAATCAACACCACTGATGTTACCACTGGTGCCTGTGGTTACAATGTTGGCTGCATACAAGGTGTTGGTTACTGTGGCATTGCCACCAACACCCAAGTTGGCTGTGGTATTGGCTGTGGTAAAGCTGGCAGGAGCGGCTGTGTTTGCACCTATGGCAAAGTTGTCTGCATATCCGCCCGAAATAACTGCATTGGCAGTGGAGAAATTGTTGATGTTGCCGGTGGTGATGTTGGCTGTAGTAGCATTCAGTGTGCCGGCATACCACGAATCAACATTGCCCGTGGTGGCTGTGATGTTGCTCATTGCACTGATGTAACCGCCGCCAATCACTGCATTACCAGTCGAGAAGTTGACAATATTGCCTGTTGTGATGTTGCCAACAGTGGCATTGATGTTGGCCACTGAGTTGATGTAGCCACCTGTAATGACTGCATTGGCAGTGTTTAGGCTACCAAAGTAACCGGTTGTGATGTTGCCTGCTGTGGCATTGATGTTGGCCACTGAGTTGATGTAGCCACCTGTAATGACTGCATTGGCAGTAGAAAAATTGGTAAATGTACCAGTTGTGGCATATACGTTTGTAACACTTTGTATATAACCGCCAGTGATCACAGCGTTGGCTGTGTTTAGGCTGCCAAAGTAACCAGTGGTGATATTGCCTGCTGTGGCATTGATGTTGGACACTGAGTTGATGTAGCCACCTGTAATTACCGCATTGGCAGTAGAAAAATTGGTGGCCAACAGTGTGGTGATGTTGCCAGTGGTTGCATTAACCGTTCCAATGTTGCCAGTGGTGATATTGGCTGTGGTGGAATTTAGGTTACCAGCATACCAAGTGTTGACATTGCCTGTGGTGGCTGTGATATTGGCCAGACCACTCAGGTATCCGCCAGTGATCACAGCATTGCCAGTTGAGAAATCAGTGATATAAGCATTGGCCAAGGCGCTGATGTTGCCGCCCGATATCCATATGTTGCCAGTGCTTAGGTTACCAAAGTAACCAGTGGTAAATTGTCCAGTGCTGGGAGTGGCGTTGCCAATTGGGGTATTTTGTATGCCAGCGCCAACAGTAAGTGTAGTGGTGTCCAAACTGCTGACCACGGTAAGATTACCAACTTTCAAGTTGGCATAATAACTCTTGTTGATTGAACCACCAGGGCTGTTACCAACTTCTGTGGTGATTACACCTGTGAAAGAGCCTGCTGATTCGTCCCAAATCCAGGCTGTGTTGTAGTTGCCGTAGCCGGTGAGTGAACCCAAGTTACGATTGACCAACATACCAATATCGTAGCTGGGAGCACCGGTATACCCGTTGTTGAATGTGATAATGGGGTCGTTGATGTAGGTATTAACCGAATTGACTGTGGTAGTATTACCTGTAACATCAAGGTTACCAATAACGCTGATGTTAGAATTAAGGGTAATTGTGTTGCTGAACAACCCTCCAGTTAACGTATATGGTGCAATTTTGGCTGCAGTGACCTGTGCATCGTTAATCTGATTGGTATTAATTCTAGTTACGGCCATTGTATACTCCGATTATGTTCATGGTTATTGTAACTATTTAGTCCGTCTAAAAAAAAACGGTTGTACACTATCCGTTTTGATGACAAATATTTTATGGCAGACTCAATGCCGGACGTTGTGCTTTGACTCCAGCGTAGTTGGTAGCAATATCGGTGGTACTTAAAGCACCGCTATACACACGAATTTGGTAAAAAGTAGTTGCCGACAAGTCGGTGATGGTGGTGCCCGATCCGGGATAACTTGCAGTATCGCCCATGTCCCAGAACATTTGTAGGCCTGCGGTCACATACGGTGACGGTGCAGTCAGCACCAAGGGTACCACATAGAAGTTGCCTAGATTTATTTTGGCACCAATTTGAACGCCGGATTGGATTATCATATCAATCGCTCGATGGTGATCATGTTGTTGTTATAACTGTAGCCTATCTGTATTGTAATGCGATAAGACTTGGTATAGGTGTAATTCAGTATGTAAGTTGCAGTATCGCCTTCGGTGGGAAAACTCCATCCAAAAATTGAACTGCTGGCGGTTGTTGTCATTGAAAAACCAGCAGAAGTTCCACCACTACCAACACTTGAACCACCATACGTACCACCTATATAACAACTTGCTGTTCCAGACACTGTGGCCAAACTCAATCCACGCTGACCACTAGTTGTTACAGTGGCTTTGATATTGTCCATTGTGACAAATGTACCTGCATTGACAAAAGCACTCACACGATTGTTTAGTAGTGTATCAACACCTGCACTTGCTTGACTCAAATCAATATAAGCACCGCGAGTTGTTCCGCCAGCTTCAAAGAATCTAATTCTATCAATGTACTGGTCAATAATAACTTGACTGCCGCTTAGACTAGAATTTGGTGATTTTGCTAGATCAATTTCTCCACCTTCGTTGCCACTGGCATTGGTTGATATTAAATTTTGTCCAGTGACATCTCCGGATGCTGTCAATGCACCTGTTAAAGTCATTGTGGCCAGTGCGTTGAGGGCAAAGGCTTGGTTGATCTGTGTAACTGTAGCCCAACTGTAGTTGGCTATCACACTTGCGTATTGACCATTAACATTTCGTAACACAATAGTTTGATTAGTATTTGGTGTATATACTATTGATAATGGTACTGAACTAACTTGAGTGGTGGCTAAAGTAGCAAATCCCAGTGCTGTGGATAACGCAGTTCCTGAAACAGAGTCAACCCACTGGTATCCTAAATAATTTGAAGCACCGGTGACAGCCAATACCGCAGTTAGATTATAAGTAACACCAGAAGTTAAAGTCCATACACCAGTTGAAGTATTGTACGGCACAGTACCTGTGGCACTTTGAAATACAATATTAGTCGGTGTTCCTGGACTACCAATGACCTGATTTGATGTCAAAGTCACGCCACTGTATTGATTGTTGACCGTGCCAGTGGCAGTGGCTTGAACTGCTATGGTGGGATTTATTTGTTGGATGATTGCTTTTGTTCCAATACCTGCTCTGACCGTTACTGTTCCCGTCGCCTCTACAATACGAACTTTCACAGTTTGGTTTGTAGTTGGGGTATAAATTAAAGTAGTGGATGTTGCATTAAATTCATTTGTATTTCTATTGATATTCTCACCTATACCAGCACCTATACCGGTTGTGACTAATCTAGTATTTGTTGTTGCATCTACCCAATCGTATATTTCATAACCATTTGCTGTATCACTAAAATTGCTGAAACTTAATTCTGCAAATAATTGATATGTTTTACCTGCGGCCAATGTGAATACACCCGTTGATGTGTTAAGAGATATACCACTACTTACAGGTGCATAATTAAATATAATATCACTACCTGAACCTGCACCGGTTTGGTCGGATGTTATTCTACCTGCATTGATATAATCAGGATTGACCACACCATAAGTTGTTGGCTGACCGTTGACAATCACATTAGTAGCCGATACGTTGCCAGTGGTTGTGACATTGGTTGAGATGCCTGCGGCCAAGTATGCGGCTGTGTTGGTGTTAGCATTGGTGGCCAGACTGGTTATAGATGTTTGTTGGGTTACCGCGTTTGCATTGGCCCATACTTGATATGCACCAAGATTTGCGTTTGTTGATATATTGCCATTAAACAATACGCCAATGTTGGCGTTGGCATACGTCTGGAAAGCACCCAAATTGGCGTTTGTTGAGATATTTCCGTTGTATAGCGTACCAATATTGGCATTTGCGTATAGTTGGAATGCACCTAGATTGGCATTAGTGCTTATATTGCCATTGAACAAGGTACCAATGTTGGCATTTGCATAGATCTGATATGCACCCACATTGGCGTTGATGGTGTTGATGCTGGTAGCCTGTGTGGCTGCATTGGCATTGGCGTATGTTTGATACGCACCAATGTTGGCTCCAATGTATGCTTCAACATTGGTGTTACTATAAGTACTGCCTTGTGGATTTGCAACCAAGTAGGCAGCCACGTTGGTGTTGCTGTAGGTACTGCCCTGTGGATTTGCAACCAAATAAGCAGACACATTGGCATTGCTGTAACTGCTGGTACCAAAGTTTGTGTTGGCCCAAGTATAGAAACTGCCCACATTGGCCTGTAGCATCGACACAACAGCATTGGCACCTGTGATTTGATTTGATAGTCCAGCGGCGTTGGCATTTGCCCATGTCTGGAAAGCACCCAGATTGGCATTGGTTGAAGCGTTGCCGTTATATAACGTACCAATGTTGGCACCAATGTATGCGTCCACATTGATATTGCTGTAGAATGTCTGTGTGGTCAAATAAGCTGCCACATTGGTATTGCTGTAGGTACCCGACTGTGGATTAGCCACTAGGTAAGCGGCTGTGTTGGTGTTGCTGTAACTGCTGGTACCAAAGTTTGTGTTGGCCCAAGTATAGAAACTGCCCACATTAGCATTGATTGATGCGATATTGGCATTGGCCCATGTCTGAGTTGAACCAAGATTTGCCTGTAGTTCGTCAATGGACAAGTTAGCATAAGTTTGATAGGCGCCCAAATTAGCGTTTGTTGCAATATTACCGTTGTATAACACACCAACATTGGCATTGGCATAAGTTTGGAATGCGCCCAAATTGGCCTGTGTGCTTGCATTGTTGTTGAACAATGTGCCAATGTTGGCACCGGTAATGTCTTGACTGGTCAAGTAGGCAGCCACATTGCTGTTGGCATAAGTGCTGCCGCTAGCCGAAACTGGTGCATTGTTGACCAACAAGGTACCATCAGCTTGCACACTCAAAGGTATGCCGTTGATGTAGATGGTGTTGCTACTCACATACAGGCTCTTCCACCAATGATCGGCATCGCCTAGACTGTATGCAGTATTAGCTGCCGGAATGATATTGCCGGCAATAGTCAAGTTAGAGCCAAAGCCCACACCACCGTGTACAGTTAAGGCACCAGTGGTGGCACTGGTGGTTGGTGTCATGGCCGTGATGTGTACCGGATTCACAATAGTACCACCGTACCAAGAAGCCGATGTCATGCCAGCCGACAAGTACCTAATTTCAATAATGTCAGTGATTTCTGGAATCTCAGAAAATGTTATTTGGTCGCCCGCAACAGTATAGGCACCAGACATGGCCTGCTGTATGGTACCGTTGATGTTGACCAAGATACCTTCTGGCAGAGTACTTTGTCCAAGGGTAAATGTCTGATTAATGCCGTCGGGAGTGATTGTTTCAGCTTCAATCAGTCTTGAGCCTGCTGTCCATTCTGTACCGTTCCACCATTCGATTGTGGTTATGTCAGTGTTGTATCGCACATAGCCGGGATCAGGATTGGGAGGACGCTGTGCTGTTGTGCCCGAGGCAATGTCAATAGCAGATACTGAATCAAATCTAACAATGTTGTTGGGATCTGTTAGATTGGCACTGAACACCAGATCAGTGGTTAGACTAGATATCACATTTCCGGCTACCGCTACATCTTGCAATTTGACTTCAGTAGAGCTAATATAAGAGTCTCCAGAGATCACATTGCCTGTGATAATGTCGTTGGCGCGAAGATTGCCGTTGAAGAAGCCGGCATCAATGTTGCCAGTGGCCACCACACTAGTTGCTGACACGTTGCCTTCAACATTGCCCTGCAGATTACCGATAAAGTAGGGTGCTGTGATGTTGCCTGTGGCAGTAACAGTGGTACTATCCACATTGCCCACAAACCAAGGTGCAGTAACGTTGCCTGTGGCATCTACAGTGACAGCAGTCACGTTGCCATTTACGTTGCCTTCAACATTGCCAATAAAGTATGGACCAGTAATATTGCCTGTTGTAGTAACTGTGGTACCTTCTACATTGCCCAAGAACCAAGGTGCTGTGATGTTGCCAGTGGAGATGATATCATTGGCACGAATATTGCCGTTGAAGAAGTCGGCCGTTACATTGCCTGATGTTATTGTTGTTGCTGTTACATTACCGACCAAGTTGCCAGCAACATTGCCCTCTACATTGCCAATAAAATAGGGTGCTGTGATGTTGCCAGTTGTGGTAACCGTTGTACCGTCTAAGTTACCAACGAACCAAGGTGCTGTGATGTTGCCAGAGGCATCAACTGTGACAGCAGTCACATTACCATTTACATTGCCTTCTACATTGCCAACAAAATATGGTGCTGTTACATTTCCAGACAAATTGGCCACGGTACCGTCTAAGTTACCAACAAACCAAGGTGCTGTGATATTGCCGGTGGCAATGATGTCGTTGGCTCTAACATTGCCATTAATAAACCCAGCCGTTACATTGGCTGTGTAGACATTGGCCGCATAAAAATCATAGGTGAGTGTGGTAACAACACCTGTGCCATTGGCTGTCAATTCCAAATTGGAATCTTGTACAGTCGAAGTTATGGTGTTGTTGGTTATCGAAACATTACCAAAGCCAGTGGCCAAAGTTGATACCAATTCCCAGGTCACACTTCCGTATCCATCGCTGGTCAACACTCGGCCAATTTCTCCGCCTGAAATGGTAATATTGGCATTACTGCCAAAATTTATTGCACCGGTTGAGCTAGAGATGGCATTGCTGGAGATGGTGATATCAGCAATGTTGGCTGTGCCTACCACCTGCAGATCAGCATTGGGGGTTGAGGTATTGGCACCAACACGACGATTGGTCACATCAACATAAAGAACGTTTGCCTCAATGGCAAGATCAACACCCTGGCGTTCCAGGTTGTTGTACAGCATTGGCCCTGATATCTTACCAATTGCCATTGCGGTCCTTAGGCAGCGTCAGTGCTGTTTAGATTGTGTATGATTACAATACTTTGATTTGCAGTACCACCGGTACTTGGATTGATACTGATATTTGCCGAACCATCAAACTGATAGTTGGTCACAGGATCTTGATGAACTCCGCCCACAAACACCACCACACTAGATTCTTGTCCTGCAGTATATGTATAAGTCATTGGACCGTAAGTGGTCTGTGCGTCAACTGTGGTAAATGTATCTTTCACAATGGTGACATTGCCAATCTTGGCCACTTGGTTCCATTGGGCACCGTAGTAAAATTCAATTTTACTGTTGGTTTCATTGAATCTAATAACACCATCCAGTGGTGCATCGCTCAGTGCAGTGGTGCTGATAGGAAGTCTAACACCAAGGCTACCACTACGTGCAATATCTGGATTTTTAGATGAACGTCCCATTGTTAGATTCCAATCGAACTTATTGTGGCTGTCACACTGTCTGCCGCAGAGCAGTTGGCCTGTATGGTATCTCCATTTTCTAAAATTAATTTTTCAGAATCTATAATATATGTAACTTGAGCCGCTATACTATGATTAACATATATTGCATTATTTGCACTTGCAACTCCACCGCTTGGGACAACATATACATTACAGGTCACTGTGGCACCAGTGGTGTTGCACAAATAAAGAGTTGTTATTGCCGAGCTGTTGGAGCTAGTGTATATACTAGATGCGGCACCGCCGGTTAATCGTGTGTTATTAATTGCCATTTAAAAATCCTTATCCAAAAATAATACTGTATTTGATTGCGGCACGTTTGGTTGCCAGTTCTTGTTCCACTTGTGTGGGGGTAGTAACATACAGGCCTGATCCACCACCGCTGGGTGTTTGTGAGTATATGATGTTGTAGCCTGTCACTGCTGTGGGAGCCACTGAGGTAGTGCGAATTGCAAGATTGGTGTCTACAGTCACATTGGCCTGCGTTGAACTGTAGATTGTGTATGAACGAGTATCCAAGTTGCCGCCCAAGGCAGGTGCTGTGTCGTCAGCAACACTGGCACCGCTGGCACCGGTAGTGGTAGCAATATTGCCATAGGTGCTGCCATTGTTGGTGATCTGCCAACGCAGTTCTGGTTCGTACCAGCGCAGGACCGGTTGATAAACATTGCCTCGATCTACTTGTAGACCTGCAGATCCGCTGGCCACTGTTACCCCAGGACCAGTTTCGCCCTTGTTCAAGGTGATGATGTTGTCAGTGATATCAGTATTGGTCTGTGTAATAGTCTGACTATCTCCGCCCACCTGCAGATTACCATCAATAAAAACGGTATGAGTAGATATAACCACATTGGCCAGAGGATCTGTAAAGGTTTCTATATTGTAATTGCCGTTGACTTTTTTGGTGACGCTCATTGTTTTGGTCCTGTTTGTTTATATTTATGCACTATAGAATAATGCGGAAACCAAAAAAATAGCGGCCTCAGCCGCTATTTTTTTACCAATGTTTGGATTAGTTATTAGCAAGTTGTACAGTGATGCCTGTGTCGCCTGCAACCAAACTATCCAGAGTCCAGGCTGCTGAACTACCAGTGACAAATTCATAGCTGGAGCCTGTGTTTTGTGTAAGCAGAACACGGTGACGTGTCAACTTGGTCACATAGTAGGTGTTGCCCGAATAGTCAGTGGCAATCAAACTCATTTGGTTCACTGCTGGCGAACCTGCCACTAGACTACACACTGCTGTGCCGTCTGTGGTGGCAACACGATAACGACGGCTGCCTTTTTGTGCAACAATGTCGCCGGTTAATGCACTGCCACCGGAAGTGGTTTGTGCAGTAACTTTAATGGTAGCAAAGTCGTAACCGCTGTTGGGCGTGCCATCTGGAGTTGTCATTGTGACTGTTTGAGCACTTGGTGCTGTTTGTGTAGTAAATGTATGTCCATTCCATGACAAAGAAGGTGTTGATGTATAGCCTGAACCTTTTTCTGTCATTGTAATGCTTTTTACACGGTATGTTGCTGTAATTTGTAAGTCTGTACCAGCATTAGGTGCTTGTAGTACTTGATGTGTGGTAATACCAGTGCCGTCAAAATCACCGCGACGGAATTCACCGCGGTTGCCGCCAACTAGGTCAACTGATGTGACTTTGCTTGCTGTTTCAACAATACGAATAACTGCGCCACCGCCCATGCCGGTAATACCTGTTGAAAGACCTGCTACATAGTCAGCATTGGTTTGGCCACCGCTTGCAAATGTGACTGTGTCTAATTCAAATACTACATCAGCCACTGCTTGTACACCAGTTGGCAGATCGGGCGCAGGAATAACTAAGTTAGGAAAGTTTTTGTATGTGTTATTGACACTAAAGCTACCTACAGTACCTGTACTGATGCTTTCTACACCTTCGCCGCTTAGACCATCATCTGCTGTGGTGCTGGCGCTGCCGGTGTTTCTATTTCCAAAAAATCTACTTGGTAGAGGACGTCCCATTTTATTTCTCCTATGTGTGGATTGTAATGTCTGGCGTTCTAGGCCATACGCGGTTGGGGTTCCGCATAAACTCACCTGATGTGAGCGGACAAGTATATTTACCTTTACCGTTGCTTTTTATTGTCAAGTTGTATATAATAACACTTGTTGTACTTAGACATACAGCAATCTTGAAAAGACTGGTAAGCGGCTTCGGCCGCTTATCTTTTGATCAAACGATCAAGATGTCGAATGGTCATATGATCAATGGCATCACTGTAAAAGTGTTGTTTGTTTTTGAGTTTACGTTCTATAACATTTGATTGATTCATAAATCTACGGAAATCAGTTCTGTACAGTTCATCAATTGTTTGATGTACTGCAACAATTCTATGAGTAAAATTATCATAGTTTCCTTGATTCTTAGCAAAACCACTGGTAACAAAGTCGTACTTGTTATGATCAATAAAATTATAAAAAATATCAAAACCCAACATTGAAATGGCCTGTGCGGCACCAACTGAGGCGACGTAAACTGGAATTTGTTCAGTAATAAAAGGTTTAAAACTTTTTTCGCTGAGACATTCAAATTCCATGGTGTGTTCCATGACCAAATTACAGTAAGCATCTGTGTGACCTGGAAAAATTGTGCTATGAGCACATAAGATTTCTTCGTTTTGCAAATCGTACTGATATTCTGGTATTGTGTGTTTGATAGACGAGTTCCATATGTCAATGTGTTCTTGCGGTAACGTGCAAACTTCACTTATGTCTTTTTTGCTAATGGCTGCATGAGGATGATCATAAATGGTAAGATACCAATCAGACCTTTTTCGGCGAAAGCATTCGATATAGTTGTAAATCTTTTCTTTTCTTAGATTGCTCATGTTG
>Ga0136644_10003327_pt1 | contig 12042 bp, 11 predicted proteins | sample C_130820_EF_Meta_FD_94780 | JGI IMG/M metagenome (GOLD analysis project Ga0136644, IMG submission 94780) | Freshwater microbial communities from Lake Croche, Canada to study carbon cycling - C_130820_EF_MetaG (v2) (version 2) | ecosystem: Environmental > Aquatic > Freshwater > Lake | place... | reverse complement strand
GATATAGTGTAGCGTATGGAAATGGATTGTGGGTGGCGGTGGGTAATGGTACAAATTCAATCGCATATTCAAGCAATGGAACAGCATGGACACCTGTAACAAATTCAACAACTATATTTTCAAATCGAGGATATGGTGTATCTTATGGAAATGGATTGTGGGTGGCGGTGGGTCAAGGTACAAATTCAATCGCATATTCAAACAATGGAACAACATGGACAGCCGTAACAAATTCAACAACTATATTTTCTATTAATGGATATAGTGTAGCGTATGGAAATGGATTGTGGGTGGCGGTGGGTTATGGTACAACACACACAATAGCGTGGTCAAGTAATGGAATAAATTGGACAGGATTAGGCAAAACCATATTTTCAACTGAAGGATTGGGTGTATCTTATGGAAATGGATTGTGGGTGGCGGTGGGGTCTGGTACAAATACAATAGCGTGGTCAAGTAATGGAATAAATTGGACAGGCGTAACAAATTCACCAACTATATTTTCAAGTTATGGATATGGTGTAGCGTATAATGGTGGAAAAGATCCAGTCGGAATAATTGGTGGAACAGTAACACAATCAGGTACTGTTACAATACCAAGTGGTAGTGCATTAGAAGTAGTTTCAGACGCATATTATAATGCGGGAATACAATCTGTATCAATAACAGTGCAAATATAAAAATATTTCCAGACAAAAATATACAATAATTCTTCGAAACCCCAAATACTGGATATTACGTAAATAATACTGATATTTTTTATTATACTAATAATAACTATTACGATTCCTTCACCGTTAATGTATAACCAATACAAACATGTATAAACACTGAACAATATGTAACAGCCCAAATATAAAAAATAACTCTTATAAATATAAATCCACACAAAACATACTCTTCTTATATTATAAAACCAATGAACGCTAAGTCTTCAGGAAAACACATGATTTGTGATATAAAAAATATCAAAAACCATAAACTACTCAACGCACCAAATCTAATTATAGATCTTCTGGACAATATATGTCAAAGTTATAACTACAAAATACTTCAAAAATCCCAGCACATATTTGAACCACAAGGATTTACCACTCTTTATTTACTTAGTGAATCGCATATTTCAATACACACATTTCCCGAAAATAACTACGCAGCGGTTGACATATATACCTGCCGACAATATCAAGATAATTCATCATATTTAGAGATATATGACTATTTGATAAAAGAATTTGATGCAGAAAATAATGAAAAACCGACAATTATAGATAGAGTTATGAATTGATTTGTTTAATAAAATGGTGAGCAAAATGCTTGCAATTATTTTTATATAGATTCATTTTTTCCCATTTTGTTTTATTAATGTTCTCAAATAAATATTTAAAATCGCCGTTTATTTCTATTTCAGGCGCGGAATACCATTGTTTTAGAATCCACGTTTTCATGGGACGAATGCGAATTTTTGCGGGTACGCTTTGGCCGATAAATAATTTAAAAATAGTATTGGGGTTGGATTGGTTTAATGGGGTAAAGTCTATGGCCAAGATTTGTGATTGAACAAAATCAGACGCCAAGATTTGTGATTGAACAAAATCAGACGCCAAGATTTGTGATTGAACAAAATCAGATTCTCCTAAGTTGCTTAGAACAACAATATCATGCAATTTTAAATGCGGAATAAAGTTTAAAATGGCCGCGCGTTCAATCCTATAAGAATTATATTTTAAATTAGCACACGCCAAACAGAGTGTAAATATCCACATAATAAATATCATATTGTCAATATAAATATTTTACTAAAAACTATTTATATTGTAACCATACAAATCATTTTCCTATCACCAGAAAAACGTTTATCAGATACCCCGTCAATTCCGGCACGACTTTTAAATAACATTTTTGTAATATCCGTATCAATAGTATATCCATTTTTCTTTAAATATCCCAACACAGAAGGTATATCATCACCACACATAAAAATGTCATTGGTTTTCCAGTTTACACCACAACAAGCCCCTTTTGGATATCGCAATAAAACGTTGACGCAACTTCCGGAAAGGGTACGACCAACATTAGGACTAGAAAAAACCCCAGATTGTTGAAACTGAGATAACTTTGGCAAATTCACAGTAGAGACCATGTCAGCCAATGGACCATCGGGCATTTTATCCAAAGTAATTATATTTTGATAACTTTTATAATAAGGGTTCAAAATAGGTTCTAAATAGAGAACAAAAGAAGAAGCAGCATCTTGAAACGGACTAATCATATAGTATGTTGTCAAAATATTAATTACTACAATTATGACAAAATAGTTTAATTCTGCCATCGAATGGTTGTATTAAACGCGCAGTTTTTGCAAAGGGTGCTATATCTTTTATACATAAACTTATAGGCCCTAACCCTACTAACCAACGAACTGGGCTATATGTTCCTGTTGTAAGAGTGCCGTCGTATTCAAAATATTGCGAAGGAAGTTTTGGTTGCAATTTATATAGATTTACAGTCTCTTTTGTATCGGATATGGTTCTACCTATTACCAAAATGTCAGGATCGTTGGAATGGCAACAACCGCATAAATCTGGGCATGATTCGATAATTTCACCATCTTCAGCATTAGCAATTGAATCACATTCTTTAAAAACGTAATGTACTTCGCCACTATATTCTTTGTTTTGTACAACGTGTTCCCCGGGGATATGAAAATGGTATTCTAACCATTTATACTTTTTATTTTCAATTATTAAATAAATAGGTTTTTGAATAATAAAAATTTTAGAACTCGCGTCAAAAATGGCATGATGATTAATGCCAACAATTTCTAATGGTTGATGAATATGAATAGCGTCACGTTTATTTAATAAAATAGGACTTTGATACATTTTATATATTTAAAGTATAAGATATTTATTACTAAAAATCTAACTGCGTGTATCGAGCGGGTTTGTAATTAAAAATTGTAATTACAACATTTAATTTTGTAATTTTTCATGGTTGTTTAAATAACAAACAAGAAAAAATGGTCGCTTTGTAAAGGGCTCGAACCTTTGACCTTACGGTTAACAGCCGTATGCTACTACCAACTGAGCTAACAAAGCATATTTTTGCCGGCACCCCATTTATATATACAATATATACATGCACGGCCCAGTCCCAATGGGCGGGGTCAATAAATTATATTGATTTGTTTTTATATTATTTTACATCGATAAACATTTCAATTTAAAAAATTGAAACCTTTTTTAATTTTTACTCGATAAATAAACAAACAAAGCAATGAATTGCAAAATTCTTTTAAAGACAAAACGTCACACGTTTGGTAAAGAAATAACTGACAACCTTAAAAAATTTGCCATTTTAAACAAAGATGATGACAGAAAAACATTTAAAGCAAAATGGGAAAAATGGATCGAGAACATTGAAATTAATAATTTGATTGCTGATGAAAAGAATAAGCAAGAGAACGTTGATGTTTTGGATAAGATGTATAAAAGTACTTGGTACTATTACCGAAATAAATCAAATGAAGACATTGTTGAAAAGCCAGAGAGAAAGAAGTATGAAGCATTTGACGCAACTGTTATTAGACAGATAGAGAAGCATATACAATATCAGATTCAAAGTCATTTAATTGTTGACCATATGACAAACATAGCAATTAGCAATATTACACCAGCAGAGAGCTTTGATGCTTTTTGCAAAGATCATCGAGAACTTTTATTGGATGAAATTAATGACAATTTTGAAAACACAAACCAAATTACCGACGAAGATGCAAAACTTGTCATAGAGAAGTTTAAGAAGGCATATAAGAACAAGTTTTATACAATTCGGGTAAAATTGATTCAAAATAACTAGATGTATTTCTAGTTAGATTATAATATTTTTTGTCGAATGAGAATATATATGAAAACAGTTCCAAAAAATATTCAAATTAAAAAATTAAGCGAAGGCGCGTATGGATGTGTGTTTCGTCCTGGTATAGAATGTGACGGTAAAATAATGCAAACAGACGATTATATTACCAAAATACAAAAGAAAAAGCGGTTTTCGAGATACGACGACAGTTCTATAACAGAAAAAGAAGTAAAAATAGGAAACAAAATAAAAAAAATAACTAATTATGCAGATTTTTTTGCACCGATAGTTGAAAGTTGCCCTATTAGTATATCAAAAATGTCAAATCAGGGAGAATTAAAAAAATGTGAATTGATCGATAATGAAATGACTGGCAATAAAATCCCCGAAGAATTTGATTCAAACAAAATAAAGTATGCTGGAAAAAATTCTTTGTCCGATTACTTATTAAGTAAACGATCGGTTATATTGAAATCTTTCCTAGAAAAACAGATTGATATTTTAGAGAGTTTACAATTGTTATATGATTCAGGCGTTATTCATTTTGATTTAAAAGAAAATAATATTATTTGCAAAGATAAAACCGGTGCGCCAGTGATTATTGATTTTGGATTATCTATTGATATAGACGCACTGAATAAATACTCAATGGAAACTCTAGGCAAGTTTTTTTACGTTTATGCACCAGACTATGGCCCTTGGTGTATAGATATATGTGTACTTTCGTATATAGCAAATAAACTGGATGAATCAAGACGTTTGGCAAAAATAACACAATCAGAAATATCAGAAATTATACTTGAATTTATAAATAAAAATGGGGCAATAAATAAACTGTTAGACTCTATTCAAAAAGAAGCTCTTAAAAAAACACTGATGGACTATTTTGTGCCGTTTATAACAAAAACGTGGAAAGAGCTTGTAGATGAATTATTAAAATATAAAAATACGTGGGATAATTATTCATTGGTGATAATTTATTTATTCTTATATTATGATTTATATTTGGATACTTATGAGGCTAAATTTCAACCGTTGGTTGAATATAAAGCGTTAATGATGTCAATGATTTTATTGCCCCCTTCAGAAAGATTGCCAATTAACGCAACGATAGAAAAAATAAAAGCAATATTTTCAAATATAAAAAAAACAGATCTATACAAAATGAGAGTAGATCTGAAAAGTAATTTTTCAGACATTGCCAATGTAAATAAAATAAAGAAAAATTTAGGCCAGAGTAAAATGATTTCATTACAACAACAGGATGCTTTATTTTCAACAATAGATATTGCCACTAGGTAAATACAATTAAAACGTCAAAATAAGGCTTTGTAAATAATTACCAAGAACATCATATCTTGGTTTTTTTAAAATAGAAATAACAAATTCGTATTGATTGCTATTTTTATTAAATTTATAATTTTTTTTTTCAAGGTGAGTTAATAGCGAATATGACGTACCGGATAATGTTTGAATGCTATTTTCAATAGAAAGATCAAACAATTCAGACTGATTTAAATTCCAAAAAATAATAGTGGGTTTTATTTTGAAATACAAAAAGCTTTCTTTGAATATATCAAATGCTTTGCATGGGTTGTTTCTTTCACCAAATATGCTTATAAATACAAATCTCATTGATTTTATAAAACCCGATGTTGCGCCTGTCTGGGTAATGCTCAATTTTAAAAGATCAAATGTTTTATTAATATCTAAACAGGTATTTCCGTTTGACTTAACAGATTTCATGATGTTCTCAATATCTTCAATAAAAGATGTTGTTTTTTCTAGAATCAGCCATGTAGGTAAATTATCCATGAGAAGTATTCTTTTTCCGTATGTGCTTTTTTCAGAAATGAGCAATGCTGTTCCAATTGCAAAATAAAATGAATCTTTATCGGTTTGCATAGAAAAAGAAATGTCTAATAGAGGAATCATGTTCTCGAATTTATTGAAACCATTGGAAAGAGCTGCCCATTGTTTATTTAATGCGTTAATTTCATAAAAGCTAGAAGAGTTTCTTAACAGAACGGCGTGTTTAACAAAATGGGCTAATGTATAATAAAGGGGATTTTTTTCAACAAAACTATTTATTACACGATGTTTACCAAAAATAGAATCATAATGGTTTTTAAATAATTGAGAACATTTTATACGATCAAATAAACACGTTTTAGTAAGCAACGAATTAGCAAATACCAAATTGTTTTGTTTCATTGTTGTATATGAAGGAACATTTTCTGGTTGTATATCGTAGAATTTAAGTGCGCATTGTTTTATTTCTGTAGTATCCAATCCTTTATTTAACAAAGATACGCGTTTTCTATACATTTTCTTTACTTTGCTCAGACCTTTTAAATAACTATCCTCATTTGCTGTATTTAATATATAAGGTTTATTAGTGTTTGCCCAATGAATAGCAAGTCTTTTAAAAAGCCAGTCAAACTTTTTATTTTCTCGCGGTATCCATTTGCTAACATATGAAATATGTTCTCTAGAAAATGCATTTACCGAGAACTTCCAACTATGTAAATCTTTTGCAAGTTGATTATTTATAAGTTCTACACAAACATCTATTAGTGGATGGTTCTCTTGTTTGTCAGAATAAACTCTTACAAAATCACAGAAATATTTTATATCTCGCCAAGAGCCAAATGGTAAATCGTTATAGAGAGGCTGTACAAATCTATGCAATGCAAAAATTGCCAGGGTTGGATATACATCATATAAATTCGTTAATAAACAATAGGAAATATCGTGTTCACCTTTTCCGCCAAAAATATCTCGCACTTCGCCAACCATTCGATAAAAAATTTCTAGGTATTCTGTGCCATTTTCAAAACCGTCATTCATTTTATTTTTTAATAAAGCGAGAACATCGTGAAATTGCTTTCCAATCTCACATATAGTTTCAATATTATTTTTCCTGGTCAAATTAAAATAAAAATATACTATTTTTTCTTTAAAAAGGTTATCGTAACAAATATCATTATTATCTAATGCCGGAAATTTTTCAACACCATGAATATATGAATCCATATTAAACATAAAACTATTCACTCATTTATATCGTTTTTATGAATTAGTTTGCGCTTTGTATTATTATTGCGAAGGCGCCTGCTTTGTTTTTTATCAAGCGGACCAGTTATTCGAACTTTTTTTGCCGTTTTTAGAGAACCAGGTTCTCGATCTTTGGGTTTTAAAATAGATTTAACAACGGCAGTAATATTATGTTTTTTAACAAGTTCATATTCTTGAAATATAAAGTATATGGAATTAATGTTATGAAAAATAAAAATTGATTGTGGAATTTGTATTTCATTGGGAATATTGAGAACCTTGAAGAACTGCGAATAGGACGATTCGGTATTTGAATAATATTGAATATTTTCGGGTTCTAAATCTACAAAAAAAGTAAGTATATCTATCAATTTATATTTTGAAAACTGAGTTTGTATTTTTTTATCTTGTATTATTTTTAAAAGTTGATCACTTTTTATAGACGTATTGCTAGTATCAAATACAAATTTTTCAGTAAGAATTTTATCAATGTATTGATTTTTATTAAGGTACATAAAAAAAAGATCAATGGATTCCATTGATTCTCGGCGATAATTATTTTGTATATTTTGAAATCGTTCTTGTTGAGCAATCCATGAAATATCTAAATCTTCTTCTACTAAATTATCGTTTTCCGCCATGACACCCGTTTTATATTTTTAGAACATTATGTTTTATAAATTTAAACACACAAACAATATAAACAATATACAATATTTATACAGTCTCGAAACTGCAAAAATAGATATACATGAATAAAGGATATTGTGCCAATAATGCAACGTTCTATTATATATGTGCAATTAGCACGAAATCATAATTGATTAATGACTGTTAATTGCTTGGGGTTACCAAATATGGTAAAATATAATAAAAGACGTTCCGGTATAAAATTTTCCAATCATGTATACAGCACCTATACGACACTGTATCTAAAAATACTAAATGGAAAATTTTGGAAAAGTTTAATCGAGACAGCGACTCATTGTGGTGGGTTTTATGATATAGTTGGGTTCACTATGTCATAAAATATATTTATAATGAAAGAATATAAAATTATTGACGGACTGTTGTTATAAAAGATGTATAACGATTATCTATCTTATTTGAACAGAATAAATATAGATGATATAAAAACCATTAATTTTAAAAGCAATAACAGCTATAATTCGGTATTAGAGCACGTGTCTTTTGAACATGGTAAATCATATTTAGATCTGATCGAATTAGAGTATAGCAATGTGGCTTTTGTAAACGTATTAGAGTTTTTAAATATAAACGATAAATATGGACAGCCACAACTCTATAAATATGTTAATAAAACTGGAACGGAATTTAATTGTAGCGCTACTTCGTTAAGATATGTATATCATGCATTACTCATTTTAAATCATTATAATAAATATGGTGATCGTGCAATCGCAGAAGTGGGTTGTGGATATGGTGGGTTATTTTTAGCAATAAATTATTTTTCTAGACTATTGAAAATTAATATTGAACATTATTATATTATAGATTTAGACCCTGTTGGAAAGTTAATAGACATGTATTTGCAAACACACAAAGAACATTTGGCAATAGAATATAGTATTTGTTCAGCATCTTTATATGGATCTGATATTGCTAGTAACAACATGTTTTTAATATCAAACTATTGTTTTACTGAAGTATCAGAATTACATAGAAATAATTATATTACAAATTTATTTCCAAAATGTGCATATGGATTTATAATATGGCAAACGTGTTTCGGCTATAGTGTTGTAAATGCAAATAGCGTTGTGGCTGTAAAAAAGATTGAAGAGGAACGACCACAAACATCATATAATGAGAAAAACTATTTTGTATATTTTTAATTATTATTACTTAATAAAAATAAATAAATATTATGTTTTAATATATAAAACATAATGGATTTTACGTTTGGTATAATAACAGATGGCAATAATGATTTTTATATAAATAAAATTATAGAATCAATAGAGCGCAATAATATTCCTGTTTATGAAATAATTATCATTGGCAATTCCAAAATTACTCCAACGCCTTACATTAAAATTATTGAATTCTGTGAAACCGATAAGCCTATGTGGATAACTAGAAAAAAAAATATAATAATAGAGAACGCAAAATACGATAACATTTGTTTTTTACATGATTATGTAAAATTAAATGATGAATGGTATTCGGGGTTTTTAGAATTTGGAAATAACTATGAATGGTGTGTAACAAAAATAATGGATATAAACGGCACTCGTTTTAGAGATTATACGTTATTTCCGTACAAAGTAGATTATTTAAATATAGATTATTCACCAGGTGAAGATATTCATCCATATTTTGAATACAACTGTTTGTTACCTTATAATTTTATAAATAATAAAAAGGTAAATAAATACATGTATATTTCAGGAACATATTTCATTATGAAACGCCACATAGCGTTAGCAAATAAATTAGATGAATTATTAGTTCACTCAAGGGGTGAGGACGCAGAATTATCAAAACGTTTACATTCAAATAATATATTAATTAAATGTAACAAGTATTCGTCAGTTTCATTTTTAAAAGAAAAAGGTAAAGCGCCATTTGAAAACGAAATGTCAGACGAAGCAATTGAGTTCTTAAATCAGTGGTCTAATTCATAAAAGCTAAATAATTTTTTAATAAAATGAAGTGGAAATAGTTTATCAATCAGTTCATCTTCAGATAGAGTACCAAACCAAATTGCTACAAAAAAAGGAAAATAGTAAGAGGCATTTTTAAAATCGCACTCAAAATCTTGCCTGTCATATTTTATACCGTTCTCAAGAAGTTTTACGTAATAATAGTCTTTAAAGATTTTTTTGTAAATGCGCATACGTTCTATGTCAAAACTTTCTATCATAAAAAATACTAGATCTTGCACGCCTTTTCCAAGAGTTATGTATTGCCAATCAATAAAATATGGCTCGTACAAATCTTTTCCAAGTTTTTTATAGAATATATTTGCAGATTTTACATCACCATGACAGAGTGTGAGATTTGTGTCAGATAAATTGTCTTGAATATTTGAAAAATTTTTAACTATAAATTCTGCTATCTTTAATTGTGAAGGGGTAATAATATTTGACCACCTGTTTTTGAAAACGTCCCATTTTGAAGAAACAAATAAAGACCAATCAAATAAACCAGCATTATTTTTTTTTAGTTCTTTAAAATGGTTATCAATTTTCTTATTCCAAAAACTAGAGTGTAATAGGGCTATATTATCTATTATTGTTAACGAAGTATTAATTTTTTCTTTATTAAGATCAATATTTAATATAAAATCTGGCTTATTCAAATTTTCCAGTAATACACCAATATTATCAAAATCATCATTTTTAATTAGTCCGTAAGACTTAGGATATTTTATTGGGACATATTTTGATATAACGTCGTAGAAATAATACTCTCTGTTGTATAAGTCCAAATGATTAGACATGGTTGATAAAAACGATTCATTTTTGTTCTCCATTTTTAACACAGTTGATATAGAGGAATTGTTATTAGTTGTAATATCAACTTGTACAACATCAGATATAAACCCTCCCTTTAATTTATTAGAATTTATTTCAATATTTTTAATATCAAACAATACTAACGATTTATTAATCATATTTTTCAATAATTGAATATGAAAATTTTCGTTATTAATAATAGTTGTTAATTGAAGACCTATGTAATTTTTAATAGTTATATTTGCACCATAATTTAACAATTCTTTGTGTGAATAAATAGTTTCAATGCCTACAATACATTTGGGAACTACACTAGTTGCACTCAACAATCCAGTTTTTGAGTCTTCAAATATAAAAGATCGATTATTTGTGTTGTTAAGCATTTCAATAGCTTTTTTATATGGATCCGGATATGGTTTCGGATTTGCACATTCGCACCCGATTACTATTACATCAATAAGATCAGACAAGTTAAAATAATCTAATATATATTCGGTAACTTTTCTGTTGCAATTAGTAACAATAGCTGTTTTATGACCATTACGTTTTATTTCTTTTATAAACTCAATTGCGCCTTCTATTACCAAAACAGAATCTATGTTTTTAATAAACAAATCATCTTTTTTATTGGATAATTCGTTTATTGTTATATTCTTCTTGTTGAGTAAAGTATGAAGCACGGTTTCGTCACTGTTTCCCGATATAACTCTATTAAACAATTCATTAGATAATTCAATATTAAATTCTAATAATATCTCTTTCCATATGTCATAATATATGGTTTCGGAAATTATTAATGTTCCATCTAAATCGAAAAGGAAAGAAAATGTACTGTTTATATATTCTTGAACCTGAATTGGCGTTCCTAAGTTAAATACATACTGATGTTCCAATTTTAAGCCCGTAAAGATAAAATCATTTTTAATCATTTGATCTATAATGCATGAAGTATAGCATTCGTTTTTGAATGTAATATTTTCGGTAACCACCTTTTTAGAATATTCAAAAAGTACGTCAATGTCATTAAAACAATATATACCCGTATTTGCATTGTTGCTTATCTTATTTTTTTCAGCAATTTCTATTACATTTCCTTCTGTGTTTAGTTTGATATATGAATAAATTGGATTTGGTTCAGTATTTGTTGTATAAAATATGGCGTTAGAATTAATAGATCTATACATAGATAATACGTCTTCTGTATAAAATGTATCGCAATCTAGTAAGACGCATTTTTTATTAGCAGAAATAGACTTTACACATTGAAGACCTTTACATATAGTTTCTGAGGCACCTTTGGTTTGTTCCTTTAATTCAATAAGATGCACATATGGGTATTTATTATGAATAGTAGTTTCAAATAGTTCTTTATCTACGTTATAATAAATTATAAAGACTTTATCACTATTGACAAGTTTTAGATTATCCAACACGTAAAAAATCATGGGTTTATCAAATACTTTTATTAAAGGTTTTGGTTCCTTATAGCCATTTGTTTTAAAACGATCGCCTTTTCCACCCAAGGGAATAATAATATTCATTGTATATTATTATTTGTTTTATATTTATTTGTTATTTTTACGAATAAATAAAAGATTTATTTTTTATAAATAACTAACATTATATCATCCCATCTTTGTTT
>Ga0136644_10003326_pt1 | contig 12044 bp, 15 predicted proteins | sample C_130820_EF_Meta_FD_94780 | JGI IMG/M metagenome (GOLD analysis project Ga0136644, IMG submission 94780) | Freshwater microbial communities from Lake Croche, Canada to study carbon cycling - C_130820_EF_MetaG (v2) (version 2) | ecosystem: Environmental > Aquatic > Freshwater > Lake | place... | reverse complement strand
GGTTTCAGTTCAAAAAATAAAGACGAAAAAAAACCCACAAGACCGAAGCCTTGTGGGTTTAGATATTACAGGATATTACTTAGGTTGCTTAGCATACCAATCTTTTAACTTGGCTTGCATTGGTGTGGTTATTTCTTTAGCGAACCAATCTTTAGGTGGCACAATGTCAGACCTTGCTTCTGAAGCCTTGCGGCGCTTTTCCATGTCTTTAATATAATTGTCAGACCATAACTGGAAAATCTCAGCCTGTTTACTTTCACCTTCAGGCTTTGGCTCAAGAATATCTTTAACAGCATTTTCAAACCTATTGTAATAAGTATTAGCTGTAAGCTTAACCGAAGTTCTAACAGTTTCAACTGCTTGCTTTTTAGCCTTTTCTTTAATAGTTCTGAACTCTTGCGGGTTTTGAATTGTGGACACGATATAGCCAACAGTTCGGTGGAACTTATCACCTTTGTGAGCCTTGAATTTTACTTCGTCAACTGTCACAAAACTGTCGCTGTCTTTATTGTAAACCATGTAAGCTTCAATACTTGAAGCCTTGCTTTCAGCAACACGCTGAACAATACCAGCCCGAATGTCAAGCTTAATCGGGTCGTCAGCCTTAAGAGTTAAAAAGGTAGGTGAAGCCGTAGCAACTTGCTTTGCTAAATCAGCATTAGATAATAAGTTACCTGCAAAAGCATAACCAAGATTTTTGAAAATAATTTTGTTCATATAAAGCCTCATAAAATTAAAAAGATTAAAAGATAAAACACGCCTTGTTTAGTGGCGTGAATGAATTATGTCATCAACTTCGGGAATAGTAAAGTTTTCTATAACAATTGTTATAGGTTCACCTAGCCATGTGACGCGAGCTCTGTGCGTGCGCGGGATTAATAACTGGTATCAACAAACAAAAAGAAAGGGGCCGAAGCCCCAATCCCTAGAAGTTATATGCTCTATCACTCAGTGCATCACGTATATATAACTCCTTCAGTTTGTAATGTCTATAACCACCTTTGTCGTACAAACCCATAAGGTGCCAATGAGGTATATCTTTCTCATGTAAGTAATTAGGGAACACACCATCAATCCCTCGGTCTGCGTCTACAAAGTAAACGTTATCATCATCACATGTGTACGCAATGCGTTGACCCTTCTCACTGTAGTGTCTGCCTGTTTGAAATACTTTGATATCCATTTTAGTTCTCCGTTAGTGAGGGGCGCTGTCACCGCCCCTGTTGTTTATAGGTCGTCGTTGTCCAAATCGTTTAGCATCATGTCCTCACTTGCTTCATGCACTGAGTGAACCAAACCATCAAAGTCCTCAGTCTCACCTAACATACTAGCAAGAGCAAACACTACTGACTGCGAAACACCGTAGCCTTCAGCCAACTGTTCAAGGTAATCTCTACGACTCTCATAGCCATTGAGTAAGTAAGGGCAATCAATCTTTTCCATTTGCATTTTGTTTCTCCTAAGTAAGGGGCCGAAGCCCCTGTTGGGTTATGCTTCTTTGTAGTCACCTTCAACTTGTTCAATCAGACTGAACAGTTTAGCTAGTGATTCATTGGCTTCCTCAGTTCGGTTAACACTGTGCATCCACAATGCAAACTCAAGTCTGAACTTAAGAACGTCTTTCATCTTCTTTACTTCTTTAGTTGTTTCCATTTGTTTCTCCTACTGATTGCTGCACAAGATTGTGCAGTGAGTTTAGTTTCCCACAGACTTCGGGAATTGTAAAGTTTCTACGGCAGGTATTTGAGCCCCCACCCCCCAAATCCTAGCTTGGTTCCATCCAGCGGTTTATACATTTAGAAATCCACAAATCACACCTCGTTTTTCAAAAACCCCCCCATGTCAAATATATTAGACATCGAAAAAAATATTTCGCAAAAAATTACCAAAAACTCGGAATACCACAACATACCCCCAAAATGTCAAAAACAGTTAAGGTACCTGGAATCGAACTAGACTAAGAAACGTATCAGCTAAGAAACATATACACATTATTCTAAACAAATAAACTACGAAAAGGCTTGACAAATAAAATCTTACATCATACTATCCAGTCTACATGACCCACCCCACAAACAGGTGATACAAACGTGACAAAATCCGAACAAGACTCAGACCTAATAAAAGAAGACGACGAGTTTATGATGCCTCCTATCGAGGCGGATATCCCACTACCCAAAAGTGCTCTAGAAGCAATGCCCGAACTCACTCAAGAAGAAGAGTTACTCATGAGGGCGAACACAATCAAACTAATCTCCGACTTAACTGGAGAACCTATCATCCCAACGGATGAACAAAAGACAGATGCTATTGGTCTAGCCAGACAGATAATGTCAAATCCAAATACAAAAATAGACTTTACGCAGTACCCAAACGAGACAATGGCGTTTTTAGCTGGGATGGTGGCTGAAACTAAGTACACAATCGTTGATGACCTAGCAGAACTTAAGATGTTTGTAATTAATGGCCTAGTAAAAGAGGCTGGCACAGCAAAAGAAGCCAAAGTACGTATTTCCGCTCTCTCAAAACTAGGTGAAATTGATGGGATTGATGCATTTAAGAAGAGAACTGAGACGGTAGTCAAGCATCAGAGCATGGAAGAGGTAGAAGAAGAGCTACTTAAAGTGCTTGGTTCCATAAAAGGTAGGGTAATTGAGGGTAAAGTGGTTGAAAAGGTCGTAAATGACGAGTAAACCAAGAAAATTGACTGCGGAAGACGTACTTTCGATTGAAGAAGCGTTTCCAACCATGTCAGATACAGAAAAACGACGTGTTTTACCACTATTAAAGGAATATAAAGATGGACTTACCCAAGAAATTGCAAAAGATTCGTTTTTGGACTTCATACATCATGTGTACCCCGATTATAAAGTTGGGTCCCACCATCGCCGCCTTGCAAAAATCTTTGAAGAAATCGCAGCAGGAAAGAAAAAGCGTGTCGTTGTTAATATTGCACCGCGACACGGTAAGTCTGAGCTCATATCCTATCTGGCGCCCGCGTGGTTCTTGGGCAAGTTCCCTCATAAAAAGATTATCATGGCATCTCACACAGCGGATTTGGCTGTTAACTTTGGACGTCGTGTGCGTAACTTGGTTAGTAGCGATTCATATAAAGACATTTTTCCACAGGTAGAACTACAAAGTGACTCTAAATCAGCTTCTAGATGGGGTACTAACTTTCAAGGAGAGTATTTTGCTATTGGTGTCGGCGGTGCTTTGGCTGGCCGTGGCGCTGACCTTTTTATTATCGATGACCCACACTCTGAGCAAGAAGCCAAGCAAGGGCGAGCTGATGTGTTTCTTCCTGCTTGGGAGTGGTTTCAGTCTGGGCCTATACAACGTCTTATGCCAGGTGGGGCGATTATTGTCGTTATGACAAGGTGGTCAAAGCTAGACTTGACGGGTCAGATTCTGAACCAGATGATTAAGAACGAAGAAGCTGAGGACTGGGAGATAGTTGAGTTCCCTGCCATTATAGAGAAGACAAAAGAAATCCCATACATCGAAGTAGATGAGGACGGTGTAGAAACAACAGTAATAAAGAAAGAAACATATGAAGCACCGCTATGGCCTGAGTTTTGGACATTAGAAGAATTAACTGCAAAACGCGCTGTGCTGGATGTCCGTTACTGGAACGCGCAGTACCTCCAAAACCCTACCTCAGAAGAGGGTGCACTGATAAAAAGGGAATGGTGGCAGATATGGGACAAAGACTATCCACCTGAGTGTGAGTTTATTATTATGGCACTAGACGCGGCTCAAGAAACAAACAACCGTGCCGACTATAACTCCTTGACAACTTGGGGTGTTTTTTATAACGAAGAAGTTAATAACTATAATATAATCTTACTAAATGCAATAAAAGAACGGTTAGAATTTCCAGAGTTAAAAGCAATGATGATTCGTGAGTATAAGGAATGGGAACCTGACGCTTGTATTGTAGAAAAAAAATCTAACGGAGCCGCACTCTACCAAGAGATGCGTAGGATGGGTATTCCGCTTGGAGAGTTTACACCTGGTAAAGGGCAAGACAAGATTAGCCGAGTTAATGCAATTTCAGACCTTTTTAAGTCAGGGATAGTATGGGCACCAGACCGTAGGTGGGCAAGGGAAGTTATAGAAGAGTGCAATGATTTTCCTAGTGGAGCAAACGATGACCAGGTCGACTCTACAACATTAGCGTTAATTAGGTTTAGACAAGGTGGGTTCATTAAACTCCCAAGTGATGAGGCAGATGATGAGCTATTATATAAATACACGAAGAAAAAAGCATACTACTAATGGCAACACAAAAATTTATGGGTAAAGGACAACTTATTGACCGCCTGACAGCACAGGTAGGGAATAGGGACTCGGCTATTAAAATCTTACAAGACCGTGGGCAACTAAAAGCAGACGGTAAAACATTTACAGCTGAAGGTGCTAAACGCAATGCTATGACAGCTGAAGAGAGAGCAATAGATAGAGCAACTAAGAAATCAGGCAAACCAAAAACTGCCTATAAATACAATCCAAAAACTAACACTGCAAAACTGAAAAAATAAGGATAAGACATGGCAATTGACAAAGCGCTAAACCAAGCCCCACTAGGCTTAGATTCACAGATGATGCAAGAAGACCCGAATAACTTACCAATCGAGATTGAGATTGAAGACCCAGAGGCAGTGCATATTGGGATTGGAGATACACAGATTGATATTGAGCCTGGTGTAGACGAGGATGAGTTTAATAAGAACTTAGCTGAGGACATGGATGAGCGTGACTTAGCTACACTTGCATCTGAACTTACTTCGGACTATGAGGATGACTTAGCTTCTCGCAAAGATTGGATTCAAACATACGTAGACGGCTTAGAGTTGTTAGGTCTAAAAATTGAAGAACGTAGTGAACCGTGGGAAGGCGCATGTGGTGTGTATCACCCACTATTAAGTGAGGCGCTAGTTAAGTTCCAAGCTGAGACGATGATGTCAATGTTCCCTGCAGCGGGGCCAGTCAAGACACAGATTATAGGTAAAGAGACTACAGCTAAAAAAGAAGCAGCTCTACGTGTCCAAGAAGACATGAACTACCAACTTACAGATGTGATGCAAGAATACCGCCCTGAACATGAGCGTATGTTGTGGGGTCTTGGTTTGTCTGGTAACGCATTTAAGAAAGTATATTTTGACCCACATAAAGACCGTCAAGTCTCATTGTTTGTGCCAGCAGAAGATATGGTTGTACCATACGGCGCAGAGAGTTTACAAGATGCAGAACGTGTTACTCACACAATGCGGAAAACAGAAAACGAACTTTTACGTTTGCAAGCAGCGGGTTTTTACCGTGATGTAGACTTAGGCGCACCTGTTGAGGTTCTTGATGAAATAGAGAAGAAGATTGCTGAGAAGTTAGGGTTCCGCGCGACTAGCGACTCCCGCTTCAAAGTACTTGAGATGCACGTTGACTACAACTTGCCAGGGTATGAACACAAAGATGACAAGGGTAAAGAGACAGGTATTGCTCTACCATACGTAATTACAATCGAGAAGGGCACTAATACTGTTCTAGCAATCCGCCGCAACTGGGAGCCAGATGATGAAAACTACCAAAAACGACAACACTTTGTCCACTACGGATATGTTCCTGGGTTTGGGTTTTATTATTTTGGCCTCATTCATCTTGTTGGTGCTTTTGCTAAGTCTGGTACTAGTCTTATCCGCCAGCTCGTTGATGCTGGTACCCTATCTAATTTACCAGGCGGTTTTAAAACCCGTGGTCTACGTGTTAAAGGCGATGACACTCCGATAGCTCCAGGTGAGTTCCGTGACGTAGATGTACCAAGCGGTACTATGCGTGACAACATTATGCCTCTACCATACAAAGAGCCATCACAAGTCTTGATGAGCTTACTAGGAAGTATCGTAGAAGAAGGTCGTCGCTTCGCTAATACAGCAGATTTACAAATTAGCGACATGTCAGCTAACGCTCCAGTCGGTACAACACTAGCAATTTTAGAACGTACCTTGAAGGTTATGTCTGCCGTACAAGCTCGTGTACACTATTCTATGAAGCAAGAGTTAGGTCTCCTTAAAAAGATTATTGCATCATACACACCTGAAGAATATAACTATGACCCAGAAGAAGGTGACCGTCGTGCTAAGAAGTCAGACTATGACAACGTAGATGTAATTCCAGTATCTGACCCTAACGCCTCTACAATGGCGCAGAAGATTGTTCAGTATCAAGCGGTTATGCAGTTGGCACAACAAACGCCACAAATCTACAACATGCCATTACTACATCGCCAGATGCTAGAAGTATTAGGTATTAAAAACGCGTCAAAGCTTATTCCTATGGATGAAGACCAGAAGCCAACTGACCCAGTATCAGAGAATCAGCACATTCTAATGATGAAGCCTGTCAAAGCGTTTGAGTATCAAGACCATCAGGCTCACATTACGGTGCACATGGCAGCTATGCAAGACCCTAAGATTCAGCAATTACTACAGGGTAATCCGATGGCGCAGCAGCTTCAACAGGCTATGATGGCACATATTAACGAGCATTTAGGCTTTGCATATCGTGTTCAGATTGAGCAACAGTTAGGCATGGCGTTACCTACAACTAAAGATGAGTCAGGTGATGAAGTTGGTTTAAACCCACAAGTTGAGGCTCAACTAGCTCCAATGTTAGCGCAAGCCGCACAACAGTTACTACAACAGAACCAACAACAAGCAGCGCAACAAGCAGCACAACAACAAATGCAAGACCCTATCATTCAAATGCAACAACAAGAGTTGCAACTTAAAGCTCAAGATTTACAACGCAAGACTCAAAAAGACCAAGTTGATGCTCAACTTAAAGCAAAACAACTTCAGAATGATATGTTAAAAACAGCCGCTCAGATGAGTGCTACTAAACAACAAAACACTATGAACTTAGGTGTAGATGTTATGAAGCATTTGTCAGATAAAAATACGCATAAACAAGACCAGTCGCAACAAATGCTACAAGCAGTAATGTCAGCAAGACAACAAATGAATAAACCGACAAAAGGGAATAAATAATGAGCGAACTAGAATATCTTCTAAATGAATACAGGGACCGCATGAATATGCTATCAGAAGCGTTGATACGCGGTAATTGTCCAACAATAGAAGAATATCGGTATATATGCGGTCAGTTACGAGGGCTTGAAGCCGCATGTTTAATAATTACAGACCTCAAACAAAAACAGGAAGAAAACTTTGATGACTAATATAAATTTAGCACAAGCACTAGATTTATCTAAATTGGCTGAACAAGCTAAGAAAGACGCGCAAGAAGAAGCAGAGGTACGAGCAATCGTAGGTGACGCAACTGATGTAGAGAAAGCAGCACAACTCCCTAAACCAAGTGGGTATCATATTTTATGTGCCATTCCAGAAGTTGAGAAAGAGCTGGATGTTAACGGGTTCAAGTTAGCAAAAGCCGATGAAACAATGCGTATGGAAGAAGTAATGACTACAGTGTTATTTGTAGTTGCGTTAGGTCCTGATTGCTACAAGGATGAGAAACGTTTTCCTAGTGGTCCTTGGTGTAAAGAAGGTGATTTTGTTTTAGTTCGTCCACACTCTGGTAGCCGTCTGGTTATTCACGGTCGTGAGTTCCGTTTAATTAATGATGACACTGTTGAGGCTACTGTTGATGAGCCACGCGGTATTATTCGCAAATAAGGAGTACAAGATGCCTGAATTTGAAAAAGATGAGTTTTTATTTCCAGATGAAGCTGATGAAAAAGCAACGAAACTAGAAGTAGAGGCTGATGAGGGGTTTGAAATTGAAGTAGAAGATGACACACCTGAAGAGGACCGCGGTCGTCAACCTATGCCAAAAGAGCTTGTCGAGGAGTTAGATAAAGACGAGCTAGAACAATATGATGAAAAGACTAAACAACGCCTTAAACAAATGCGTAAAGTCTATCATGATGAACGTCGCGAAAAAGAAGCCGCTGTACGTGAGCAACGTGAGGCAATCAATTTAGCCCAACGTCTGTTAGAAGAAAATAAACGTATTAAAAATGTGCTTACTACTGGCGAAAAAGAATATGTGCAGTCTATGCAACAAGCTGCTACATATGAACTAGAATTAGCTAAGAAATCGTACAAAGAAGCGTATGACGAAGGTGATACTGATAAGGTTATTGAAGCACAGGAAGCAATGCAAAATGCTAACATTAAACTCAATCAGATAAAAAACTTTAAGCTACCCCCTTTACAAGATGAAGAAAAGGGTGTACAAAACCAATATACAGAGCAAAATCAGCCGACCGCTGCTCGCCACCAAGACCCAAAACTCGAAAAGTGGCTAGACAACAATGAGTGGTATGGTACTAATAAGGTTATGACTGCTGCAGCTTTAGCTGTTCATGAAGACCTTGTAGAATCAGGATATAAGGCTGGCTCTGATGCTTATTACTCCGCATTGGACAAAACAGTACGGGAAACGTTTAGTGGGTATTTTGGTAACCAAGATTCTACTAAGGAAAAAGTTGATAATACTCCTACAAAACCGAGTACTGTTGTAGCGCCAGCTTCACGCAGCATAGCGTCAAACAAAATCAAACTTAAAATGAGTCAGGTAAACCTAGCTAAAAAATTAGGTGTTACACCTGAACAATACGTCCTTGAGATGAGAAAATTGGAGAACAAATAATGACTAATACCAAAAACATACCACGTGAATTAGAAACTCGTGCAGTAACTGAACGTCCAAAACAGTGGCAACAACCAGAGTTATTGCCAGAACCCGATAAACAAGAAGGCTATGCTTATCGCTGGATTCGTGTTTCAACTTTAAACAATGCAGACCCACGCAACTTATCTGCCAAACTCAGAGAAGGTTGGGAAGCAGTAAAGAGTGAAGAACAACCACAACTAGCAATGTTAGCTGACCCTAATAGTCGCTTTAAAGATAACATTGAAGTTGGTGGACTATTACTATGCAAGACTCCAAAAGAGTTTGTAGAACAACGGAATACACATTTCGACAATCTATCAAAATCTCAAACAGAGTCTGTAGATAATAACATTATGCGTCAAAGCGATGCCCGTATGCCTATGTTCTCTGAGCGTAAGTCTACAACTAGCTTTGGCAAAGGTAATTAATTTAATTAAGGAGTATTTTTATGGCTTATCCTACAGTATCAGCGCCTTATGGCTTTAAGCCTGTAAATCTTATTGGTGGTCAAGTTTATGCTGGCTCAACACGTGAGTATGCAATTCAGTATAACTACGGAACATCAATTTTTTACGGCGATTTTGTAACATTATCAAGTGGTTTGGTAACTCGTGCTTCTATTACAAGTAGCACATCAGGTAAACAAACTATTGGTGTATTTTTGGGTTGCTACTACACTAGCCCAACAACTAAACAACGTTTGTATTCACAATACTACCCAGGTGGCGTAGCAGGTGTGGCAGCTGGCGATATCACAGCTATTGTTGCTGATGACCCTGATTTGGTTATCAAAGCTGCTATGGTTAACTCAAGCGGCTCTACAGTTATCGCTTCAGCTTCACAAGCTATTGTTGGTTTAAACGTAGCAGGTTCTAACTTGGCAGGAAGTGTTGCTTCTGGCAATTCAGCAAACGGTTTAGTAGCTCCTACAGCAACACCATCAACAGGCTTACCATTCCGTATTTTAAGTTTGGTTCCTGATACAGCTACTGAAGTTTCTGCAGTTGGCTCATCATCATCTACAACTATTACGTTAACTAGTGGCTTACCTTCAGCTATCCCACAAGGTGCTGATGTAAGTTATCTTGATGCAAACGGTCAGCAAATTCAAACTGGCTCATTTGTAGCTAACTCAGGCGGCTATGCTGCTGGTACAACATCTATTGCAATTAACGCTGCTATTGCGGTTCCTGGTTCTATTACAGCAATCCCATCTAGCTCAACAATTGTGTTTACATCATACCCAGAAGTTCTTGTAAAGATTAACTTCGGTATTCATAACTACTACGCAGCTTAAGGAGTAATATAATATGGCTATTTCACGCGCACAACTATTGAAAGAGTTACTCCCAGGCCTGAACGCTTTGTTCGGTTTGGAATATGCTCGTTATGGTGAAGAACATCAAGAAATCTACGAAACAGAGACTTCAGAACGTTCTTTCGAAGAAGAAACAAAATTGTCTGGCTTCTCAGCTGCACCTGTTAAAAACGAAGGTTCTGCCATCGCTTATGACAATGCACAAGAAGCATGGACTGCTCGCTACAACCACGAAACTATTGCTTATGGCTTCAGCTTAACTGAAGAAGCTATTGAAGATAACTTGTATGACTCATTGTCTGCTCGTTATACTAAAGCATTGGCTCGTGCTATGGCGTACACAAAACAAGTTAAAGCTGCTGCAGTATTAAACAACGGCTTTAGCGCTTCTAATCCTGGTGGTGATAATGTTGCACTATTCTCTACTGCTCACCCATTGGTTAGTGGCGGTACAAACAGTAACACGCCAGCAGTTGCAGCTGACTTGAACGAAACTTCATTGGAAAATGCAGTTATTCAAATTGCAGCTTGGACTGACGAACGTGGTCTATTGATTGCAGCTAAACCTAAGAAACTTATCGTTCCACCAGCATTGCAATTCGTTGCAACACGTTTGTTGGAAACTAAGCTTCGCGTAGGTACAACTGATAACGACATCAACGCTCTTGAAAACAACGGTTCTATTCCAGAAGGTTACACAATTAACCACTTCTTGACAGACAACAACGCTTGGTTCTTGACTACTGATGTTCCTAACGGTATGAAACACTTTGTTCGTACACCATTGCAAAATTCTATGGATGGTGACTTCGACACAGGTAACGTACGTTACAAAGCTCGTGAACGTTACAGCTTTGGTTACTCAGACCCACTAGGTATGTATGGTTCTCCAGGCGCTTAATTTGGCTTGGTAGTGAAAGGCTCACTTCGGTGGGCCTTTTTTAATGATTTTACGTATGGTGTGGTTTAAAAATAGGCGTATAAATACACTCATGGTGTACATCCAGTGCACTTTTTAAACCAGGAGAATTATTATGTGGACAAAACCAGCAGCTACAGAAATGCGTTTTGGCTTTGAAGTAACAATGTACGTAATGAACAAGTAATTAAACGCAAAAAAGTGATATATTAGGGGCTTAGGCCCCTTTTCTTTTTATCCTCATGGTAGTGATGCTTGCGGTGACAATTGCTACATAACACAACGCACTTATTCATAATCTCTTCCATTGCAAAGTTAAAACGCCCTGCACGAAGTAATTCGGTAATCTTTTTGTTGGCTGGATTGGGTACTATATGATGAAAATCTAAAGTGGCGGGGTGGTTTTCACCGCATTGAGTGCATGATAAACGGGACTTAAACGTAGCAAATTCAAGCCTTTGTTGCTTCCTTGCCTTACCTGACGCGGCTATTATTTTATCTCTATTCGCTTCGTAGTATTTCTTTGCATATGCTCTTTGTTTCTCTTTCTGTTTAGCTACGTCTTTATACGGCATAAACTCTCCAAAATACTTGCGTAATTATATAATATGTGTATGATTCAGTTATCTGGGATTTAAATTCTTACCAACTGCCCCAGCAGACGATGCAAAGATGGTAAGAAGACTTTTGCATAAAGGAATTATAATGGCTATTGCTACTCATTTAGGCCCATGGTTATTGGGCACAGTTAAGAATACCACAGGCACAACAGCAGGTACAGTTAGAAATACAGGCGCTACAATCGTAGCTCAAACAGGCACTATTGGTGCTGCAGGTACAACTACAATCGGTTATCTTCCAGCTGGCGCGTTAATTACAAGCGTTCAACTAATTACTACAACACTATTCGATGCTGGCACTGTAACAATTCAAGTGGCAGGTACAGCTATTACTTCAGCATTTACATTGCCTACAGCTAACTACGGCCCAGCAGCTATTACTACTGCTACTACAACTGGCGCAGCTGCTTTGTATAATAACGTTGGTACTACTGACGTAGCCGTTACTGCTGTTGTAGCGACTGCCGCTTCTGGTGCAGGTACTGTAGTT
>Ga0136644_10003324_pt1 | contig 12048 bp, 10 predicted proteins | sample C_130820_EF_Meta_FD_94780 | JGI IMG/M metagenome (GOLD analysis project Ga0136644, IMG submission 94780) | Freshwater microbial communities from Lake Croche, Canada to study carbon cycling - C_130820_EF_MetaG (v2) (version 2) | ecosystem: Environmental > Aquatic > Freshwater > Lake | place... | reverse complement strand
GTGGCCCGTCGCCGATGTGTATGTGTCGCAACTGGGTACCGAAGGCCCGATGGCGCGCACCGTGCGCGACCTGGCTTTGCTGCTGCACACCCAGGCCGGCCCTGACGCCCGTGTGCCCCTGGCCCTGGGTGCCGCGCCCGCCTTTGCCCAGGCGCTGGAGGGTCTGGCGCCTACGCGCACCCGTATCGGCTGGCTGGCCAATCTGGACGGCTATTTACCCATGGAGCCGGGCGTGCTGGCGGTGTGCGAACAGGGTTTGCAGCGCCTAGCTGCCTTGGGCTGTGCGGTTGAGCCGCTGGCCCTAGGTACCGCGCCCGAGCCGGTGTGGCAGGCTTGGCTGGTATGGCGGCGCTGGCTGGTGGCGGCGCGCATCGCCCCCTTTTTAACCCAGCCCGGTAACCGCGCACACATCAAGCCCGAAGCCCTGTGGGAGCATGACCAAGCGCAGGGTTTGAGCGGCCCCGAGGTGCTGCGCGCCAGCGCCCAGCGCAGCGCCTTTTACCAGCACCTGCTGGGGCTGTTTGAGCGCTACCAGTTTCTGGCCTTGCCGGTGGCTCAGGTATGGCCGTTTGACGCGAATTTACGCTGGCCGCAAGCCATCAACGGCCAGGCCATGGACACCTATCACCGCTGGATGGAGGTGGTGATTTACGCCAGCTTTGCCGGCCTGCCCTGCATCAGCATACCGGCTGGATTCAACGCCCAGGGCTTGCCCATGGGCTTGCAAATCATTGGCCCCCCTCAAGCCGATGCGGCTTTGCTGCAATTGGCCTACGCCTACGAGCAAGCCGCGCAAGACCTGCTTCAAATCAGGCCCAGCGAGCAGGCACGGTGAATCGCTGTGGCCTTGCTGTTGGCCTTGAGCTTTTGCATCGCGTTGGCCAAGTGGTAGTTGACGGTGCGCTCGCTGCACGCCAGCGCCTCACCGCTTTCACGCGCCGTCAGCCCCTGAAACGCCAGTTTGAGGCACTGCAACTCGCGCGGCGACAAGGGGCTGCGTGCCACCGCCAAGGTGCGGCTCAGCAGCGGCCACATGCTCATCACAAACCAGGTCAGCGCCGCCGCCTGTTCGCGGTGCTGCAACTGGTTGGTACAAAACAGGTAACACTCAAATGCGCTGCCCGTCGGTAGCGGGAACTCCACCCGCACCAGACTTTGAAACCCATGCGCCAGCCACAGGTGGCGCCAGCCGGTGCCTTCCCCCCAAGCGGCCTTGATGAGGTGTTGCCAAGCGGCCAGCGGGCCTGCCGACTCGCGCCACGCCATACCAAAGTCCGGGCTCTTAGCCAGCGCCTGCCCCGCGCTGAGCAAGCGGGGCGGGTAAACCGTGACTACGGCGCGTTCCTGTGGCTGAACAAAGGGATTGGGGCCCAGCACCAGCACGGCACCTACCTGGAACGGCTTGAGCGCCTCCATCCACTCTTCCAACTGAGCGCTTAGCGCGCTGTTGTCAAAATCAACCGTCAGTTGCATGATTTTTGCCGGAAAGACGGCTGTTAGGGATGCGCTGGCTGATCTGTAGCACCATGCGTGCCCCCGAAGTGGTTCCCTTGGTTACGATAAGCAGCCTGCGCTGAATGTACTGGAAGCCAGCGCAGTGTTCCACTGGCCCTTTTTTTAGTTTCAGCGCTGCGGGGCCATGCGCCAAAATGCTTGCGTTCTTTGACCGATGACCGTGATTTGCTTGTAATGAAATTTGACGAACTAGAAGTCATTGCGCATGCTTCGCCACGTCGCCTTCAAGTGATTGGTATGGCCACTTTGATTGGTCAGCCTTTATTTTTTTTCATCTGGAAATACTGGATACCGCAGCCCTACGAAAACGGCCTTCTACGCATAGCCATAGCGGCTTTAGGTTTCGTGTTATTGATTCCGAAAATTGCCAATAATCCAGCCGGTATTTTAACGCGGCAGTTTTTTTTGTGCTTGTCGTTTATTCAGTTGCCATGTTTTTTTTCTTGGATGTATATTTGTAATCATGGTAATGATGTTTGGCTGCCCAGTTTATGTATCGCCGTGCTGTTATACTTTAATCTAACTGACTGGAGAATAGCAATTATCGGTACTATTGGCGGCATGCTAATATCGCTGGCATTTTATTTAACTTTATTCTACGAGCTTCCTAGTTTTGAGGTCGATGCTTTAAGCAAGGGTATTGTTATTTTCTCATTTAGCTTTATTTGTATTTTGATTTTAGGATATTCATCAGCTAATCTGAGGCGGGAACATCTTCAATACGTACTTTCCACAATGGGAATCATGGCGCATGAACTGAGAACGCCGCTAGCTTCTTCAGTGTTGATCGCTGACACCTTAGAAAACTATGCTGAAAATATCGAAGAAGGCGAAGATCAATCATTATTAAAAAAATTAGCACGTCGCCTTAGAATGCTGGCTGCCGGAATGAACCATCAAATTGATACGTATATAGCTAACGCGGGCATTCTCAACCCTCTTCACTCTAACGAAATGATTTCAGCCTTCGATATGGTAAACGCCTGTCGAGATAATTATCCGTACAAAACTACAGTTGAAAGTGGCTGCGTCGTATTAAATTTGGATAAGGATTTTCAGTTTTTATCTTCTCGCATAGATTTTTCCAAGGTATTAGATAACTTACTTAAAAATGCTCTGTACTCGCTGGCGAAGTCTGGGCGAAACCTGAGTCCGGGGGACATTACTTTTGATGTGTGTGTGGTCAACAACGAAGGTTTGATTGCTATCACAGACGCTGGCATTGGTGTTAAGAAAGAAATACTCATTGATATATTTGAACCTTTCTTTTCAACCAATAAAGGAGCAGGGCATGGCTTGGGTTTAACCTACTGCAAGCGAGTCGTGAAAAGCGCTAGGGGGCGTATTTCTGCCGAGTCCACACCCGGAATGGGTGCTAAATTTACGATTTATCTTCCAATTCAATCATGAGTCAAATTTTTTCACTTTACCAACGTCCATCCGGCATTTATTTTCTAGATGATGATTACACCTATTTAGAAATGCTATCTATTGCACTTCCTAAGCGACTGACCACTCATTTTTTTATTCGCCCGCAAGCCTTTATTGACGGTTTGCGTGTGCAGGCGGCTGCTTGGGAAGAGGACTTATGGCAGCACCAACAAATGGTGATTAAATGGTATGGCGATGAACCACTTATTCCCCAAGTGCTCAGCTATTGGCGCCAGAGTATGAAGCGCTTTTATTTGGTCGATGTTTGTGTCGTAGATTACTATATGCCTGCCATGAATGGTGTGGAAGCCATTGAATCGCTCGAGCATTGGCATGGCAGCTCCATTTTATTGACTGGGCGTGCGGAAGAAAAAACGGCTATCAATGCGTTCAATCGTGGCCTTATCAACAAATTCATTGAAAAGCAAGCGCCCCGAGTCAATCAGACAATAGTGGACGCCGCGGCCGAATTATCGGTACATACCCAGCAGCGGTTGGCTGATGTTTGGCTGGCTACCTTGTCTCCCAAGCAGCAAAAAATGCTGCAAGACAAAGAAGTAGCGCAAAACCTGAAACGCATCAGCCTAGAGCGGGAGTGGGTAGAGTACGTCACTTTGGGTAGCCCGTTTAGTATTCTTGGGCTCAAGTCTTCCGGTGCGGTGGAGTGGTTGAAACTGGAGCATCGTCATAACTTGGACGATTTAAGCGAGATTGCCTATGACAGTGGTTTATCCAGTTCGATTGCCAGAAAAATCTCTGACGGCGAAGTGTTGATTGACTTAGAGTTACGTCTGGATCTTAAATCTAACAGTGAGCCACGCATATTAAATGCCTTTCCTTTGAATTCAGATGGCAGCCTATTAGGTTGTATATTTCCCGTGCCGGAGAAGGATTCCGCAATCAAAAAAACCAGCTATGATGACTACCTTTTGAAACGCGCGCCGCGTATCATTGTGCAGTAACAGACTGAATGTGGCGCATGGCTCCCTCCTTACGTGCCGCTACCCATTGAGATGGGTTAATGACAGGTAGCAAACGCTTCATCTCATATTCGATTTTGCTTAAATCCGCCTCAGTCAAGTCGGCGCGCAAGGTTAATCGAATCAGGGCGCGATTGCGACTGGTGGCCGGTGTGCAAAAGATGGCGCCCACAATGCCTGCGTCTTCCAAGGCATCCCGCACGCGCATCACGTGAGCCTCCGTACCCACTTCTAACGCGATGATGTGCTCACTACCCTGGCTAATCGGATAGCCCATGCTGCTGAGATTGTGCCGGAGTCTTCGTGTATGTTGTTTAAGCAATGAACGGGATAGATCGGCGCCTTTAATTATTTTCAATGTTTCGGATAGTCCCGCTATTTCATGTGGTAATAAGCACGAACTAAAAATATGCGGAAAGCTCGTGGTGTGAATATAATGCCTGAGCTTGGCTGGTATAGATAGAATACCGCCGCGACCGGCAAATGTCTTTGCCAAGCTGGATGTGATAAAATGAACTTGCGACGTCAGTTCAAGCTCTGCACACAAGCCGGAGCCGTTGGGCCCATAAAGACCCAGTGAGTGCGATTCATCCACAATAATCATGCAATGATATTGATGAGTCAGTGCAAGCATTTCGCGTAGAGGGCACACAGAGCCATTGGTACTGTAAACTGAATCGACCACAATAATACCGGCACCATGAATTTTAATATGCCGCTCCAGATGCGCCATGTCATTGTGGCGAAAAGGAATACAAGGTGCATTCGCTGCCCGAATACCCTCCCACAGTGATGCATGAGCCATGGCGTCTATGTACACGGGCGTGGTGGAGTCGGCAATGGCTTGTAATAAACCCATATTAGCCGTATAGCCGGACTGGCATATCAGCGTATCCTCTTTGCCCAACCATGCAGCCATTTGCTTCTCAAACTGATGTGTCGGATTTTCTCCATGTAAGAAAACACCAGATTGGATTACATTTTCTTTATTTTCGCGTAGATTATCGATTTGACTTCTGATAACTGCCGGATGTCCAGAAATTCCCAGATAATCATTACCGTCTAGGCGTACAACATTTGAGCTTATTTTTTTTCCGTGCAATATAAATTTGCTACCCCACTGATCTCTCCAACGCGGTTCAAAATCGCGCGCGATGCGTTGTTCTAATTGAGGCAGCAGTTGAAGGGTGCGCGGCTTATTGTTTGGTTCAAGTACGGACTGTTCCATGGGATACCTCTTTTACAAAATACCCATGATTAAAGGGCGCGGATTAGCGTGCGCCCATTGAATCCCTGTTAATACTGACAGAGTGATCGGTGGATGTATCCCCTTTTTAGCGCTGGTTCGCGCGGCTTTGTCGTCAGGGGGCCTGGGTTAATTCCAGCGCGGCCAGCGCCATGACCCCGGCAGAATCCAGCAGCGCCTGAATTTCTACGTATTCATCGGGCTGGTGCGCCAGGGCCAGGATGCCGGGGCCATAGGCAATGCAGTCTTGCAGGCGGCCGGTGCGCACGATGTGCTTTTGGTCGTAGGTGCCCGGGCTGGCGATATAGGCCGCCTCACGCCCCAATACCCGTGCGATGGCGCGGGCCGTGGCGACCACCACCGGCGCGTCTTTGGGCGTGGCGGTGGGCACAAAACTCATGATGTCGCGCAACTGGTAGGCAAAGCCGGGCCGGGTGCGGGTCAGCTCGTCTAGCAGCGCCGTCACCTCTTGCTTCACGTCGCTGAAGTTTTCTTCCGCGATGTAGCGCCTATCCAGCACGGCGCGGCAACTGTGCGGCACCATGGGTGCAGGCAGGTCCCCTGCCGGTCGCCCGGCGTCGTCGCTGCGGTAGCTTTGCTCGCGCTGGCCGCCGTGCAGGCTGTTGATGTTGAGCGTGCTCACGCGCGCACCGGGGGGTTCCACCGGCTCGGCCGTATGCCGCTGCGCCAGTCGTGGCAACAGATCGTGCTCAAGCCGGTGAATAAAGGCGCCCATGTGGCTGATGGCACTGTCGCCTAAAAAGGGCATGGAGCCGTGGGCCATGCGGCCCAGGGTTTCCACCTCGGCCCACCAGACGCCCCGGTGCCCTAAGCAGATGCGGTCCACGCCCAATGGCTCGGGGATGATGACGTGTTGCACCCGTGGTGGGCTGAAGTAGCCACGCTCAGCCAAGTAGCCGACACCCGCGTAGCCACCCGACTCCTCGTCCACGGTGCCGCTGATCTCCAGCGCGCCAGGCAGCCGCCCAAAGCTTTCTAACAGGGCTTCGCAGGCGATCACGCTGGCGGCCAGGCCGCCTTTCATGTCGCAACTGCCCCGGCCATACACGCGACCTTGCTTCACCTCTGCGCCAAAGGGATCGGTCGTCCAGCCGCTGCCCGGTTCCACCACGTCGATATGGCTGTTGAAATGCACGCAGTCGCCACCACCCGTGCCCGCCAGCCGGGCCACCACGTTGGTGCGCGGGTGCTGGTCGTTGTCGCCGGGTGCGCCGCGTGCGCGCACATACTCCACCGTAAAACCGCGCCGTGCCAGGCGCTCGCCCAGCAGGTGGGCGCAGGCTTCGTAGGCGTCTCCCGGCGGGTTAATGGTGGGGATGCGGATCAGCGCCTGTGTCAGGGCTACCAATTCATCGCGCTTGTCTGCGATGCGGGATATCAAGGGGTCGGTATTCATAAAAACTCCAAACTGTGCAGATCGGTTCGTGACGCGCGCGGTACGTGTTCAGGGGCACGTAGCGACCTCACCCACCAGGTGAATAGATGCAGGGGGCCATCGCCGTGTTTATGCATCCGCTTTTTGACTGCCATGAAGCGGCCAACTGCGGTTTCTAGGTTCAACGCCATCTTCAAGATTGCCGCCACGGCAGGCCGTGAAAGCGCCACCCGCCTACGCGGCCCCGCTGGCCGTGTGAGTCCGGGTCGCCCTCAAAGCCCTCCGAGATGTTGTAAGCCTGAAGGCCCAACTCGGTGGCACGCTTGGCGGCGGCGATAGAGCGCACCCCGCTGCGGCATAGCAGCAGCAGCTTCTTGCCCTGCGAGGCCGCCTGCACGCCCGCGTCAAACTGCGCGTTGGGTGCCATGCCAGGCCATTGCTTCCAGGCCACAGGAATGGCATCGGGCACAAAGCCCACCCACTCGCGCTCGGCGTCGCTGCGCACATCGACCAGCACCGCCTCGCCCGCGCGCCACCATTGGTAGGCCAGTTGCGGCGACACGTCGCCCGCATAGCCAACAGCGGCTTGCACAGTAAGCGCCATCTGCGGCGACTGGTCGGCCCCCGCCGCGTGGTGCGGGCCCGCTGGCCGCTCGGTGGGCGCCGCCTCGTTCAGGCCCGCCACGTGCGTCGCGCTGCTTGTCGGGGTACCCGTATCGGCGTGGGCACTGGCGCTGGTGTCAAAGAATGGGGTGGAACTCATGCGGCCTTCTATCTGATGCAAAGCGGTAAGCAGTTTAGAGCGCATGCGGGGCTTGATGGCCCCCGACTAAATGGATAAGCCTGGGTACGGGGTACGGCGCTTAAGCCGCGCTGGGGCGGCGCGTCGGGCGCTGCGCGGTTACGGCCCAGCGCCTGCGCAGACCCGAAATGGTTTAAAGTTGACGTTTACGTAACGTCAATTAGTCCCCCTTCCCATGGCAGACGCACCGGTATCCGTTTTCGACCGCATACAGGCCAGTTTTGAGCGTCAGGGCCTGATGCGGCATCTGGGTGCGCAGTTGCTGGAGGTGGGGCCGGGCCATTGCTTGTTGCGGCTGCCCTATGGCGAGCGGGTGACGCAGCAGCAGGGCAGTTTTCACGGTGGCGCAATGGGGGCGCTGGCGGATATTGCGGGCGGCTACGCGGGTTTGAGCATGGCGCCGCCGGGTATGGAGGTGGCGACGGTGGAATACAAAATCAATTTTTTGGCGGCCTTGCGCACCGGTGAGTTGCAGGCCAGTGGGCGTGTGGCGCGCGCGGGCAAACGCATCATCGTCACCAGCGCGGAAGTCTGGCACGTGGCGGAGGCGGGCGAGCGAACCCTGTGCGCGCTGATGCAGCAAACCCTGGCGGTGGTGCCGCAGACCTATTGATTGAGCGCCCCGCCTGGCCGCAGATCGTTGCCATGCCTAGCCTGTGCCTGGGTCTTATTGAATTGTTTTTTGGAGAACCTGCATGAACCTGCCCGGACTGAACTTTCAACTCGGTGAAGACATCGACGCGCTGCGCGACGCGGTGCGTGAATTTGCGCGGGCCGAGATTGCGCCGCGCGCCGCCGAAATCGACGCGGCCGACCAGTTCCCCATGGACTTGTGGCGCAAGATGGGCGATTTGGGCGTGCTGGGCATCACCGTGCCTGAGGCGTACGGCGGCGCCAATATGGGCTACTTGGCGCATATGGTGGCCATGGAGGAGATTAGCCGCGCCAGCGCCTCGGTGGGTTTGAGCTACGGCGCGCACAGCAATCTGTGCGTGAACCAGATCAAGCGCAACGGCAGCGAGGCCCAGCGCCAACAGTACCTGCCCAAGCTCATCAGCGGCGAGCACGTGGGTGCGCTGGCCATGAGCGAGCCCGGCGCGGGCAGCGACGTGATGTCCATGCAGCTCAAAGCCCAAGACAAGGGCAGCCATTACTTGCTCAACGGCAGCAAGATGTGGATTACCAACGGGCCAGACGCCGATGTGCTGGTGGTCTATGCCAAGACCGAGCCCGAGTTGGGCGCCCGCGGCGTGACGGCGTTTTTAATCGAAAAGGGTATGCCCGGTTTTTCTGTGGCCCAAAAGCTCAACAAGCTGGGTATGCGCGGCAGCCACACGGGTGAGCTGGTGTTTCACAACGTCGAGGTGCCGCCGCAGCACGTGCTGGGTGGCGTCAACAACGGCGCGCGGGTGCTGATGAGTGGGCTGGACTACGAGCGGGCCGTACTCACCGGCGGGCCGATTGGCATCATGCAGGCGGTGCTGGATCAGGTCATTCCATATATTCACGAGCGCAAACAGTTTGGCCAAAGCATTGGCGAGTTTCAACTGATTCAGGGCAAGGTGGCCGACATGTACACCGTGCTGCAAGCCGCGCGCGCCTACTGCTACACCGTGGGCAAAAACCTAGACGCCTTGGGCAGCGAGCATGTGCGCCAGGTGCGCAAAGATTGCGCAGCGGTGATTCTGTGGTGCGCTGAAAAGGCCACCTGGATGGCGGGCGAGGGCATACAGATTTTTGGCGGCAACGGCTATATCAACGACTATCCGCTGGGGCGGCTGTGGCGTGACGCCAAGCTGTATGAAATTGGCGCGGGCACCAGCGAAATCCGGCGCATGCTGATTGGCCGCGAGTTGTTCGCTGAAACCATGTAATCTGTTCGTGCCTTGCCATTCGCGCTAAACCGGCAGCCCCGATTACGCTCAGCCATCAATCCAGCCAGCCACTTGCACCATGTCCACCACGCCATCGATTGAAGACCTGTTCGTGCACAACCGCGCCTGGGCGGCGCGTATGGAGCGCGAGCGCCCTGGGTTTTTTACTGCACTGAAGTCTCAGCAGCACCCACGCTACATGTGGATAGGCTGTTCCGATAGCCGTGTGCCCGCCAACCAGATTACCGGCCTGGAGCCGGGTGAGGTGTTTGTGCACCGCAACGTAGCCAACCTGGTGGTGCATTCGGACTTGAACGCGCTGTCCACCGTGCAGTTTGCGGTGGAGCGGTTGGCGGTGCAGCATGTGATGGTGGTCGGCCACTATGGCTGCTCGGGCGTACAAGCCGCGCTAGAGGGCGTGCGCGTGGGCTTGGCCGACAACTGGTTGCGCCACATACAGGACGTGCGCGACCGCCACCGCGCGCTGCTGGAGGGCGTTGCGCCAGCGGCCCGGCACGACGCGCTGGTGGAGTTAAACGTGATTGAGCAAGTGGTGAATGTGTGCCAAAGCACGGTGATGCTGGACGCTTGGGCGCGCGGCCAGACGGTAACCGTGCACGGCTGGGTGTATGGCGTGCACGACGGCTTGTTGCAAGACTTGCACATGACGGTGAAGGCCAGCGAGGGCCTGGAGGCGCTGTATCGCGCGGCGGTTGAAGGCGTGGCCGCGCAGCCGCGCGGCGATCTGCCGCCCACGCGCTAAAAGAGGTCAGCGCGTGTTTCCACAAAAGCTCGACTCCAGCTTAGCCTACGACATTGCCAAGGCGATGATGGATGGCTTTAACCGCCACTACCGTTTATTCCGCACCGAATCGGCGCGCGCCAAGCACCGTTTTGAAACCGCAGACTGGCATGGCCAGCAGCGTGCACAGCGCGAGCGCATTGAGTTCTACGACCTGCGCGTGCTGGAATGCTCGAACCGGCTGGAGCGCGAATTCAAGGGGGGTGAGCAGCCCATGGAGGTGTGGCAGCAAGTCAAGCTGCACTACATCGGGCTGCTGGTGGATCACCACCAGCCCGAGTTGGCGGAGAGTTTTTTTAACTCCGTTACCACCAAAATTTTGCACCGCAGCTACTTTCACAACGACTTTATCTTCGTGCGCCCAGCGGTCAGCACCGAATACATAGAAAACGACGAGCCCGCCGCGCGCCCCACCTACGTGGCCTACTACCCCACCCAAGACAACTTGGCCGAGGTGGTGGCGCAGATGCTGCGCGACTGCGACTTGCGCTGCCCGTTTGAAGACTTGGCCCGTGATGCTGCGGAGGTGGCCCTGGCCTTGCAAGCCCGGCTGGCGCAAACCCGCTTGCGTGCGAATTTTCAGATTCAGGCGCTTTCGGGGCTGTTCTACCGCAACAAGGGCGCCTACTTGGTGGGCAAGCTCATCAACGGCTTTCAAGAGACGCCGTTTGCGCTGCCGATTTTGCACAAACGGGTGCCGCAGGCTATGAGCAGCGACACGCGCCGCAGCCAGTTGGTGATTGATGCGGTGCTGTTTGGCGAAGACGATTTGCTGCTGCTGTTCAGCTTTGCGCGCGCCTACTTCATGGTCGATATGGAGGTGCCATCGGCCTATGTGCAGTTTTTGCGCAGCATGATGCCGCGCAAGCCGCGCGCCGAAATCTACAACGCGCTGGGCTTGGCCAAGCAGGGCAAAACCCTGTTCTACCGCGACTTTTTGTATCACCTGCGCCACTCCAGCGACAAGTTTCGCATCGCGCCCGGCATCAAGGGCATGGTGATGCTGGTGTTTGACCTGCCCTCGTTTCCGTTTGTGTTCAAGGTTATCAAAGACTTTTACCCACCGCCCAAAGACACCAGCCGCGAGCAGATCAAGGGCAAATATCTGCTGGTTAAGCAGCACGACCGTGTGGGCCGCATGGCCGATACGCTGGAGTACAGCGAGGTGGCGTTTCCACGTGCCCGCTTTGACGATGCACTGATTGCCGAAATACAGCAGTTCGCTCCCAGCCAACTGGAGATCAGCGACCGCGACGGCGACGGCGCGCTCGAAGTCATACTCAAGCATGTGTATATCGAGCGGCGCATGATCCCGCTCAACATCTACTTGCAAGAGGCTTTGGACGCCGGGCCGGACAGCGCGGCGGCGCGCCAGCAAATCGAGCGGGCCGTGGTGGAGTACGGCAACGCCATCAAAGACCTGGTGGCGGCCAATATCTTCCCCGGCGACATGCTGTGGAAAAACTTTGGCGTCACCCGCCACGGCAAGGTGGTGTTCTACGACTACGACGAGATCGAGTACATCACCGACTGCAACTTCCGCCGTGTGCCCCAGGCGCGCACCGAGGAGGAGGAGATGTCGGGCGAGGTCTGGTACCACGTGGGCCCGCGCGACGTGTTCCCCGAAACCTTTGGCCCGTTTTTACTCGGCAACCCGGCGGTGCGCGAGGTGTTTTTACGCGAGCACGCTGACTTGCTAGACGTGGCTTTTTGGCAGGGCCATAAAGACCGCATCCTGGCTGGCCATGTGCATGACGTCTTTCCCTATGAGCGCGAAAAGCGCCTCTCGGTACAGCGCGAGGCGGGCGCCGCCCTCGTCTAAGCCCGGCTGGCGCCCCTACTTGCCCCACCCGCCTCTACCTGCCTCTACCTGCCCTTTAGCCGCCCCTTAGCCCCCCCTTGCCCCCCCTCCCCCCCCCCCCCCCCCCCCCCCCCCCCCCCCCCCCCCCCCCCCCCCCCCCCCCCCCCCCCCCCCCCCCCCCCCCTCCTCCCCCCCCCCCCC
>Ga0136644_10003323_pt1 | contig 12051 bp, 12 predicted proteins | sample C_130820_EF_Meta_FD_94780 | JGI IMG/M metagenome (GOLD analysis project Ga0136644, IMG submission 94780) | Freshwater microbial communities from Lake Croche, Canada to study carbon cycling - C_130820_EF_MetaG (v2) (version 2) | ecosystem: Environmental > Aquatic > Freshwater > Lake | place... | reverse complement strand
TTCTCCCACTCTTTTAATACTTCCACCACAGTGGTCAAAGTGTAAATGCGTTAACAGTACGTCGGTAATATCACTACTATGAAAGCCTTTGGCGGCAAGTGCTTTGTCAATATCAGTTTCTCCACTTAAATGATAATGACCAAAGAATTTCTGATCCTGCTTGTCTCCCACGCCATTGTCTATCAAAATTAAACGATCTCCATCTTCAATCAACAAACAACGAAGTGCCCAATTGCAAAGATTGTTCTCGTCTGCAGGATTGAGTTTATTCCACATGCTTTTGGGTACCACACCATACATGGTACCACCATCTAGTTTAAAATAGCCTGCAGAAATACTATGAAGTTTCATATTAGGAGAATGATTTTTTTTGTTTTGCTTGTGCCATGAATAGTAAGATTAAACCAATCACAAAAAAGATGACCAATGCCAGTACTGAATTTCGTTGTGAACCGCTCAACTCATTGATAAATCCAAAGCTGAACATGCCAATAACGATAGCAATTTTTTCTGTTACATCATAGAAGCTAAAATAAGAAGTAGTGTCTTTTGTTTCAGGCATTAATTTGGCATAGGTACTCCTACTCAGTGATTGAATACCACCCATGACAAATCCTACCAACACGGCTAATAAATAGAATTCATTGATGCCATTTCTAGGCAATAAATACCCCATAACGCAAAGTAAAATCCAGAATACTACACAGAACATCAGTGCCCTAAAATTGCCAATCTTCTTGGATAATTTGGCAATTAGAAATGCCCCAGGAACTGCCACCAATTGAATAATCAGAATAGCGATAATTAGATTAGTAGTAGGGATATTTAATTCGCTTTTTCCATAAAGGGTTGCTGCTAACATAACTGTTTGAACGCCCATGTTATAGAAAAAGAAGGCTGCTAAAAAACGTTTTAAAATAGGAGTATGGCTCAGTTGTTTCCAAACCTTATTTAACTCTTTATAACCATAGGTGAAAAGGTTGCCTTTTTGGGGTTTGTCTACAGCGGGTTTACCTTTAGGCAATCTACTCAGGGCAAATTGCCCAAATCCCCACCACCAGATACCTACTGATAGAAAAGAAATCTGGGAAGCTTTTCCAGTATTGATGCCAAATTTTTCTGGCATTAATACGAATACAAAACAAATGATTTGCAAAATCACACTTCCAATATAGCCCATAGAAAATCCCTTTGCTGAAACCCTATCCTGATCTTCCGGTGCGGCAATTTCTGGTAAATAGGAGTTGTAAAAAACCAGACTGCTCCAAAATCCAATACAAGCAATAATCAGACAACCTAAACCATAAGCTAAATTATCCTTGTCATAGAAGTACATGGCAGAACAGGCGATACTACCCATGGTACAAAAAAAGAATAGGAACTGTTTTTTGTTGCCTTTGTAATCTGCTATAGAAGAAAGCAAGGGAGACATAACTGCCACTATCATAAAAGCAACTGCCAACGCATAATTATACAAAGAGGTATTCACATATTCCCTTCCAAAAAGATGTACGGTATCATTAGCTGTGGCTTCATTTCCATCCCCGGTTACGGCTTCATAATAGGCAGGAAATATAGTGGAAGTGATTACCAGGTTGTAAACACTATTGGCCCAATCATACATGGCCCATCCATTAATCACTTTTTTCGGTGCAGTTTCCATGCAATTCGTTTTGTGCTTAAAGATAGGGGAAAGCAGGATTGAACAAGCTTACAATCGGTCAGTATAAATTAAGAAGAGTAATACCAAACCCACAACAATACGGTACCAGCCAAACAATTTGAATCCATTTCTTTGTAAAAAGCCAATAAAAAACTTAATGGCTAACAGGGCTACTACAAAGGCAACCATGCTTCCCACAAACAAAGAAAAAAGGTTGTCAGTATTGGTTAATAATGCAGGAGTCTCGGTCCAAGCTTTTAAAAGTTTGTAACCCGTGGCTGCAGCCATGGTGGGAACTGCTAAATAAAAAGAAAATTCAGCAGATAAGCTCCTTGTGAGTTTCTGTTGCATTCCACCAACAATACTAGCAGCACTTCTACTGGTACCTGGAATCATGGCTAGACACTGCCAAAATCCAATAATCAAGGCTTGCTTGAGGGTGATTTGCTCGTCTTCTTTTACTGTATTTTTTTGAAAGAGTTTGTCTATGAACAATAAAATGATTCCCCCAATCAACAGTGATATGGCAACTGTTTTGGGACTCTCTAACAAAGCGTCAATCTTTTTGGAGAAAACAAAGCCTAGTACTAATGCAGGAATAACAGCTACAATCAATTTTAAATAGAACGCTTTTCGGTTTAAAGGAAAGAACTTGTTCCAATACAGTACCACCACCGAAAGAATGGCACCCAATTGAATGGCAACTTCAAATAATTTGGTAAAATCGTCCGTCTCAATGCCCAGAATTCTACTGGTGATAATCATATGTCCGGTAGAGGATACAGGAAGGAACTCTGTTAAGCCTTCTACAACAGCAATGATGATGGTTTCTACCGGGGTCATTTGGATTTTTTAAAGATTGCATAAATTTCCACCAATAATCCCAATACAATTAATAAGGGTGCAACAGTGATTCTAATGGTACCATATACTTCTTTGGTATCAAAGACTGTTGCATCTGCTGATTTACCACCGCTCATTAGGAAAAATCCCAATGCAATGATTACTCCACCAATCAGCATCCAAGTAAGGTTATCTTTGGCAAATAAAGCTGCCATTTTCTTTTGTTCACTCATCACTCAAGTAATTATAAGGTTGCAAGTTAAGGTTTCAATGATTTGTATCAATACAAGTCGTCCAGTTTCATTTTCAAATATTTTAAAACGGAGCGATGGGTACTAAAAACGGAAATACCAACACCCAATGCAATCATGCCCCCAAATAAGATTAGGGTCAGTTCTATGTCTCGGATGGCTTTTAATTGGGGAAATTGGCTTTCTGCCCAACTGATTAGGGTAAAGAGAAGGGCAATGGCAATTAGAGAACTAACAAGCCCATTCAACACGGCTTTGATATTCATGGGTTTGGCAATAAAGCCCCTAGTGGCTCCAACCATTTGCATGGTTTTGATGAGGAAGCGGTTGCTAAACATGGCCAAACGGATGGTATTATCAATACTGAAAATGACAATCACACAAAGAATAATGGCTACCACCAAAAAAATTAATCCAATCTTTGAGGCCCTTTCATTTAGATTGGTTACCAGGCTTTGTGGGTATTGCAATTCGGTGATTTGATTGCCATAAGCAGCCATTAGTTCATCTGACATCCTAGCCAAACTGTCTTTGTTTACATAATTTGCTTTGGCATAGAAATCAATGCTTTCTGGTAGAGGGTTCACCTCTAAAATCTTTGCCCAGTCTTCATTGTTCTCCTTGTTCCAGATTTGTTTGGCGCTGGTTTTGTCTACATACACCACATTTTTAGCATAGGGCTTGGAAGCAATAAATTGCTGAATCTGTCCTATGGTATCCTTGTTCATGGTGCGCAAATAGGCACTTAAACGAATGTCTTCTTTGAAAGCATTACCCACAGAACTAATGTTCAAAAAGAACCAGCCCATGATGCCTAAAATCAATAATACCAGTGCCACCCCTACCACACTATAGATATAATTGGGTTTGCTGCGTTTCATAGATGATTTTCCAACAACGGCCATAGTTCAGAATTTTGTCTTTGAAACCGCAATTACTAAACGGTTCCCGAATGGCAAATGTAGGCTTTTGAGCGTTAAACACTTACATTTGCAACCATTCAAAATGGTTATTTACAGCCCAAATTACCGCTTTCGGGCCTTAATAGGGTTAAAGATTTGTTAGAACAATGGAATACGATTTCAGAAAAATAGAAAAAGAGCGGCAGAGACAGTGGCATGAACAACATGCCTATCGCGTTAGCAACACCAGCAAAAAACCCAAATATTATGTGCTAGACATGTTCCCTTACCCTAGTGGTGCGGGCTTGCACGTAGGACATCCGTTGGGCTATATTGCTTCTGATATTTTTAGCCGATTCAAGCGTTTGCAGGGGTTTAATGTATTGCATCCAATGGGGTATGACGCATTTGGTTTGCCCGCGGAACAATATGCCATTGAGCATGGTGTGCATCCGGCAATTAGTACGGACAAGAACATTGATACCTTTAGAAAGCAATTAGACAATATTGGATTTTGTTTTGACTGGGAGCGTGAGATCAGAACCTGTCAGCCCAATTATTATAAATGGACCCAATGGATTTTTCTTCAATTATTCAATAGCTTCTTTAATAAGCATACCCAAAAGGCAACTCCCATTACTGAACTCATCACCAGTTTTGAAAAAGAGGGTAATGCAGTTCATGCTTTTCCTGCAGCAGTTTCTTTTCAGCCATCACATTTTAGTGCTACTGATTGGAAAGGTTTTGATGAAAAGCAACAGCAGGAAATTCTCATGAATTATCGATTGGCTTTTTGTGGCTATGGAGAAGTGAATTGGTGTGAAGCTTTGGGAACCGTGTTGGCCAATGACGAAGTAGTGAATGGGGTAAGCGAAAGAGGTGGACACCCAGTAGTTAAAAAGAAATTGCGTCAATGGTATTTGCGCATTACTGAATACGCAGACCGTTTGCTAGAAGGCTTGGAGCGCGTGGAGTTCAGCGAATCCATGAAAGAAATGCAGACCAACTGGATTGGGAAGAGCTATGGCGCAGAAATTGATTTTGAGATTACAGGCGTGCCAACTTCAGGTCAGCAATTAAAAGTCTATACCACCAGACCCGATACCATTTTTGGGGTAGATTTTATGGTCATTGCTCCAGAGCACGAATTGATCAATACCATTACTACTGCAGACCAACAAGCAGCGGTGGATGAATACTGCACTTATGTAAAAAGCCGCAGTGAAAGAGAGCGTCAAGCCGAGAAAAAAATCAGCGGATGTTTTACGGGTGCCTATGCAATTAATCCGTTTAATGGCGTAAAAATCCCCATCTGGATTTCTGAATACGTGTTGGCGGGTTATGGTACAGGAGCCATTATGGCTGTGCCTTGTGGCGATGATAGGGACTATAAATTTGCCCAATATTTTAATATTCCCATCACCAATATTTTAGGAGAAGCTTTTAACGGTTCGGAAGCCAACTCCACCAAGGATGCAAAATTGCATAATAGCGATTTCTTAAATGGGGTTGTGATGCGTGATGCCATTGCCATTGTGAATCAGCGTTTAGAAGAAATGGGCATTGGTCAATCAAAAGTCAATTATCGCATGCGCGATGCGGCATTTAGCCGTCAGCGTTATTGGGGTGAACCCTTTCCTATTCAATGGAAGGAGGGTAGGGCTTATCCATTGACTGAAACGGATTTGCCTTTATTGTTACCCGAAGTGGATACCTATTCACCCGGTCCTGAAGGAGAGGGTCCTTTGGCCAATATTCCGCAATGGGTTGCCAAAGAATTAGAAACCAATACCATGCCTGGTTATGCCGGTAGTAGCTGGTATTTTCTGCGTTACATGGATCCCCACAATGACCAAGCATTTTGTGATAGAGCCGTAAGTGATTATTGGAACCAAGTGGATTTATATATTGGAGGTACCGAACACGCGGTAGGGCATTTGCTGTATAGCCGCATGTGGACCAAGGCCCTTTGTGACCTAGGTCATATTGGTTTTGACGAACCCTTTAAAAAGTTGTTGAATCAAGGTATGATTCAGGGTTCTTCCAGATTTGTCTATCGCCTGAAGGGCACACAGGAATTTGTTTCCTATGGTTTGATCAAGGATTTTGACACGGTAGACAAATTGCATGTAGACGTAAATATGGTGGATGGCATTGAACTTGATACAGCGGCATTCAACAAATGGAAACCGGATTATGCCAACGCCAGTTTTCAATTAGAAGACGGAAAATATCTCTGCGGAACCGAGGTGGAGAAAATGTCAAAGTCTAAATTCAATACGGTGAATCCGGATGAATTGGTTCAGAAATTTGGCGCCGATACTTTCCGGATGTATGAAATGTTCTTAGGCCCCGTAGAACAGAGTAAACCTTGGGATACCAAGGGGATTGAAGGGGTACATCGGTTTATCAAAAAACTTTGGCGCTTATTTTTTGATGAGCTAAAGGGGAGGGTTTGGAATGAAGATGCTCCCACTGCTGCAGAATTAAAGGTTTTACATAAAGCCATCAAGAAAATCCAGGACGATACCGAGCGATTTAGTTTTAATACCGCTGTGAGTGGATTTATGATTTGTGTGAATGAATTGGCGGATTTAAAATGCAATAAGCGCGCCATTTTAGAGCCAGTTTTGGTGTTGATTACGCCTTATGCGCCACATGTGGCTGAAGAGCTTTGGTCTTTACTGGGCAATTCTAGCTCTATTTTAGACGCTACTTACCCTGTTTTTGATCCATCTCATGTGTTAGAATCCGCCAAGGAATATCCGGTGAGTATTAATGGTAAAGTAAGAACCAATTTGCTTATTTCTTTGGACGCTACAGGAGCGGAAGTGCAGGAATTGGTCTTGGCCAATGAACTGGTACAGAAATGGGTAGAGGGCAAGTCTTTAAAGAAATTCATTTTTGTAAAAGGCAGAATGATTAATCTAGTTATCTAAGATTCAGTCATTAAATTTTCTATCAAAGCCCCAGTTCTTGAGCTGGGGCTTTTTCATTCCTGTAAAAAACACCCAAATTCAAAGGTCTTTTATTACATTGCTGCACCAAAATTCCAACTATGCATTTCAAACGATTGCTGTTTACAGCCTGCATTGCTGCTACCACCCTAGTAGCTGGTGCTCAGAAAAAAACCTTTAGTCAAGAAGAACTATTGGCAGGAAAACTGCCCAAGGATTTTTCCTATACCCTTCCACAAGTGGTAAAATGGGTAGACGACGAGCACGTTGAACTGTACCAGAAAATACACCCAGATTCTGTTTTTAGAACCTATACCATGGAGGTAAAAACAGGCGCATTAACCCTGAAGAATGAAGGAGGGGCACCTAGCCGTGGACCTGGAATGGCATCGCCCTATGCCAAATCTATTATTACAAAAGACAATGATCTTTTTGTAAAGGCAAACGGAGTTGAGAAAAGAATTACCAATGATAAGGCAGAAGAAAAGAACCCTATGTTTTCTCCTGATAGTAACTATGTAGCTTTTACTAGAAACAATAATCTGTTTACGGTAAACTTGAATACTGGAAAAGAAAATCAATTGACAACCGATGGTACTGCAACTACTTTAAATGGGTATGCTAGCTGGGTATATTTTGAAGAGATTTTTGGAAGACCTACCCGCTACCGTGCTTATTGGTGGAGACCCGATAGCAAGCAATTGGCCTATATGCATTTTGACGAGAGCATGATTCCTATGTTCCCAATTTATAATAGTGAAGGTGCTCATGGTTTTGTTGAAGAAACCCGTTATCCTAAATCTGGAGATAAAAATCCGGAAGTGAAAATTGGTTTTGTAAGCCCTGATGGTGGTAATACGGTATGGGCCGATTTTAATGAAAAGGATGACCAGTATTTTGGATGGCCAGTTTGGAAACCGGGTACCAGTAATCTCTTGGTGTATTGGATGAACCGGGGTCAAGACAATATGAAAATGTATGACGTGGATCCAATTAGTGGAAAGAAAAAAGAGATCTATGACGAGAAACAAAAAACATGGATTGATTTGGAAGACCGTGTGAGTGGCAGGGTTAATTTTATTACCAATAATACACAGTTCATCATGCAAAGTGATAGAACAGGTTGGAATCATTTGTACCTCTATGGTAGCGATGGGGTGTTAAAAAATGCCATCACCACGGGTAACTATACGGTTACTGGCATCAAGTATATTGACGAAAAAAATAGTCAGGTTTATTTTACGGCCAGAAGCCGCGAGAATACTGCTAGGATTGATTTGTATCTAGCCAAATTCAACGGTACTGGATTCAAGCGTTTGACTTTTGGTGAGTACAATCATGCTAGTACCAGTTTGTCTCCTACCGGTAAATATTTTATCACATCTTATAGCAGTGTTACTACTCCTTCTAAAATGAGCTTGGTAGACAATACCGGTAAAATTATTCGTGAATTGGGGGATAGTAAATCTGCCGTGATGGACCAATATGAATTAGCCAAAACAGAACTCATTCGGATCAAAAGTGCTGATGGATTATTTGACCTTCCTGCCTATGTTACTTGGCCAGCAAAAATGGATCCTAATAAGAAATATCCATTGTTGGTGAGCATCTATGGAGGCCCCAATGCAGGTACGGTAATGGATAGATGGGGTTGGTCTGCCAATACCCAATTCTATGCACAAGAAGGAGTGATTCAAGTGGCTTTTGATCATCGCGCCAGCGGCCATTTTGGAAAAGCAGGTGTTAATTATATGCACCGTAACCTGGGTTATTGGGAAATGGAAGATTATAAGACCATGGCCAAATGGTTTATTGCCAATGGCCAGGCTGATCCTACCAAAGTTTGCATTACCGGATTTAGTTATGGTGGATACATGAGTTGTTATGCATTGACCTATGGTTCTGATGTATTTACCCATGCAATGGCGGGTGGTTCAGTGGTTGATTGGCGTCTGTACGATAGTCATTATACAGAGCGTTTTATGGATACCCCTGAAGAGAATCCAGATGGATATAAAAGTAGCAGTGTATTAACCTATGTAGATAAGTTTAAAGGTCAATTGCAATTGGTACATGGTACCATGGATGATAATGTACACATGCAAAACAGTATTCAATTAGTGAGTGCATTGCAAGACAAGGGAAAAGATTTTGAATTCATGTTATATCCTGGTGGACGTCATGGATGGGGTGGTGCTAAAGGAAATCATTTTAACAATTTAAAAACCAAATTCATCTACAAATACTTGTTGGAAAAACCTGTTCCAAAAGGATTGTTGAGATAGTGTAACAATTACTATATGACACAATATTTAATACTGCCCGGTCTTGGTAATTCTGGTCCGCATCATTGGCAAACCTATTTTGAACAAAGCGGACCCAATTTTATAAGGGTAGAGCAAACTCAGTGGGATGCGCCAAATTGTGCAACTTGGATAGATACCATTGACAGGGCAGTATTAGCTTATGATCCATCACAGGTTGTTTTGATTGCACATAGCTTGGCTTGTTGCAGCATTGCACATTGGGCAAACAAGTATCAACGAAAAATCAAAGGCGCTTTACTAGTAGCTCCTAGTAATATTGAAAATCCGGTCTATACTTTTCCCGCTACTGGATTTGCTCCTATTCCGCTACAACCCATTTATTTTAAAACCATTGTAGTGGCTAGTGATAATGATCCTTGGGTATCATTTGAAAGAGCCCAATTATTTGCAAATGCTTGGGGAAGCTCATTTATAAATATTGGATCTGCAGGCCATATCAATGCGGACAGCGGTTATGGCAAATGGGAACAAGGGTTGTCCTTGCTGCATCAGTTTGACTAATGTCCGTTAATTTTGCAAGATTTGTGGTCAATCCTGTATCAATAGTTTTCTTAGAGTGTTGGAGCTTTACAAAAAACCAATTATGGAAAACAACAGTATTGAAGATCCAAATCATTTAATCAATTACCCACCTGCGGAAGACATTTTTAAAAAAAGTACGCGTGAGGTAAACATCGAGCCAGAAGATCCTGTACTTAAGATTTTAGGAGACAATAATGCAGACAGCACCGATTTAGACGTGCCTGGTGCGGAATTGGATGACGCCGACGAAGCCATTGGTAGTGAAGACGAGGAAAATAATTATTATAGTATTGGTGGTGACGAACACAATGGTCTAGAAGATGATAGTGGTGAATAAATGATTCAGGACTTTGAACTATCATTTCCTATTTTTAGCAAAACCTTCTTGAATGAGTAATGGGAATTTGTTTGCATCCCTGGTAGCCAATCACCGTTCCGCCTTTTTTCCTGTAGTAAAATTTGATGTTGCTACCGAGCATTTATTGCTCATGGATTTTACTGCTTCTAATAAAAGCATTACTGATGCGGTATTAGCCAGCACAGAAAGTTTTAGTGCGTATGTGAGCCAAGAACTTGCAACAGCTAATGCTAAGTTTGGTATTGGTGGCTATGATGAACATAGAACTGTATATAGTAGGAGCAAGGTATTTGATAGCGCAGAAGGTATTGAGCCACGTAGATTGCATTTAGGGATGGATCTATGGGGATCCGTGGATACTCCTGTATTTGCAGTAGCCGATGGTTATGTTCATAGTATTGCCAATAACGAAGCCTATGGCGATTATGGGGCAACTATTATTTTGGCTCATCGAATTGGGGGTCTTGAATTTTATAGTTTGTATGGGCATCTTTCCTTGAATGATTTACATAAATTAGAGCCCGGTCAACCCATTCAAGGTGGATCTTTAATTGCCCATTTTGGTCCTCCGGAAGAAAATGGGCAATGGCCTCCCCATCTGCACTTTCAATTGATGCTAAATATGGAGGGAAAAGAGGGGGATTATCCAGGAGTATGTAGGTTTAGTGATAGAGATATCTATTTAGCCAATTGTCCTAATCCAGATTTGCTGTTGCAATTATTACAATATGCAAAACCCCCTTTATCAACTAAGCATTCATCCTAGTAGACAAAGAGGGTATCCGCATTTCTCAAACTATTTTCTAGCTATGGTAGATGATGGCAAATGTTTTTGCAAAATCTTCCAATGGTATGTTTCCAAAAACGGGTTTGGGTTTACTAGCATAATCCGATGCCATTTCTCCAGACTTAACCGCGGCTCCCATTTCTGTATAATTCTTGGCTACTTCTTCAGATAAACCAGCTTGGATCATGCCAGCGTGGTTTTGCTCATCCGTAAAATCTACCCAAGGCAGTTCTGGTTTTCCAATAGCTGCACCTAGTATGGCAGCAATTTCTGTAGGCGATTTTTCAGCACTTACTACATACTCAATGCTATGGCCTTTGAATTCTAATGATAACAAGGCTTTTGCTGCAGCGTCTGCAATATCAGTTGGGTGTACCAATACCATAGTGCTGCTGGATCCATAGTTTCCACCCATGATATTCATGTGTTTAATCATCCCAATATTGGCCAAGAAATTGGTATAGAAAAATCCAGGACGCAGGTGAAGAATATCAACTCCAGTTAAACGGCTATACGCTTTTTCTACTCTGAACAATCCACTCACTGGTCCACAACCAGTTTCCATATGTGCCCCAATACTGCTTAAGTTTACTACTTTTTTTACGCCACTTGCCTAAATGGCAGAAGCATAATTTTCTCCTTGTTGTCCAATATGACCCTTCCAGTCTGCTGCATCCCAGGTTGGAGGAATCATGGTATAAATGGCGTCAGCTCCAGTAAATGTTTTGACAAGAAAATCAAAGTCGGCCACTGAGCCAATGGCTGTAATTGCACCGGCTGCTGTGAGTTCTTTTAAATTATCCAAGTTTCTTCCAATAACGGTTACTTGGTTTCCAGCTTTTAAAAGCGATAGGGTTAGTGGTTTGGAGATATTTCCTGCACCGCCTGTAATTACGTACTTCATGTTTCGTTGGTTTTAAAGGTGATTGTTTATAATTGTATATACAAATGAAAAAAGAAAAAAATTATTCAGATAATTGGTCAGAAATTAAGTTCATGTTTTTTACTAAATTCTTGATATCTTGATTACCCAATGATTCTAAATAAGCTGCTTGAGACCTTGACACACAGGCTTGCAACTCAGGCAAAAGCTGTTTGGCTTTTGGACTAGGATATACATTGGTGGTCTTGCCTTCTGTGGTTCTAACAACCAGCTTTCGTTCCTCTAATTTTTCAATTAAACGGCTGATGGTACTAGGTGTTAGCTGTAATTGATTAGCAATTGTTCCGGGCTGAATGCCTGGTTCCTCCAAAACCAACAAAAGCAAATATCCATGACTGGGAGAAAGGTCTACAGGCTTCCAACTTTCAATAGCCAGCTTCTCTACTTTTCGCGCCAAAGCATTGCTTGTAAAATAAAGACATTTTGAAAATTTGCAGTCTGATGTTTTCATGACAGGACAAAGATAATTATCTTATTTGTATATGCAAATATATTTTT